>ERZ834433.35-NODE-35-length-170188-cov-12.745135_pt1 | contig 170188 bp, 152 predicted proteins | sample MGYA00519948_ERZ834433 | MGnify/ENA primary metagenome ERZ834433 (study PRJEB31850, sample SAMEA3708752) | human gut metagenome | biome: human gut; feature: human-associated habitat; material: faeces | place: China | collected 2014 ...
TCCATTCGGCTTCCAAGGCGGCCACGGACAGAACGGGGCGAACAGAAAAGAGCGACGGACGCCTACTCCCCCGTCACGCTTGCGCGCAGCTTGGCGGCGATGGGCTCGGATGCCAGCAGGAACACGAGCATGACCACGGAGCACGCCAGGCACACGATCCAGGTGCTCGCAAAGGAGCCCGTGGCATCGAACAGCACGCCCGAGACGATGGCGCCCACGGTGCCGCCGACCATCTCGAGCGAGGTAATGGTGCCCGTGACCTTGCCGAGATCGGCCATGCCAAACTGCTTGGACGCGGCAATGGTAGGCGTGATGGTACCCATGCACGTTCCGATACCAAAGCTCGCAGCGGCCACAATAGGACTAAGGTCCGTCGTCGGGAAGCACAGCGCCACACAGGCGACAATACACGCAACGGAACCCAGCACGTTGCCAAAGCGCAGGCCAAAGCGGTCGTAGATGACACCGAGCGAAATCTTGGCGATAACGACCGTGACCATGCAGGCAGAAAGCACCGTACCGGCCCACATGGGGTCGTGGCCACCCGTGACGATCTTGGCGCCGTTGACGGTAACGCTCGTCATGTTCGTAACTTGGTTGGGCAGGATGGCGCCATTGAAAAGCCCCATAAAGAGGAAGGCGACGACAAGCAGCCAAAACGCCGGGCTCTTCTTGATGCGAGACCAGCCAACGTTAACCTCAGGAGCCGTGTGCTCGTCCTTATCGCCGGTCGTCGAGACGGACGGGTCGCTCGGGTTCTCGCCGAGCGGCTTCAAGCCAATCTCGGAAGGCTTGGTGCGGAAGGAATAGTCATGCAGTTAACGAAAATGGTGTAGCACGTGGCCATGATGACAAAGCCGGAGGCCACCACGAGCCAGCCGGGGAAATATTTACTTTGCTGGGACATGGATTACTCCTTGTGGTCCGCAATGTATCCGAGAGCGACGGCGGCATAAGCCGCGGCGCCGAGAGGAAGCTCGGCATCGTTAAAGCGCGCCTTGGGATGATGCTGGGCAAAATGCTCGTCCGTATCGGTCACGGCCGCGCCCACGGTAAAGTACGCACTCGGAATCTCGCTCGAGATAAGCGCGAAGTCCTCGCTCGCCATGGCGTGGAATAGCGGCAGGAAGGCAGCCTTGGGCAGCACCGCGCCCACGTAGCCAAGCGACGCCTGCGTCATGCCGTCGTCGAGTACCAGCGGCGGAACATCCGAAAGCGTCTCGATAGTCGCCGGCGTGCGATACGTTGCGGCCACACCGTTGACGACCTCGGCGATGCGGGTCTTGAGGTGCTCCATGAGCTCGACGTCGAAGCCGCGCAACGTTCCCTCGAGCACGCAGGTGTCGGGGATGACGTTGGCCGCCAAGCCGCCAGCGAACTTACCCACGGTAAGCGCGACCTCCTTGGCCGCCGGTACCTCACGGGAGATAAGCTCCTGAAGCGCCAGGTGCACATGCACGCCGGCCGTAATGGGGTCGATGCAGATCTCGGGGCTCGAGCCATGGCCGCCCTTGCCCTGAAGCGTGATGCGAAAACCGTACACGCCCGAGAGCGCCGGGCTGCCGTAGAGCACCAGGCCAAGCGGCGATTGACTGTTAACGTGCATGGCGAAGGCGGCCTGGGGACGCGGGTTCTGCAGCAGACCGTCGGCGATGGCGGCGCGGGCACCCTCAAAGGTTTCCTCGCCCGGTTGGAACAGCAACTTAATCGTGGCGTTGGCGTCGACAAGCTCGGACTCGCGGGCCTTGAGCAGGCGCGCCGCACCAAGCAGCGCCGTCGCGTGCATATCGTGTCCGCATGCGTGCATGCAGCCGTTCGTAGAGGCGAAAGGCTCGCCTGACTCTTCAGCAACAGGCAGGGCATCCATGTCGCCACGGAGCATGATGACCGTACCGGCCTGTTTGTCCGTACACGTACCGTTACCCCGAGCAGCAGCTGCCGCGCCGGCACCGATTAGGCCAACGACACAGGAGCCGTCAACAATCACGGCATAGGGAATATCCATCTCGTCCAGACGCGCCTGGATAAAGGCGGACGTCTGCGGAAGGTTGTTACCGAGCTCAGGCGTTTGATGGAGATCATGGCGCCATGCGGCAAGCTCGTTGGCAAACGCCTGAGCTTCTGCAACAAGACCGTCACCGATAGCGGCCTGCGCCGCCGCGGTGGCCTTGGACGCTGATTGCGGTTGAAGATCGGACTGAGCTGGTGCCATAAATGCCCTCCAGTAACGTTTTTGCAGTAAGCACTTTGATAGCGTAAAGCGCAAGGTACAACTTTAAGGGCGAGGCATAAAAAATGCCGCCCCAGGAGGGCGGCGCAACAAGTTGTTTACAATTGCGGGCGCGGCTTTCGACGCAAAAAATCGCAGTGAGTCTCGCTCAAGATAATCGACAGGAAGATAAGCACAAAGCCGGCGAGCAGGCGCGAGGTGAGCGCCTCCCCCATCAGCAGCACCGAAAACAACACGCCCGAAGGCGACTCCATCGAAAGGAGCAGCGAGCCCGTCGAAGCCGGGACATGCGCCAGGCCGACGTTTTGGATGAGCAGAGCCACGCATGTGCAGCCCACCGAGAGAAACGCCATCACACAGATAAAATTCGGCGTCCACACGGACAGAGACGCCTGGGTCTCGAATAGCAGCGACGAGATCAGGCTCAGCACGCCATTGCCCACAAACATCCAAAACGTGATGACGTTGATGTCCATTTTGCGACCGTACTTGGCGGTCACCGCCATCTGGATGGCGAAGAAGACCGCGCCGCCCAGCGTAATGGCATCGCCGATGTTGAACTCGACGCTATCGAGCGCCACCAGGCCAATGCCCGCCAAGCACAGCAGTGCCGCGCCCAGATTATAGCGGGTGAGTTTTTCGCCGCTCAGAAAATAGCTCGCAAAGGGCACGAGGATGCAGTACGTACCCGTCAAAAACGCGTTCTTGCCCGCCGTGGTGTGCGCCAGACCGACCGTCTGCAGGACGTAGGCGGCCCACATAAGTGTGCCCATTCCAAGTCCGACGATAAGATTGCGGGCGTTGAGGTGCGCGATGATGCGCTTGTGGAAGATGACAAACATGACCAACGCCGCAGGCAGAAAGCGCACGTAGAGCAGTTCAAACACCGGAATGGTGTCGAGCGCGTCCTTCATAGTGGTAAAGGAGTAACCCCAGATAATCGCCACCGAAAGCAGTAGAACTTTCCAGAACAACGGCGAACGAGCACCGGCACCACGGGAGGTGCCGCCCGCACCCAGGTCCTCGCGAGCCACAGGGCCATCGGGCATCATTTCGATATTGTCAGTGACATGCTGGGGCATAGGGCATCCTCGCGCTCAATCTGGGCGTGGTGTCCGCACGCGCGTGACCGCATGCCGCCTCATGGTCAAATAAAAACAGGGCGCACCGGACCCCCGGCACGCCCCGCTACTGTAGCAACAACCAAGCAGCCCATGCAATTCACTCAGCTAAAGCGTCGGAACAGAAAACCTCGATGTTCCGGCAACGTCAGCGAAAACGCCCCTAAGCGAGCAAGGTGACGTGAAATGGAAGGGCGCTGACCTTCTGGTCGCGCCCTTGAAATTGAACGTCAGATTGCCGCTTAGGGACGTTTGCAGCGTCGAGCCGTTACGCGGTTTGGTAAAACCGCGTAACTAAATAAGCTTTGTTGACTCCAGCTTTTCGATAATCCAGTCGTTGGCTTTGATGACCGGGCGGCGGAAGACGACGCCCAGTGCCAGCGACGGAATCAGATAGCTCGCCAGAATGCCAAGTTCAACCCAGTACTCCATATGGTAGGCGCCAGCCATGGCGGCATGCATGGCGTTGATGCCGTGAGTGAACGGCAGGAACGGGTAGATCGCCTGGAACACGGGGCCGGTCATCTCGATGGGGAACGTACCGCCTGAACCGCCGACCTGCATGACCAACAGCACGACAGCGAGCGCCTTGCCGATATCGCCAAACGAAACCGTGAGCGTGTAGACGATATTGGAGAACACGAGACTCGCGACCCAGCCCGCCAGCACAAACTGCAGCGGGTTGTCGCACTGAATGCCAAAGAACAGAATGTCGCCCGCGCACACGAGCGTTGCCTGCAGCAGGGCCAAACCGCCAAAGAACAGGTAACGGCCCAGATAGATCTCGTGCAGGCGTACGGGGATGAGCTCGTTGATAAGCTCATCGTCAACCGAGACCTTCATCATGGCCGCCAGAACAATCGAGCCCACCCACAGCGACAAAATCGTGTAGAACGGCGCCATGGCCGAACCGTAGTTGCGGATCGGATAGACCGGCTTGCGATCGAGCGCAACGGGGCCAGAAAGCGACACGGCCAGACCCTCGGGATCGTTGCCGATCATCGTCTTGATCGTGGCCAGATCGTCCGACATAAGAGCACCGTCGAGCTCGTCCTTGAAAGCGCTAATCTTGTCCGACGCCTCACCCAGTTGGTCAGAAGCCTTGTTGACGAGCTTTGCGGCTTTGGACAGACCCTTTGCGAGCGAGCCAGAGGCGTCGGTCAGACCGCTCACGGCGCTATCCAAGTCACCCGAGATACCGTTCAGGGAATCCAGAACGCCCGAGATGGTCTTCTTAAGCTCCTTGGCCTTAACCGAGAACGTGGAATCGTAGTCGGACTTGGCTCCCGAGATACCCGCCTTGGCATCGGCGATGGCCTGGTCGACCTCGGCACGCGAGTTGTTGACCTCCGCCATGCCGTCCGAAAGGGACTTTGCGGTCGCCGTCAGGTCCTTCGCATTGTTGCGGTACTCCACGGCAATTCTGCCCAGCGACGTAGCAACGGACTTGAGATCGTCTTTGAACTTGTCGTCACTCACCTGGTCGGCAAGGTTGCGGAGCTGATCGGCCATCGCATCGATATCGTCAGCACGCGTATTGAGCGCCGCTGCGGCTTCGTTGAGCTGAGACACCGTAAGGTAAACATGCTGATTCGCGGCATCGAATGCCTTCGCAAGCTCGGCGGACACGTTGTCGAACGAGCCCGCGCTTCCGTCAATCGCCGCGTCAACGGCATCGTTGGCGGCCTTGAGCGCTTCCTTGGAATCATTGATGCCGCTCTTGGCGTGCTCCATCAGCTGCTTCGTCGACTCATCAACGGTGCCCGTCTGCTTGAGCATGCCGCCCGCCGATGTCAGTGAATCGGACGTGGAGCTCAAAATGCCCGCGAGCGACGTCGCACTCGCCTGAACGTCCTGCAGGTCCTCGACCGAATCGCCCAGCGTCGAGGACAGATTGGCGATAAAGTTGCTCACCTGGTCGGTACTCATATAGTCGAGCAGGCTGGACACGGTCTTAAGGCCGATGGTCGTGATGGTCTTGGTAAAGGTCTCGTTGACCTGACTCTGGACGGCGCTCGAACCCTTTTCAGTCACGATCTGTGCGATGGCGTTGGCCTTCTGGTTCTCATAGAACTCGATATCGGCGTGCTTCACCTCGGTCGAGAAAAGCGTCATCATGTCGGCGCTAAACGTTTTAGGGATAACGACGGCAGCGTAGTACGCGCCCGACTTAACGCCCTCAATCGCCTTATCGCGGTCGTTGAGGACGACCCAGTCGAAGTTCTCGTTGCCGCGCAGGGTGGCGGTTACGTTTTCGCCCACGTTGACCTCGACGGGAATCAGATCGCTCTCGTAACCCTCATCGGTGTTGACCACTGCAATCTTAAGGTTGCCGGTATTGCCGTAGGGATCCCAGCTTCCGGCGATGTTAAACCATGCATAGAGACATGGCACGATGATCAGGCCCATCACGACGACTATGCCGATCACGGAGCGAGACACGTTTTGGACATCGCGCTTAAACAGGTGCAGGATGTTTTTCATTTATGCCTCACCTCCTTTAGAGTGCTTGCCAAGCGAGGTGGTGTCCCCGTCGTTTCCGTTTACGTTGTCAGCGCCGTCGGCATCTTGAGCCTTACGATGCGCACCGATATGCGACAGACGGCTCGTAGGCTGTTCGCCTCCCTTGGCGCCACGCTCGCTGGCGTTGAGACCAAACATGCGACGGGCGGCAGGGATGGCAGCCGTGTGCTCGCGCATCTCGCGGCGAAGGTCCTCGTCCGAAAGCGCCGAGATACGCATCTGGGTATTGAGGCTCGCACGGATGTATTCGATGTTGATGAGCCAGCCGCAGATGGCGATAACCGAAATGATCCAGATAACGAGCAGGATGATCTTGCCGTTATTGTCGATATCGAGCACCGTCGAAAGCACAAAGAGCAGAACCTGCACGCCTACCACGGCGGCAAAACCGCCCTTGATGTAGTACGGGTAGCGATGCTCAAACGCCACGGCATGATCGAGCAGCTCGCGACGGTACGAATCCGAATCGAGCATGACGCGCATGGCCGTGCGCAGCGAATAGCGCTGGCGCGGTAGGTCGTTGGACTCGCAGATCATTAGGCCCGTCGTGGAAAGCTGCTTATCAAAGAGCAGATTGAGGTTGAGCAGCAACGGGCGCAGCTGCAGACCGATAAAGAGCGCGATGGCAAGGAACACGCCCAGGATGCACAGGTTGAACAGGTAGTTGAACGAATACATGCCACCGACGGTCTCGCGCAGCAGGTTGATGCCATAAGTGAAGGGCAGCAGCGGATGCAGCCATTGGAAGAAGCCGGGCATCATCTCGATGGGATACATGCCCGACGAGCCGGGGATCTGCACAATGACGAGGATGACGCCAATGGCTTTACCGATATGCTTAAACGTGGTGGACAGCGCATAGATGATGTTGACGTAGGTGAACGAAATAGCGATGCCGCCCAGTACAAAGAGCAGCGGATTGACGCACTGAACGCCAATGACCAGGTCGCCCACCGTAACGATAATGGCCTGGAACGCGCCCAGGATCACCAGCAGCAGCCAGCGGCCAAAGTAGCCCTGACGCGCCGTAAAGCTACCGATGCCCTCGCGGTCGACCTCGAGTTTATAGATAGCGATGAGCACATAGCCGCCTACCCACAGCGCCAGATTGGTGTAGAAGGGCGCGATGCCCGAGCCAAAGCTCTTGACCGGATAGATTGACTTGGACGTCAGCTCAACCGGAGATGCCATGAAATCTGCCACGTCATTGACGTCGACGTCCATGAGGTCGGCTAACTCGCCCATAGACTCAGAGGTCTGCAGCGCCGCAATGTCATTGGCGGCGGTCGCGAGCTTGTCCTGAACCTTGGCAAGGGAGGCGTCGGTTTGGGACAGCGTGGTCTTTGCCTGCTTGAGCGTGGCGTCGAGCTGCGCCAGCGTGCCGCGCGCGCTCGCTATCGTGGGGGTCATACCCGACACAATGCCGGTCAAATCGCCCGAAACGGCGGCAAAGGAGTCAAGCGCGCTCGAAGCCTTCGGAAGTGCGTTCTGACCCAGATCGGTCTGAGCCTGACCGAGGCTAGCCGTACCGGTCTGAATTGCCGCGTTGAGTGCGTTGCTCGCGTTCGAGATTGCCGTAGCGTCGTTTGCCATGGCGCTCGACTGTGCAGAAAGGCCATCCTTGATGCTCTGCAGCTTCTGGTTTTGCTCGCGAAGCGAATCGATGGTCGATACAATGCGCGCGTCAATTTCCTCGGAACCTGTCGACGTGTCATTAACGAGAATCTCCAAGTGCCCGATAACGGCCTTATTGTGATCGATCGTCGCCTGGAGAGACTCGAGCGAGTTGTCGATGCGGGTGGTCGTAGATGTGACCGTACCCGTTAGCTTGCCAATCGCAGCGTTCGCGGAGGCTGACGTCTTGGTGAGTGCAAGGCTACCTTCCGAGAGTGCCTTGGAGAGCGAGGTGATAGAGTTGCCCGCCGTGGCGCGAGCCTCGCCCAGCAGGTCGTTGCCCTGGGAGATTGCCTGCGTCAGCGACGGTGCCTGACCTTGCAAGCCGGCAAGCGCCGCATCAGCCGAGGCGATAGCGCCACTCGTCTTATCGATGGCGGCATTCATATCGCCAATCGAATCGCGCACCTCACCCAAGGTGTCGGATGCCTCGGACACCGAACTTGTCAGCGAGTCCTGAGTCTGGGTTGCCTTGTCCTTTAAATCGATGCCGGCATCCTTGGCGATGCCCGCTACGGTCTCGCCCACCGTGGAGACAAACTCCGAGTTGATCTGCTCCTCGATGGTGTTGGCACCGGTATCGGTAACCTTGGGCGCAATGGCGCTCTTTTTCTCGTTGACGTAATAGGTCAGCTTAGGCTGATGGTAATTGCCATCGAGCATCGAGACGAGATTGTCGGAGAAGTTCTTGGGGATTACAATCGCCGCGTAGTATTCCCCGCTCTCGACGCCCTCTTTGGCATCGGCAGCCGAGTCGACGAAGGTCCAGCCCAGCCGATCGTTTTCCTTGAGCTGGTCGACCACCTTATCGCCCGCATTGAGCTCGCCCACTAGGTCGTTCTGGGTGCCCTGATCGTTGTTGGCGATGGCGATTTTAATGCCCTGGGTATTTCCGTACGGATCCCAGTTGGCAACGATGTTGTACCAGGCATACAGCGAGGGAATGACGCACACGCCCAAGGTAACCACCAGGGCGACGGGGTTCATAAGCAGTCGCTTAATGTCGCGCTTAAATATCGCAAAGGAGACCTTTGCGTTGGATAGTTTGCTGCCGAGACTCACGCTTGGACCATCCATCCTGTCGTTGAATCAAATCGTACTATCAACAACCATTGTACGTAGGCGCTTTAGCGTCTCGAAGCACAATGGTATTGAGTTTTGCGGGTAGCAATATACTACGAAGATTAGTTAACGTACAGTTGTACAGTATCTCAAATTTCAGCAGGTCGCAAAACCACAACCCGCACAAATTAGCAATCCGAATAGTCATTGGGAACGTTCTTAAATGACTAGTCAAACAAGAACGTCCCCGATGACTACTTAGGGCCACGAAAGCGTCGCAGGTTGAGCATAAGTCAGCGAAAACGCCCCTGAGCGAGCAAGGTGACGTGAAAGAGGAGGGAAGCGTACTTTGGTACGCGACCGACGATTGAACGTCAGATTGCCGCTTAGGGGCGTTTGCAGCGTCGACCGGTCCGTCGTTCGTTAGAACGGCGGAACCAATAGGTTCGTTAGAACGGCGGAACGAAGGGCAGCGTCGAGTAGTTACGCGGTTCGTAGAACCGCGTAACTACCCAATTACATAAGCTCGCAGACAGCTGCTGCGAAGGCAACGGGGTCCTCGGGGAGGATGCCCTCGACCAGCAGGGCCTGATCGTAGAGCAAGCCGGAGTACTGCTTGATCTTATCGGCGTCGCCTGCCTTCTGGGCAGCGACAAGCTTGTCAAAGACCGGGTGCTTGGCGTTGAGCTCGAGCACGCGCTGGCTCTTGGGCATGCCGTCGGGCGCGCCCTCGGGCCCCTTCTGGAGCACCTTCTCCATCTCGAGCGAAAGCGGACCCTCGGTGGTGATGCAAGCGGGGGCATCGGTCAGGCGCGCGGAGACGGCAACTTTCTCGACCTTGTCACCGAGCGCCTCCTTCATAGCGCTAAAGAGGTCCTCGTTTTCCTTGGTGGCGTCCTCGGCCTCCTTCTTCTCGTCCTCGGTCGCCAGATCAAGATCGCCAGTCGCAACGTTCTTGAGCTCCAGGTGACGATCCTCGACCTCGGGCTCGGCACCGTCGGCAACGGCCTTTTCGGCAGCCTCGCGGGCGGCGTCGTCCTCGTAGATCTTGGGCATATCGGCGGCCACGTACTCACGCATAGCCTGGAACGTGAACTCATCCACATCCTGCGTCAGCAACAGCACGTCATAGCCGCGCTCGAGCACGCCCTTTACCACGGGCATCTTGGCCAAGCGCTCACGCGAGTCGCCGGCGGCGTAGTAGATGGCCTTCTGATCCTCGGGCATGCCCTTGGCATACTCGGCCAGGGTGATCATCTTCTGCTCCTTGGCAGACCAGAACAGCAGCAGGTCGGCGAGCTCGTCGGCCTTCATGCCGTAGCTCGAGTAGATGCCGTACTTCAGACCGCGACCAAAGTTCTCAAAGAACTTCTCGTATGCCTCGCGGTCGTTGTCGCGCATGTCCTCAAGATCGGCAGTGATCTTCTTCTCGACACGCTTGGCAATGGCCTTGAGCTGACGATTCTGTTGCAGCGTCTCACGCGAGATGTTGAGCGTCACGTCGGCAGAGTCCACGACACCGCGCACAAAGTTGTAGTAGTCGGGCAGCAGGTCGTCGCACTTCTCCATAATCAGAACGTTGGAGCTGTAGAGCGCCAGGCCCTTCTCGTAGTCCTTGCTGTACAGATCGAACGGGGCGCGACCCGGCACAAACAGCAGCGCATCGTACTCAAGCGTACCCTCGGCATGGAAGCTGATAGTGCGCGCGGGATCGTCAAAGTCGTGGAACGTGGACTTGTAGAACTCGTTGTAATCCTTCTGCTCAACGTCGGAGCTGCGCTTTTTCCAGATCGGCGTCATGGAGTTGATGGTCTCGAGCTCCTGGTAGTCCTCGTACTCGGGCTTGTAGTCGTCGCCGGCGTCCTCGGGCTTGGGTTTCTGGCGGCTCTTGCTCACCATCATCTGAATCGGGTAGCGCACATAGTTGCTGTACTGCTGAATCAGGCTCTTGAGGCCCCACTCGGTCAGGAAGCGATCGTAGGTCTCGGCCTCGCCGTCGGCGTCGAGCTTCTCGTTCTCGCGCAGCGTCAGGATGACATCGGTGCCGTGCTCGGCGCGCTCGCCGTCTTCGATGGTGTAACCCTCAAGACCATCAGACTCCCACACGTGAGCGGTGTCCTCGCCATAGGCGCGGCTGACAACCTTTACGTGGCTGGCAACCATAAAGGCAGAGTAGAAGCCCACGCCAAACTGGCCGATGATGTCGACATCGGAGCCCTGTTGCTCGGCGTTCTCGGTCTTAAACTCCTCGGAGCCGGAATGGGCGATGGTGCCCAGATTGCGCTCGAGCTCCTCGGCGGTCATGCCAATGCCGTTATCCGAGATGGTAATGGTGCGGGCGTCTTTATCAAAAGAGACGCGAATAGCCAGGTCGCCCTGGTCGAGCTTGACACTCGGATCCTGCAGGCTCTTAAAGTTGAGCTTGTCGACGGCATCGCTCGCGTTGGAGATAAGCTCGCGCAGGAAGATTTCCTTATTGGTGTAGATGGAGTTGATCATGAGGTCGAGCAGTTTTTTGCTCTCGGTCTTAAATTGACGCATGTGCAGTCCTTTCGCGCTACCCCCGTCCGCAAAAACGGCCCGGTTGCCCGAGCCGCATTGCAGACCTGCTATGTTCAGACTTAGATTTTATAACCCATTAGCGCGCATATATACATACGGAATCGAAAAACTGTATGTCCAAACGCTCTGATGCGCCAATTGCCAAGGAGTGTCCCCGACTGCCGGCAGGAAAGGAACGTCCCTATCTGCCATCTACGCGCTTGGCCATCCAAACATGGGGCTGGCCCTCGTCTTCGTAGTCCACCGGGGCAATCTGCGTGTAACCCGCCTTGGCATAGAGTGGTAGCACGTATTCCTGCGCGTGCAGCTTAATGAGCTTGGCGCCGGCATCACGCGCGCACGTATCACTGGCCTCGACAATCTTGCTCGCCAAACCGCGACGGCGCATGCTCGGCAGCACGGCCACGCGCCCCATAATGTAGGTCTCCCCCGCCGCGACGCCTTCGTCCAAGTCGCACGCCGGCGACATCGGAGCCTCTGCGTCAGCTGCGCGCTCAAGCTCTTCGGGAAACACGCGCGAGCAACCGGCAAGCTCGCCGTCTACATAGAGCGTCACATGAATGCAGTTCGGATCCTCGTCGATAGCGTCAAACTCGTTCTCGTAGCCCTGCTCGTCCATAAAAACGACGCGGCGCACCAACGCCGCGTCATCAAAGCATCCCGTCTTAAGTTGGATATCCATGGCTGCCCTTTCATTCAATGCGAACGTTAGGGACAGATTTTAGCGAAAATGAGCTCCGCGCACGCTAAACTTCGCGCGAGCCTTCGCCAGGCAGTCGTAATGACCCACGTTATGGGCATCGCTCGCGATGAAGCTGTACAGGTTCTGATCGAACAGGCGCTGTGCCGGCTTTTTCTCGCGACCAAAGCGACCGCCGGCAATAAAGTCCGCCGAAGCCTGCAGCTTGCAGCCCATATCGACCAGGCGCTCCGCCACGCTTACATCCTTTTGAACCGCACGATAGCGCTCAGGATGAGCGATGATCACCTGGTAGCCACGGCACTGCAAATCGTAAATCGTGTTCTCGTACTCTCTAAACGCATACGCATCGGCATGCGTCGAAAGCTCGAGCAGAAACTCGTTGGTCCCATCGAAATGCAAGTGATCCGCGGCATCGATACCAAGCTCAACGAGCTTTCGATGATTGACCTCGAAGCCCATCTGGAGCGGAAAACCGTCAGCGTTATCGCGCAGCAGCTCAAAGGCATCCCACATCTTGTCGTAATCAAAATAGGGATCACGGCAGTGAGGAGTGCAAACGATTCTGGTTACACCGGCCCGCTTGGCAGCCTCGAGCATCGCCAAGCTCTCTTCGAGATCGGCGGCGCCGTCGTCTACACCCGGCAAGATATGGCAATGAATGTCACGCATAGGTCAGCCTTAATCAACTAAACGTTTGCTCGGTTGGTGAAGATGCCCTTTTTGGAAGTGCCCTGATCGTCGGAGCCCTTCTTAACCTTCTTACCGTCCTTGGTGTAGTAAGAATAGTAGTACTCGCTGGTCTCGGTCTCACAGTAATTCATGACGGTACCGATGAGCTTGACCTTCTCGGACTTCTTAAGCTGGGCGATAGCGTTGAGCGCCTCTTCGCGCTTGGTAAAGTCCTCGCGCACCACGAACAGCGCGCCGTCGGTCAAGCTGGCAATCTCAGCAGCATCGATGAAGGTGCCGACCGGAGGAGCATCGAAGATGACGTACTGGAACTTGGCGGACAGTGCCTTTACCAGCTTGGCAAAGCGATGGGAGACGATGATGTCGGCAGGATTGGGAATGTGCGGCTCGGCATCGAGGAAGTAGAAGTTCTTCTGACCCGTCTCGACAATTGCCTGGTCAATGGAGATCTGCTCGGAAAGGACCGCATAGAGTCCGCCGCGCGAACGAACGCCGAGCATATCGGAAAGGGACCTGCGGCGCATATCGGCCTCGACCAGGAGCACGGACTTGCCGCTCGTGGCGATTGCCTGAGCAAGGTTAATGGAAACCGTAGACTTGCCCTCGTTGGGAATCGAGGAGGTAACGGTGATGGTGCGAATGGGGTCATCCACGCTCGCAAAGCGGATGTTGGCCAGAAGGGTCTTGGCGGCATTCTGTACAACGAGCTTATCGGTGTTCTTTGCCTTAGCCATGCCTATTTACCACCTTTCATAGCCGGAATTCGGCCAACAACGGGAATACCCAGGAGCTCTTCTGCCTCTTCGGCACCGCGGATGCGGGTATTGAGCATGTCTGCCAAAACGACATAGGCAACTGCGATAAAGATACCGGCGAGGAACGCGACGGCAATATACAGCGTGCGCTTGGGGCCGCTGGGGGCTTCGGGGGTCTTAGCCTCGTCGATAACGTTGATGCTCTGGGCAGCGCCGACGTTCTGAGCGACCGTACTCACCGAGCTGGCCATGGCCTTTGCGACCTTAGCCGTCTCCTTGGCATCGGTGCCGGTAACCGAAAGCGTAATGACACGCGTGGTGGTCTCGGAGGAAACAGACACCTTGTAGTCATCCAGATCGGTGAGGCCCAATTCATTGGCTGCACCGCTCTTAACGCTATCGCTATCCAGCAGCGTGGCGATATCGTTGGAAAGCATCTGGCTCGCCGAGAGATCGTTGTAGCTCATCTGACCGCTATCGTCGGTCTTGGCGAGAATGTACATGCTCGTCGTCGCGGTGTAGGTGTTGTCCATCGCAACGAAGGACACGATGCCCATGGCGATCGCGCAGACCACCGGAAGGGTGATGACCAGCTTGAGGTGCTTTTTGAGCAGCTGGAACAGTTCGAGAAGGGTCATGCAGCTTGCCTTTCATTTCCCCAGTTCGGATTGACAAAACTGTCCGTATGTTATCGCATCTTTTTACCGAGACCAAACTCTATACATAAGAAACAGGCTCTCCTGTAAAAATGTCGGAAGCAATCGTAAAATTGCACAACAACGCCGCACCCGAAAGTCAAATGCGGCGTCTACATCAATATCTATGTTGTATCGCTATGCGAATGGTTCGTCCTGCTGTATGGGAAACGTCACCGTAATGGTGGTTCCCACGCCCAACTCGCTCGACAGATCGAGCGTGGCGTGATGATACAGGGCCGCATGCTTGACAATGGCAAGCCCCAGGCCGGTTCCGCCGCGTGCCTTGGACCTACTCTTGTCCACGCGATAGAACCGCTCAAATACCTTGCCCTGTTCTTCAGGCGCGATACCGATTCCCGTGTCGGCGACAGCGAGGAACGGATGGCCTTCGTCGTTGGTGCCGCACTGCAGCGTAACCGTACCGCCGGGCCGATTGTAGCGGATGGCGTTGCTTGCCAGATTATAGATGAGCTCGTCGACCAAGCGCGACACGCCTTCGATGACCACAGGCTTGGTCTCATGACTTATCGTCACATTCGCCTGACGGGCAACCTGTTCAAGACGCTGCTCAACCGCGTAGATCGCACGCGAGAGCTCAATAGGCTCCGTGGACCCAATGGGCACTGCCTCGCCTTCAGTTGCACGTTCGGCCTCGTCCAAGTTAGACAGCGTAAGGATGTCGTTGACAAGCGCTGCCAAGCGGCCCGCCTCACGATAGATGCGACCGCCAAAGTTGCGCAGGTCGTCCTCGCCCTCGACCATGCCATTTGCGATGAGCTCGGCATAGCCCGAAATCGCCGTAAGCGGCGTCTTGAGCTCATGGGTGATATTCGCCGTGAACTCGCGGCGCATACGGTCGCTGTCCGCTAGCACCGCCATTTGGCGCTTGAGTTCCTGGCGCTGCGACTCGATACGCTCAAGCATGGGGACCATCTCGGCATAGGCGTGCTCATAGCTACGGCGTGGGTGGTCCAAATCCACCTCTTGCAACGGCGCGATGATGGCACGGGACTCACGGCGCGCCATAAAAAACGAGAGTACCGCACCCGCTGCTGCGATAAGCAGCATCGGCGCCAGCATCGACAGCAAAATCGCCGCAACGCCAGGCTGGGCCTGCGCCAAGCGGACGACCTGGCCGTTATCAAGGGTGACGGCGCGATACAGCATAATCTCGTCGAGTGTAGAGCTTGCGCGCTCCGCGGAACCCGAACCACTCTCAAAGGCCTCGATGACCTCGGGGCGATCGCCATGGTTGGGCAGTGTGGAAGGCGACGCCTCGTTGTCGTAGGCGACCGATCCATCCTTGTTAATCAGCGTGATGCGCAAGTCCTCGCGATCGAGGCTACGCAAGAACGGGATGGGCTCCTGCTGCTCGTCGAGGGCGGCAGCAATGAGCTCAGTTTCCTGCGCCAGATTGGCACTCGTGGCATCCGCCAAAGTGTTTTGCACAAAGAACGCACCCAGCACCGTAAACGCCACGATAACCGCCATGGCGCAGACAAAGATCGTCACAAAAACGCGGTGCGACAGCGTATGTTTTCCCTGGGGGGCGAAGACCACGGGTTACCCCTCCGATGCGGTGGCCGCGGTGTCGTCGCCTTCGGCACCATCACCGGCAGAAGGCTCGGCCAGGCGATAACCCACGCCGCGCACGGTCTCGATGGCGCTGGCATGCTCGCCCAGTTTTTGGCGAAGCGTCTGCACGTGCACGTCAACGGTGCGCGAACCGCCGTCGAAGTCCCAGCCCCACACGCTCTGCAGCAACGACTCGCGGGTAAAGACCACGCCGGGCTTGCGCATGAGGTACTCGAGCAGGTCGAACTCGCGCAGGGTGAGCTTAAGCGGCTCGCCGGCAACGGTCACCTCGCGATGGCTGGGCGAAAGCACGATGTCGCCCACGCTGAGCACATCGCTCGCCTGCTTGACCATGCCGCCGCGACGCAGCAGTGCGCGGCAGCGGCTCGCAAGCTCCATGAGCGAAAACGGCTTAGTCAGGTAATCGTCGGCACCGCCATCGAGCGCCATCACCTTGTCGAGTTCGGTGTCCTTGGCGGTAAGCATCATGATGGGCACCGTCGCCGTCAGGCGATCGGCACGCAGGCGACGCATAATCGCCAAGCCATCGGTGTCGGGCAGCATGATATCGAGCAGCACAGCATCGGGCACCCGTCGCGCCACGGCAGCTTTAAACTCGCCATCGCACGAAAAGCCCTCGGCCTCGATTCCCTGCTTGCGCAGCGCGTAGACTGTCAAATCCCTGATGTTGTCATCGTCCTCGACGTAATAGATCATGTTGAACCCCTTTGCGGCCGATATGACCGCATCTTAACCCTAAAGGCACCTTTACTAGATGGTATCAGCCAAAACGCCCCGTCAAATAATCCGCCGTACGCGGATCGGACGGATTCTTGAAGAGTTGCGCGGCAGGCGCGTGCTCCACCAGCTCACCCAGCAAAAAGAATGCGACCGAATCGGAAATACGCGCGGCCTGCTGCATGTTGTGCGTCACAACCACCAGCGTGCAAGTCTCCTTGAGCGCGCAGGCAAGCTGCTCCACCACGAGCGTCGACACAGGGTCGAGCGCCGAGGTCGGCTCGTCCATCAGCAGAATGTCGGGCTGCACGGCAAGTGCGCGGGCGATGCACAGGCGTTGCTGCTGACCGCCCGAAAGACCCAGGCCCGACTCCTTGAGCTTGTCCTTGACCTCATCCCATAGCGCAGCGCGACGAAGGGAGTCCTCGACCAGCTCATCGAGCACGGCGCGGTCGCGCACACCCATACCGCGAGGACCGTAGGCGACGTTGTCGTAGATGCTCATGGGAAACGGGTTGGGGCGCTGGAACACCATGCCCACGCGCTGGCGCAAACGGCAGATGTCGTAATCGCCCAGGATATCTTGACCATCGAGCGCGATTTTGCCCTCGATGCGGCAATCCTTGATGCCGTCGTTCATGCGGTTAAAGCAGCGCAGCAACGTGGACTTTCCGCAGCCCGAAGGCCCGATGAACGAGGTGATCTGCTTGTCGTGAATCTTGATATTCACGTCCTTGAGCGCATGGTGGTCGCCATAGAACAGGTCGAGGCCCTCGACATCGATGCGCGTCGGCGAGGCGGCAAGATCCTCTGCCGTGGGGCGAGTCGCATCCCCAACCTCGCGCTCATGCGCGGCCTCGGCCTGCGCTTCCATGAGTTCTTCAAGCTCCGTGGGCTCCACAGCCGCAGCAGCCGTCATACCGCATACCTCCATATCGATATCAATTCAGCAGTATCGATAGTAGGAATCGCGGCTCATACGTACGTGAGCACATTGTCAAGTGTTTGTAAGGGCACGCTGGCTATGCGGCGGGCAGCTCGATGGTGAATATCGTGTGTTCGGGCGTCGATTCACATGCAACGGTACCGCCGTGTGCCGCGATGATCTCCTTGGCAATAGCAAGGCCCAGACCGGCACCACCGCGATTGGTTGCACGCGCCGCATCCAGGCGATAGAACTTCTCAAAGATCACCTTGAGCTTAGCCGCAGGGATAGGATCGCCCTGATTGATAAAGCGCACGCGCACGCCACCATCGTCTTGGCGCCTGGCCTCAATCGTGATAGTCGAGCCCTCATAGCTATAGGCGACGGCGTTTTTCATGATGTTGTTGAACACGCGGGCCATCTTGTCGCCATCCACGAGCACCGTCAGGTCCTCGCGAATATCAACTTGGGCTTCCTTATGCTGCTCGTTGAGGATGGGATAGAACTCGTCAGCCACCTGAGCCAGCAGCAACCCCAGATCAACATAGCCGCGCGTGAGCACGATATCGTGGAAGTCAAAGCGCGTGATATCGAAAAACTCTTCGATGAGCGCATCGAGCCGGTGCGCCTTGTCGAGCGCCACGCCCGTAAAGTGCGCGCGTTGCTCAACCGGCAACTCAGGAGCCTCTTGCAGCAGCGAAAGATAGCCCACCACACTGGCAAGCGGGGTGCGTAGGTCATGTGCCAAGTACGTGACCAGATCGTCCTTGCGATGAGACTCGTCACGCAGAGCTTGCTGCACCTTGCGCTCACGGTCACGCACGCGGTTAAGGGCGCCCTCGACCTCCAAGAAGTCGCCGTCGATGTTATCCCAGGTGTCGGGGTAATCGATCAGGCGATCTTGAATACGAGCGGCCAGCACACAATCGGCATGCTGCTCGCCCTGCTCGTAGCCCTGGTAGTACAGGGCGCGGCCGCAAAAGAACAGCACGCACACGGCAAGCGCCAGCACAAAGCCAAGCATGTTGAATACAAAGCCGGCATCGAACAGCACCGGCCCTTCGATGCCGCCGAGCGCCATGGCGCCAATCGCCAACGTCATGGCCCACGCGGCACCGCCAATCACCACGCAACGGCGCACGATTTCAAATCGATCGATTAGCAAAAAGCCGACAAGCAGCACCGCTAAGATTCCGGCGATGTTGTCGATGCCAATCAGCAGCAGGCTCAGCAAAAAGAGCAGCACCGTCGCAAGTGCACGGTTGTCGACGACTGCCCGTACGTATTCAAAGAGTCGATCGGGCACCTCGAATGCCTGCCTATCGTCTTTTGTCATATCCACTTCCCCACCATCAAAGGCGCTATTCAATTATGTAGCCGACGCCCCAGACGTTTTTGATAAAGCGCGGCTTTTGAGCGTCGTCGCCAATCTTTTCGCGCAGGTGGCGAATGTGCACCATCACCGTATTGTTGGAGCCGGGCATAAAATCCTCGTTCCACACCGCGCGGAACAGGTCCTCCACGGCTACCACGCTGCCGCGATGCTCGACCAGATACAGCAAGATGGAATACTCGATGGGCGTGAGGCGCACCGGTGCACCGTCCACCGTTACGGAACGAGCATCGCGGTTGATCTCCAGTCCGTCGAGCTGGATGGTCGGCGACTCGGCCGCCTGCGAGCGGCTACCGTAGCTGGTGTAGCGGCGAAGCTGAGCGTGCACGCGCGCGATGAGCTCCAGCGGACGGAACGGCTTAACCACGTAATCGTCCGCGCCAAGCGAAAGGCCCTCGATCTTGTCTTGCTGGGCATCGCGCGCCGTCAGCATGATCACGGGATAGGTATGGCTGGAACGGATTGTACGCAGCAGCTCAAAGCCATCGATATCGGGCAGCATGACATCCAGCAGCGCCAGATCGAACTCCTGCCCCAAGATTGCCTTGGCAGCATCGGCCCCGCTATAGGCGACCTGTACGTCAAAGCCTTCTTTTGTAAGGTAGATACCAACCAAGTCGGCGATGGCCTTCTCGTCATCAACTACCAAAATGCGCTCGTTCATGCGTGCTCCTCTCGCGCTCCATTATGCCCGAGGGGGCGCACACCACACACAACAAGCGTGGGTGATTAAGTCGGCCTTAAGCACCCTTGTGCCCGTTCGGGCGCGGATGTGAGCCACGCACGCACGCGATGATCGCCGACGCCGGCAAACGATATACTCTAGTTTCAGAAGAGACCATCCCGTCGAAAGCGAAATCTGTGAAGTCCCTCACCTCTTTTGCAAAGCGCTCAGCCCGGCTTGCCGCCGGCTTTGTCTGCGCTATCGCCCTTGCCGCTGGCGTGCCCACCGTCGCCGGCGCCCAAGTGCTCACGACCGACAATGTTTGCGGCAAAACCGCCGATGCGCGCGGCATCACGGCCGAAAACCTGCCCGATATCGATGCGACCAATGCCCTCGTCATGGGCAAAGACGGCACCGTCTACTATGCCCGCGGCGCCGATGAGCAGGTCAAAATCGCCTCGATCACCAAGGTCATGACCGCAATCCTAACCGTCGAGAATTGCAAGATGGACGAGAAGGTCACGGTGAGCAACGCCGCAGCCACCGTGGGCAATTCAACAGCCGGCCTACTCGAAGGCGACGAGCTCACCGTGGAGCAGGCACTGCGCGGCCTGATGATTCCCTCGGGCAACGACGCCGCCATCGTGCTCGCCGAATATGTGGGCAAGAAGATCGACCCTAAGACCAAAGACGCCGAGGCAACATTTGTGAAAGCCATGAACGAGCGCGCTAAGAAGCTCGGTTGCACCGGCACGCTTTTTGAAAACCCGCATGGTCTGGACTTTGATGAGTGGGCTGGCGATATGCACTCAACCGCACACGACGTAGCGCTGATGATGCAGGAGGCCATGAAAAACGACACGATCCGCGAGGTCGTAGCGAGCGAGGATTCCTGGATCGAGGTCACGGGCGCCGACGGCACCGACCATTCGCATTCCATGGACACGCATAACTATTTGCTAGGCCAAGATGGCAACATCGGTGGCAAGACCGGCACCACCGATGATGCAGGCTATTGCTTTACGGGTGCCTACAACCGCGATGGCGACGAGATCTACACCGTCGTTTTGAACTCCACCACCACCGACCAGCGCTTTACCGATACCGCAACCCTTGCCAATTGGTACTACGGTCACAAGGTGACGGTCGCAATCGCCAACACGCAGGAAAAGACCGCCAACGGCAACCCGCTTATGGCGCGCATTGGCCAAACCGACTGGACGGATAAGACGATCGACGCCACGCTCGCCGATCCTACGGCGCAAGCGACCGTGTTTTCCCTTGCCGGCGAGGTGACCGAAAAGGTTAGCTACGACGATCTTTCGGGCACGGTGCATGTGGGCGACAAGGTGGGCAGCGTTACGCTCAAGCAGGATGGCACCAAGATCGCCGTCATGGACCTGGTTGCCGACGAGGAAGGCGCAGGGCCGAATCCCATTGAGTGGCTACTCGTGAAGCTCGATCGCTTGGGCCGCCGCATCGACAACCGCCCGCTCACGGCAGAAAGCGAGACCGTCGCCAAGGCGCCCGAGGTGTAGTGCGCAAGAATAATAAGTCCACTGAAAGGAGGCGTCCGAAAGGATGCCTCCTTTTTTGAGGGTTCGAATCCCCAGCTAACGTGGTTCAACTAAAAAAGGGCCCCTTTCGGAACCCTTCTTTAAAGTCTTACTGGCGGAGAGCTGGGGATTCGAACCCCAGATGCCCTTTTGGGGCATACTCGCTTAGCAGGCGAGCACCTTCGGCCTCTCGGTCAGCTCTCCGTAACAGCCGTTCTATAGTAACCAAACAGTCGAAGTTGGGCAAGAGGGAATTTTCTAATTGCCCAGCGGCCTTTCCTCCTTGCAGTTTTCGCCCCTACCCCAGCGAGCGGTTGAGGGAGCCGAGCTCGTCGTTGCCCATGGTGCGCCACATTTGGAAGATGCAACCGCGCGCCAGGAAAAAGAAGCCGTTATCGACCAGCTGCACGGCGGCATCCGCAAGCTGGTTGGCCACCGCGGGCACGGGCGGCAATTCGAGTCCAGCCCTGCGGATGGTCTCGACCGCTTCCTCGAACGTCGGAGGCTCGCTGACACCCATCTCGTTCATAAGGCCCTGCATTTCTTCCAGCGCGCTGCTGCCCGACTCCTCGCCGCGCGGCACCAGACGGTAACAAGCCAGCGCCAGGTCGAGCTGATCGCAATTCCAATAGGCAAACGCCAAGCGATAGAACAGGTAGCCGATTGCAGAACGATCGCTGGCAATACGTAGGCCGTGGCGCGCCACCTCGATAATCTCGTCAAAGCGCTCCAGACGCGCAAGCACGTTGATGAGCGCAAAGTGCGACTGCATGGACGAGCGCGCCAGATCGTAAAGATGGCGCACCTCGGGCAGTGCTCGTTCAAAGTCCTCTTGCTCGGCGTAAAAGCTGCAGATCTCGTGCTGGGCAAAGTACAGCGCATCGGGCGCACGAAGGATTCGCACAGAGCGGTCTTCTTCCAACACCGGTAGCACCATGCGCACCAGCTGGTTATCGCAAAACTGCGTTTGAACCGGACCTGTCGCCAAAAGCTCGGCGACGGCGCACTTAGCCTCCAACTCCTCAACAAGACGGGAAAAGCCTTCAAAAGCACCTGTACGGTCGACTTTTGCCTGCTCGCGCAATTCAACAACACGGGCCACGTATGGGTCGTCGTCCTCTTCCATGACCTCCAGCTCGTCAGCCGTATCGGCAAGCAGCAGATCGCGCAGCGCCGGCGGCAGCATGCGATGGTCATCACGCGGACGAGCATGAACCTCCGCAGGTTCAATCGTCTCCGGAGCGGTTGACTCATATGCCTCAAGCACACGCTTGCACGGCATATCGTCCATGTCCATGCTCTCAAGATCCTTGGCGACAGGCACGCAATCGGCCAGATAGACCGCGCGCCCAAAGAAATACGTTGCGACAACGCACTCGCCCTGCTCACTGTCGGGAGCAGCAATCTGCACATAGCAGCGCGTGATGCAGGTGCCCGCGGCAAAACACGCTGCCGCAAGCGTGAGCGCCACGCGCGCATCGTGCTCCGCGGCCCAGATCGCGCGCGTGTCCTCGTCCAACTCGCGCCAGGCGTCATCTTGAGCGTCGTATTCACGTTGTGGCATAGCATCAACGACAGACTGCCCAAACCGAACGAGCATGATCCCCTCGGCAACGTTTGCCCGATAGGTATAGTCGAGCCGCGTGACCACGTTAAGTGCCTCGACAATACGCGCGAAGCGGGTACGCACATCCCACTCACCGCCCGGCTGGCAAGCCACCGTACCCGGTTTGCCCCACGGGTTATCGCTCGAGGCCGTATCGAGCAGTCGGGGAACATCGTTGGTCGTCTTGGCGATATGCCACGCATCAAAGAGCGCGCAGCCCTCAAGGCTCGGCGAGGATGCCGCAGGGACCAATCCGGCCCCGATGTGCTCAAGGATGGCGGAGAGACGGTTAAGACGGCACTCGATGGCAAGCAGCATGTCAATCTCGTCCTGGTCCAGCAGACTACGATTAAAATTGAGATAGAAAAGCTTTGAGCGATCGATGCGAGCCAGGCTCATCTCGGACTTAGCGGCGATGGTGCGCAAGCGGGGCAAGTCAATTTCACTCATAAGGGCGGCGGCATAGCGCTCGATACCGCTCGGATTCTCGGCATGGTCAACGCGGTAAAGCAGCGTCTCGATAGCATCAGGGAGCGGTGCCGTGTTAAAGCCCAAAAACACCTCGACCGGCTCGGGCAACTTTACGAGCTTGATCTTGTCGATAACATTTTGCATACCCTCGTCGAGTCCGCCGGCGTCCGCCGTGCTCGCAATGGCATTTTCGGAGTCAGCGAATATCACGTAGCGCAGGAACATCGATGCCATGAACTCGCCGTAAGGAAGGGAGCGGGTCGAATTCCATGTCTCGTGGTCGGACTGCTCGCGCATGGGGCCTTCGGGAGAGCCGACGGTTCGCGCGCACGCGCGCATTGTGCCGTTGGCTCCCCGAACCACAATCTCACCAATACCGGAGTCCGACTCGTCAAGGACCAGTTCCATGTCGGGATCGTTGGGCAGCGGAGTCTCGCTAACGGGGCGGTCCACCTTGTACACCTCGCCCGAAACGCTTACATAGCCCAAAAGCGACACATGGCTTTTGCCAACGAATTCGACGACATAGCAAGATTCATGCTGATCCTCGCCAAAGAGTTTCCAGACCACGCCATATGAACGTCCCGCAGGCTGCTCGGGCATCGCCGGAAAGCGCTTTTTGGGATCGAGAAACCTGAGCTTGTATGTCGGACGCTCTGCCACGAAGTATCACCCTGATCGGTCGCTTGAAGAAGGAGTGGTCGCGAATTAGTCGCGACATCTACTCGGAATCTTACACGAGTCGACAGGAAATCGTCCGCTTTACGCCCGCGCCTCGACCGAGGTTCGAATCCATGCGGTGTTTACGTAAAAGAAAAGCCCCCGTTGCCGGGAGCTTTAATCTCAAATGGTGCGGCGTATAGGATTCGAACCTATGACGTTCTGATTCGTAGTCAGACCCTCTATCCAGCTGAGGTAACGCCGCAGCGCAAAACATATAAAACCACTTTAGCTTATTGGAGTCAAGCGCAATCTCAAACTTTTTTGTGGAACGCAGTTTTGTCATGCTGCTCCGCATATACCGTCGTTCCCCGTACGATCGATTGGCTTTTCGATCACGTCAAACTTAGCATCAAGTTCCCTCAGGAGCGATCTCACCCGCTGGGCACAATCATAATCGGCAAACGAGATACTCAACATGCGAGCAACCTGGTTAGATGTCCGGACCCCATAGAAATGCTCCAGGGCCACAAGCCCCTCGTGCGCCACAAACGTCTCAACCACATGCGGCGACTCCTCGTAGCACCATTGGGTCAACGGACCCTCGCTCGTCTGTCGAACCACCAGGCCACCCATGCCAGACGGCTCACACGTCACAAGCAGGTACTCCCCGCCCTCGTCGCTCTCAAACAAAACCACCCGATCATCAAACAGCTCCATCGCGTCCCCTTTCTCTCGCTCTTATTTAGCAAAAGCATAACAGGTAGATGGCTGTATACAGAACAGTTGTTCGTGTGTTTTCTATTGAGCTGTCCGCACAGCATGGTATGGCCGCACACAAAAAGGGCACCCCAAAAAGGAGTGCCCTAGCAAATCGCTTATGCAGCCAATCTACGCGACCGGCTCGATCTTCTCGAGGCCGCCCATGTAGGGGCGCAGAACCTCGGGGGTCGTGATGGTGCCGTCAGCGTTCTGGTAGTTCTCCAGAATGGCTGCCATGGTACGGCCAGCCGGCAGACCGGAACCGTTGAGGGTGTGCAGATAGCGCGAACCCTTGAAGTTCTCGGGGTCGCGATACTTGATGTTGGCGCGACGGGCCTGGAAGTCACCGCAGTTGGAGCAGGAGCTGATCTCCTTGTAGGCGTTGTAGCTCGGCAGCCAGACCTCGACGTCGTAGGTCTGACGGGCAGAGAAGCCCAGGTCGCCGGTGCACAGGCTAATCACGCGATACGGAAGACCCAGCTGCTGCAGCAGGAACTCGGCCTCGGCGGTCATGCTCTCGAGCTCCTCGTCGGACTCCTCCGGCTTGGCAAACTTGACCATCTCGACCTTGTCGAACTCGTGCTGGCGAATGATGCCGCGGGTATCGCGACCAGCGGAGCCGGCCTCCTCGCGGAAGCAGGGGGTGAAGGCGGTGTAGCGGCGCGGCAGGGTATCGGCGTCGAGGACCTCACCGGCGTGCAGGTTGGTGAGCACGACCTCGGCGGTGGGGATCAGGAAGTTGTCGCCCGAGACGTGATAGGCGTCGTCCTCGAACTTGGGCAGCTGACCCGTACCGAACATGGTCTGACGCTTGACGACGATGGGCGGCCACCACTCCTTAAAGCCACGACTCGTGTGCGTGTCCAGGAAGAAGTTGATAAGGGCGCGCTCCAGGCGGGCGCCGGCGCCACCGAGAACGGTGAAGCGGCTGCCGGAGAGCTTGTTGCCACGCTCGAAGTCGAGGATGTCCAGATCGGTGCCCAGATCCCAGTGCGGCTTAAAGTCGAAGTCGAACTCGCGCGGGGTGCCCCAACGACGGCGCTCGATGTTCTCGTCCTCGTCCTTGCCGTACGGCGTGGCCTCGCAAGGAATGTTGGGCAGGTGAGCCATGAAGTCGTACTGCTCCTGCTCGAGGGCGGTGCGGCGCTCGGCCAGACCGTCAATCTTCTCGTTGACGGCGCGCACGGCCTCTTTGGCGGCCTCGGCCTCGTCCTTCTTGCCCTCCTTCATCAGGGCGCCGATCTTCTTGGACTCGGCATTGCGCGTGGCTTGAAGTTCCTCAACCTCAGTGATGACGGCACGACGCTCGTCGTCGAGCTCAAAGAACTTCTCGCGATCCCAAGACGTCTGGCGGTTAGCCATGGCGACATCGATGGCATCGGGGTTCTCGCGAACAAACTTGATATCAAGCATTAGATCCTCCGGCGATATACATTCCATTTAGGTTGCAACCTTGTACATGTATGGGCAAGTATATACTTATGAGCGTTTACGACCCAACTCAACTACGCAAGAAGGCACCCAATGGACGCAGTTTTTTCCTTTTTGTTTGGCACCCGCACCGGTTTTGCCATCCTTTTCGCCGGCGGCATCCTGCTGTTTGCGATTATTGCCTTTGTAATGGAGAAGCGCACCCATAAGATGTATGTCGACCGCGGCCCCAAGTCCGAGGACGAAGAAGACAGCTTCTGGGACTAACCTGCCAAAAAGGGACAGGTTTACTTTGGTCGGTTTTATCTGGGCAAACGCAAGTGCCCCGCAACTGGAATTGAGCCAGTTGCGGGGCACTTTTCGCTAAAAGGACAAAACCGCAGGAAAAACCTGCCAACATAAACCTGTCCCTTTTTTGGTCGGTTTTACTGGAGGGTTGCGTCGATTGCCTTGACCAGGGCGCTGCGCATGCCGGCGTCCTCGAGCGCAACGACGCCCTTGATGGTGGCACCACCGGGCGAGCATACGGCATCCTTCATCGCCGCAGGATGCTGGCCAGTTGCAAGCTGCAGCTTTGCCGTACCCAGCACCATCTGGCTCACAATGCGATAAGCATCCGCACGCGGGATACCGTGCTTGACCGCCGCATCGCCCAGGGCCTCGATTGCCATGGCGACAAACGCCGGAGCGCAACCACCCACCGTGCCGCCCACAAACAGCAGGCTTGTGTCGAGCTCGACGACAGCGCCAAGCTTACCGAGCAGGTCGAGCACCACAGCACGCTGCTCGTCGTTAAGCGTCGAAGCCTTCTCGCAGGCGATGACGCCCTCGCCTACCGAAACCGGCGTGTTGGGCACCGTCGAGATATGCGCGACGCCCGGCAGGACCTGCTCCCACTTGGCACTGTCCCAGGTCCAGGCAACCGACAGAACGACCTTTTTGGCAAGAGCATCCTTGAGCGGGGCGAATACCTTCTCGATCATGTACGGTTTGACCGCAGCGACCACGATATCGGATGCGGCGACAACCTCGGCGGCATCGTGGCAAGCGGCCATCCCGCGCGCCTCGCAGCGCCCAACCAGCGCGTCGTAGCGACCCGCGCAGGCGCACATGTCGCTCGCAGCTACACCGGCAGCGATCCAGCCATCGGCCATAGCGCTCGCCATATTGCCAAAACCGACAAATCCAATCTTCATATCTCATAGTCCTTTCAGACACATTCCTCAAAACGAAAGGTATTGTCCCACGCCATTGTTTCGTATTGCCGACCTATTTGTGATACGGCTCGCCACGACTGATCTTGCAGGCGCGGTAGATCTGCTCCAGCAGCACCACGCGCGCCAAGTTATGCGGCAAGGTAATACGTCCAAAGCTGAGCATCTCGTCGGCTCGTGCGCGCACGTCATCGCTCACGCCGTCCGATCCGCCAATTACAAAGGCGATGTCGCTGTTACCACGTAGCATAAGATCATCGAGCCGCGCCGAAAACTCCTCGCTCGAGCGCTCTTTGCCCTCAATGGCCAGCAAGATCACATGTGCTCGAGGCGGCAGGGCTGTAAGAATCGCCGCCCCCTCCTTGTCGCGCGCGGCATCCACGCCGCCCGCCTTAGCCGGGTCGATATCGGCCACCTCGCGGATATCCACCTTGGCATAGGCACCTAGGCGCTTGGTGTACTCAGCGCACGCGTCCTTCCAAAAGCGCTCCTTGAGCTTACCGACGCAAACGACGGTGTATTTCACGCGCGTCTACTCCTTCGAATCGTTTTGAACTTTGCCGGCGGCCAGCATCTGCTCGAACATCGAGGCCGACTGCGAAAAGTCGCTCGGCAGCACGACCGTCGAGGTTTTACCCGTGCGAGCGAACTCCGTCATCATCTCGGACCACTGCGTAAACATGAACAGTTGGTTGGCCTCGTCATTGCCGACACCCGTCTCCTGGATGATCTCGAGCGAATCTTTGATACCCAGTGCGATGGCCTTGCGCTGGTTGGCGATGCCCTCGCCCGCCTTTTCCATTGCCTCGGCCTCGGCGGTCGCCTCGGTGACGCGCTTGATGCGGTCTGCCTCGGCGAGCTCCTGTGCCGCAGCGCGCTTGCGCTGGGCGGCGTTGATGTCGTTCATGGAGTTCTCAACCTCGGTCGGCAGTGCGATTTTGGTGATGAGCGTCGACACGAGGGTGAAGCCGTAGGCGGCCATCTGCTCGGAAACGGTAGCGTTGACATCCTTGGCGATGTCATCCTTCTTGGCAAAGACCTCATCGAGTGTGTAGACAGGAATCGAAGAGCGCAGGGCGTCGGTGATGAAGTCACGCATCTGGTCGACGGGCTCCTGCAGCATGTAGTAGCTCTTGTAGATGCCCGAATCTGCCGGGCCGGCGCCCATGTCGTAGCTCACGTGGTACTGAGCGGAGACCTCAAGGCCGATGGTCACGTTGTCCTGGGTCTTAACGTCGATGCCAAAACCGTTTTTCATGGTGCGCAGGCTCACCGTGGCGGCCTTGCGGTCGATCACGGGCACCTTCACGTGGAAGCCCGCGTTGACGATACGATTGAACTTACCCAAGCGCTCGATGATTACGGCGTGCTGCTGCTCAACGACGTAGCAGGCGTTGGGGAGCAGCAACAACAGGATGATGATGGGAATCAAAAGGCTGGTAAGGGCGGCGATGATACCGGAAAACAGCATGGTCTCTCCTCTGATAGGCACACGTTGGCATTAGGATACCCGTCCAAGGAGATCGTGCATAACAAAAAAGCTCCCATTGCTGGGAGCTCTTTCAATCAATGGTGCGGGCGAAAGGACTTGAACCTTCATGGGGTTGCCCCCATACGGACCTGAACCGTACGCGTCTGCCAATTCCGCCACGCCCGCGTGCAGGAATTAGAATAACGGAGCGCCACCGCGAACGCAAGAACTATTTTTGAAAAAGTTTGCAGGCATTTTCCCAAGCGGCATGCGCGATTGTTTCGGCGTCCTCACCAGTGCGATCGACACGGTCGTTAACCAGCGCGTTTGCCGTAATGGAGATCATTGCTGGCTCGCATTCAAGACCGCGAATGGGCTCCGGCGCCATATACGGGCAATCCGTCTCGAACAAAATGCGGTCGAGCGGGGTCGCCGCAAATGCCTCGCGCACGTCGTCGTTGCGCTTAAAGGTGGCCGCACCACCATAGGCGATATAGCAGCCCAGCTCCACAAAGCGCTCCATCGTGGCGCGGTCCTCGCCAAAGCAGTGCAGCACGCAACCGGCCTGAGGCACACCCACCTCGCGCAGCACGTTGTACGCATCCATATGCGAGGTGCGCTCCCCATCCGAGTCCTCGTGCCGCAGGTGCAGCTCCACCGGCACATTGCGGCGCACGGCAACTTCGAGCTGACGCGCCATGCAATCAATCTGCACACTGTGGGGCGCCGGCGCGATGTCGTCGTCGTAATCCATGTGGTAGTCCAGACCGATCTCGCCGATACCGGCGCACAAAGGGTCATCGAGCGCAGCAACAACCTGCGCGTGAATGTCATCGGTATAATCCGGCGCGCCATAGGGGTGAACGCCAGCGAGATACTTGATCTGCGGAATATCCCGCATCGGCAGAATTTCGCGCACGAGCCAGTCGCTATAGTCCGTCACGCTGCGCTTGTCGGCGATGGGGTCGAGCATCGTCACCAACAGGTCGACGCCCGCGGCTTTGGCGCGCACGAGCGTCTCGGGCACTTCTTTCCCCAAAAACGAAAGCAGATGCGCATGCGTGTCAGCAAGCGGTGCCAAGGGCACGGGACAAGCAACCGTCTTCTTTTTCTTGGTAAACGTCACGCGTTCGGCATTAGGCATCATGGATGAGCTCCTGAGCCAGGCGGATAAAGTCGGCAACATCAAGCGTTTCTGCGCGCGTGGTGGGTGCGATACCGCAAGCCTCAAAGGCGGCGTCGAGCACGTCCTTGGCAAAGCCGTTGGCGCTCATGGAATTGCGGATGGTCTTGCGGCGCTGAGCAAATGCAGCATCAATCACGCGGGCCACAAACTCGCGATCGAGTCCTTCGGGCGCCACGCCGTCAACACGGTCGATACGCACGACGGCCGAGTCCACGTGCGGTGCCGGCATAAAGCAACGTGGCGGCACCTCAAAGCGACCCGTAACCTGCGCATACAGGCCGAGCTTTGCCGTGTAGCCGCCATAGGTCTTGTTACCCGGCACCGCGGCAATGCGATCGGCAACCTCCTTTTGAACCATGACCACGGCACGCTTGAGCGCGGGCATCGTCTGGAAGAACTGCAGGATGATCGTCGCCGCCACGTTATAGGGCAGGTTCGCGACAAATACCGTCGGCTCACCGCCTGCAGCCTGCTCAATCTGCCCCGTCGTCACCTTGAGCGCGTCGCCCATGATAAAGCGGAAGTTGGCATAGTCGGCGGCATGGGCATCGAGCACCGGTTCGAGTTCGGGATCGGCCTCGATCGACGTGACGCACGCCGCCTCCTGCAGCAGCGCGAGCGTGAGCGTACCAACGCCCGGGCCAACCTCGAGCACGCGCTCATCGCCCGTGAGCTCGGAAAGCTCGCAAATGCGCTCAATTACATGGTTGTCGATCAGGAAGTTCTGGCCCAGGCGATGCTTGGTCGCAAGGCCAAACTCCTCCAGCAGCTCCCTTGTTGCCGTGGGGTTTGCCAAAGGCGAAGTTGTCATAGTTGCCTCCTTAGCATGATGGCGGCGTCTTGAAACAAAAGGGCATGGACCGTTGCGGCCATGCCCTTACATCTAAACAGCAAATTGCCGATATGGCGCGCGGCGTCTTAGCCCAGACGCGGGAACAGCGGCTCACCCTTCTCGACGGGCTGACCACCGGCAAGCAGGCCCCAAGCGCAAATGCCCTTGAGGTCGTCGCTCGCGGCCTCGTCCTCGCAGGACAGGCGGCGCAGGGCTTCGGCAGAGGTCTGAGGCATGAGCGGCATCAGCAGGTGAGCGGCAATGCGGATGGCCTCGAGCAGGTTGTAGATCACAAATGCCAGCTCGTCAGCCTTAGCCTCATCCTTGGCAAGCGCCCAAGGCTCGGAGTCCTCGATGTAGTGGTTGGCGGCGTGGATGAGCTCCATAACCTCGTCCTTGGCTCCGCCGTAATCGAGCACGTCCATCTTGGCCATGTAGCGGTCGACCAGGCCATCGGCGATCTTTGCCAGCGGGTTGTCGAACGCATCGAACGATGCGGGCTTGGCGGGCGCGCAACCGTCAAAGTACTTGCCGCTCATGTTGAGCGAACGCGAGATAAGGTTGCCCCAGCTGTTGGCCAGGTCGGCGTTGTAGACCTGCTCCATGCGATCGAAGCTGATAGCGCCGTCGGTACCGGGAACGACGTCGGTCATAAAGTAGTAGCGATAGCCCTCGACGCCCAGCATGTCGATAACGTCCTGCGGAGCGATAGCGTTGCCGCGGCTCTTGGACATCTTCTCGGCCTTGCCGGTCTCGGCATTGCGCACGGTCAGGAAGCCGTGGGCAAAAACGTGCTCGGGCAGGGCCTCGCCGATGGCCATGAGCATGGCGGGCCAAATGACGCAGTGGAAGCGGATGATGTCCTTACCCACGATGTGGAACTGCGCGGGCCAGCGATAGGCCAGCTCGGCACGCGCCTCGTCGGTATCGACACCGTAGCCGACGGCCGTCATATAGTTGAGCAGCGCATCGAACCACACGTAGGTCACGTGGCCCTCGTCAAACGGGACCTGAATGCCCCAGTCAAAGCTCGTGCGGCTCACGGAAAGGTCGTTAAGGCCGCCCTCGACAAAGCTACGTACCTCGTTCATGCGGAACGCAGGCTCGACAAAGTCGGGATGCTCGTCATAGAGCTTGAGCAGCTTGTCCTGGAAGGCGGAAAGCTTAAAGAAGTAGGACTCCTCCTGCACGCGCTCAAGCGGACGGTGGCAGTCGGGGCACAGGTGCTGGCCGACGCTGCCGTACTCCTCGTCGCCCTTCTGGACCTGCGTATCGGTGAAGTAGGTCTCGTCAGGCACGCAATACCAGCCGTCGTAGCTGCCCTTATACAGGTAACCGGACTCCTTCATGCGCTCCCACAGGTACTGCACGGCATGATGCTGGCGCGGCTCGGTGGTGCGGATGAAGTCGTCGTTGGAAATCTCGAGCTTGCTCCAAAGCTCCTTGAAGTGCGGGGCCTGGCTGTCGGTCCACTCCTGCGGCGTCATACCATGCTTGGCTGCGGCCTCGGCGACCTTCTCGCCGTGCTCGTCCATGCCGGTCAGGAACTTGACGTTATAGCCGGCGGAGCGGCGATAGCGAGCCTGAACGTCGGCGATGATGGTGGAATAAGCCGTGCCCAGGTGCGGATCGGCGTTGACGTAGTAGATGGGCGTCGTGATAAAGAACGAAGGCTTGCTTTGATCCATGGGGTTTGTCCTCCAGAAAAACGTTGCATACAGGGGATGATTCTAGCGCAAGGGCTGGATATCCTCCATCTATTGCATATCGAGCACCATGGCATAGACATCGCGCTTGCGGCGCGAATACTTCTGAGACAGGCGCTTGGCCACCGCAGAGGCGGGCTCCCCCTCCTCGAGCGCGGTGCGGATATCCTCGCGCAGGGCCTCGTCGGGATCCGCTACCGCAGCGCCAACCGGCGCGATGCCGGCCTCCTCGTCCTCGCTCGGCGGCGCGATGACCAGCGCAATCTCGCCCTTTACCTCGCCGCGAGCACGCAGCTCCTCGGCAAGCTGGTCAGCGGGCCCGCGCAAGACCTCCTCGTGCAGCTTGGTGAGTTCGCGGCAGACGGCGACCTCACGCTGGGGAAAGACCTCCGCCACGGCCTCGAGCGTCGCCACGATACGATGTGGAGACTCGTAGAAGATGAGTGCGCCGGGCACCACGGCAAGGCGCTGCAAACGGCGCACACGGTCGCCGTGCTTTCGGCCCAAAAAGCCCTCGAAGAAAAAATGCTCGCAGGGAATGCCGGACGAAACAAGCGCCGTGACGCAAGCAGAGGGCCCGGGAATAACTTCGACGGGCACATCGGCCTCACGCGCCGCCTCGACCAGCGCCTGGCCGGGATCGGACACGCTCGGCATGCCGGCGTCCGAGGCAAAGGCGAGGGTCTCCCCCGCCAGCAGACGGTCGACCAGGCCGGCAGCGCGGCTAGCGATCACATTCTCGTCGCAACGGACAAGCGGCTTGGAAATGCCCAGGTGCATCAGCAGCTTTGACGTCACACGCGTGTCTTCGCAGCAAATGGCATCGGCGGCGGCAAAAGCCTCGCCAACGCGCGGGGACAGGTCGCCTAGGTTGCCGATGGGCGTGCCGACCACATAGAGTTTGCCCGTATGGGCGCTGTTTTGCGTCATATCAACCTATTCAATCATGCCGCGCTCGAGCGTACCAAGCGCCGCGCGGGCGTCCCATGCTGCAATGCGCTTCTCGGTCTTCCACGTTTGGAAGAACCAACCGGCAGCCGGCGCAAACGAAGCCAGCTGGTTGGCGATAAACACGCGCTCGTAGGCATTGCGGCCCTCGGGCGTAACCGACGAGTTGGCAAAGATCGCCGCACCCGACCATTCGCCCACCAGCACGGGGAACCCAGTCGAAATCGCCTCTTTGAGCTCGCGCTTGTTGCGCGAAATCGCCGTCGTCAGCCCGCGGGGGCTCGTGATGTCGAGCGCATATTCGTCACGGTAATGGTACAGGTGAAGGTCCATGTAGACGTTCTTGTACTTGGCGCCGCGCATAAAATGCTTCCACTCGCTGGGATGCCCCGACGACGAGAAGACGACGATCTTATCCTCGGGCATATACGAACGAACGAGCTCGTAGGCATCGCGATAGAAATTGCGCAGGTAGTGGGCCGGAATGCCATCCGTCATGGTGAAGAGGCTCTTGCGAACGCTCATCTGCGGCGTGTCCAGCAGCTCAATACCCAGCAGGCTCTCGGCCTCGCCATAGCGATCGGCCAAGCGCTCGAGCACGTCGAGTGCGACGTGACGGCCGTTGGTGGACGAATGCCACTCGGCGACAGCCTCCGGCGTGGTGGGCGAATCGTTGGAATCGCCCTGGCCACCGGGCACGGTTGCCAGATCGAGCAGCACGCGGATGTCGTACTTGGCAGCCCACTCAATTGCACGATCAATGTAGTCGACAACCGAGATGTAGGACGCATCGGACTCCTGCGAACCAAAGGCATACCAGGGCACCGGTAGACGCACGGCATTGAGACCGATCTGCGCCATGCGGCGAAAATCGTCCTCGCTCACAAACGTCTCGTAATGGCGGCGCATGCGCTCGTTATAGGCGGCGGTACCCATGGCCTCCTGTAGCTCGGCCGCGTTGGATGCACCGGTCGCCGCGTACAGCGACGGGGTCACCCAAGGCTCGGGAATAAACCAGCCAGAGAGATTAACGCCGAGTATCCTCTCCATCACTGCCCCCTTCGGATCATGCAGGTCGAACCCGCATCGTATTGCATAGGATAAGTATCGTTTTGAGTATACCCGCGTGTGCGGACAGGCGACCGAACGGTCTGTAAAGTGACGCGAAAGTGGGAGGAATGTCTGGGAACAGGCGGGCTCGGGATGGTGCGACGAGGTGTGTACGCGCGCCGGAGGCAGGCACCGGAAAGTGTGTCCCGTTCTGAGCCCTTATTCTGGGACGCAGTTTCCGCAGAACCCTACATAAAAGAAAAGGACCCCTTTGCAGAGGTCCTAGTCAATTCAAGGTGGCGGGGAAGGGAATCGAACCCCTGACACGAGGATTTTCAGTCCTCTGCTCTACCAACTGAGCTACCCAGCCATTTGAGGTGTGCCTTGTTTCAAGGCTTGATTAGTATAACCAAGGACGCGTTCCGGTCAACCGAGAATTTTAAAAAAGTTTTTGAGCACAGCCTCGGTTCTTTAAATCGGCACGTCAGAGGCATCAGCCGGCAGCAAGAAGTTTTTCGCTCAGAGCCGCACGGGCAAACTCACTTGGAGTCATCCCCTCGGCAGCCGCCCGTCGACGAATGGCCTCCTTCATTCCCAGAGGAATCTTGACCGACAGCGTTGCCGTCCCCTCACCTGAGAGTGGGGGCCGTCCATGCACGATCCCACCAACGGTGTGTTCGCCATCCGGAAACTCTCCGCGCTCGTACGACTCGCACCACGCGTCAATCATTTCATCCGTTACAACCTGACCATTAGCGGCCGTATACGTCTTGCCCATCATCGACCCCTTTGCCGAGCCCGTTCAATCTCCTGCCAAAATTTCTTCTGGACTGGAGACAAGGCATGAATGATAAGCCCCCACGGACAAGCTCGACCGCGACAAGCTCCACGCTTCGTCCGTCTGGGAGCCATCCAATCGCAAGCCATCTCAGCGGCTCGCCCTTCGGCTCGCGACGAATGCACTCAGTAACCGCAAGCCAAGCGCTAAGCACCTGCTTTTCCGTCAGGTGCTTTTTAGCGTTGGGATGGATCTCAACATCCATGCATCTTCTCCTCCATCTTACCCAATTTCGTATGACGAAAGTCCGCTGTCGCCAATTCTTAAGCCGGCACGCGTTGGAGAGCAGGGGTCGAAACAATGATTGAAGGACGCTCTAGTACGGCCCAGGCGCCGGGGCAGGAGCACATACGCCAGGGACGTACGTTTTCGTAGCATACGAGGACATAGCCACGTGCATCGATAAAGGCGATATCGATGGGATAGGCCATAAAACACGTATGGACCGAAGAGCAGCGTGGAAACGCCATGACGAGCGGCAAGCCGTTGGCGGCAACCGGATGCCGTCCCAGCATGCCGCGCAGGCGCACGACAAACGACTCCGCCACCACAAACTCCGCCGGCGTCCAACCCAGCCTATTGAGTGCCCGCGCGTAGGCGATGTAGGACGAGACCGCGGTCACATGACCACCCCCGGGCGCCATGGATCGACCGTCACCGCGCGCTCGTGCGACAACGTTGTCGGCGCCCCCAGCGGAACGCCAGCGATGCTGAGAGAAGTCGGCCACGGCTCATAGTGCATGGTGCAGGTGTAGGTCCTAAACGTGCCGGAAAGCGAAAGCAAACCGCCATCCGATGTCGTCGCACCCTGTTCGCTCGAGACCTCGATCAGCAAGTCATAGCCTTCCATGGCATGTTGGATCTGAGCCTGAACGGTCGCGGAAGCATCGATGGAGCTGCCATCGCCCTCCCCGCTCGGCGCCACGGCATGTGCTAGCACGATATCGGGCACCACGCGATCGAAGCGTGCGACCGCACCGGCAAAGACCATGACGTTGTACACGATAAGCGCCAGAACCAGCAGGACGGGCGTGACCACGGCCATCTCGACCGTCGCCTGGGCGCACTCCTCGCACAGGCGCGTGCGGATGCCCATTACGACCCACCGCCCAGGGCACCCGCCAGTGTGGTGACATCGACGGTAAGTGGGATGGAACCGCCGCCGGGCAGCGGAATCTCCGCAAGCGTGAACGTCGTGCCGCTGATGGTGCGCTCGACTTGATATTCCAGCGCTTCGCAAAGCGCCTTGGGATCGGTCACGCCCAACGGAATACTTCGCAGCTTGTCTTGCGCTTGAGAGAGACCGGCAATGTCAGACCCCGGGCTCTTAATGACGTTGGCGGAATCAGTCAGCACCGGCTTTCGCAGGCGCAAGTCGCACGGCTCCAGATCCAACGCCGCCACGGACGCCGAAACGGTATCGCCGAGCCACGATGCGATGGAGCCCAACGCGCCGCTGCCCCCTCCTAGGCCTTTAATCATCTCGTCCATAAGTTCGTCGGCCGAACCTTGGATGTCTCCGTATCCCACAAGCAGCCGTCCCCAGACATCCATGACGCCATCGAGTACGCCGGCAACGCCACCCGAGCGTTCCTTCAATGTCGAGAAAAATCGCGAAAGCACGTTGTTTTGCGCCGTCGCCTCATCGGGCGCCAGCACCGCGGCAGAGATGGCACCGCGATCGCCAAGCCTGACTGCCGTGTTAAACGAAGAGTTGAGCTCATCGGGGCTCGAGATGGCACCCGAAACCGCAAAGGCAACCACGCCGTTGCGACCGGGAGGAGCGATACGCGGACGCTCGCCCGAAAGCGCTTTGATGGCCTGGTCAAACGCATTGCTCGCACGGTCGGTCTCGTCTTCGGTCTGACGTTCGAGCTCGAGCTCTTTGTTGCGGCATTCGACGTAGCCTTCCAGGGCGTCTTTAAACTTGTCAAAGTGATACTCGAAGCCGTTTTCGATAGAGGTTGAAGGCGCCGCAACAGCACCAAGCGACGAAACGCCAAAATGGCATTTGCTGCATTTATCCTGTCCATCGTAATCGGCAACCGAAGCAAATCCGCTCGGCGTCCCTTTCTTATAGTTAGGGCAGGTCGTCCCGTAATGCAGATACGCCTTGTCATCGTTCACGCTCGTCGGCCACACCGCATCGGTATAGAGCTCCGTCGCCCGAACCTCATCAGAGTTGCGCGGCAGCAGCGGAATATAGGAGGAAACCCTGTCTCCGTTCTCGGTTATATGTGCCCGATCGACCTCCGCGCTCGCATAGGTATAAAACGCCTTACGCGCCGCAGACTCTGCCTTCATCTCGACACTCGAGCCGTGGGGCTTCTCATTTGTCAGACGCCAATGGTAGTAGTCCTTCGCGCGATCAAGGGCAACTTGGGGCTCCCACGTAACGCTCGATGAGTAATGCGGATTTTGAACACCGGAGAGATCCGTTAGGCTTTTCGCACGCTCCCACATGCAAGAACAGCTGCCGACCGAGCCCTTGTCAGACCCACCACAATCCGCCAGCCAAGCACGCTCTTTAGCCTTCGCCGTGTCCTCAGAAGCCTTCCGCAGCTCCTCGGCCGCACCCTCTAAATCATCTGATGTGTCTTTAATGGTATCGGTCGAGATCTCTGACCCTTTGAGCGCAGCGAAGTCAGACTCGGATGTCCTGGGCACGGCAAGCGCCGTACCGGTATAGGTCACACTATCGGTATCCTGCGCCGACACCGCCTGCGTGGCACGCGCGGCGATCAGATACGGCAGGGCCGTCTCGATTTTCTGTAAGCCTTCCGATGCGCTTTTGGCAAACTTGTTGCGCGTTTTAATGATCTCGATCCCGGTGTCGACCATATTGCCGGCAACCGGCTCGGCACCCGGGATGAGGATGGCGACCAGGCCCGTCCCGATCGTGGCAAACCCCGCCAGCCCCAGACTCAAGATGCTCGCATCAACCACCGTGGCAGCCGTGTGATAGGACGACACTACGTTGGCACCCGCCAGCGCGCCACTATCAGCCGCCACCTGGGTATCCCCGGCACGCGACATGCTCCATATCGCCGCGGTCGACGAAAACAACAATGTGAGCACCACTAGGATGACCACGGCAGAAGAAAGCGTGGTATAGGCGCCGTCTTCGATAAACAGATCGACACCGGCTCGACCCATAAAGCCGCCTCGCTTGCGATGGCAGCTCGGACGGTGCGTCAAAACGCGTCTAGACCAGAAACGCTTAATCCCATGCAGCAATCCACGAATCATAATCTCCCTCCAGCCATTCGGGACGCGATTGATACGAGACATCGACCTTGAGCTCAACGTAGCCGCCCTCGGCGGTACCACCCATAGCCTGCGCAAACGCACCGATCACAGGCAACGGCTTGACCTCGCCGGAAACGGACACGGACGAGACGCCACCCGCACCGGCCCGGCCAAGCTCGATATCCCACGACAACGGCCCGCCGGCATGAAAGATCGAAACGTTGGGCACTGCGGCAAGTCGGCGGCGGGCGAACTCCTTAAGATCGTCGTCCTCCGCCGTCGTCGTGGTCATGAGCCGCGCGGTCTCGGCGGCGGCAGACTCCATGACCGCGCGCGTATAGAGCAGGCACACCGGTTGCAGCGCGAGAAGGATGAGTGTCAGAAACGTCGGCAGCAAAAAAGCGGCCTCGACCGTAGACTGCGCCCGGTCCTCGCGCGCGGCATCAATACAACGCGATGTCCTTAGCGGCCGCAGCGGCGTCGATAACCGACGTCGAGGCAACGCCATGGGATGCCGCCCGCTCAACCAGCGCCGCCAAGCGCCCATCGGTGCCGGCACGCCAAAGTCCCGCGATCGCCAGCACGATCGATAACAGCGCCACCGTGACGATGGCGTATTCGACCGTCGCCTGGGCAGATTCCTCACGCAGGACATCATGCATTTCACGATCCCTCCTTTGAGTCCGTTGCCTGCGGGCTCAGGCGCACGGCGCGCAGACGACACGAAGCATCGCCAGCATCCGCGGCAATTGTCACCATATCGACCCAGCCGCGTCCGTCGCGCACGATGGCGCCCCACACGTTTCCCTTGATGTCGAGATAGCCGCTCAGAGCAAGTTGCGCCGTGGGTACCTCGCGATAGGCACGCAGCATATCCGCCGCCGCTTCGGTCATCGGTCGGTCCTCGGACCATGCAAGCCGGACCGCAATCGCGTTGCCCTCAGGCGAATCCGTCGCAGTGCCAGACCGCTTGTCGAGCGTCCGCAGAAAGGTTTGCGCCGTGACAGCGACATCCGAATCGTCCGCATCTCGCATCTCATCTTTTTGAGACGCCACCGCCGAATCTGAGCCCAAATCGGAGGCGGTCCCAGGACGCTGCTGCCGCGCGGCGTTAAGCCCCCAAAGCACCGCCGCTATCGCCACGGTCAGGCAAGCAAACACCAGCAGCACCCCGATGGGGCGCTCGCCCTCTACAGGCTGTTGATGCCCTCGCTGATCGCATCCCATAGCTCTTTAACCTTGCCTTTAAATGCAACGATGGCAATAATCGCGATCACCACAAGTACGCCCACTAAAATGGCGTACTCGGTGGTACCCTGCGCGCTCTCCTCCTGCAACAGTTCCTTGGCATGCTGGCGAGTGTGAATCGCCCGGCAAAAAGCCCAGCTCCAAGCCTTGTCAGCAACTTCGACCATCGTGTTCATGTATTCCTCCCTACATCATCCCGCCTGCTCCCAGCAGCGGGCCCAATATGGACAGAAGCAACGCCGGCAAGATGAGCGTGCCGGTGGGAATCAACAGCTTGACGGGCGCACGCTCGATCTCGCGCTCGACCGCGGCGCGATGAGCCGCACGGATCTCGCGACTTTGAGCGGCCAGCGTCTCGGCAAGTGGGGCACCCAGGGCGAGCGCCTGCCCCACCGTGATGGCAAAGGTCTCGAGCGCTCGCACGTCCAGGTCGCGCGCGGCGGCCAACAACTCGTCCTCACGCGTGCCCACGCCCACCTGCCACGCCATGCAGGCGCGCTCAAGGCGAAGAGCCAGCACTGACCGGCGGTTGGCGCAGAAAATCTCAAGCGCCGCATCAAACGAAAGACCGGCCGAAAGACCCAAGCGCACAACATCGATCATCTCGGACACTTCGCCGAGCGACACTCGCGCCGGGCCGCCCGCTCCAACCGCGCCCTTCACTCGCGCGGTCAGAGCATCGACCACCGAGCGACCCGCGGCAGCGACCAGCACCGCCTCGCGCTTGCAGGCCCCTGCGATCTTGCGTGCATCCGCCCGATCAAAACCCGTCGCGACAAATACACTCAGGGCGCACAGGCAAGCCGCAACTGCAACCGAGGCGCTCATAGCTCCACCCGCATAATGCGCCGGATAACCACCAGGGCAACGGCGTTGAGGGCAAGACCCAGCACCACAGCGCCCGCGCCGGCAGGCGTCGCAAGACCGCGACGAAAATCTGCCGAAAGCAGCGCCAACACCGCGCACATGCCCGCCGGCATCGCCGCGACCATATGCGCAGACATGCGAGCCTGCGACGTCTTAACATCCAGGCGGCGCTTGAGCTCAATGCGCTCCCCCACCATGCTCGACGCCTCGGACAGTAAGTCGGCAAGCGGAGCGCCGGTGCGCTGAGACACCTTAAGCGCCAAGGTCACAAGCGAAAGACCGGGGGCGTCGATACGTACGAGCAAGTCATCGAGCGCGTCGGTCGCCGAGATGCCGCAATCGATCGCCGCCGCCACCCGCAAAAACTCGGTATGCACTGGCTCTTGCGCATGAGCGCCCACAAAGCGCATGCCCTGGGCCAGCGAATGTCCCGAGGCAAGCGACATGGAAAGTGCGGTAAACGCCTCGGGCATCGCCTCTTCTGCATCGTGTTGCTCGCGCCGGCTCTCAAAGCCATCCCGGGCGGCACCAACGGCAAACGGAGCAACAAGTCCCAAGGCAAATCCGAGGGGCGATAACGACACCATCGTTAGTAAAACGCAGCAGACACCGCTCGATAGCAGCAGAAACGCCAAACGTCCCGAAGCATCTTCGATCACGAGGCCAAGGCGATGCGCCGGAGCCAGCGATGCCCACGAACGGGCGATCTTTTTCAGCAGATCGTTTTCCACCAGCTCACGCGGCAGCTTCTCTGCCACCGTCTCGAGCGCCTGACGTGCCAGCTCCGCCGGCGGTACCTGCGGCACACGAGGTTCCGCCCCGCACGCCGTCGCGACAGAAAGCCCTGCCAAGCCCCCTACGACGAGGGGCACAGTGATCTCCATTCGTCCACCTCCTCTTGTGTGAGCGTCCCCGACCGCAGGCCTTCTGCGATAAACGGCGGCTCGCGGTCAAGCGTCCAGGTGCGCTCGGCGGCATCGAACGTCACATAGCGCTCGAGCTCTACGCCGCCCGATGCGGCGCGTCGCACCCCCGAATACGAGGAGACGAAGCGCCTGCCATCGGCGTGGCGCTCGGACATCACGATACCGTCGAGTGCCATGGCAATCTGCTCCTCGATGAGCTCGCTCGGCAGATCGATGCCATAACGTGCAAGCAACGTCAGACGCACCACGGTCTCCTGTTCTGAACCCGCATGAAGCGTGGTGAGCGACCCGTCGTGGCCCGTGTTCATGGCCTGCAACATGTCGCAGCACTCGGCACCGCGCACCTCGCCCACCACGATGCGGTCGGGGCGCATGCGCAGGGCATTAGTCACCAGGTCGCGGATCGTCACCGCGCCCTCGCCCTCAATTGAAGCCTCGCGCGCCTCTAGGCGCACCACGTGCGGATGATGCGCAAACTTGAGCTCGGCAGAGTCCTCGATCGTCACGATGCGCTCGCCGGTGGAAATCTCACATGACAACGCGTTGAGCAGGGTGGTCTTACCAGATCCCGTGCCTCCCGCAACCGCCAAGTCCTGTCGCAGCGACACCGCACACGACAGCAGCTGCGCATACCAAAGCGGCAGCGATCCCAACCCCACGAGCTCGTCCAGCGAGCAGATACGGTCCGAGAACTTTCGGATGGTGAGAATCGGTCCGTCAATCGCCACAGGCGGAATCACCGCGTTGACGCGATAGCCCGTTTTAAGGCGGGCGTTGACGATGGGGCTGCGCTCGTCGATACGGCGGCCAAGTGGCGAGATAATGCGGTCGATAAGCACACGGATCTGCTCATCATCCTCAAACGCATGCTCGATGGGGTACAAGACGCCGCCGCGTTCAAAGAAAGCCGATCGGCAGCCGTTGATCATGATCTCGGTAACGGTGTCGTCCTCGATGAGCGGCTGCAACGGCCCCAAGCCCACCACGTCATCCAAAATCTCGTCGATGATGGCCTCGCGCTCGGGCGTCGCGAGATCGGTCGGCTCCTCAACATTGAGCGCCGCCTCCACCGCAGGACGCAATTCCGAGCGGGCAAGTGCCGGGTCGATATAGGCGCTGATACGCGCCACTTCGTCGTAACCCATGCGGTCCATCACGGCGCGCTTGGTGCGTCGTTTCACGGCGCGGCGACGCCCCGCATCTACAGGCGCTGCCGCCGCCGCAGCGCCGGCAGCCTTAATCCTCGTTTGCAGGCTCATCGCTGATCACCCTCGTGCGACCAGGGAAGGCGGATACGCGGGCGTTCGGTGCGCATTGCACGGTCGGCGACCATATCGCTCCAAGGGCCGACGGCGCACCCCAGTTCCACGAGCATCTCGCGCGTGGCCTCGCGCACGCTGGTCGCAAAAGCGCTGGTCTGCCCCACTGCCTCGTCAGCACGCCCAAACGCCATGAGCGCGGCGAGATCCTGCCCGCCATCGGCGATACGAATCTTGGAGCTCAACGCACAGGCAATCTCAAAGCGCATAGCGACGTCCTCGTCTGCCCCGCGCGCACCGAACCGGTTGAACACGGCGCTCATACGCGTGCGCGGCACACCTACTCGACTTGCCAGTTCAATGACGCGCGACGCCGATGCCGCGGACGACACCGCCGCATCGCCAACGACCAGGCAACGGTCGCTCGCCGCCACCGCAGCCGCCACGGCGTCGCCCCAAAAGACCGAGGTATCGATAAAGACCACGTCGGATTCGCGACGCAGGACATCAAGCAGTAGCTCCACCGGACGTGCCATGAGCTCGGCTTGCTCGGGCGCCGCGACGGGACCCCAGAGCGTAACGCCCGGCGCCACGCGCATCGATGTGGCTACGATATCCGGCTCGGTGAGCGCGCCCGCCGCCGATGGCTCGATAAGTGCCGCCATATCGCGCGGAGCATCGACGCCTAACAAGTCGTAAAGGTTTCCAAACATCAGGTCCAGGTCGAGCACGGCGGCACGCAAGCCCAACAGCGACGATGTGTGTGCCATGGCGGCAACGATCGTCGACTTGCCGCAACCGCCCGAACCCGAAATAGCGCAGATGACTGGAGCTCGATGCGGCGGAGCGGTAGCGTCTGCCGGCGGCATCGGAGGCGGCGGGGCGGGCGTCGGTGACAGCGTCCCCGTCTCCCCCGCCGCAACCACGTGCTGCGTCCAAGCCGGCATGGCTGCTTGTTCGGTCTGCGAGGCAGGCTCGTTCTGCGCAATCTGCTCATGCTGCATCAGCGACAACTCGCCGCACCCGGCAAGGCCCTCAACTTCGTCGAGTTCATCCGCCAGATTCACGCCGTGCACGTATCCCATATCTACTGCCGGGGAGTCGCCAGCATGCTGCGCCGGCCCTCCAGCGTCATCGTATACAAGGGGGTTCCGGGGGCGCCGACCATGCTCGGCTTCCGCTTTTCCATAATCATCAACACGCGGGCCTCTTGTAGCGCGAGGCGCCCCGGGTTCCCTATCAACAAAAGCATCGGGCTCAATCGTCATGCGCCGATCGGAATCAACCGCTCCCTCGCCCGCGCGCCCGTTGCCGCATATACTGTGTGCAGCGATGACCTCGGTCGCCCCCGCGCGAAACAGCCCCTCGATATCCGACGGATCGAGCGCTTCTATCAACACGACCACGCGACTCACGCGGCCTTCGGCCGTCAGGCGCGCAACAGTCTTGCGCACATCTTCGGTATCAAACAGAGACGCCGCGATGATGGCAGCCCCGCGGCGCGACGGAAACGCCCGCGCCATGGAAACCAGCCCGTCCAGGTCACCCACGCGAAGCACCTGTGCACCCGCATCACGGCCCTCGACTTCCCGCTGCAACAGCCCGTAATCGCCGCACGCGCAGCACGCAAGCCAGATCGCCTTCATCACTCGTCGCCTCCGCTCTTTTTGCCGCGCGCCGTGGCGGGAATCGTCAAGCTGACCGTTCCCTTGCCCGAGGCTCCCAGCAGTTCCTTGACGTCTTCGGGGTCAGCCGCCAGCGTCACCCATTCAATCTTGCCCTCGCGCGTGGCACCGGAATCCTCACTGGTATCGATCACGTACGCGCCGCACAGCCGATCGGTCACGCCGTCTTTTTGCACATACACATCCACGTAGCTGCCCACGCCCGTAGCACCGCCGACCGAGTGCTCGGCATCGACCGCCACCGAAACGGCGACCTTGCCCTTAGGCACCTCGAGCTTGCGGCTCTCGGCCTTGGTGTAGACATTGCAGATCACGGCGTTTTTGGGAATACGCGAAGTCGTCACGTCGCCGCGCACCTGGCGCAGCTCGGTCGCTGCGTCACGCGGCAGCAGGCTCGTCAGCCATTCCTGGGTTATGACATTGGTCTCATCGAGGGTCTCGCCCACATCGATATCGCGCGCCGCGACGCAAACTTCGACGCGATCGCCACCGTACTTGGCCAAGGTCTCAGCCTGGACCTGTTCGGCTTGCGAGCGGATCGACGAGCCGTAAACCATGCAGAGCAGAGCAGCGAGCACGCCCGCGACCAGACTGATGGCGATGCGCTTGCTCTTGTTCACGGCCGCTCCTCTCATGGCAGTGCCGGGCGAATGCCCGTACCACCATTGTCTGGGCGGTCAGAGTGCAAAGCGGCGCAATCGCAATCTTGGTTTTCGATGTCAAACCAATCGCTGACCAAAAGCTGACCAGCCCGTCAAGCTCGTGGCAAGGTTTTGGTCAGCACGTCAGCAAACTGCATGTTTCGAGGCTTTTCCACAGCAAAAAAGCCGTCTCCCGAACAGTTGGGAGACGGCTGTCATAGGAAAAATCAATTACAGATGGACATCGGGATCGAGCATTTGAGCACTCACGCGCATGGATGACGCCAGGTTTTGGAACGTTTCCAGACGCAGGCTATCGATCTGCCCGGCGTCCTCGGCCTCGCGAACGGCGCAGCCCGGCTCATGGACATGCGTGCAATCGCCAAACCGGCACGCGCGCGATGCCTCGACAATCTCGGGGAAAGCGCGCGCCAGACCCCGCTCGTGACCCACGAGCGGCAGGCTACGCAGGCCCGGGGCATCGGCGATCACGCCGGCGTCGCCCGGCAGTGCCACCATCACGCGCGCGACGGTAGTGTGACGGCCCTGATCGTCGCGTTCGCGCACACCGCCGGTCGCCAACGTATCGTGGCCCAGCAGCGCATTGAGCAGCGTCGACTTGCCGGCACCCGACTCGCCCAGAATCATGGCGCAGCTCCCGGCGGGCACGCAGGCACGGACCTCGTCCAGGCCGCGGCCCTCGGCAGAGGACGTCACGATCACGCGCACGTCCGGACCCACCAGGCGGCGCACGCGGTCCAGATCGCGCTCGAGTTCCTCGGCATCGCAGCGGTCAGCTTTGGTGAGTACCACCACCGGTTCGGCATCGCAGTCGAGCGCCAACACCAGCGAGCGCGCCACGCGGTCGAGCAGCACCTCGCCGGCACCGAGCGCCTGCACGATTAGCACGCTATCCACGTTGGAGCAGAGCACCTGACGCTCCCCGCGGGCACGGCCGCGCCAACGCTCAAAGCTCGTACGGCGCGGCAGCACGCACTCAATCACGCCCATATCGTGCCCGGGAGCGCGGCGCACCGCCACACGATCGCCCACGGCAGGCAGCAGGACCTCGTCCTCGCCGCGTGACTTGGCAAACCCCACAGCATGCTCGGCACGAAACGTGTCATCGGCAGTCGCCACCAGTGGAAACCCGCGATCCAAGCGCACCACGGCGCCAAGCTGCATCTGCTCGGGCTCCTCGGCATGTGCGCAGAAATCATCAAAGGCAGCCTGCTGGGCTTCATCGACCGGCAGGTCATCAAACGCCGGAACATCCTGCAGCGCGTCGAGCCCCGGCACGCTTGCCAGCAGCTCCTCAGCAGGTGCGGGAGCCTCGGTCGCGAGCTTCCGACGACGATCGCGCTTAGCCCGCGCCCCCGTCGTCTTTTTCTTCGCCTTAGCCTTAGCCTTAGCCACAAACGCCTCCCAGCACCAAAAATCACAACTGAGCAGGTATTTTCCCACAAAAAAGAGTCGGTCGAGCAAATGCTCGACCGACTCACACACTTTCCCTCAGCCTTTATCATCCACACGGGAGAAAAGTCAGCAACGTCACCGCAGGGCCCGCCCGCCGAGAGGGGTTTCCAAAGGGCACATCCTTTATTCAAAACGAGCGGCCGAGCAATTGCTCGGCCGCTCACCTTCTTTCCCTCAGCCCTTTTCATCCGCGCGGGAGAAAAGCCAGTAAGGATACCGTAGGGCCCACCCTGGGAGTGTTTTCTTCTGAGCGATCCCGCAGCGCGAAGCGCGAGGACCAGCGAAGAAGAAAACACGCAGGGGCGGGCCCGGACAGGTTAACTTACTCCTTCTCGACCGCGCGCATGATCGCCTTGTAGATCTCCATCAGCGGGATGATCAGGAAGGCCAGGCCCAGGGCAGCGACAACGCCCTTGAGCTCAAGCGTCACGGGGCCAAAGAACATCTCGGCAAGCGTCGGCTGCACGGTCACGATCACCGTCAGCACCAGTGCCAGCGCGGCGGAAGCCCACAGCCACTTGTTCTGCTTCTTCATGGTGAACAGCGACGCACGACGGCTGCGCATATTGAAGCAGTGGAAAATCTCGACCATGTTGAGCGTGATGAACGCCATCATCACGCCTTCCTCGTCGGCATTGCCGGCGATCATATCGGCGATGTGGATGTAGCCCATGTCAAAGTACACGCCCACAAAGAAGCTCGCCAGCACCAGCGCGGTGATGATTAGGCCCTGGACCACGCAGTCCAGACCCATATGTCCGGCAAAGACACCGTCCTTGGCGTTGCGCGGCTTGCGCTTCATGATGTCGCCCTCGGCATCCTCCATGCCCAGCGCAAGCGCGGGGAAGCAGTCGGTGACCAGGTTCACCCACAGCAGCTGCACCGGCTGGAAGATGGTAAAGCCGATGAGCGTGGCGATAAACACCGAGAACACCTCGGCAAGGTTGGCCGAAAGCAGGAACTGGATGACCTTGCGGATGTTGTCGTAGATGCGACGACCCTCTTCGCAGGCGCCGATGATGGTAGCGAAGTTGTCATCGGCAAGTACCATGTCGGCGACGTTCTTGGTGACGTCGGTACCGGTGATGCCCATACCAACGCCAATGTCGGCGCGCTTGATGGACGGGGCGTCGTTGACGCCATCGCCCGTCATGGCCACGATCTGGTCGCGCGACTTCCAAGCCTCGACGATGCGTGTCTTGTGCTCGGGCTGGACGCGGGCGTACACGCCGTAGTCCTCGATGTGCGCGTCGAGTTCCTCGTCGCTCATGCGATCGAGGTCGGCACCGGTGATGGCCTGGCTGCGATCGGCGACGATGCCCAGCTGCTTGGCGATGGCCACGGCGGTGTCGATGTGGTCGCCCGTGATCATGACGGTGCGGATACCGGCGTCGTGCGCCTCGTGGATAGCGTCGGCCACCTCGGGACGGACCGGGTCGATCATGCCGGATAGGCCGCAGAAGACCAGGTCGTGCTCGAGCGCGGCGGGGCTGCAGTCGCTCGGGACCTCGGTGTAGGTGCGGCTTGCCAGTGCCAGTACGCGCAGGGCCTCGTCGGCCATGGCCTTGTTGGCGGCCACGAGCTCGGCGCGACGCTCCCCGGTCAGGGGGACGACCTTATCGCCCTCGTAGATATGGGTGCACAGGCCGATCACCACATCGGGCGCGCCCTTGGTGTACTGCTCGTACTCGCCGTCCAGGGTCTCGACGACCACGGACATCATCTTGCGGCCCGAGTCAAACGGAGCCTCGCCCACGCGCGGATGCTCGGCAGTCAGGCCAGTGAGCCCCGCCTTGCCGGCATCGTTGACGAGCGCACACTCGGTCGGCTCACCCACGGCCTCGCCCAGCTCCTCGTCCCACTGGGCGTCGGAGCACAGAGCCATGCCGGCCAGGAACTTCTCCTTAGGCGCAGCGAGCTCGTGCTTGACGACGGTCATCTTGTTCTGGGTGAGGGTACCGGTCTTGTCGGAGCAGATGGTCTGCGTGCAGCCAAGGGTCTCGACGGCAGAAAGCTTGCGGATAATCGCCTGACGCTTGGCCATCTTGGTCACGCCGAGCGACAGCACGATGGTCACGACGGCAACCAGGCCCTCGGGGATGGCGGCGACGGCAAGCGAGACAGCGACCATAAAGGTGTCGAGCAGCGCGGTCGGATCGGTGAGAACGTTGCCCACGCCGTGGCGGATGATGTCGACGCCAAAGATGACGACGCAGATGACGATAACCATGATGGTAAGGATGCGGCTGAGCTCGGCGAGCTTCACCTGCAGCGGCGTGAGCTCTTCCTTGGCCTCGGCCAGGGCGCCGGCGATCTTGCCCATCTCGGTGTTCATACCGGTGCCGACCACGACGGCGCGACCGCGGCCGTATACCACGGTGGAACCCATGTAGCACATGTTCTTGCGGTCGCCGAGCGGCACGTCGTCGGTGCCGGCGGCGAGCTCAATGACGTTGGCATGCTTCTCGACGGGCACGGACTCGCCGGTAAGGGCGGCCTCCTCGATCTTCATCGTGGCGCTCTCGAGCACACGGCAGTCGGCCGGGACGGAGTCGCCCGCCTCGAGCATGATCACATCGCCGGGCACGAGCTCGGCGCTCGGCAGGTGCACGAGCTTGCCGTCGCGCAGCACCTTGGACTGCGCCGCGCTCATCTCCTGCAGGGCCTCGAGGGCCTCTTCGCTCTTGGCTTCCTGGACCACGCCCAGTACCGAGTTGACGATAACGACGAACATGATGATGGCGACGTCGGCAAAGTCGGGCTCGCCCTTGACCATACCCGTGAGCGCGCTGATGACGGCGGCAACGATCAACATGATGACCATGGGGTCGGCCATCTGCTCAAAGAAACGCTTCCACAGCGGCGTTTTCTCGGCTTCCTCGAGCTTGTTAGGGCCTGTCTTGGCGAGGCGCGACGACGCCTCGTCGTTGCTCAGGCCGAGGTTCTCATCGACGCCCTGGTCGCTGAGCACCTCCGCCGCGGCGGACAGGTATTCCTTTTGCATATAGAGTCCCCTCCTGGGATTCGGGCCACTCAGCAGATTGATGCCCGATCATAATTCCCAGGAGAAGGGCAAGGGCTCATCAAGGCTGCCGTGCTGAGCGGCAGTTGATAGTGGAGCTATGGTACCCCAAAGCAGCGCGTCTAGCCAAAACATTCCAATTGGAAACACGGCTCGAGTGCAACGATGCAGACCGTGTGATGCTCAATATTGATAAAACGTTTTTTCTTCGGCACATCGTCAAACTGAAATATCGCCCAGATAGCAGCGGTCAGAACGGTTGGTAAAGATTTTTCATATACCGTTTTTTCGCAAAAAATGAACTTCTAATTCGGCATACGGTCGATTTTTTGGGGTATTCGGTCGCCATTTCGTTATAATCATCTCAGTTTTATTTCTTATGGTTTATCTATCAGCGCAAGACGATGTCAGATGGAGGTCTGAATGTACAAGCGCACCAAGATTGTATGCACCATGGGTCCCGCCTGCGATAGCGACGAGACCATCCGCGAGATGATCAAGGCGGGCATGAACGTCGCCCGTTTTAACTTCTCGCACGGATCCTACGACGAGCACCACGGTCGCATCGAGCGCGTCCGTCGTATTTCCAAGGAGCTCGGTCTGCCCGTCGGCATCCTGCTCGACACCAAGGGCCCCGAGGTCCGCACCGGCCTTCTGGTCGACGGCAAGAAGGTTGCCGTCAAGACCGGCGATAAGATCGTCGTCACCGCTCAGCCCACGTCCGAGGATTTCCACGGCACCTCTGAGCACATCTCCCTCGACTACCTGGCTCTGCCCTCCGAGGTCGAGAAGGGCTCCCTCATCCTGATCGATGACGGCCTGGTCGCCCTCGAAGTCGAGTCCGTCGACGGCCAGGACATGACCTGCGTCGTCAAGAACGACGGCCTGATCGGCGAGCGCAAGGGCGTCAACATGCCCAACGTCAATATCTCGCTGCCCGCCATCACCGAGCGCGATCGTCAGGACATCCTCTTTGGCCTGACCGAGAACATCGACTACATTGCCGCTTCCTTCATCCGTGACGGCGAGTCCGTCCGCGGCATCCGCGAGCTTTGCCGCGAGAACGGTGGCGAGCACGTGACGATCTTCCCGAAGATCGAGTGCGCCCTGGGCGTCGAGAACTTCGACGAGATCCTCGAGGCTTCCGACGGCATCATGGTCGCCCGTGGCGACCTGGGCATCGAGATCAAGCCCGAGCTCGTTCCGCACATCCAGAAGGAGATCATCGCCAAGTGCAACGCGGCCTACAAGCCCGTTATCACCGCTACGCAGATGCTCGACTCCATGCAGCAAAACCCGCGCCCGACGCGCGCCGAGGTTGCCGACGTTGCTAACGCCATCTACGACGGCACCGACGCCGTTATGCTCTCTGGCGAGTCCGCTGCCGGTAAGTACCCGGTTGAGGCCGTCAAGATGCAGGCCAGCATTGCTCTCGAGACCGAGAAGTACCTCCCGGCTCACGCTCCGCTCGAGGTTCCGGCCGATGCTCACGGCACCCGCGTTGTCAACAACGTTGTGGGTATGTCCGCTGTGAACATGGCTACCACCGTTGGCGCCAAGTGCATCACCGTGCCGACGACCACCGGTCGTACCGCTCGCCTGATTTCGCACTTCCGTCCCAACATGCCGATCTGCGCGTTCTCCCGCCACGAGTGGGCCGTCCAGCAGATGATTATGTACTGGGGCGTTATCCCGCACCAGGCCGAGATTACCCAGGGCACCGTCAACGGCACGATCGTCAAGGCGATCGAGACCGCTAAGGAGCTCGGCTACGTCGAGGCCGGCGATCTGACCGTCGCTACCGCCGGCGATCCCCGCATGAGTGTTCAGCTCGAGGACAAGGTCTCCTCGACCAACGTCGCTTACGTCGCTCAGGTGCGCTAAATCGCACTTGCAAGCACGCTTGCATTGCAAAAGGGCCCGGAAGGCTTTGCCTTCCGGGCCCTTTTTAGACCTTCTTCGTATGCCGCATCATCGATTTGTGTTCAGTCGCAAGCCTCTCCGATGCCGAGCGCACCACCGAAGACGCCCTGCGACGGGAGCCGTTGGTCAATTGGAATGAACTGTTCACCGTTAAGCCGGCCGGCTAGCAGCTAGCGATCAGGGGGACTGCGGGAACGTCAGAAGCAGCAACGCGAGCCGCAAATCCCGCCTCGGTCAGCTCGATGACCTCGGTAAACGTTGCATCGAAAAACTCCTCGGTTAGCAGGCGATACGGCGGATGATCGGGCTCGCCGGGGTTTTCGCGTACAATCTCGTGCATGACGCCGATAGTCTTGAGCACATATTCTTTATGGATGGGATACTGCCCAAAACGCGTCGCAGCGGTATAGAGGCGATCGGTCGCACGCGGAATGGAAACGATGCCCAGCGTCTTGCCAAACCAGTCAAAATCGCCCTGCTTTTTAATGCGGAATTCCTCGCACGGCTTGCCGCCGTGTGCTTCCAGATACTGGTTCACACGCGTGTTCCATACCGTGTCGGCCACCAGATGCGACCAGACGCCCAGCGTTAAATCGAGCAGCGACTGCGCCACATCTTCGGACGCAAGCGAGAACTCACAGGCGCCGGGACCGACAACCGGCTCGGCATCCCTGTAGCGCTGAGGATAGTGCACGCGGTTCAGTCGCTCGCGCTCCTCGACAATCGAGGTAGCCTCAGCAGGTTCGCCCGCGGGTGCGCCTTTAAGCAGCGGCGCCACATAGGTATCCCAGAACTCGTGCTCGCGCGGCTTAGGGATAGGCTCGGGCTTTGCAAAGTGCGTAATGCGATACGGAATGGGATCGGCGATGCCAGGGACCATATAGCCCACGAAGATATCCGGAACCACGCAGCCAAACAAAAAGGCATTGCGGTCGCGCACGCTATCGGCAAGCACGCTAGCACGTGCCAGCAAGCGCTCCGTTTGAGCGATATGAATGTTCCAACTTGGCATAGCCACCCCCATAAAACCTGGTTAACTATACCATCACGGCAGAGTCGCACAGGCGGCCATACATACCCTACGCAGCAACTATTCCGCAGCACCGCTTTCGGTTCCATACGACGGCACGGGCGCCTCGACCACATGGTGATATCGATCGATATAGATGGCACGGGCCTCCAGGCGGCGCACCAAATCTTGATGGTGCGTACTCATCAAAACCGTCTTACCGGCAGCAACGTAGGCCAGCAAAAAGTTGACTACGATGTCGCACGAGTCCTCATCGAGCCCGTTGGTGGGCTCATCGAGCACTAGGATATCGGGGTTCATCGACACCACCGCAGCCAGCGCAACGCGCTTCTTTTGCCCGCCCGAAAGCTGATAGGGCGAGGCATCGACCAGATCGACAACCTGGAACAGCTCCATGGCATCGCGGACGCGGCGCTCGAGCTCGTCTGTCGGCAGCCCCATCTGCGCGGGGCCAAAAGCAACTTCCTCGCCCACCGTAGCGCAGAACAGCTGGGCGTCGGCATTCTGGAACACAAAGCCCACGCGCTGATGAAAACGCTGAGCGGCTGCGGAATCCTTGAGATATGCCGCATCGATCACGTGCCCGTCAAACAGGTACGCACCCGCGTCCGCTAGTTCAAGACCGTTGATAAGGCGCATAATCGTCGTCTTACCGCAGCCGTTGGGACCGAGTAGGGCAACGAGTTCACCACGATCGACCTGCAGCGACACACCATCGACAACCGTATGCCCCGCATAGGAGAACAGCACGTCGCGAAACTCGATGAGCGGCACGCTCTTGGCGCCAGTAGCACCGCTCGCGCCCATCACGCCATTCGTATCGTTTGCCAAAACGTCGCCCTTCCCTATCCACATCGACGGCTCGGCCGCCCGCGCTACAGCACCGCGCACAACACGGCGAGCAGCACCACGACGACCGCATAGACCGCATCGCGCCAGCCAAAGCCGCTCCGCGCGGGAGTCGGATACGCACCGGCAAAGCCACGGCAAAGCATAGCCTCGTCCATCGCGCGGCTGCATTCCATCGCCTTGATAAAGGTCATGCCCATGATACCCGCGATCGAATCGGTACGCGAAAAACCCGCAGGCGCACGACCCACACTGCGCAGCATGACCGATTCGGTCAGATCGTGCGCCGTGCGTCCCAGCACCTCGATGTGCTTGAGCGCCATATCAAACGTAAAGATGACCTCGTCGGGCAGCTGTAGCGTCTTGAGCGCCGCCGACATGCGGCTCCAGGTGAGCGTCCACGAAACGCCCAGCACGAACGACACGTTAATGAACGTCTTGAGCGCGATCTTGAGCATGGCGCCCGCGGCAGAAGCGCCCAGCAGCAGGGCAGGCAGTGCCAGAACCACCGCAAGCCCCGTGGCGCCGAGCGCCGGTACAAAGGTCGCACGCAGCCCGCGTACGGGGCGCACGGCAACGAGCACCAGCGCGATGGCCGCCATCAACATGAGGTACAGCGGGCTCTGCGTCAGACACACGCACAGGACGCAAACGAACATCCCCACCAGGCGCACCGGAGCCGAAACGCAAGAAAGGGCGCGGTCGACCATCGACCCGCCCTCGTGCGCGCCTCCACCCAGGCGAACCCGCTCAAGCAGGCTCGCCAGGTGCAGGACATTCTTTTGCATCACACGATGCCGAGCCCCCGCGGGCTCGTAACGCTCCTCGGCCGCAAGCCAACTAGGCAGCTCGGCTATTGCCATGAGCACCGCTTTCCTTGACCGTCAGCGAGACCAGGCGGAATGTGATGGTGAGCACCGCCACGCCAATCACGCCCGAAAGAATATACATCGCAGCCTGGCCGGCAAAGCCAAGGCCCTGCTCCTCGGAATAGGCCTGCAGATAATCGCCCGTGGGCAGGGCGTCGGCAAAGGTCGGGGTGTCGAGGCCGACCGAAGCCTGCAGGCTGTCGTCGCCAGCCTCCTGAACGGCGGTCGCGGCGCCCTCGGCGTCCCACTCACCCCAGGCGTCACCGGTGGCGAGCAAGCCGAGCGGCGTAGCCACGACAAGCACGGCGACCAGAATGAGCGTGGGAATCAGGGAAGTCTTCTTGGCGGTACCATCGGCGGCAAGCTGGCCATCGGCGGCTTCGGGGCCGACGATAATGCTCGGCGCCGTCTTCTTAATGAAGCCGTAGATGGCGGCCGTCGCCACGCCCTCGATCACGCCGGCAACCAGCATATGCGGGATCAACATGGCCGGAATAGCCACGGACAGCGGGAAGGGGCAGTACAGAGGGGCGCCCGAAGCGTTGGTGAAGAGCATCGGCTGAATACCAAACTCGATTGCCGCGCACAGGGCCGCCAGGCACAGGCCGACCCAACCGCTCACGATGGCAGAAACCGAGGTGCCCCAGCTCTTGTCGTGCAGACGGCTGTTGAGCGCACGGAACACGATAGCAGCGGTAAACGGCAGCACAAAGGCCATGTTAAAGCAGTTGGCGCCAAAGGACAGAACGCCGCCGTCGCCAAACAGCAGCGCCTGCAGCGCCAGCGCGACCGAGACAGCGATAGCCGCGGCCTCGGGGCCCAGCAGCAGCGCGATGAGTGCGCCGCCGACGGCGTGGCCTGTGGTGCCGCCGGGCAGCGGAACGTTAAACATCATGAGCAAAAAGGAGAACGCAGCGCAAATACCCAGAAAGGCCATATGCTCGCGATCGAGCGTGGCGCGCACTTTCTTGATGCAGTGAACCCATACGGGCACCATCGCCACCGCCATAACGGCATCGGTCTGCGGGGACAGATAATTATCGGGAATATGCATGAGCCCTCTCAATCAGAACGTTGCGTGTTACGTTTCCAACAATCCGTAACACCGACTCTGCATACTAACAAAAAGGCGCACCGCCCACAACGCAGCACGCCCTTGCAATACGTACGTTATTAACCCAAGTCCACACACCGCCCAATAAAGGGCCCATGCACTCCCAACTTTCCGGTCACCCGGAAGAAGGTGCGGTCCGCTCGCAACAAGATTAACGCAGGAACCCGCCCCCGAGAGGGGTTTTCTAAGGCAACATCCCGCAGCCGCGAAGCGGCGAGGACGTTGCCGTAAAACCCCGCAGGGGGCGGGTTCCAAACGGCAAAGATTACGAGCGGACCTCGCCGTTTACGCCCTTGCACACCTTGGTGACAATCTTCTGGTGCGCCTTCTCGACCTCTTCGCTGGTGAGCGTGTGGTCGTCTGAGCGATACGTGAGCGCAAAGGCCATGGACTTTTTGCCCACGCCCACGCGGACCGGATCGCGGTAGACATCGAACAGGCGCACGCCCTCGAGCAGCTTGCCGCCGGCGCTGGTGATGCGACGCTCAAGGTCCTCGCAAGTCACGGCGTTGTCGACCACAATGGCAAGATCGTGCTCAACAGCCGGGTACTGCGAGAACTCGCGATAGTTCTCCTGGTTGCGGGCGCCCTTGATCAGCTTGTCCAGATCGAGCTCAAAGGCAACGACGACCTCATCGATGCCCATCGCCTCGCGCGCCTCGGGGTGAATCTCGCCGACCCAACCCAGCACGGTGCCGCCGGACAGAACCTCGGCGGCACGACCCGGCTGCAAGAAAGCGTAGCCCTCGCCCTCGACGGGACGGAAGCGAACCTTCTCGATGCGCAGTTGGGCGAGCAGCTCCTCGACAATGCCCTTGCCAAAGAAAAAGCGCAGCTTGCGGTACTTCATGTTCCAAGACTGCTCGCTCCACTGGCCCGAAAGCACGCCCGCGACGGACTTGGTCTCCTTGGGCAGGCTGGCGTTTTCGCGGCCATGGAACAGGCTGCCGACCTCGTACAAGTGCACGTTGGGCGTACCGTGCGCCTCGTTGTAGGCCACGGATTGCAGCAGGCCCGGCAGCAGCGAGCGGCGCATCTCGGTCTGCTCGGCCACCAGCGGGTTCATGAGCACCACGGGGCAGCCGCGACCCTCGGTGGGCATGCCGATCTTCTCCAGGTCGCCCGGGGCGGCAAAGCCAAAGGTCGTGGTCTCGTTGAGGCCGCAGGCGCGCAGGATCTCGCCGACCTTGCGGGTGAGCTTCTGCTCGCGGGTCAGGCCGCCGATGTGGTTCTTAGCGGCCGGGATGGTCGCCGCCACACGGCCCATGCCCCATAGGCGCAGGACCTCCTCGATCAGGTCGATCTCGCGCGGCAGGTCGGGACGGAAGCTCGGCGGGGTAACCATAAAGTCCTCGCCGTCGCGCTCGACGGTGCAGCCCAGACGGGTGAGCGAACGCTCGATAAAGTCGGGCTCGATGTCGGCACCGCAAATGGCGTGCACGCGGGCCAGGCGCAGCTTAATGCTGTCGATGGTCTTGGGCGCGGGGAAAACGTCGACATAGCCGGGAGCAACCTCGCCGCCGGCGATCTCCTCGATCAGCGCGCAGGTAACGTTGGCGACATCCACGCAGCCGGTCTCGTCGACCTGGCGCTCAAAGCGAATGGAGGCGTCGGAGATCAGCGACAGATCGCGGCTGGTGTGCGAGGTGCGACCGGCGTTGAAGCAGGCGCTCTCGACCATCACGTCGACGGTATCGTCCTCGATCTCGGAATCCATGCCGCCCATAACGCCGGCCAGCGCCACGGGGCGCTCGCCGTCGGTGATAAGGCCCATGCCGGCGTCGAGCGTACGCTCCTCGCCGTCGAGCGTCGTGAACTTCTCATCCTGCTGGGCGGCGCGAACCACCACGCGGCGGTGGCCATCGCGCTCGGCAAAGGTGTCCAGGTCAAAGGCGTGCAGCGGCTGACCGGTGAGCATCATCACATAGTTGGTGATGTCGACGATATTGTTGTGCGGGCGCACGCCCAGGGCGTTAAGGCGCTTGACCATCCAGTCGGGCGAGGGGCCGACCTTCACGTTACGTACGATGCGGGCGACGTAGCGGTCGCACAGGCCCTCGTCGGCAATCTCGACGGAAAGCTCGTCGTCGGTCGCGCGGCCGGTCTCGGCCTTGATGGCGGGCAGCTCAACGTGGAAATCGCGGTCGAAGATGGCGCCGGTCTCGCGGGCCATGCCGATCATGGACAGGCAGTCGGGGCGGTTGGGCGTGATCTCGCAGTCGAGCACAGTGTCGCTCGAACCCACGTACTCGGCAAACGGCATGCCGCAGGGCGTATCCTCGGGCAGGATCATAATGCCGGAGTGGTCGCCGCCCAGGCCGAGCTCGCGTGCGGAGCAGTTCATGCCCATGGACACGACGCCGCGGAGCTTGCTCTTCTTGATTTTGACGTCGCCGGGAAGCACGGCGCCGATCATGGCCGTGACGATGTGGTCGCCGGCCTCGAAGTTCTGCGCGCCGCAGACGATTTGCAGTGGAGCGGGATTGCCGTCGGCGTCGAGGTTCTTGTCACCCACGTCGACCGAGCACACATACATGTGGTCGCTATCGGGGTGCGGGGTCTTGGTGAGCACCTTGGCGGTCACCACGTGGTCGAAGGACTCGCCCACGGTGTCGATCGCCTCGACCTCGGTGCCGGTACGGATATATTCGTCCGAAAGGGTCTTGGGATCCTCCGGAATATCGATCATGGTCTTGAGCCAGTCGTAAGAAACGCGCATCTAACTGGTCTCCTTTCATAAATGCGGCTTTGAGCCAAAAACTGCAACGGAGACGGGTTTTCCAAGTGCCGCAGATTGCCTTGAAAGAGGAGGGCCGCGTACTTAGGTACGCAACCGACGATTGAAAGGCAAGGTGCGGTGCTTGGGAAAGCCGCCGGGCCTAGAACTGATTTAAGAAGCGCATATCGCCCGTCATAAGCGTTCTGAGGTCGGGCAGGTCGTAGCGCAGGGCCGCGACGCGCTCGGCGCCAATACCAAAGGCGAAGCCGGTGTACTTCTCGGGGTCGATGCCGCAGTTGATCAGGACGTTGGGGTCGACCATGCCGCAGCCCAGGATCTCGATCCAACCGCTGTGCTTGCAGAAGTTGCAGCCCTTGCCGCCGCAGACGTGGCAGCTCACGTCCACCTCACAGCTGGGCTCGGTGAAGGGGAAGAAGTGCGGGCGGTAACGCGTCTTGCGATCCTCGCCAAACATGCACTTAACAAAGTAGTCGAGCGTGCCCTTGAGGTCGCCAAAGGTGATACCCTCGTCGACGACCAGGCCCTCGATCTGGTTGAACTGCGGCAGGTGGCAGGCGTCGGCCGTGTCGGGACGATAGACGGTGCCCGGGCAGATCATGTAGATGGGCGGCTTCTGCGACTCCATAGTGTGGATCTGCACGCCCGAAGTCTGGGTGCGCAGCAGCACGTCGGACTCGCCGTGGGCGTGAGCCTCGGGGTGCGCGACGCTGCCGGGGTTGTTGTCGACCACGTAGAAGGTATCGCGGGCCGAGCGGCTCGGGTGATCCATGGGGGCGTTGAGCGCGGTGAAGTTGTAGTAGGAGGTGTCGACCATGGGGCCGGACTCGACGGTGTAGCCGATGCCGCAGAAGATGTCCTCGGCCTCCTCGACAATCTGCTTGATCAGGTGCTGGTGGCCGATCTGCGGACGGATGCCCGGCAGCGTGATGTCGACGGCGTCGTGCTCCAGTGCGCGCTTGAGGGCGGCGGCCTTCATCTCGGTGTTGCGCTCGTCGAGCATGCCCTCAATCAGCTGGCGCATCTCGTTGGCTCGCTTGCCCATCACGGGACGATCCTCGGGGGCGAGCTTGCCCATCATGCGCATCAGGCCGGTGATGCGGCCCTTGCGGCCGAGCAGCTCAACGCGCGCAGCCTCGAGCTTGGCTGCGTCGTCGGCGCCTGCGACGAGCTCCTTGGCCTCTTCCTCGAGTTTGACCAGATCATCAATCAGACTCATGTCTTCCCTTTCGTCTCTCGCGCTCTCCGTTTGCCGAGGCGGCTGCCACCGTCTGGCGTTGTGAAAACGCGGCCCGGTTCGGTAATAAAAAAACCGTCCTCGGGCATGTGCATTGCCCAAGGACGGTTGAATTCCGCGGTACCACCTTGTTTGACCCGGCGGATGTCTGGCCCGCCGCGCCCACTCTGTGCCCCTTGTCGCGAGGCTCACGGCTTCCCTACTGGGGCTTCGCCGCCGCTGGCTGCGTGCCCGTTGAGGTCGCTGCTCGGGAGTGAACGCTTGGCCCTTGTCACCGCAGGAAGGCTCGCAGCCCATGACCTTCCCTCTCTTGCCGGCGACGCGGCGGGCAAAACCCTCTCCGTCAACGCATTGGGCTATAGGATAACACATTCTGCGTGTGCATCGCCGCGTTCCGTTTTGTTCGCACTGGGTACAAGGCGGGTAGCTGTGCAAACTGGCCGCACGCCCACCCGTGGCGCTCGACCTGCGAGATCAAGGATATAGGTATGGGAAAGAAACTCGATAAGAAAGCCAAGGCGGGCAAGAGCATCAAGAAGCTCCGCAAGCTCGAAGGCAAGCTGTGGACTCGCGAGTACCTGCTCAAGATTGCCGAGTTCGATGGAGCGACGATTGCTCCTGCCAACGGCGCAGCAGCGCGTGCCGACGCCATGGGCACGCTTGCCGGCGAGCATCACAAGCTGCTGACCAGCGAGAAGTCCGTTGAGCTCGTACGCTCGTTAGCGCGCGAGACCGTCGCCGGCGGCAAAATCGACGACCCTCAGCTGCTCGACGAGATCCGTGTGCTCGGCCGCGATCAACGTGAGGCCAGTGCCATCCCCACCGAAGAAGCCGAGGCCTGGACCAGGCTCACCTGCGAGGCGGACGCCGTGTGGCACAAGGCCAAGGCTGCCAACGACTGGGCGAGCTTTGAGACCTATGTGGATAGAATCGTCGCCCAACTTAAGCATCAGGCCGAGCTCATGGACCCCAAGCGCGATCCATACGACGTTTGGCTCGACCAGTACGAGCGCGGCCTTTCCGCCAAGAGCTTCGACGCGTTTTGCGATGAGGTCAAGGCCACGGTCGTGCCGCTCGTGCACGCCATCGGCGAGCGCGGCCAGCAGCCGGCTGCCGACTTTTTGCACGCCCACGTGCCCGAGGCTGCCCAGCGCGCCATGAGCTTCGACCTTATGAAGCTTGTCGGCCTGGACCTGGACGACACCACGCTTGCCTTTACCGAGCATCCGTTTAGCGAGGGCTTTGCCGTGGGTGATGCGCGCATCGCGACGCACATCTACGAGGACGACTGCATCTCCAACGTCTACAGCATCATCCACGAGGCGGGGCACACCATGTACGAGCTGGGCGTCAATCCCGCCTATGCGCGCACGTGCTTGGAGGGCGGCACCTCCATGGGCATCCACGAGAGCCAGAGCCGCTTTTTCGAGAACACCGTGGGTCGCAGCCGCGCCTTTATGGGCCCGCTGCTCGAGGTGCTGCGTCGTCACGCGCCCGAGGTCTACGGCGACGTCGACGAAGACACGCTCTACCGCGCCGTGAACATCGCGCAGCCGTCGTTGATCCGCACCGAGGCCGACGAGCTCACCTATCCGCTGCATATTATGGTGCGCTACCAGATCGAGCGCATGCTGTTTGCCGGCGAGGCTGCGGCCAAGGACATCCCCGCGCTTTGGAACCGCTTTATGGACGAGTACCTGGGCATTCCCGTTCCCGACGACACGCACGGCTGCCTGCAGGATACGCATTGGAGCGGCGGTTCGTTTGGCTACTTCCCCACGTATGCGCTGGGTAGCGCCTACGATGCCATGTTTGTGCCGGCCATGTGCCGCGACGGCGTCGACCTTACCGGTGCCTGCGCGAGCGGCGACTTGGCACCCGTCCGCGCGTGGCTGGGCGAGCACATTTGGCAGTGGGGCCGCGCCAAGGACGCGCCGGAACTCATCAAGGGTGCCTGCGGCATGGATTTTGACGCCCGCTACTACTGCAGCTACCTGCAGGACAAGTTCACCACGCTGTACGAGCTGTAAGGATTGACCAGCACGCCATCGCCAACGCCAACTATGTTGACGCCAATGTCTTGGCAACGTCAGCGAAAACGACCCTAAGCGAGCAAGGTGACGTGAAATGAAAGGGCGCTGACCTTCTGGTCGCGCCCTTGAAATTGAACGTCAGATTGCCGCTTAGGGGCGTTTGCAGCGTCGAGCAGTTACGCGGTTTGGTAAAACCGCGTAACTACAGAGCCTCGAGTGCGTTGGCGATGCGCTTCATGGCGGCATCGGCGGATGCTTGGTCGGGCGCCTCGGCCAGCACGCGGATAACCGACTCGGTTCCGCTCTTGCGTACGAGCACGCGGCCCTCGCCTGCCAGCGCAGCCTCGGCCTCGGCGATGGCGTTCTGCACGCCCATGTTCTCGAGCGCGGCGTCCTTGTCCGCCACGCGCACGGCCACCTGCGCCTGCGGTAGCAGCTTGCACGGAGCCGTGAGCTGCGAGAGCGTCTCGCGCTCGGCGCGGATCACTTCCATCACGCGCAGCGAGGTCATAATGCCGTCGCCCGTGCGCTCGATATCGCCAAAGATCGTATGGCCCGTCTGCTCGCCGCCCAGGCTGTAACCGCCCTCGCGCATCTTGGCATACACGTGGCGGTCGCCCACACCGCTGGTCACGGCACTTAGGCCGGCAAGCTCCAACGACTTGATCAGGCCAAAGTTGCTGGCAATCGTCGGAACCACGGTACCGCCCGAAAGGCGACCGTGCTTGTTCAGGTACACGCCGCACACGTACAGGATCTGGTCGCCATCGACCACGCGGCCGCGCTCGTCCACGGCCAGGCAGCGGTCGGCATCGCCGTCATAGGCAAAGCCCACGTCCAAGCCCTGCTCCACCACGTGGCGCTGCAGACGCTCCATATGCGTGGAGCCGCAGTCGACGTTGATGTTAAAACCATCAGGCGCGGCATTGATCACGCGCACGTCGGCGCCCAGCGCGTCGAACACCGGCTTGGCCACCGAGGACGCCGAGCCGTTGGCGCAGTCGATGCCGATCTTGACGCCCTGCAGCGAAAAGTTCGCGCTGGCGATGAGCGAGGCAATGTAGCGGTTGCGGCCCTGCATGTAGTCCACCGTGGCGCCGATGTGGTTGCCCGTGGCCAGCGGCACCTCGCTCTTGCCATCGACGTAGTCCTCGATGAGCTCCAGTACGTCCTCGTCCATCTTAAAACCGTCGCTATTGACGAGCTTAATGCCGTTATCGCAAAACGGGTTGTGGCTCGCGCTGATCATGATGCCGCAATCGAAGCAGCCTTCCACGGTCTGATGCGCTACACCCGGTGTGGGGATCACGTGCAGCATATAGGCGTCCGCACCGCTCGCGACCAGGCCACTCACCAGCGCCGCCTCGAACATATAACTCGAGCGACGCGTGTCCTTACCCACGATGACGCGCGCCTTGCGCTCGCGGTTGGCGCCGTAATACCAGCCCACAAAACGGCCAATCTTATAAGCGTGCTCTACCGTCAGCCCAACGTTAGCCTCACCGCGAAAGCCGTCGGTGCCAAAGTACTTCATGCGCTCTCCTTACAAAATAGGGGCGAACAGATTGCCTGTCCGCCCCAAAATGGTACTCGATTATCTGCGCTACCAGAAAAACCCTACGCCGACGCGCTGTCGCGAGCCGCCTGGCATGTAGGAGTCTGACGCAGCGTAAGCGGCTTGTCCCCCGCCTCGGCTGACGTGGTCAGCGTATATGTGATCGTCGTCGTCTCGCCAGCATGCAGGTCAACGGTGCCCGAATAGAAGGGGATTCCATGCCACGTAGCGGCGCCAAGACCAAACTGGGTGCCCTCGACGGTCAGATCAGTAATGTTGCCGCCCGTCGGGGCAAACAACGAGACATCCAGACGCTCGTCGTCGCGCGCGGCATCGGGCGCGCTCGCCGCGACGTAGTCGGGCAGCTTGCCGGCCTCCTCCTGCGTCATGATGTTCGTCAGGGTAACGGTGATGCGATACGAGCATGTGCCGTCACCGTTCTTGATGTCCTGGCCAATCTGCGTATCGGCATTCAGGTACCAGTCGAGCTTGGAGAAGCTCAGGTTGTTAAAGTAGACACCAGCAACGGGATCTTCACTCGGGTCATCCGGATCGGGCAGCGAGGCGTCGATGTTCATCTCCTTGATAGCGTTCTGCTCGTCATCGTTTTTCATCCACGCGATCAGGCGGCCCTCTTCGGCACCGCGCTCAACGGCGCTGACAAGCTTCGTAACATCGACATCGCCGATACCGCCAAGGATCTTGTCGAAGGCAGCGCTGGCGACGGATGCAAAGATGCCGTCCGACTCCTCGACCGGATAGTTCCAGTACACATCGTGCATGAGGACCTTTGCGGCGTTGGTGCCGTCGACAACCGTTCCGTCGGGCAGCGACACGTTACCGACCAGGCCCAGCAGATACTGCAGGAACACCGGGTCGATACCCACGACGCCGTCAACGTCCTGGCCATATTGAGATTTCCACAGGGCTGCGACACGCTGCGAGTTGCGGGGCCAATCAGGCGAATAGGTATTGCCCGAGTTGTACAGGTTACTGTGGTTGCCGAACAGCGCCTCATCCTCTTCGTCGACGCTCTCGACTGCCTCATCCTCGCTGAGTCCAATGCGGGGAACAAACTCGCCGATCGACATCTGGCCGTCGGTGACCGAAATCAGGCCCTGCGAACCGCCAAAGCCGCCGCAGGCACGAATCTCGACGTTGTTCATGGCGTACATAAGGTAGTTGCGCGTCTGGCCGTTGGCGCCGAGCATCTGGGGAAGGACGGGGGCGACCTTCTCCGCCGCGTCAACCGCGCCGTTGAGGGTGGCAAAGCCGTCCTTGGCCTTATCGACCAGCTCGGTCACCTGGGAAATATGAGTATCGCCAATGCCCTGGATCTTTTCGTTGGCGCTCTTGAACACCTTCGAGCTGTTGGAAAGCGAATCGGCGACCGCCTGCAGCGCGGACACGTTAATCATGCCATCCTGGAACAGCTTGCCGGGCGTTGCCCGCGAGAGGTTGTCGGCCATGGGAATCAGCGCGCCGCTAGAGACATCGGACAGGGCGTCGATCATGGTGCGGGCAGCATTGATGTCGCTGCCATACACCGGGATAAACGAAGCCGCCGTCCACAGCGGGCTCGAGGTCTCCGCCTTCATGCTGTCGCAGAGCTCATCAATCTTCTTCGCGTCGTCAGGCAGCGTCGAAAAATCGCCCGACGTGACCTTGTCCTTAAGGCCACCGACGATCTCGACAGCCTCCTTCGCTTCGCTCTTTACGGTCTTTGCCGAGTTAAGCAGCATAAAGCCGCTTGCGCCAAGCGCAACGAGAAGCACCGCGACTACAGCGGCAATAATGGCGCCAGTGTGACGCTTTTTGCGCTCGCCCTTGCGATGGCGATGACGGACCAGACCGTCAGAGGTCGAACTCGACGAAGCGTCGCTACCGTAGTTCAAGCCAAAATCGTAATAATCTTCCTTGGAACCCGAGCCCGCAAACTCGGCACCGCTATCATCCAGGCGGGCGAACGTGCCAGTCTCGGAGGCGCCGGTGTAAATCGTGCCAAGGTTACCCGTAAGCCCCGCGCCACCGGCAGAGGGAGTATTGTTGGCGGCCTTGCCGGCATTAACGTTGCCGGCGGTATTCGCGGCGTTGGCAGCACCTGCGTTGTTCGCAGGTATCGAAGGGGCCCCGCTCGGCTGCGACGTGGAGGTTGCACCGCCCGCCAAGACATTCCCTCTTGCACGGCCGGTCTTTTTTGCCTTTTGAGACTGCTCGTACAGAGCGGTAAACATCGCCGTCTCGCCCGGGGACACGCGCTTACCGGAACCGCCCTGCCCAGCGCCGCCCGGCGTGCCGGCCTTACCAGCCCCGTTCGGACGCGGCGGAACTGCAGGACGGCCGCTATCGCTGCCCTTAAAGTGATTACCAGCCATAAAGAAATCCTCGCAATTGAGTCGCAATGAAAAAGTCCATAACGTTACTAGTTTATGGCATTTTGAGCATCGACAGCTAAACTCCAGACACGGACATCAATTGGCGAAAATGTGGCACAACGCCTTTTCCGTCTTGGCGGCGGCGCCAGCTACACCGTGAGGAACATCATCACGATGATCATGGCAAAGCCGATAAGGTCGGTCGGCAAAAACACCGTGCCCAGCATAACGGCGCTGGTGATGGTCGCCGAAACCGGCTCCACAGTTCCGATGAGGCTCGCACGCACCGAGCCGATGTCCTTAACGCCCTGCATATAGAGCATGTAAGCAAAAAACGAGCCGATAACCACGAATACCGCGAGCGCCTCGACGCCGGCAGCGTCGAGTGCCGGCATATGCGCCCAAGGCTGCACGAAGACGCACGAGACCACGCCCGCCGTGAGCATTGCCGAGCCCGTGACGATGGGGCTGCCGTATTCGGGCAGGATCTTGGCGGGAATCACCGCCATACACGTGGCGCTGACCGCACACATAAGGCCTGCGACCAGGCCAAGCGGCGATATGCTCAGACTGGTAGGGTCGCCGCCGGTAGCGATTAAAAAGGTGCCGCCCAGGGCCAACCCAATGCCAACGGCCTCACGCACGCGAGGCATGCGATGGTCGATCACGCAGGTGTAGCCCATAATGATGACCAGTTGCAGGCATTGGAGCACCGTCGCGGTTCCGGCATTGGTCAGGCGCACGGCCGAAAGATAACAAAACTGGTTGAACAGCAGACCAAAGGCGGTAAAGAGCAGCAGCTGCTTGCGATCGGCGGGTGTGGTCCAGAGCTTAATCAGGCGCTCGCGGTCGCGCGTAACAACCACGGCCATAAAGAGTAGACCGGCGAGAATCTGACGCACGCTCATAAGCCACAAGGTGTCGACGTGGTAGGTATCGAACAGAAAGCTCGCGCTGGTGCCCGAGAAGCCCCAAAACGAACCGCCCACCAGCGTAGCCAAGACGCCCGTGATCATCTTGCGCGTCGAAGCGCTGTTCAGGCGCTCGCGCCAAGCGCGGCGGGTGCTACGGCTGAGCTCATCGGTGCCCTCGGGCACATCAATGTTCGATATATCGGTCATCGGCACCGAAGCCCCTGCGCCTTCGACCTGCTCGACACGCTCTTTGCTCATTCCATTCCCTCGAAGCAGCCTGGAAACAATTCGGCTTACCTTACCACGGCGAAGGCACCAGCTGGAGGCTTGTCCGCTTATCGGTAGGACAATTCCGCAGACGTCTTTCCATAGCTCGATACCGCAATGGCCTTGCATTATGCGACAGTCAAATCGCGGCAGCAGGCTCTTTTGAAATGGATATGACAAAGCCCCCGAATTCCACAATGTAAGCGATTTTTAAAAATGTTCTTGCCACCGAGTTCAGGCTCCGTTATATTATCCCTTGCGCGCTTGCGCACCCTTGATCGGGCGTTTAGCTCAGGGGGAGAGCGCTTCCCTGACACGGAAGAGGTCAGAAGTTCAAATCTTCTAACGCCCACCAAATGTTCGCAGCTCAGAGGCTTAGCCTCTGAGCTGTTTTGTTTTGGTCGCCAAATAGGTCGCCAAATCGCCGGCAAAAGGTACCTCGCTTCATGAAAGAGCGGTTCTGAGCGTCAGTTTAGCCTTGTCATCTCAATCGAGTGGGGTTGACCATTTTGAACATAACCGTGCACCTCGTTGACGTTTCTTCGATCGATCCCGGCGAGACCGTTGATATGGCATCAATCGCGGGACGTTATGCCTCGCGTGCCTCCAATGGAGATCTCCCCATTGCGTCTCGGAGGGAAGCTGCGGGCGTGGGTCTGCTGCTTCGCGACGCCCTGGGTGTCTTCGACGACACCCAGCTTGCGCGTTCTGCTTTCGGCAAGATCGAGCTTGCGGATGGGGAGGCCCCCTCTATTTCCATTTCACATGGCGGAAGCGTGGCCGTCCTCGCTGTTTCCGATGTTGCTCGGTCGGTCGGAGGACCTATTGGCGTGGATATCGAGGCGGTCGATGAGATTGTACCTATTGCGGTTGAGCGTATGGCGAGCTCAAGGGAACGGGCGTGGATTGACGCTGCGGCAGATTCGCAGGAACGCGCCTTTCGGCTGTGTCGGGTTTGGACGCGTATCGAAGCCGTCCTGAAGGCGGAGGGGTCCGGCTTTTCAATCGATCCCCGCAAAGACGGGTTGCCGAGCGGATGGTTTACTTCCTCGGTGGTGTTTGGCCAGTGTGTCATCTCTTGTGCAGCGCGTTCTATGCCCCATATCGCCATTGAGGAGCATGCCTTTCGGGTAGCATAGTAGCCAATCGCCAACAGGGGAGGCCTTCTATGTCACTGAACGCTAAAAACGATATTGCTTCGCGGATCGAAGGCGCCGTCTTTGAACTTATGGCGACAACGCCTGTGCAATCGATTAAGGTCACCGACGTACTCCGTCTTGCCCATACATCAAAATCAACCTTCTATCGTTGCTACCGCTCTGTCGATGATGTGGTCAAGCGCTTTGAAGATGAGCTGCTCCAGAACATGCAAGACATTAACGACGTTGCCCTTGAGGCTCGTTTTGGTGATGCGCAGCTTGATCCCACGCCCACGATGATCAAGCGCATGGAAATCCTCAAGGCCAATCGCTCGAAAGTCCTGGCGCTTAACAGCGATAACGGTGATCCCGTGTTTGCACACAAGGCAACGATCTTCATGCATGACTATTTTCGCGATCGTTTGCGGTCGACGTTTTCGGACGAGACGGACCTCGATCTGTATCTTGCTTTTGCGCTTGCGGGCCACCATAACCTCATCCAGTATTGGCTCGAAGTCCGGCCTGACCTTGAGGCACGAACCGTTGCCGCCGCGCTCAATCGCATGTTCTACGCACCGCTCTTTGTCGACGATGCATCGCGCCATTGGCATCCGCGGATCCCTGATTTCGATAATACACTCGGATGAACGGTCGCTATTTACGGGTAAATGGTTAGATTCATGGCGGTGTCATAATGATTTACCGAATCCTTGCATTATTGATAAGACAATCTACCTGCTATTTGGAACGCTTTTGCCCTATGGGTCTCAAATGATGGGACACATAGGGCCTTTTTGTCCCATACGTCCTGTCTTGCCCCTCGTAAACTAAAGTCACGTTCAAGAGAACCACTGCAGTAGTTCAACGTGTGACGGCACAGAAAAGCCGCGAGCGCTCTCTCACCTTCGCTCGCGGCCGGACTGCGCCATCACTCCGTACACCTTCACATGATTAGGATGTGATATTCAGTGGTTACGCTCGGAAAGAACATGCGCAGCGTCTCGATTGTAGGCGTAGGCTGCACTCCGTTCAAGGATTTTGAGGAGCATCCCGAGACCCAGGGTATTGGCGAGGGCGAGGCGTTTGGCTATGCGGCCCTCGAGGCAATTGCCGATGCCGGTCTTGAGCCCCGCGATATCGATTTTTTCTATCACGGCAGCGCCAATCCCTATCTCGTTGGCGATTGCATTACCCCCAACATGCAGGTTGCCGATTGGTTTGGCGTTCGCGCCAAGGGTTCCGTCCATCATTCCGAGGCTTGCTGCACGGGCTACGTCGCCCTTGAGCAGGCCGTGATGGCTGTCGCCTCCGGTGCCTACGATGTCGTCCTTACGGGTGCCTGCGATTTGGCTTCGACCCTTCCCGTTGAGCACATGCCCTCGCATATTCGCCAGGACTTTACGCTCGACGTCATGATTCCCTCGCTCGATAAGATCTATGACCGCGCGTATGGTCGCCCGCTCGATGGTGCCTTTGGCGTGTCGTTCGACAACTGGATCAACGAGTATTCGATGCAGTACGACCTTACTGCCGATCAGATCGATGATGCCCTGAACGGCCTTACCAAGAGCCTTCGCCGCGGTGCCGTCCTGAATCCCCTTGCCTGGTACGAGACCACGGTCGAGGAGGATGCGAAGGCAGCTGGGTTCGATACCGCCGACGAGTATCTCAAGAGCATGTACAACCCGCGCGTTACGCAGTACCTGCGCGTTACCGGCTTTGAGAAGAAGTGCGACGGTGCCGCCGCTGTTGTCGTGATGCCCACGGAGAAGGCCAAGGCCATGGGCGTGCCGTATGCGCCTATCGAGGTGCTGGGTACGGGCGCCTCTGCTGTTGAGGCCGGTCTGCTCCACAACGAGCACTGGGCTACCGAGCTTGCCGCCAAGCAGGTCTATGACCTTACCGGCGTGAGCCCCGACGAGATTGACCTGTTTATGTGCAACGACTTCTTCCTGGCTTCCGAGATTGTCTCGGCTGAGGAGTGCGGCTATATTCCGCGCGGCGAGGCTTGGAAGTACGCGATCGATGGCCGCACCGCTTTTGACGGTGATAAGCCCATCAACCCGCACGGTGGCCGTTGCAACTTCGGTCACGCTCATGGCGCATCCGGCATCGCCGATATCGTCGAGGCCGTCAAGCAGATGCGCGGCGTCGCCGGTGCCACCCAGATGAAGAAGGTTCCCGAGACGGCCTTCCTGCGCGGTTTTGGCGGTTCTCAGAATGTGCGCTGCCAGATTCTTCGTACCGTCGCCTAAGCGACCGCGGTTTTCGATTTCCCATAAGGAGTATTCTCATGCAACTCAAAGATATGGAGCCCGTGGTCAAGAAGTTCTACACGGGTCTTGAAGAGGGCATCTATTGGGCACGTCAGTGCCCCGAGTGCGGAGCCGTCGAGTTTCCGCCTCACCTTGCCTGCAATGCCTGCGGCTACCACAAGACCGATTGGGTCCAGGTTTCCGGTCACGGCCATCTGATCGATTTTACCCTGCCTGGTCCGCAGAACGACAAGCCCTACCTCAAGGAGTATGGCAAGTACGCCTACGGCGCCGTCGGTATCGACGAAGGCTCTCAGTACACCTACGTCATCTATGGCATTACCAAGAAGAAGGCCCCCGAGATCCGCGCCAAGCTCATGGCGGGCAAGACCGTGGGCGTCCATGCCAAGGTCATCGACCGACCGGGCTACAAAGAGCTCACGTTCGAGCTTGACGACTAGGCTTTCACACTAGGCTTTCACCCCTATAACAATTCGCTTCCTCTCTTAGGCCACGGCGGGACCCATGTCTCCAGCCCGCCGTGGCTACCCCTCTTTTTAATTAGAAAGGCACCATCATGAACGAAGAACTCACTCAGCAGATCTGCGATTTTGCCAAGTCCGCTTACAACTACGATGGCGATGTGACCCCCGAGACGACGTTTGAGACCCTGGGCAAGGGCTCGATGAAGATGATCGCCCTGACCTCCATGATCGAGAACGAGCTCGATGCCGAGGTCCCCGTTCGCGAGGTCATGGTCATGAAGACCGTCGGCGAGCTTATCGAGCGCACTGCCGAAGAGATGGAGTAGCTGCCATGGACCTGATGCAGACCCTGCGCGAGCGGGCTGCCGCCAAGCCTATGCGCGTTGCTTTTCCCGAGGGCGAAAACGAGACCATGATGCAGGCGGTCGCAAAGATCGCCGCCGAGCATCTTGCCGAATGCGTGCTGGTCGGCGACGGCAGTAAGCTCAAGGAGCTTGCCGACGAGCGTGGTATCTCCCTTGACGGCATCGAGATTGTCGATGTGACCGACGAGGAGGCGAACGCCGCTTGCTGCGAGCGCTATCTTTCGCATCCGGATTGCAAGTTTAAGCCCAAGGGCGCCGCGCGCCGTATGACGCGTCCGCTTGAGCGCGCCCTGATTTTGCAGGTACTCGGCGATGTCGACGTAATGTTCGCCGGCATCGATAACGCCACGGGCGATATTATCCTGGCGGGACAGACTATCGTCGGCCTTGCCGATGGCGTCGATACCGTAAGCTCTTGCGGCATTGCCGATATTCCCAACTGGACTGGCGGCGAAGGCGGCCTTTTGGCTTTTGGCGATTCTGCCGTTTGCGTTGACCCCACGAGCGAGGAGCTTGCCTCAATCGCGATTTCGTCGAGCGAAACGGTGCGCTCGCTGACCGGATGGGATATCCGTTGCGCGCTGCTTTCGCATTCGACTGACAGCTCGATGGATAACGAGCTCGTCGACAAAGTGCGCCGCGCTCGCGAGATTGCCAACGATCGCCGTCCCGACCTTGCCATCGACGGTGAGTTCCAGTTTGATTCGGCGATTAACCCCAAGGTTGCGGCCAAGAAGGTACATCGTGAGTCCGCTGTTGCGGGACAGGCCAACGTGGTCATCTGGCCTGATATCAACGTGGGCAATATCGGCGTCAAGATCATCCAGAACCTGACCGGCGCCAATGCTTACGGCCCCATGCTTCAGGGCTTCAAGAAGATCGTGTGCGATTGCTCGCGCTCTGCGCCCGTCGACGAGATCGTCGGCAACGTGGTGATGAGCTGCGTGCGCGCCCAGGCGCTTAAGGAGGCTTAAGATATGTCCGATAAAAAGACTCCCTGGCGCATCCTGGTAATCAACCCGGGCTCCACTTCCACGAAGGTGGGCGTTTTTGAGGGTGATGAGTGCAAGCTCAGCAAGAACGTTGCGCACGATGCGAAGGACCTCGCCCAGTTCGATGGGGTTTCGGCTCAGATGCCGTATCGCTGCGATCTGATTCTTGGAGCACTGGGGGAGGCGGGCCTGAAGCTCGAGGACTTTGATGCATTTGTCGGTCGCGGCGGCGGCTTGCTTTCGTTGCCCGGCGGCACGTATGCCATCAACGAGGTCATGCTCGAGCATGCCCGCATCGGTGCGAACGGCATTCAGCACCCGGCGCAGCTTGGCCCCCAGATTGCCCATGAGTTCGCCTCAAAGACGGGAAAGCCCTCTTTTGTGGTGAATCCTCCCGATACCGACGAGCTGTGCGACCTCGCACGTATGACAGGCATTAAGGGCGTGTATCGAAACGTGCGCCTGCGCGCCCTTAATCTTAAAGAGACTGCCATTCGTCACGCGGCAAAGCTCGGTCGCGCATATGACGAGTGTAACTTTATTGTTTGTCATATCGGCGGTGGCATTTCGATTTCCGCTCACCTTAAGGGCAAGATGGTCGACGGCAACGACATCGTCGGCGGCGAGGGCCCCATGGCGCCGACGCGCTGTGGCTCGGTCCCCGCAATCGAGGTCGCGAAGTATACGGCGGAACATGGCCTCGACGTTGCCCGCGCCCATTGCATGAAGACCGGTGGCTTCGTTGACCTTTTGGGTACGTCCGATGCCATCGAGGTGTGTGAACGTGCCGCTGCGGGCGATAAGGCTGCAGCACGCGCCTGGGATGCAATGGTTTACCAAATCTGCAAGTGGATTGGCGAGATGGCCTGCGTGCTGAAGGGCGACGTCGACGGCATCTTGCTCGGAGGCGGCATGGTCCACAGCAAGGAGCTCGTTGCTTCGATTGAGGAATGCTGCTCTTGGATCGCTCCCGTATCGGCTTATCCCGGCGAGTTTGAACTTGAGGCGATGGCGTCTGGCGCCTGCCGCGTGCTCGATGGTGTCGAGGAAGCGCTCGTGTACAGCGGAGAGCCCGTGTTCACCGGATTCAACGACTAATAGTGCTGTGTTTGGGGCGGCCGCTGGTGATGCCTGGCCGCTCCGACCCTTTTCTTTAAGTGTAAGGATGGATCATGGATAAAACCAAGATCAAGTACCTGGTGGGCATTTACGCAGCCGCCATGTGCATCATGGGCATGCTCGTGCCCGTCCCTATCGTGGCCTCTGTTGCGGCGGCGTTTCCCAACGAGAACATCGCTGCCGTCCAGATGATCATCGGCATCATCCCGTTGATGATGGCGCTGTCCGCCATGCTCGTCTCTTCACAGCTTGCCTCTCGCGTGTCCAAGAAGAAGACGACGCTCGTCGGTCACATTATCGTGATGCTGGCAGGCGCCTCGGTGCTGGTGTTCCACGACTCACTCGGCCAAGTCTTAGCGGCTTCTGCTGTCATGGGCCTTGGTCTCGGCGCCGTGCAGAATTCAACGGACGCTCTTATCGCGGATTACTTTGGCGGAAAGCAGCGCTCGTTTGTCATGGGCATCTACTCCACTTTTGTTGCACTGGGCGGCATTATCTGGACGATGGTTTCCGGCATCTTGGGTTCTGCCGAGTGGTTCCACAGCTATGCGGCGTACTTCATCATGATCATTTTCATCGTAATCGAGGCTGTTTGCCTTCCTGAGGGTCATCTTGAGCCCAAGCGCAAGGTCAACGTGTTTGCCAATATGCCTAAAGAGGTCGCGATTATCACGCTCATGAGCTTTGTGTTCGTACTTACGTTCCAGCTCTTCAGCTCCAACGTTTCGCTGCTTGTTGTAGGTCGCGGCTTTGGCGGTACCGTGGAGGCCGGTCTTGCCTCTACCGTTATGACCGTTGCCGGTATTGCGGCTGGTCTTTTGGTCGGTCCGCTGTTTGCCAAGTTCAAGAACCTGGCTATGCCGATCGCGTGGGGCGTGACGCTCGTCGGCCTGGGCCTGACGCTGGTTGCGCCCGCCTTTATGGTGCTGTGCGTTGCGGGCTTTGTCGTTGCGCTGGGCAAGGAGACCTACGTGCCGCTGGAGGGCAATTTTGCCGCCGGCAACTCTGCCCCCGAGGGACGTGCGTTTAACCTTGCCATTGGCATGGCCGGCATCAACTTTGGCATGGCACTGTCTCCCATTGTGTTTGAGGCCGTGACGTCGCCGTTTGGTGCAACGATTGACCAGAAGTTCATCGCCGGCATGATCGTCTGTGCGGCCTGTGTCGTCTTTGGCGCTATTAAGTATCGCAAGCTCACACCGGCCCAGCTTGCCGAGGCCGAAAAGATGGCGGCCGGCGGCGAGGCGGAGTAGCCGCTCGAGTAGTTGCTTTGCCGTACATCATGTTTTATCGGGGCCGCCGACATATGCCGGCGGCCCTCTTTCTATCAATGACTTTGAAAGGCTTACGGCTATGAAGTTACCTGTCAGGCGCGTTATCGGTATTCTCAACGGCTTCTTTAACCCGCTATTGCTCTGCGCGTTTCTCCCCATCATTGAAGGGGCGCCTGGCTTGGATCTGACGGGCCCCACGGGCTTTTGGGGACAACTCATCGTGGCCACGGTGATCGCCGAGGTTCTGAGCGCACTCCCGCTGTTTGGCAAAACGGTTGGTATGTGCCTGGACTTTTTTGGTTTTGAGCAAGGGAGTGCATCACACAAGATCGCCGGTACGGTCATCGGTGCCACGCTCCTTTTTATGGTGATCGGTTTTGGCGAGATTGCCTTCCAAGGAGGATTCGGAACGATTGAAGGCCGTACATTCTTCGCGCGTTGGGCCGGCCTCGTCACAAAGGGATGGGCCTTTGTGGTTATCGCCGGCGTGCTGCTCGATCCCTTTACAGCGGCTCTCGGCCGCATGATAGTTCGCGAAGAGAAGTAATAGATCCTCGCCTATCGAATGCCGGCGGACGGAGCGCCAGGGCTGTAGTCTTCCGAGCGTTTACAGTCCTGTCGCTCCGTCCGCCGACATTCGACCGCAACATGTTGGTCAAGCATAATCTTTTGGATTCTTTTGGCGTGAGCGGCTTGGTTTTGGTAGGATTTGTCAGCGGCTTGACTAAGGGGGTTTTATAACTGCCATGCAGGTAGCCGTGTTGGTAACGTTTTACCGACTTGTCAAATACCCCTCATTTTTAATGCGTCTGCAAAATGACCAATTGCTTTGACCTGCTGAAACACTATATGTTGTGTTTGACATAAAAAAAGAATACAGGATATAGATGCCTCTTTGTCGTATGATAGATGGCGGACAGAGAACGAAGACCTTAACTGCCTCTTTTGAACGTGTCCTTGAACCGTTTGATCGGCTCCTGGGAATGTCCGCATGGAGGCTTATGGTTTATCGAAAACACAGATTGCGCGACGGCGCCGCAAGGCAGGGGCAGGCCCTGCCGGGCATCGTTTGGCTCTGAAGCGCAATGAGGCTACGACGCGAAAGAGGCAAGAGGATGAAGATCATCAAGCGCAGCGGCACCGAGGTTGTCTTTGACATCGATAAGATCGTCAATGCCATCCGCGCCGCAAACTTGGAGGTCGAGGAGAGCTCTCGTCTTACCGACCGCCAGGTGGTTTACGCGGCGCAAAACGTCGCCGAGGCATGCGAGAACGCGGGCCACACCGTTTCGGTCGAGGAGATCCAGGATTTGGTCGAGGACGAGATCATGCGTCTCGACTGCTACGAGGTCGCCCGCCACTACATCATCTATCGCTATGTTCAGAGCCTGAAGCGCCAGAAGAACACGACCGACGACAAGATTCTGTCGCTGATCGAGTGCAATAACGAAGAGGTCAAGCAGGAGAACTCTAACAAGAACCCGACCGTCAATTCCGTCCAGCGCGACTATATGGCCGGCGAGATTTCAAAGGATCTGACTCAGCGTGTGCTGCTGCCCCAGGAGATCGTGGATGCCCACAATGAGGGCCTGATCCACTTCCACGATTCCGACTACTTTGCCCAGCACATGCATAACTGCGACCTGGTGAACCTGGAGGACATGCTCCAGAACGGCACCGTTATCTCGGGCACGCTGATCGAGAAGCCGCACAGCTTCTCGACTGCCTGCAACATCGCGACGCAGATTATCGCCCAGGTTGCTTCCTCCCAGTACGGCGGCCAGTCTATTTCACTGACCCATCTCGCCCCCTTTGTCGAGGTGAGCCGTCAAAAGATTCGCGGCGAGGTTGCCCGCGAGCTCGAGGAGCTCGGCGTTTCCGCATCTCCCGAAAAGGTCCGCGAGGTTGTTGAGGACCGCCTGCGTGACGAGATCCGTCGCGGTGTCCAGACGATTCAGTATCAGGTCGTGACCCTTATGACCACGAATGGCCAGGCGCCGTTCGTGACGGTCTTTATGTATCTCAATGAGGCCCGTACGCCCCAGGAGAAGCACGACCTTGCCATGATTGTGGAGGAGACGCTTCGTCAGCGCTATGAGGGCGTTAAGAACGAAGCCGGCGTGTGGATCACCCCGGCATTCCCCAAGCTCATCTACGTGCTCGAGGACGATAACATTCGCGAGGATTCGCCGTACTTCTATCTGACCAAGCTCGCCGCCAAGTGCACCGCCAAGCGCATGGTGCCCGACTACATCTCCGAGAAGAAGATGCGCGAGCTCAAGCTGTCTAAGGGCGAGACTGCCGGCAACGGCGATTGCTACACCTGCATGGGTTGCCGCAGTTTCCTGACGCCCGACCGTTCGGGCAACGGCTTTAACAATGTCGCCAACGCGCTGAACTATGACCCGACCAAGCCTAAGTACTACGGTCGCTTTAACCAGGGTGTTGTGACCATCAACCTGCCCGATGTCGCGCTGAGCTCGCATCAGGACATGGATAAGTTCTGGAAGATCTTCGACGAGCGCCTTGAGCTGTGCCATCGTGCCCTGCTGTGCCGTCATGAGCGCCTGATGGGCACGCTTTCGGATGCCGCGCCGATTCTTTGGCAGTACGGCGCCCTGGCGCGTCTGAAGAAGGGCGAGACGATCGACAAGCTGCTCGTGGGCGGCTATTCCACCATCAGCCTGGGCTATGCCGGCCTGTATGAGTGCGTCAAGTACATGACGGGTCACAGCCACACCGAGAAGGAGGGCACGCCGTTCGCCATGGCCGTCATGCAGCGCATGAACGACAAGTGCGCCGAGTGGAAGGCCGAAAGCGATATTGACTTCTCGCTGTACGGTACCCCGCTTGAGTCGACGACCTACAAGTTCGCCAAGTGCCTGCAGCGTCGTTTTGGCATCATCCCGGGCGTGACGGACAAGGGCTACATCACCAACAGCTACCACGTCCACGTGTCCGAGGAGATCGACGCATTCGACAAGCTCAAGTTCGAGGGCATGTTCCAGCAGCTTTCGCCGGGCGGTGCCATCTCCTACGTCGAGGTTCCCAACATGCAGGACAACCTCAAGGCTGTCATCCGCGTGATGCAGTACATCTACGACAACATCATGTACGCCGAGCTCAACACCAAGAGCGACTACTGCCAGGTGTGCGGCTACGATGGCGAGATCAAGATTGTCGAGGATGACGGCAAGCTGGTGTGGGAGTGCCCCAGCTGCGGCAACCGCGACCAGGAGAAGATGAATGTCGCCCGTCGCACGTGCGGCTACATCGGTACCCAGTTCTGGAACCAGGGTCGAACCGAGGAGATCCGCGACCGCGTGCTGCATCTCTAATAGTCATTCCAGACCGCCCCGTAGCGAGGCCCCGGACCTTTACTCGCTATTTCGGACAGTCCTGGCTCACGACGGAGGCGCCACTGGCGCCTCCTGTTCGTGCGGAACTCATATCGAGCAAAGGTCCGGGGCCTCGCTACGGGGCGGCCAAGTTGATGTAGCTGAGATGCAGCATGCGGTCTGCTCACTCCTCGAAGTTCTTAGCGGAAATAATTCGAGCTGCAGCTGCGATTTACTTGCGATGGCGGTTGAGCCGCAACCCAGTTTTTATTGGACCTCGAACCCTATACTCGATGTTCGCTTCGTTCATTGAGTTACCCTTTGCATGAGGCCGGGACATATCGTCCCGCCCGCAGTTTCGCAGGCCGAAGGCCGAGAATGTTTGAGGACGGGATGATATGTCCCGGCCTCCCGGGAGAGTTACCTATGAACTACGCGAACATTAAGTATTTCGACATTGCTGATGGAGAAGGCGTCCGCACTTCTCTGTTTGTGAGCGGGTGCCGTCGTGGCTGCAAGAATTGCTTTAACTCCGTCGCGTGGGACTTTGCCGCGGGCGAGCCGTTTGATCGTGCCGTCGAGGACAAGATTATCGAGAGCCTCGATCATCCCTTTATTGACGGCCTGACGATTCTGGGCGGCGAGCCTATGGAGCCCGAGAATCAGGCGGGACTCGTTGATTTTGTCGAGCGTATTCGCGCGGCCTATCCAGCGGGGTCGGGGAAGACTATTTGGTGCTTCACCGGCGATGTGCTCGAGGAGCTTATGCCGGGAGGCCGCCACCATACCGAGGTCACGGACCGTATCCTTGCCTGCCTCGATATGTTGGTGGATGGCCCGTTTGTTCAGGATCTGTATGATATCTCATTGCGCTTTAGGGGCTCGAGCAACCAGCGCGTGATCGATATGAACGCTACGCGCGCCCGTGCTGAGCGCGAGGGCGTTGCGCTTTGTGATGCGGTTGAACTTTGGCGTGATGATCCGGTCTATTCGACCCATACTATGTAGCTTGTGGTCGATGCCGGAGGGCGTGGTACCATAGCGCGAACGTGAAATCGGAAAAGTGAGGCCCAGATGGTCGATCAGGAAAAAGTCGAGGCCGCCATTAAGCTGTTGCTTGAGGGCATAGGGGAGGACCCAACTCGTGAGGGCCTGTTGGAGACCCCGGCGCGCGTTGCCCGTATGTATGGTGAGATCGCCGGCGGCATGGACCAGAGTGCCGAGGAGCACCTGTCCAAAACCTTTGCCGTCGCTTTGAACGATTTGGTTATCGAGCGCGACATCACGTTCTACTCGCTGTGCGAACATCATCTGCTGCCGTTTTATGGCAAGGCCGCCATTGGTTATATCCCTAACGGTCGGGTGGCTGGGCTTTCCAAGCTCGCCCGCACGGTTGAGGTTTATGCGCGCCGTCTGCAGCTGCAGGAGCAACTGTGTGCACAGGTTGCCGATGCCCTCATGGACTATCTCGCTCCCCAGGGAGCGATTGTGTTGATGGAGGCCGAGCATATGTGCATGACGATGCGTGGCGTGCAAAAGCCCGGCACCAAGACCGTGACGCTCGCTCGCCGCGGCGTCTTTGAGACCGATCCCGCGCTCGAGGAGCGTTTCTTTAGGATGTTGGGCCGCTAACCATGAGAGTCGTCAACGACTTTACATCGAAGACCGATGAGGGGACGTCGCGTCGCGGCTTTATGGCTTCGGGCCTGGCCCCCTTTGGTGCCATGCCTCGCATTGATTACATTTGCGCCAACGGGCTGTTCCGGCGGCACCTGGGCAACATTGCGCAGTTGGAATCGGGACGCATCTTCTGCCGCCACGGTATTGACCATCTGCTCGATGTCGCTCGCATTATGTGGATCAAGAATCTCGAGGAACAGCTCGAATTTGACCGCGAGGTCATCTACGCCACGGCACTTCTTCACGATATCGGCAAAGATGAACAGTATGAATCGGGTATATCCCATGATGTTGCAAGCGAACGCGTTGCTGATGCGATTCTCGGCGGCATGCCCGATGACGTGGCGTTTGAGCCGGCCGATGCCGCAGCCATTAAGACGGCCATTCTGGGCCATCGAAAGCTGCGCGTGAACAGCCAACCGCTCGAGCGTCTGCTCTATGCAGCCGACAAAGCGTCGCGCGCCTGCTTTGCATGCCCCGCGCGCAATGTTTGCAACTGGAGCGATGATAAAAAGAACCTGTCGATTCGCGTGTAGTTAGTTTGCGCGGTCGGGGTTCTAAACGAAGGAGACGATCGCGTTGAGTAACAAAAAACTGCCCGAGAATGCAACCAAGACTGAAGGTGCTGAGCTCGCCCGCCGTGGAAGGGGCGAAATATCCACCGCAACGGCGGTGCCTCACGTGAGCTATGACGATCTGCGCCATGCCGATCGTATTGTCATTGACGGCCTTGAGGTTTTTGCCAACCATGGCGTGTATCCCGAGGAGAACGCGCTGGGTCAGAAGTTCATCGTTTCTCTGGTGCTCTATGCCGACCTGCGCGCGGCGGGAGAGCACGATAACCTGGACGCCTCGATTGACTACGGCTCGGTGTGCCACGATGTCGATGGCTATCTGCGCGAGCACACGTTTAAGCTCATCGAGGCGGCAGCCGAGGGGACAGCCCAGATGCTGCTGCGCCGTTATCCCTCGCTGCTTGGTGTGCGCATAAAGCTCGATAAGCCGTGGGCTCCTGTTGGCCTGCCCCTGGCAAGCTGCGGCGTCGAGATCGAGCGCGTGCGCTAGTCGACGCTAGAGCTTGTTGAGGGGTGGCTGCTTGAGCCGCTGCGACAGAGCTCTATTGTTAGGGCAGTACGTGTCGAGCAGGGCGTGAAACCGCTGATTGTGGCTTGGCTCGAGCAAGTGGACGAGCTCGTGGGCGACAACCATGTCGAGGCATTCGACAGGGTAGGCGGCGAGCTCGCGCGCGATGCGAATGGCGCCGGTTTTGGGTGTGCAGGAGCCCCAACGCGTTTTCATGCTGCGCACGGAGACGCGGGCCACGGCGACGCCCATTGCGATTTCGTACGCGTGCACGATGTCGCGTAGCGCTGCGGTGACCTCGGACGCGTAGAGCTGGTCGATGTGGGCTTGGAGCTCGTCGGACGTTAGGCCGTCGAGGATTGCGTGCCGCTTGGCCTGCGGGCCTTCGTCCGATTCATCGGCACCCATAAAACTTGCGAAGGTGGCCTGCTTGGGCCGCGGTGCGGGTGATGCAAAGTTGTGGTCGAGTGCATCCTGAACGGTGATGGGTTTGCCCCAAAGCGCAATGATGGACGAGGGACTGAGCGGCTCTCGCGCCGTCGCCTGACGTTGCTCGCGCTGGGCAAGTCGGCTGATAATCCAGGCGCTGTTGCGCTTCACAAACGCTTCGATACGCTCGCGGCTGGCACCAAGCGGTGCACTGGCGTGGACCTCACCGCTCGAAGTGACGCGTAGGTTGAAGTTCTTGACGCACTTTTTGGTAACGACGACGGGGATGGGCGTCCCATCCGGTCGGGATGCGGAAATCGTAAACTGCTGCGTCAAAAGCGGTCCTTTGGATTGGGGACGGGCCGGCATGTCGACCGTTCGGCATGCCGGCCCGCTCAAGGGATGTGAAATTAATAACGCTCAAAGAAGGCAAGCGCGTTGTCGCTGCAGAGCTTTTGCATCACGGTCTTGCCAAAGTGCTTGGAGAGCATGTTCTGGAACTCGGGCATCATGCTGGCATCGGAGAGGAAGGCGGGCACAGTGGCGCCGTCCCAGTCGCCACCGAGTGCGATGACGTCCTCGCCGCCCAGGTCGAGCCAGTGCTCGATATGTGCCGCTAGCTGGTCGAAGGTGACGTCTGCGGCGGTCTTTTTGGTTGCGTCGTTGGAAAGGAACTCGCTGCAGTAGTTGAGGCCGACGATACCGCCCATGTCGCGAATGGTGCGGAACTGGTCGTCGGTGAGGTTGCGCTTGACTCTGCAGACGGTACGGGAGTTGGAGTGGCTGGCGACGAAGGGGCGCGTGGCGTGGGCGGCAACCTCGTCAAAGCACTCATCGTTGAGGTGGGAGACGTCGAGCACCATGCCGGCGTGCTCCATCTGCGTAAGGGCCTCGATGCCGGCGGCGGTGAGGCCGGCGTGGGCGTCGTGGCCGCTCGCGAGCGGCCCCTGCGCGTTCCAGCTGAGTGATGACATGAGTACGCCCAGGCTCTTGAGTACCTCGATCAGCGCGGGGTCCTCGGCAAAGAACGTGGCGTTTTCGATGGTGTGGATGCAGGCGACCTTGCCGTCTTTGAGCGCAGGGCGAATGTCTGCCGCGCTGCGTACGTTGACCATGCGGTCGTGGTTAAGCATTGCCTGGCCGCTCATGTGCGCCATGATCTGCGCCTGGAAGCGCGCGGCGTGGGCGGTGGGAATCTCGTCGGGGACAAACGTGGCGAAGCACTGTGCCCACGGCGTGTTGCCGATCTTTGCGAGCGAGATGGCGCAGGCGTTGCCCTCGATGAGGTCGAAATCTTGCGGATGCGTTTCGTCGCCGGGGAAATAACCGTCGGTGCCGGCGGTAAAGCGCAGGTCGAGATCGAGCGTGGCCCAGCCGATGCGGTCGGCGGTGTCGCAGTGTAGGTCAAATACGGGATATGCCATGGTTCCTCCGGTTGCAGCGTTTCTTTGCAAACTGTCTTTGAATTGTATGACTAGGGTATAGTTAGCGCCATATGTTCATGGCGGCCCGCGTTGTGCGCCGCCCTTATCACGGAGGTTTCCATGTCCAACCAGGGCAAGAAGGTCAAGACTCATTACCGCGGCACGCTCGACGACGGCACGCAATTCGATAGCTCCTACGATCGCGGCGAGCCGCTGGAGTTCACCTGCGGCGCCGGTCAGATGATCAAGGGCTTCGATGCCGCTGTTGTCGACATGCAGGTGGGCGAGAAGAAGACCGTGCACATCCCGGCCGCCGATGCCTACGGCGAGCACAACCCCGAGATGGTTATTACCTTCCCGGCCGAACAGGTTCCCAACATCGAGCAGATCGAGAAGGGCATGAAGCTCTTCCTGTCCACGCCGAGCGGTATGCCCGTCCCCGCCGTCGTCATCGACGTGACGCCCGAGGCCGTGACGCTCGACGCCAACCACGAGCTGGCCGGCAAGGACCTCAACTTTGATATCGAGCTCGTCGAGGTCGAGGGCTAGAGTATGCCTGAACGCTTGGTTTCGACGACATGCTTGGGAAATCTCAACGATCCGTCCTATGAACTCCTACTTCGCCGGGAGCTGGGCGGTGTCTTTGAAGTTGACGAGCTACTGCTCGATTGGGACCAGGCTGATGCCTGCGCGTTTGTGGGCGTGACGGAGCTGGGACGCACGATCGATGTTCGGCTGGATACTGCCGACGGCGGTCGTCTTGCCGATGGCGACGTGCTCGCCATTGACCGTTCGGGCATGGTGCCCGTGGCGGTTGTCGTGCGCCTGCGCAGCGCCGAGGTCTATTTGGTCGAAGTCGACCGCATGGATCCGATTGCACTCGCGCATGCGTGCTGGGAGATCGGCAACATGCATGCGCCGCTCTTCCGGGGCGACTCGGACGAGCATACCGTGCGCATGTATACGCCGGTGCAGCTTGTTTTGGGCCGCATGCTTCGGGGTGTCGAGGGAGCTCGAATCTCGATCGTTTCGCGCGAACTCGATGCGGACCGACGCTTTGCATCGAGCGCGGCGGATGTCGTCGTGAGCATGGCTCCCGACTTTACCATCGTAAAAAAGACGCGCGGCTAAGCGTGCGTATGCGCAAGACGGGCTTTGAGGGGCGACCAATCAAAGTCCGTCTTGCTGTTGATAGGAGGCTTTGGGGGAAGCATATGGGTCTTGAGGGAATCAAGCTGATTGCATGCGATTTGGACGGCACGTTGCTGCATCCGGGGGAGCGCGAGCCGCGTTCCGAGGCCTTTGAGCTCATTGATGAGCTGCATCGTCGCGGTATCGTGTTTATGCCGGCGAGCGGCCGTCAATATGCGAGCTTGCGCTACCTGTTTGCCCCGGTGGCCGATGAACTCGCCTATGTATGCGAAAACGGAGCCCTGGTGATGAGCGAGGGGCGTGCCGTTGTCAAGCGTTCCATGGAGCGTAGCCTTGCTATGGATATCGCGAATGCCGTGGTTGCGTATCCCCATGCCGACGTGACCCTTTCGTGTGAGGGGCACCTCTACACCATGAGCGGCAATGACGCGTTTGTTGACCACCTGCGCTATGAGGTCCACTGCGACGCGGCGGTGGTCGACCGTCCCGAGGACATCGACGAGGACGTCATTAAGATTGCCTTCCAGACGCCCGAGGTGGAGCAGCCGGCGGCCTTGGAGTATTTCGAGCGCCTCTTTAGCGACCGAGTCGATGTCATGACATCGGGAACCGAATGGACGGACTTTATCGGTTTCGGTTCGGGCAAGGGCTCCGCGCTTGCCGATTACGGTCGTGCCCTGGGGATTTCGCCCGATGAGATGATGGCGTTTGGCGACAATGAGAACGATCGCGACATGCTCAACGTGGTGGGCCATCCCTATCTGATGGAGAGCTGCAACCCCAGCATGCGCGGCATCAACGACCGCGTCCGCTACGCGCGCACGGTCGAAGAGGAACTGCATCGCCTGCTTGCCGAGTAGATATTTGGGACATGCCTAGAAATCTACTTTTTGCTACAGAGTGCGGAAAGGTGGATTTTAAGGCATGTCCCAAACATTTATCGGCAGTCGGGGCAGAGACCCTCGAAGATGGTGTAGTGCGACGTGACGTGCCAGCCGATTTGCTCGGACGCCTTGGCGTCGAGCTGGGCATCGAAGGGGAGCGGTACATCGATGACGCGGCTGCACGAGGTGCAGATGATATGCGCATGCGGCTCGATCGTGCGATCGAAGCGGCTGCCGCCCGGCGTCTTGATGGAGAGGATCTCGCCAGCGTCGGCCAAGAGATTGAGATTGCGGTAGACCGTACCACGGCTGATTTTGTCATCCTGCGCGCGCACGACGTTGTAGATTTCGTCGGCGGTGGGATGGTTATAGCTTTGGCGCACGGCGTCGAGAACCAGCTTTCGCTGCCTGGTATTCCTTCTTTGCACCGCCATGCGCCTCGCCTCTTTTCTATCAACGGTCGTAGGTAAATGATACCGTATTTAGCACACAATACTAATAACGAGGAATGAAACCGTCTTCATTGGCAAGTGGGGCTCGGGTCTGGGCGTCTACGAGGCGAAAACGCGTTCCCATGCGCTCGTAGGAGGCATGAAGCGCCTCGAGATGAGATAGGATGTTTGCCGGAGCCCCCTGTATCTCCATCTCGACTGAGCCGTCTTCCATGTTACGCACCCAGCCGGTGAGTGCGCGTGCCTGCGCGAGGTTGGTGTTGGTAAAGCGAAAACCGACGCCCTGGACTTGCCCTTCCCAGCGCAGGAAATAGCGCAGGGGAGCGTCTTGAGTGGCCTCGTCGCTTGCGAGCACAGTAAGCCTGCGGCGCAGCTCGAGCTCGACGTTTGATGGTTTTTGAGGCTCTCGACTGCCGCCGGTGACGCTGGAGAAGAACGTATCGAAGAGGCCCATCGCTATGCCTGCTTGCCTGCGTCGGCCGGGAAGGTTATGCCGGCCTGCTGGCGCACGGCATCCATGATACGCAGCGAGACGAGCGTGACATCGCGGTAGTGGCCAAGCTCGTGGCGTCCCGCCGGGGTCTCCCAAATCTCTTCCTTAACGTTATCGATGCCGTCGATGGCGGTGATAAAGTCCGCGAGCTCGTATTCCATGGTGTTGCTTGACTTGGGAAGGTCTAGCGCGCGTCCGTTGCCGCCTTGCTCGCGCGGCGCCTCGGTCGCCGATCCGCGTACGACATCGCCGCGATAGTCGATACGGACGTTGCGGGGCGTGGACAGATGGTCAATCTGGATAGTGCCACGCTCGCCTTCGATCTGCGAGGGCAGCAGGTCATTCGTAATTTTGGAGTGCACGAGCTCGACGGAGATACGGCCACCGCCGTAGCTGGCAAGGATGGAACCGCAGCCATCGATGGGGCCGTGCGTGAGCTGTCGCGTGGTGGGGTCGAGCAGAGTAGTCATGCTCGTAAGGCCGGAGGGCATGCCGAAAATCTCGACCATGGGCTCGACGGTGTAGACGCCAATGTCCATGAGGGAACCCGATGCCATATTGCAGTCGAAGATATTGGTGGCGCGTCCCGCGAGAATCTCGTTGTAGCGCGAGGAATATTTGCCAAAGCGCAATGAGGCGCGGCGGATGGGGGCGATCTCGCCCAGGGCGTCCTCGATGGCGTGGAAGGCGGGATCGTGGAGGGGACGCATGGCCTCGAGGGCCACGACACCTGCTGCCTCGGCAGCGCGGAAGACTTCCAGCGCCTGCGCTTCGGTGGCGCAGAAGGGCTTCTCGACGATGACGTGCTTGCCACCGGCGATGCAGGCAAGGGCCTGCTCGTAGTGAAGTGCGTTGGGGCTGCCGATATAGACGGCGTCGACGTCGGCGGCTGCCGCAAGCTCATCGAGTGAGATAAAGTTTCGCTCGCCATCGCGCTCGGCGGTAAAGGCAGCACCGCGATTGGCATCGCGTGAAAGCGTGCCCACAAACGCGGCTTGGTCGTTGGCGTTGACGACTTGGATAAAGTCGTCGGTGATCATGGATGTGCCGATGGTCGCGATGCGCAGCATACGTCCCCCTTGCGTTGTTTGGTCTACAGGATGAGTGTAGCGCGTGGGGATATAAAGCTGTGCGAAAACGCTATTACAGGTCGCTCTCGTTAAAGCCGGTGTCGATATCGAGGTTGCTGCCGTCGGCCGCCGTGGTGGCGAGCTCATCGCAGCGCTCATTGAGCTCGTGGCCGGCGTGACCCTTAACCCAGATGAACTCAACCTTATGCTTGCTTTTGGCGGTGAGTAGGCGCTCCCACAGGTCGCGGTTCTTGACGGGCTGCTTGTTGGCGGTTTTCCACCCGCGCTTTTTCCAGCCGTCGATCCAGTGCTTGTTAAAGGCGTTGACGACGTACTGCGAATCGGAATGGACTTCGACCTCGCAGGGGCGGTTGAGTGCCTCGAGCGCCACGATAACGGCCATGAGCTCCATGCGGTTGTTGGTGGTCTTGGCATAGCCGCGCGAAAGCTCGGAGGTAAAGGTCTTGCCGGCGGGGTTGGTGTATTTGAGCACGGCGCCGTAGCCGCCGCGTCCCGGATTTGATCGGGCCGAGCCGTCGGTATAGATGATGACCTTCACGGGCTTCCTTTCTTTGAGTGCATTTCATGTGAGTGACCATTGTAGCGCCATGCCCGCCGGGGGGCTAGCAATCTACGATTTCTACCCCGTCTTCCGACAGTTAGTTGGCATGGATGATGCGGTTGAGCTCGTCGAGGTATTGCTGCAAGAGGGGAGAGGGCTTGCGCTCGTCGTGCATGATATAGCCTACGTGCATCGTTGGGGCGTCTGCTAACGGGATCGATGCCATACCCCATTGCATTTCATTGGAGAGGACACCGGTCGACAGGGTGTAACCGTTCGACGTGATAAGTAAGTTAGTAAGTGTTCCGCGGTCCGAGATTCGTATGTTGCGGTCGCAAGGGATATAGCTAAAAGGTTCCTCGGCGTAATAGAAGGAGTTTGAGGTCCCCTGTTCAAAGCTGTAGCGCGTATAGGGCGTGAGGTCGGCAAGGGACAGCTGCGGGCGGCGTGCGAGCGGGTGGCGCTCGCTAACGAAGACGTGGACCGTCGCGTCGAATAGGGGATGGAAGCTTGCACGGGCATCGGCGAAGGCCTTCTGCAGAACGCGGGCGTTAAAGTCGTCCAGATACAGAATGCCGATATCGCTGCGAAACGCGCGTACGTCGTCGATGATCTGCGCTGTGGTGGTCTCGCGCATGATGAACTCGAACTTGCTGTCGCGGCAGCGCTCGACCACGTTGACAAAGGCCTCGACCGAAAAGGCGTAGTGCTGGGCGGAAATGGCGAGGCGGGCTTGCGGGGTGCCGCCGTCCTCGTAGCGCGCCTCGAGCATGTCGGCCTGCTCTACGACCTGGCGCGCATAGCCCAAAAGCTCGGTGCCGTCGTTGGTGAGCGTGACGCCGCGGCTGGAGCGCGTAAAGATCTCCAGATGGAGCTCCTGCTCTAGGCTTTTGACGGCATTGGAGATATTGGACTGTGCCGTATAGAGGCGCTGGGCTGCGGCGTTGATCGATCCGGACTCTGCCACGGCGATCAAAAAGCGAAGCTGCTGGAGGGTCATTGGCGCCCGTCCTTTCGATAGCTATCTAAAAAACCGATAACAAGTTAGCGCATTTAAGTGATTGACCGAGGGAGACAATGCCCGTACTATTCAAAACACACAAAGGCGGTAGGTAATTAAGCCAACTACGGAACCGGGACGCGAAAGGAGGCCTGCATATGAATTGCTTACCAAGACGAATGCCGGGCTCCTGTTTGCGCCCGTCGGCGTGATCAGGAGACAGCGAATTACTTCTCTCTTTTTATTTACTTTCGTTCGATCAAGGAGATCATCATGAGCCAGTTCATCAACAACCCTGAGCACACCTTTGGTTTCGATACCCTGCAGCTGCACGTTGGCCAGGAGAGCGCCGATCCCGCATCCGACTCCCGTGCCGTGCCCATCTACCAGACCACGAGCTATGTGTTCCGCAACTCCCAGCACGCCGCCGACCGCTTTGGTCTTGCCGACGCCGGTAACATCTACGGCCGTCTGACCAACTCCACCCAGGGCGTCTTTGAGGACCGTATCGCCGCGCTCGAGGGTGGCGTGGCCGGTCTTGCCGTCGCCTCCGGTGCCGCTGCCATCACCTATACCCTGCAGGCTCTTGCCCAGGCTGGTGACCACGTGGTGGCTCAGAAGACCATCTACGGTGGCTCCTACAACCTGCTGGAGCATACGCTCTCCCAGTTTGGCGTCGAGACCACGTTTGTCGATGCCCATAACCTGGAAGAGGTTGAGGGTGCCATCAAGGACAGCACCACGGTCATCTATCTCGAGACGCTCGGCAACCCCAACTCCGACATCCCCAACATCGACGCCATCTCCGAGATCGCCAAGAAGCACGGTCTGCCGGTTGTCGTCGACAACACCTTCGGCACCCCGTATCTGTTCCGTCCGCTGGAGCATGGTGCCAACATTGTCGTCCACTCCGCGACCAAGTTCATCGGCGGCCACGGCACCTCGCTGGGCGGTGTGATCGTCGACGGCGGTAACTTCGATTGGAAGGCGAGCGAAAAGTACGCCCAGATCGCCGAGCCCAACCCCTCCTACCATGGTGTTTCGTTTGCCGAGGCCGCCGGTCCCGCCGCCTTCGCGACCTATGTCCGCGCCATCCTACTGCGTGACGAGGGTGCCTGCATCAGCCCGTTCAACGCCTGGGTCCTGCTCCAGGGCACCGAGACCCTGTCGCTGCGCGTCGACCGCCATGTCGAGAACACCAAGAAGGTCGTTGAGTTCCTGGCTGGTGACAGCCACGTCGCCAAGATAAACCACCCGAGCCTGCCTGAGCACCCCGATCACGAGCTCTATCAGAAGTACTTCCCCAACGGCGGTGCCTCGATCTTCACCTTTGAGATTAAGGGTGGCCAGGAGGCTGCATGGAAGTTCATCGATCATCTGCAGGTGTTCTCGCTGCTCGCCAACGTGGCCGACGTCAAGTCGCTCGTCGTGCACCCGGCTACTACCACGCACTCTCAGCTCTCTGCCGAGGAGCTCGCCGAGCAGAACATCACGCCCTCCACGATTCGACTTTCTATCGGTACCGAGAACGCCGAGGACATCATTTGGGATCTGAAGCAGGCCTTCGCCGCGCTGGACGAGTAAGGCGACTTGTGCAAGGACCCTTTGCGGCTCGATAGACATAACTGCATAAAATGCCTGCTCAAGGCGCCTGTGCGAACAGTGTTTGCGCAGGCGCCTTTTTTGCATAGGAATGGTTAAAATACAGGCTTTTTAGCGTCGAATATCCAATCTAGATATGGAAAACTCCTGTTAAGTGAATGTGAGTTTTACGCAAATGACGTGCACCTTTTGAGAAAAACCGCAGGTCGCGATTTGCTCGGGGTACTATGCAGCGCAATCGAATCACACGCAGCTTAAACGCAGCAAAAACGCACTACGGAGGTTTCCAGCTACATGAGGATCGATTCACGAAAACCGAAAGCCGCCGCCTTTTCCGCTACGCTTGCCGTGGCACTTTTGGTGGGTGCCGGCGCAACCGAGGCCCACGCAGCGACGCTGTCCGACGCGGTTGGGTCCACGCCCTCCGAGGCGACGCTGATGCAGCCCGTCGATTATCGCGGCGACGGTTATGGCTCTATGCAGGAGTGGAACGCCTCGATGGGGGCAAAGCGCGATTCCCTGGAGATGCGCGCTCAGATCATTATGAATATGTATGGCGACTATGCTACCGATGACGAGCGCGCTGTACTACAGGGTTGCATCGACGGTGCGGGCAGTCTTTTGACGATGGATGAGGTCGACGCCAAGTCGACCGAGCTCGACGAGCTTCGCTCCACGCTTGAGGATGCCAAGCGCGAGGCGCTCGAGGCTGCCGCAGCCGAAGCCGAGGCCGCTGAGGCCGTTCAGGCTTCGTATTACAACGCCGGCTCCGGCTCGTCTTACACGTCTGTTGCGTATTACGCGAACGGCTCGGGTCTGACGCGCTTGAGCGGCGTCAATAACTATAACGGCCGCCGCGAGACCTATTACAGCAGCAACGTGCTCTACCATCACCGCACGGGCGAGTGGACGCAGGATTCCGAGGGCTTTTGGCGCGATTCCGATGGTTACTACGTCGTTGCCGCGGGCGATAAGGCCCAAGGCTCTACGTTTACCGGTTCCAAGGGCGAGTGCAAGGTCTATGACTCCGGCTGCGCTGCCGGAACCACCGACTACTACACTGGCTGGTAATCTGCCATAAGCCAATAGGACATGACGGGCGGGCGTCTTTACCGAGCTTTAGGGCAACGTGAGGACGCCCGTTTTTTGTGCGTGCTTGAGTTAACAGAGCGCTTACCGTGGCAGTACGCCGCGCATATGGGCGCGGGGCACACTAAGTCATGAGAAGCAAGGTCTTTCCCGTGGAGGAAGTGGTCTCATGAACGCTCGAGATATCGCTATTGCCGCCGTTGCATTGACGCTTGGTTGTCTTGGTCCTACAGCCGCGCTTGTCGCGGGCATGCAGGGCTTGTGCGGAGCTGCTCCTATTGTGGTCGGCGCGCTCATCGCAGCAGCGCTGCTGGGAAGTGCGGGCGTGACCCTTTGCCGCGATGACGAGGACGAGACGCCGCAGGTGCGGCGCTAGCCGTTGTGAAGCTGGTTTTGCCCATAGATGAAGAAGGAAGCCGCCGCAAGGGGAGTGCCCTTTGCGGCGGTTTTTGCTATTGAGACTGTTGGATGCGGTGCGGCGGCGTTACCAGCTGGCCTCGATTTCGCGGATGCGCGAATAGAGCCATTCGTTTTGCGGCACCTGGATACCGTGCTTGGCCGCGAGGCGGCAGATGGTACCCGCAAATTCCTCGACCTCGGTTCTGCGTTGAGCGATGCGGTCTTGCGCCATCGAGGGCATGCCGGCGGGATCGAGCCCTTTTATGAGACGCACCATCTGCGTTAGGTCTGCCTCGGTGAGCTCGATGCCCTCGGCATTGGCGACTGCAAGCGTCTCGCGCATGGCGGAGACAAAACTGCGGAGCTGCTCGGAGCCCTGCTCCGTAGCGCTTCCGTAGGTGCCGCCGTAGGCCATACAGGTCTGGTTGATGCCGTCGTTGAGCATGAGTTTGGCCCACATGCGATGTGCGATGTCGTGCTCGACGGTATGGGCGATGCCGCAACGCGTGTAGAGCTCGTCGATGGCGATAACGGTTGCGGGGTCGGTGCCCGCTGCCGCACCAAAGCGGATCTCGCCGGCATTGGTATAGGTGAGCTCCCCGTTGAGGAATACGGCGTCCATGCCCTGGCAGATACCAAGGACGGTGTGCTCCCAGCCAAAGCGCTCGGCAATCTTCTGCTCGCTCGTGATGCCGTTGCACAGCGACGCGATCAGCGTGTCGGGTCCCACGACGCTTTCCAGGGTTTTGAGCACCACATCGAGCCCGGTTGTCTTGACCGTGAGGATGACCAGGTCGACGGGCGTCGCCTCGCTCGCGCGGACGGACTTGAGCGCGCAGGGCTTGCCGTTGACGGTGAGCGCATCACCTGCGTGGCGCTCAAAGCGCGCGTCGTCCATAACGTATTCGACGGCGTCGTTGCCGAGCGCTTGGGCGATCATGCTGCCGTAGAGCAGGCCCACGCCGCCCTTGCCGATGAAGGCGACCTTGTTGATCTGCATGTGAATCATCTCCCCATAAAAAGGCGCCCGCGTATGGGGCGCCTGATGGATTGTATGCCGCCGGGCCATGTCGCGTGCACCGGATGGCCGTATTTAGAAGAACAAACGCATGGGAACTTATGACGCGGGGCAGACCGCAAAGACACGTGCGGGATATCCGACGCCATCACGCACCTTGGGGAAGGTGCAGAAGATGACGGCGCCCGTGGCGGGAAGCTCGTCCAGATGGTCCATGACCTCGATCTGGTAACGGTCGACCGAGAGGATGTATTGCTCGCCGGGATAGGGGTAGGCGTCCTCGCGTGTGACCACGCTCGCCTCCTTTCATCGGGCTTTTTGCTGATGTTAAAGCGGTGTCGTGACGGCTCGATTTCTGCTGCGTTACGATACGTTCTCGATTGCGATTCCACGATGTTTCGGCTGCGTGACCATTGTGTTTCGCCTTGCCGGGGCGCTGATGGCGAAGGGAGGGGCCGTGCAATACCGCGTTGACCCCAAAAGTGGTAACCGAATATCTGCTCTGGGTCTGGGCTGCATGAGGTTTCCCGGTTCGCCGGGACACCCCGATGCGAAGACAGCCGATGCCATCATTTCCCATGCGGTGGAGCAGGGGATTAATTATCTGGATACTGCGTATCTCTATTCCGGTAACGAGGCGTGCGTGGGCGCCTCACTTGAGCGCTTGGGGCTGCGCGACCGGGTGTTGCTGGCGACCAAGTTGCCGCACGCTTCGTGCAAGTGCGCGGAGGATTTCGACCGGTTCTTCGACGAGCAACTGCGTCGCCTGCGGACCGACCATATCGACTATTACCTTATGCACAACATCACTTCGCCCGCCCAGTGGGAGCGCGTGGTGGCGTTGGGCATCGAAGACTGGATTGCGCACCAAAAGGCTGCGGGGCGTATTCGCCAGATAGGTTTTTCGTATCACGGCAGTGCGGCGGACTTCCTCACGATGCTCGACGCGTATGACTGGGATTTTTGCCAGATTCAGTACAACTACGCTGGAGAGCGCTACCAAGCGGGAACGGCGGGACTTATAGCAGCCGCCGAGCGCGGGCTCGCGGTGTTTGTGATGGAACCGCTTTTGGGCGGACGCCTGGCGGGCAAGCTGCCTCCGCGGGCCCGCGCCGTGCTCGATGACGTACGCGATCCGTACCTGAAGACGCCGGCTGCTTGGGGCCTTTCGTGGGTGTGGAACCATCCTCAAGTCACGATGCTGCTTTCGGGTATGACCGATACCGCGCAGGTGGACGAGAACGCGGTGCTGGCCGATCGGGCCCTGCCGGATTCGATGACAGCCGCTCAGCTCGATACCATCGCACGCGTGCTGGCGGAGTTTGAAAAATCGAATCGCGTGCCTTGCACGGGATGCGGCTACTGCATGCCATGTCCCAAGGGTATTAACATTCCCGGCTGCTTTGCCGCTTACAACGCGAGCTATGCGCACAGCTGGTTTACGGGGCTGTCGCAATACTTTACGGCGAGCGCGGTGCGCACGAGCGAGCCCAAGCTCGTGAGCAATTGCGTCAAGTGCGGCAAATGTGCGCGTCACTGCCCGCAACACATCGATATCCCCGAGCGTCTCGACGACGCGCGCCGACGTTTCCAGCCTGGCCCCGTAACGGCCGCGCTTAAAGTCTTCAGCAAAACTCGCTCCTCATGACCCTTTTATATCTTGTGATGGAATAGTTCCTGTTTGCGGCAGAATAGGGCGATAGCAGGAACTATTTCGTCGCAACTGAAGGGGGCTGTCGTGGGCTATCGGGATTCATGTGATGATTTGCGTGAGGTTCGTTGGGGCGTTTTGGGCGCTGGGCACATTTCGCATCGATTTGCATCGTCGCTCAAGAAAGTCGACGGGGCACGGCTGGTGGCTGCGGCCGGCCGCACTCCTGCACATGTCGAGGAATTTTGTCGAGCGTTTTCGATCGATGCTGCGCACAGTTATGTCACGGCTGACGATGGCGGCGATGCGGCTTATGATGCGCTGATTGCCGACCCCGATGTCGACGCAATCTACTTGGCTCTTCCGCATGGTATGCATACGCGTTGGGCCTGTCGCGCGCTGCGCGCCGGAAAGGCCGTGCTGTGCGAAAAGCCGGCCGTTTTGAGTGAGGAAGAGGCTCTCTCGATTGCCTCCGCCTCTCGCGAGTGCGGCGTGCTGTTTATGGAGGCGATGAAGAATCGGTTTTGCCCGATGCGCACTCGCGTGGAGGACTTGCTTGCGTCGGGCGAGCTCGGCTTTATCGTCTCGATCGAAAGCGTGCAAAAACTCGATTATGGTGAGTTTCCTTCGAGTTATCTGCTCGATCCGTTGCAGGGCGGCTGTCTATATGACATGGGCTGCTATGCGGTCGGGTGGTTTGAGGATTTGCTTGCGGGTGCGTGCGATGTTTCGTCTCGTGAAGTTCGCTGGCGTGACGTATCGCGCGGCCGCGTGGATTGGGCCGATGAGATTCATATGAGTGTCGGCGGTATACCCATTCATATGGTGTGCGACGGCAAAGCAGCATATGAAAGCCGCTTAACGATTGCCTGCGAACGGGGTTCGTTGGAAATCGAGCGCCTCCATCGCCCCGAGCTCGCCCATGTGAAGTACTCCGACGGTCGAGTGCTCGAAATCGACGCCCCATTTGAGGTCGATGATTTTTACGGCGAAGCTTCGCATGCGACTCAGCTCATCCGGGCGGGGAAACTCGAGAGTCCCGTCATGCCCCTTGCCGCCACACAGCGCTGCGCGCAGATCATCGATGCGATTTGCTTGGCGCTCTAGGCTGCGGTGCTGCTGCTCAAGGGGGGGGCTCGGCGGACCGTGCCCCTGATGCCCCTTTTATATCTTGCGGTGGAATACGGTCTGTTTGCGCCAAAATAAGGCACCAATAGACCGTATTTCACCGCAACTGATGAGGGGGAGCTGGAGATGCTGACGATCGGGTGTCATCTTTCGACGGCGAAGGGCTATCGGGCAATGGGGGAGACGGCGTTGTCCATTGGTGCCAATACCTTTGCGTTCTTTACGCGCAACCCGCGCGGTGGCAAGGCAAAAGACCTTGACATGGATGACGTGGCGGCTCTGCGCGAGCTTATGGCACAAAACGACTTTGGACCGCTGGTGGCGCATGCCCCGTATACCTATAACCCCTGCTCGGCCAAAGAGCGGGCGCGCGAGTTTGCCCTGGAGGCCATGGCAGAGGACCTGCGGCGCATGGAAGCGCTGCCCGGCAACTACTACAATTTTCACCCCGGTGCGCATGTGGGACAGGGGGCGGACGCCGGCATTCAGATGATTGTCGACACACTGTGCCAGGTGATGTTTGAGGGGCAGCAGACGACGGTATTGCTCGAGACCATGGCAGGCAAGGGCACCGAGGTGGGCCGTAGCTTTGAAGAGCTGGCGTGCATTATCGAGGGCGTTGCCGCCAAGTGCCCAGAGCTGTCCGATAAGCTGGGCGTTTGTTTGGACACCTGCCATGTGAACGATGCCGGCTACGACATCATCCATGATCTGGACGGCGTACTCGACGAGTTCGATCGCGTGGTGGGTATCGATCGCTTGCATGCTGTACACATCAACGATTCGAAGAAACCTTGTGGCGCCCATAAAGATCGTCACGAGTGCATCGGCAAGGGATACCTTGGCAGCGAGGAATTTGGTGGCGGTATGCAGGTTATGCAGAATATTGTATCGAATGGCCGTTTGCGTTCACTGCCGTTTATTTTGGAGACTCCGAACGAACTTGCAGGTTATGCAGCTGAAATTAGACTATTAAGGTCATTGCAGCAGTAATGACTGTCATAAAGTAGAGTATTCCATTCACGTTATGGGTTTGTTTCAATCAGTTTTCTCATTGCAGATTCGTAATTCCGGGTGCATAATAGCCAACAGTTTTTGCAGACCTCTGAATCAAACGAGGTCACCGGAAGGAGACTGATTATGAAGCTCAAGAAGCTTGGCGCATTTGCCGCCACGGGTGCCATGGCGCTCGCCCTTGCTCTGACGGGCTGCGGCTCGTCCAACGCCACCTCTGGTTCTGATGCCGGTTCCAGCAGCTCTGACGACGCTAAGGTCGAGAAGGTCGACGGCTCCAAGGAGTACGCACTCGTCAAGGACGGCACGCTGACCGTCGGCACCTCTGCCGAGTACGCCCCGTTTGAGTACAAGGACGACAACGGCGATTATCAGGGCTTTGACCTTGAGCTTATCAAGGCTATCGGCGACAAGCTGGGCCTGGATGTCGAGTACGTCAACAATGACTTTGACACGCTGGTTCCGGGCGTCGCTTCGGGTGCCAAGTATGACGTCTCCATCGCGGCTATCACTGACACGCCCGAGCGTGAGAAGGAAGTCACTTTCTCCGATTCCTACTACATGGACGATCAGGCCATCGTGACCAAGGTCGATAACGCCGACATCACGGCTGACAACTACAGCGAGAAGCTCAACAACGCCGACGCTACCATCATCGTCCAGTCTGGCTCGACCGCCGAGGCCTTTGCCCAGGAGAACTTCCCCAAGGCCAAGATCGTCCCCTACAAGGATGCTACCGAGTGCTTCAGCGCCTTGCAGTCCGATAAGGGTGACGCCGTAGTCACCAACCGCTCCGTTGCCAGCCAGCTGACCGCCGAGCAGTTCAACACCTGCCAGACCATCAAGCAGATCAGCACCGGCGAGGAGTACGCCATCGCCATCAACCAGGGCAACACCAAGCTCAAGGACGACATCAACCAGGCCATCAAGGACCTGACCGATGACGGTACCGTTGACGCCCTCATGGCTAAGTACAACATCAAGTAAAATAGCTACTTGATTGTGCGCGGGCCCTTTCCGTTTTGCGGAGAGGGCCTTTGCGCTTCTCTTGACGGAGAGTGTTTCCGTCTCGTTTTGCCGGCAACTTCTACGATAGGAGCCACCTTGTCTCGACTGAACAAAGGGGCCGCGGAGCAGCGTTTTTCACTGCCCGCCTTGCTCCAAAAGCTAGCCTGCGTCATGGCCGTGGCGCTCGCGCTGGTGTGCGCGGGGGCATATGCGCCCACGACCGCCCAGGCGCTTGAGACCGCAAAGATTACCGCCCGACCCAACACCGGTTCGGGCAGCGCTGTGGTCGGCGGCACCGAGACGCGCATTACCTGGGAAGTTCAGGCCGATGCCGACGAGGAGCTGAGCGGTCTTTCTTTGACGTTTGTCGACGGCACGACGTTTGGTACCGATGACACGCGATTGACGATGCTCTCGGGCGAGGACCTCATGGATCGTACGCCCATGAAACCCACGTGCAAGGCTGACGGCCAGACGCTCAAGATCGATTTTGGCGAGACGGCGCCTGCCGGCGGCTTTTTCCGTGTCGAGGTTTACGGCGTGACCTTCCCCGTCGAGGGCGGCGATGAGGCCTTTAGCGGCACCTATACGCTCGCCGACGGGTCGACCAAGAAGATCTCCAAGATTCCGTCGGTGGAGATCAAGGGCGTGACGGCCTTCGATAACTTCCTGGCCGACCTTAAGGAGCAGCCGTGGGTCGAGGCATGGAATTCCAACATGTTCCTTCGCCTGTTCCTGAACCCGGTCATTTTGGTTCAGAGCCTGCCGATCGTCTTCAAAGGCTTCCTCATGTCGCTCTCGATCGTGCTCGTGGCATTTCCGTTGGCCATTCCCTTTGGCTTTGCCTTGTCACTCATGCGCATCTCCAAGTCGCGCATCCTGCGTTGCCTTGCCGGCATCTATGTGAATATCATCCGCGGTACGCCGGCGTTCCTGCAGATCTACATCGCGTTCTTTGGCCTGCCGCTGGCCGGCGTCAAGGTTGACGATTATGTGCTGGGCGTCATCGTCATGGCCATGAACTCGTCCGCCTACCTGTGCGAGATCTTCCGCGCCGGTATTCAGTCGATCCCCAAGGGCCAAAACGAGGCCGCGCGCTCGCTGGGCATGAACGCCTTCCAGACGCTGCTCTACGTTATGATTCCGCAGACGTTCCGCAATGTCCTGCCTACGCTGACCAGCGAGTTTATCCTGCTTTACAAGGATACGTCGCTGCTCGCGGCCGTGGGCGTGGTCGAGATCGTCATGAACGCCCGTACCATCGTGGCCACGACGGGTTCCATTACGCCGTATGTGGTTGCCGCGCTGTTCTATCTGGTCATCACCCTGCCGCTTGCTCGCTTGGTGAGCGGTCTTGAGGCGAGGCTTCTGGGGACGGCCGAAACCAAGAAGAAGCGTCCCGCCAAGAGCGCTGGACAGGTCGTCGCGACGCCCGCCGACCACATCGCCGGTCTGTAAGGAGGTCCTATCATGAGCGAAACCAATAACTCGAACGAGGTCGTCGTCAGCATCAAGAATCTCCAGAAGGCCTTTGGCGACAACGTGGTCCTGCGCGATATCGATCTGGATGTGCACAAGGGTGAGGTCGTTGTGGTCTTGGGCCCCTCGGGCTCGGGCAAGTCGACGATGCTTCGCTGCATCAATCGTTTGGAGCATCCCACGAGTGGCTCGATTATCGTTGAGGGCGTGGATGTGTGCGCCAAGGGTGTCGACCTCAACAAAGTGCGTACGCACCTGGGCATGGTCTTTCAGCAGTTCAACCTGTTCCCGCACCTGTCGGTCAAAAAGAACGTCATGCTTGCGCAGCAAAAGGTGCTCAAGCGCAGCAAGGAAGAGGCCGAGAAGATCGCCGTCGAGGAGCTCACCAAGGTCGGTCTGGCCGAGCGCATCGATTTTATGCCGAGTCAGCTTTCGGGCGGTCAGCAGCAGCGCGTGGCCATCGCCCGCGCCCTGTCGATGAATCCACACGTGATGCTCTTTGACGAGGCCACGTCGGCGCTTGACCCCGAGCTTGTCCGCGACGTCCTGGGCGTCATGCGCGACCTGGCACGTGACGGTATGACCATGATCGTGGTGACCCACGAGATGGGCTTTGCCCGCGATGTCGCCGACCGCGTCGTCTTTATGGACGGCGGCGTCATTGTGGAAGAGGGTACGCCGAGCGAGGTCTTCGACCACCCCAAGAGCGAGCGCACCAAGGCGTTCTTGGGCAATATCTCGTAGCTGGTTCATGCGGCTGGCATTACAGAAAACGGGGCTGGACATGAATCCAGTCCCGTTTTTTGTTGGGATGTCGATAATGTAGCGTGAGCCCCTTCTGTCGGGCTCGGTGGTGCTGCTAGGCCAGCTCGGCGCCAAGGGCACGGCAGGCCGCCTCGCCCTCATCGTCGGGCGCATCGTAGCAAATGACGGAGTCCACGACGTTGACTCCGGCCTCGTCGGCGTCGGCCTTCCAGTTGTCCATCCACTCGCCCTCGGCCCACGAATAGGAGCCAAAGAGGACGACCTTCTTGTCGCCGAGGGTCTCCTTGACCTCGTCCCACATAGGCTGAAACTCGTCATACTCAAGCTCCTCGGAGCCCATGGCGGGGCAGCCGAAGGCGAAGGCATCATATTCGGCGGCCTTGTCGGCAGAGAAGTCGGCGCAGGGGATGACCTCAGTCTCGGCCCCCGCGGACGTGGCGCTTTCGGCGACGAGGTTTGCCATGGCCTCGGTATTGCCCGCGCCGCTCCAGTAGACGACGGCGATCTTGCTCATGTTTTGTCCTTTCGGTCGTGCGGCGCTTGCCGCGGCTTGTACGTTCTATCGGGTTGCCTGGGCAAGTTGCGCCAGGCTGCAGCCCTGCTGATAGATAAAAGTGAAGTATTGGGTGCAGGCACGGTAGGCATCAAACGTCGCAAGCGCCTGCTCGACATTTGCGTAGACCTTCCAGGCCCCAAAGACCTTGTAGTTCTCGCCGCGCTGGACGATAAATTCGTGCACGTCGTCGTAGGGATATCCAAGGAAGTAGCCTATTTCGTGCGGAAACTCGCAGGTGCAGTCTTTGCTGCAGCTAGCTTGCTGGGGTAGTGCGCATCGAGTCTGGCTGCAGGCGCATTCCGCGACGTTATTGCTCGCGAGCGTGATGCGTGATGCCAAATGCACAAGGCATGCCGAAAGGTCTCTCGTGTCGTAGCCTTCCGAGGTGAGCGCCGTTTGGACGCGAGGGTCTGCGAAATAGGTGGTGAGGCTTTTGGCTCGGTACGCGTACACGAGCGCTCCGCAGGGCCGCCAGACCAAAACACTCAGGTGGATGCCGAGCGGGTCAAGCTCGCGATTGCACTGGGCGATAACGTTGAGCAGGCGTGCTCGGCGTTCTGCAATGGTTTCGGTTGTGGTCGAGCCGTCCCCGTGGGCGTAGGTGCCTGGATAGGTAAAGAGCGATGCCGGCTTGATGCCCGCGAGCGTGGGAGAGCAGTTGCGCACGACTGCCGCCTGAAACGTTGGGATGTCTATGGTTCGAGTCACGGCGCTCCTTACGGATCTAAACTGTTAGCCTAGGAAAACTTATACACGAAAGTAAGCCATGGTCAACAAAAAAGTTTGAAGAGGGAAACTAATTGACCGAACAGACATGATTTTGGGTTAAGATGGGGGCACCCCATGGGGGTATCTAGATAGTGCTACTTGAAAGGGGAGCGCATGAGTGACTTGCTCAACCCTGCGAATCTCATCGTGCTGGCCGTCATTGCCGTCGGCATGTTTTTTGGACTGCGTCGCATTGCCGCTTCGACACACGGGAAGAGTTGCTGCAGCGATGGTACGAGCGGCAAGAAGGCCAAAAAGGTTGTTGTGGTGGATACCGATGCGTCACACTATCCCTATAGCGATGAGCTGCTCATCGGCGGCATGAACTGTGACGGCTGCGCTCAGAACGTAGCCAATGCCCTCAATGCGGTGGATGGCGTGTGGGCAACGGTGACGTATGCGGACCACACGGCACGCGTGCGCTCTAAGCAGCCGGTTGATCGTGGTGTCCTCGAGACGGCCGTGAAAGACGCGGGCTACTACGTCATGACGCTGTAAGCGCCGCCCTGGATGCGCTTCCTTGGCTAGGCTCGTCCGCGCAGTTCGATGTCTTGGATGTCGTCGAAGTCGATGGCGATGTCTCGGAGCTTGAGGAGCTTGAAGGCGGGGAGCGCCTCGTCGAGGATGCCGGTGCGGCTGCGATAGCCGTATGTATCGTAATAGGTGACACGAACCAAGTCGCCACGTTTGAGACCCTCGAGCTTTTTAGAAAGTACGAGGGCTTTTTCTTCCGTGAGCTCACGTTTTGACTCGACGGTGATTTCCTGCTTGCGCACGAGTTCGTAGTATCCCGTGAGGGCGGCAAAGGGCATAAACTGTGCGGCGCGGTTGGCGCGCACGGCACCGTTGGCAGTGAGGTTGGGGTCGGCGGCGCGACGTCTGCCCTCGGGGTCCGCCAGGCGCTCGAAGGCGGTCGGCGGGCGCACGGGCTGCTGCTTGGGTTTAGGCACGATGTCCTCCAACTTGGCCGTTGCGTTCGCGCGCGGTGGCGCCGGCGGTAAAGCTTAATCCCTTGACGAGCGCGTTCTTGCCGTATTTGCCCTTTACGGCCAGGACGGCACGGGCCAGCTCGCGCTCGCGCTCATCGGCCTCGACATCGCTAAATAGATCGATGGTGGCAAACTCCTCCGGCATGAGGTTGCCAAATCCCAGGTTGATGCGCTTGACCGGTCGTTTGGGATCGACCGTTTGTGCCCAAAGGTCATCGAAATAGCCCATGATCTTCTTAAACGAATTGGTGCGCTCGGGCAGCTTGCGCGAGGCGTTGGAGTGCGCAAAGAGGGCAGCATAGCCACCGCGCGGTTTGCCGCCGTGTTCGCCCACAAAGATGCCATCGATTGCCTGCGCCTCGCGCACCAGACGGCGCCGTTCGTCATCGCGCTGGACGGGCTTGGGTGCACGGGGCGCGAGCTCGGGACCGGCGGTTGCGGTGGGTTCGATACTCGACGTGCTCGAGCGCAGGTGTCCGCAGCCGTCTATATACTGCGCCGTGCCGCTGGCGTCGAGGCGGCGTATGTCGGCGCGCTCGCTTGCGTAGCCCACAAAGAGCGAGATGCTGTCGCAGACCACGTGCTTATCGACCAAGTCCAGTACGGCGGCATCGACCATTTCACGCAAGACGGTGTAGGCCTGCTCGTAGGCATAGCCCTTCGAGAGCACCTGCCCTGTGGTGGTCGAGGTCGCTTGCGGGCGATAGGCTTGGATATCGGCGATGGTTGTCGGCTCACGCCCGAAGGCGTGGTCGATCAGATACTCGGCATTGACGCCGAGCTCATCGTAAAGCAGGTTTTCGTCGAGCGCGGCGACGCCCATCAGGTCGTAGACGCCGTACTTTTCGAGACGGGCCGCCACGCCGGGGCCGATGCCCCAGATGTCGGCGATGGGGCGATGGGGCCAGATCTCCTTGCGAAAGGTCTCGTCGTCGAGTTTGCCGATGCGACTGGGCACGTGCTTGGCGGTGATATCGAGTGCTACCTTGGCCTGGAATAGGTTGGGGCCGATGCCGACCGTCGCCGTGATGCCGGTGCGCGCGAGGACCTCGTCGCGCAGCATGCAGGCGAAGTCTTCCGCATCGGTGTGATAGAGGTCCAGATAGGGTGTCACGTCGATAAAGCACTCGTCAATTGAGTAGACGTGAATGTCTTGCGGACTGACGTATTCCAGGTAGATACCGTAGATTTGCGCCGACACCTCCATGTAGTGCTGCATGCGCGGTACGGCCTTGATGTAGTCGATGCCATCGGGAATCTCGAACAGACGGCAGCGGTTGTGGATGCCGAGGTCTTTCATAGCCTGCGTGATGGCGAGGCAGATGGTCGTGCGCCCGCGCGATTCGTCGGCAACGACCAGGCATGTCGTGAGTGGGTCGAGCCCGCGGTCGACGCACTCGACACTGGCGTAGAACGTCTTAAGGTCGATGCAGATATAGGTATGTTGCCCGTGCTCCACCCGTGCCCTCCCATCAAACACATGTTCTTATCGAATACCTGTTCGATAATACCCGCTCGCCCAGACATCGTCAAAACCTGCCGAAAAGGGACAGGTTTGTTTTGGTCGGTTATGAATTGGGTTTTAACGCAGCCCTAAAGAGCGCGAAACAGCTCGGAAAAGCTCCCTTCGTAGCATGAGCCTAACGATCGATACGGCCTACATGCACGGAAGGGTTGTGGGAATGATGGTCAACTATGGGTTTGGTATGCCGACGCGCCTTGTTGCGGATGGAGACGTGGCTCGCTGGTGCGGACGATTGGTTGCCCACTATGGCGGCACCAAGGCGCTGGTCGTGTTGGGCGGCGACAAGCATACGCGCGATGAACTTGTCTCGGCGGCACTTGGCTCGCTTGATCGAGCCCTACTCGAGCGTGTACTTTTCCGCTGCGGCTCGGTTGAGGGTGCCGGGGGAGACGAGCTGATCGACGAAGCCGTGGCCCTGGCGACCGACGAAGGCGTGGACTTTGTCCTGGCGATTGGCGATGCCGATACTGCCAGCTTTGCGCGCGAGCTCGCGCGTCGCATGGCGGCGCTCGATGCCGGCGAAGACGGCTTTGTCCCTTATGGATGCATTGTCTCGGAGGGCAAGGTGCCTGTCGTCGTGGGCGCCGGCGAGGTTCCCGTTTTTGCCATCATCGCGCCCGAGCTGCTGGAGGGCATCGGGTCTCCTCTGCGTGAGTTGCTCGGTAGCGTCTGCGCCGCGGCCTAATATTTGGCATAAAGGGATAGGTTATTTTTGATTGGTAAAGCGTTTGACCTGCCAAATTAAACCTGTCCCTTTTTGGTCGGTTGCCGTTTGGGGGCCGATTGGCAACGCTCGCTGATTATAGTCTTGACCTGCGCTAGAATAGTGGCATCTGAATGTCCGGGCGCATGGAGGCGTGCGCCCGTATGCTGAGGAGGACTCTATGGCAACTGTTGCCGCACCTATCGATGCTACGTCGACTGCCGCTTGGAAGGCGCTCGAGGCCCATCAGGAGAAGCTCGAGGCCGAGGGTATCGACCTCAAGGCCTGGTTCGCCGCCGATGCCGAGCGCGTGAACAAGCTGAGCTTTGACGCCGGTGACCTGCACTTCGACCTGTCCAAGAACCTGGTGACTGATGAGACCGTCAAGCTGCTGTGCGATCTTGCCCGCGAGGTGAAGCTCGAGGAGCGCCGCGACGCCATGTTCTCCGGCGAGCACATCAACACCACCGAGGACCGCGCCGTCCTGCACACCGCGCTGCGCCGCCCGGCAAGCGAGAAGGGCCAGCTCATCGTCGACGGCCAGGACGTCGTCGCCGACGTGCACGAGGTTCTCGACCGCATGTATGCCTTCGCCGAGCGCGTGCGCTCCGGTGAGTGGAAGGGTGTTACCGGCAAAAAGATCGAGCACCTGGTGTCCATCGGCATCGGCGGCTCCGATCTGGGCCCGGTCATGGCCTACGAGGCCCTGCGTCCCTACGCCGACGCCGGTATTGACTGCCGCTACATCTCCAACATCGACCCCAACGATCAGGCAGAGAAGCTCAAGGGCCTCGATCCCGAGACCACGCTCGTGATTATCGTCTCCAAGACTTTCACCACGCTCGAGACCCTCACCAACGCTCGTGAGGTCAAGACCTGGATGCTCGAGCAGCTCAAGGCTCAGGGTGCCATCGACGGCTCCGATGAGCAGAACGCCGAGGCCGTGGCCAAGCACTTTGTCGCCGTTTCCACCGCACTCGAGAAGGTCGAGGCCTTCGGCATCGACCCCGCCAACGCTTTTGGTTTCTGGAACTGGGTCGGCGGCCGCTACTCTGTCGACTCCGCCGTGGGCCTGTCGCTGATCGTCGTGCTCGGCCCCGAGCGCTTCCAGCAGTTCCTTGAGGGCTTCCACGCCATCGACGAGTACTTCTGCAACACCCCGCTCGAGAACAACGCCGTCGCGCTGATGGGCCTGCTCAACGTCTGGTACGTCAACTTCTTCGGTTCCAAGAGCCACGCCGTGCTGCCGTACTGCCAGTATCTGCACCGCTTCCCGGCCTACCTGCAACAGCTCACCATGGAGTCCAACGGCAAGCACGTCCGCTGGGACGGCAGCGCTGTGACCTCCGATACCGGTGAGATCTTCTGGGGCGAGCCCGGTACCAACGGTCAGCACGCCTTCTACCAGCTGCTGCACCAGGGCACCGTGGTGGTCCCGGCCGACTTTATCGCTTTCGCCAACACTGCCAACCCCGCAACCGACAGCGGCCAGGACGTCCACGAGCTGTTCCTGGGCAACTTCCTGGCCCAGACCAAGGCGCTCGCCTTTGGTAAGACGGCCGACGAGGTTCGTGCCGAGGGCACGCCCGAGCAGATCGTCCCGGCCCGCTGCTTTGAGGGCAACCGTCCGACGACCTCGATCTTCGGCGACACGCTGACCCCGTTCGCACTCGGCGAGCTCATCGCCCTGTACGAGCACATCACGTTTGTCGAGGGCGCGGTCTGGGGCATCGACTCCTACGACCAGTGGGGCGTCGAGCTGGGCAAGCAGCTTGCCAAGCAGATCACCCCGGCCTTCCACGACGACGCCGCCAAGGCCGAGCAGGACGCTTCGACCCAGGCGCTCATCGAGTTCTATCGCGCTCATCGCAAGTAGTCTTTACGGCTGAGTTGGCTTATGGCTGAAAGGGGCCCGTATCCGTTGGGATACGGGCCCCTTGCTATTTGGATAGGATGGAATGTATCGGGAGGCGCCTCGACGGGCATCGCAATCGTCGAAGGCGCGCCGTTCATGTTTGGGACAATATGACATTTTTCCCGTTGCAAACAGCGCCGCCGTGGGTGTTCTGTATGATGGCTCAGACAAGGTTGTTCAATGACAGGGAGGCATATATGGCAATCAAAGCCATCGCAATGGATATCGACGGTACGCTCACCAACGATCAAAAGGTCATCAGCCCGCGTACGCGCGAGAAGCTGCTCGCGACGCAGGAGTCGGGCATTAAGCTCATCTTGGCTTCGGGCCGTCCCGCATGGGGGTTGCACGCCTTGGCGCAGGAGCTCGACCTTCAAAACCATGACGGTCTGCTAGTTGCCTTTAATGGCGCGCATGTGGTCGACGCTCAGACCGATGAGGTCCTTTTTGACCAGGCCATGCCGGCTGACGAGCTGCACCGTCTGATTGATCATCTGCGCAATTTCGACGTGATCCCTATGATTTCGCTCGGTCGCGATTTGCACGTCGAGGACTCGTACCATTGCATGATCACGCTGCCTGACGGCTTGCAGAAGAATATCGTCAAGTATGAGCGCGATGCGTGCGATCTTAAGATTCGCGAGGTCGAGAGCTTGCATGAGGTCGTGGACACTTATCCCGTGGACAAGCTGCTGACGGCGGGTGATCCGACCTACCTGCAGGCGCATTACGAGGAGATGTATGCGCCCTTTACCCAGACGCTTTCGGGCATGTTTACGGCCGACTGGTACTTTGAGTACACGGCGCCCGGTATCGACAAAGCCCGTGCGCTCGAGGGTGCCCTGCCCAAGCTCGGTATCGATGCCAGCGAGGTCGTCTCGTTTGGCGACGGCCAGAACGACAAGTCCATGATTGAGTGGGCCGGCACCGGTGTTGCCATGGGCAACGCCGTCGATGAGGTTAAGGCAGTTGCCCAGATGGTAACCGCCAATAACAACGAAGACGGTATTGCAGTGGCGCTGGATAAGCTGCTGGGTTAGAATCGCCGATTAATGCATGGTTTGGGCGCCTGCTTGCGGGCGCCCTTTTGTTAGGGAGGGTGCCGTGTCCGCATTTCCGTTCGACGCCGTTATCTTTGACATGGACGGTGTCATTGTCGATACCGAGTATTACTACCTGGGCGAGACTGCCGCGTTTGCCAAGGAGCTTGGGCTTAACCTGACTCAAGAGGAGTTGAATGGGCAAGTCGGTACCTCGCATCAGTTCTTCCTGCATATGCTGGTCGATTGGTTTGAGCGCGCCGGTAAGGGGCATTTCACTGGCGAGGAAGCGTTGGCCCGTTGGGACGAGTGGGCGCATAAGCGTCCGCGCGACTATCAGGCTTTGATTAACCCAGGCGCTGTGGATACGATTCGAGAGCTGCCGCGCCGTGGCGTTCGCGTGGCGCTTGCCAGCTCGTCTCCCATGGATAGCATCGAGGAAGTGCTCAACGCGTGCGGGCTGTCGGATGCCTTTGAGTATGTGGTGAGCGGCGAGCAGTTTAAGGAGAGTAAGCCCGAGCCCGACATCTACCTGCATGCGCTGGACCTGCTGGGGCTGCCCGCGAATCGCTGCTGCTGCGTTGAGGATTCGGTGCCTGGCATCACTGCCGGCAAGCGCGCCGGTCTGACAGTCATCGCCAAGCGCGAGGAGCGCTTTGGCTTTAGTCAGGACGCCGCGGATAAGATTATCGATCAGCTGCCGGACCTGCTGGAACTCGCGTAAGAGCGCGTTAGTTGCGCGTTTTTCGGGTCCGATGAGTAAATACCCGACATTTTGGTGCGACACCTAGCATACTTTAAGCTAATGCGGGCTTAAGGACTTGTTGAATGCCCTTAAGCCCGTTTTAGACGTAATTGCGCTGGGAGAGGGTATATGCCACCGACTGAAGGGCTAACTGACGGTAAAGCAGCGATACCGCTGTACCAACAGGTCATTGATATCATTAAAAACGAAATCAACTCCGGTGCCTACAAGGCAGGTGCGCGGATACCCAACGAATTCGAATTGGCTGAGAGCTATAAAGTTGGCCGCGTTACCGTGCGACGCGCTATTGAGGAGCTCGTCCAACAGGGCTATCTAACGAAGCGACAGGGGAAAGGCACGTTTGTCAATGCCCCCAAGCTCAAGCGCAAGATTCGCCAGAAGGATGACGTCCAGAGTTTTTCGGACGCATGCCGCGCTAACGGAATGGAACCGGGGGCGTGTGTCATTTCGAGAAAGATACTGCCGGCGGATTCCACCGAAGCACAGTTCTTTGGTGTTCCCGTTGGAACTGACTTGATTTGCGTTGAGCGCGTGCGTACTGCCGATGGCGTCCCTGTCATGCTTGAGAACAACATATACGTTTACGAGGACAACGCCTATCTATCAACGGCGCCTCTATCTAACCAATCCATTTTTGAGTTCGTGCGCAACCGGACGGGGCGGACGCCTGCGTTTACCGACCCGTGCACGCTCGAGATCGCGTGCGCATCGCCCGAGGTCGCTCGGTTGCTGGCGGTTCCCGTTGGCGAACCCTTGTTTTATATGGAAGCCTTCTTCTTTGATGAGCAGCGGCGGCCGTTTATCATCGGTCGTCAGCGGATCGTTGGGTCTCGCTACGTTTTTGACATCTAGGACATTGCGAATGGAGACGCCCGGTGGATCATCTCACCGGGCGTTTCCATACCGTTCACGGCGCAAACGCAACCGTTCAACCGCGTTGCGGCAATCAGTTTGAAATTATCTTGATGACGAGAAAAGCTGCTGGTAATCTATAGAACGTCATAGAACGTTTGCCTTGTGCAAGCGTTGAAGCGAGATGCGATGCAGTCTCGAGTTCTTTGGAGGTATCTATGTCAGATACGAAGGCGAAGAAGACAAACAGACGTTTTAAGTTCAAATTACCGCATGTCTATACGATCATGTTCTTGCTGATCGTTGTCTTTGCGGTCCTGACTTGGATCGTTCCCTCTGGTCAGTATCAGCGCAAGACAATTTCGACAGCGGCGGGCGAGCGTGAAGTCGCCGTTGCTGGAACCTATGAACAGGTCGATAAGAACTACACCGATTCCGAGACCGGCGAGACCATCAATCTGGGTCAAGATATCTTCGCGGTCCTGCAAGCGCCCACCAAGGGCATCCAGGAGGCTGCCGATGTCGTTGCGTTCGTCTTATTGATTGGCGGATCGTTCGCAATCATCACCAAGACCAACGCTTTGAATGCCGGCATGAGCCGTGTGATTAAAAAGCTCAAGAACAAGGACATCCTCATCATTCCCATCACGATGACGCTGCTGTCCATTTGCGGCACTACGTTTGGTATGTCTGAGGAAGCCCTACCGTTCTATGCCATCTTCATTCCCATCATGATGGGTATCGGGTATGACTCGATGACGGCGTTTATCATCTGCTTCCTTGGTCCTAACCTGGGATATTGTGCTTCGACCATCGACCCGTTTAATGTTTTGATCGCCCAAGGCATCATTGGTATCGAGGGCAATCCTCAGCTGTGGCTGCGCGCCGTTTCTTGGGTCATCTTCACTGCCGTCGGTATCGCATGGGCCATGCGCTACGCCATGCGTGTAAAGAAAAATCCCGAGTCGTCCATTACGTACGAGGACGATAAGCTCAAGCGTGTTGAGTTTTCTGTGACCGATGCCTCCATCGAGGAAGAGTTCACTATCCGTCAGAAGCTCGTGCTTATCGATTTTGCTTGCGGTATGGGCATCATCGTCTGGGGTCTTGTTACCCAGGGCTGGTACATGAATGAGATTTCCGCCGTGTTTCTTGGCATGGGCTTGCTTGCCGGTATCCTGGGCGGTCTTGACCAGCAGACGATCGCTGAGGAGTTCGTTAAGGGTCTCGCCGACTTTGCGTACGCCGCCATCGTTATCGGTATCGCTCGCGGCATTCTGGTCATCGCCGAGGGCGGCATGATCATCGACACCATCCTCCAGGCGCTCGCTACTGCGCTCGCCGGTGCACCCGCCGCCGTCTACACCACGTTTATGTATATCGTCCTTGGCCTGCTCTCTTTGCTGGTTCCTTCGAGTTCTGGACTTGCGGCGCTCACCATGCCCGTCATGGGTCCGCTGACCGAGCTTATGGGCCTCAATCCCGAGGCTGCCGTTACCGCGCTCCAGTTTGCTAATCAGACCATCAACACTATCAGTCCCGTGGCGGGCATGACGGTCGCCGGCCTTGCCGTGTCTAAGATTTCGTTTGGCCAATGGTGGAAGACCATTTGGAAGTTCTTCATTTTCATGGTCGTCTTTGGCCTGATCGTAACGGCAATCTCTGGCATGCTTCCGGTGTAGGTGGTTGTGATGTCTGATCGTTTGACGGTCCTGACGTCTAAGAGCGTCTTTACCGGTACGGGGGACCTGCCGTTTGAAGGTTTCGTAGCGGTCCGTGGCAATCGAATTGAGGCTGTTGGCACCAAGTGTGAGGTAACTTCGTATTTGACCCAAGCGGACGAGGTAGTTGACCTGGGCGACCGCACCGTCATGCCTGGCCTGATCGATGTGCATACCTTCTATACAGGCTGGGCGCTGCGGACGTTGGGGTCTGATCTGTCCGGCATCGCTGATGCCAAAGAGGCCGTGTCGCTCTTGCGTGCATGGAAAGAAGATCATCCGGATTGCGCGGCGGCTTTTGGCCACAGCCTACCCGAAACGTTGGCATCGGATGCCGAGAACGCAAATACGGCAGCTGTGTTTGACGATTGTTTTGGCGATATCCCTGTCGTCTGCTTTACACCGGGTGCGGAGACCTGCGTTCTCAATGCTGCCGCCAGTGCACGATACGGCTTTACACCCCAGGCGTGCTATGCCGAGAAGATCTGGCGCATGATGAGCGATTTCCTCGCGCTGCTCGAGGTACGTGCGGGGTATTCGGACTACATGAGCATGCTTAACGAGCGCGGCGTTACCGCCATCAAGGAGATGGCGTTTGATGACTACTACGGTTTTGCCGACGAAATGGCTCGCCGTGAGGAATCTGGTGAGCTGACGGTTCGCGTCTCTATGATGTCGCAGCCGGTGGGTGCCGGTGCAAATCTGGCATATGCCCGCGAGGCACGAGAGCGCTTCCGGGGACCGTTCGTTCGTTTTTCTGGCTTCAACCGTATGACCGATCGCGGCGTATGGGCGGGGCTTGCCGAGATGATTGGCCCCTATGAGGACACGGCCGATGCGGGAGCTGCCGGCAAGACGGTTGTCGAAGAGCCCGAGTGGGATCTGATTGAGAACGAGCTGCGTGCAATTGATGCTGACGGCTTCCGATATTCCTTGCATTGCCAGGGCGATGGCGCCGTTCGCCGCACCGTGGCGCTCTATGCCTCGCTGCCTCGAGACGAGCATGGACGGATGCTTCGCCGCCATGCGATTACCGATCTCGAGAACTCTGACCCGACCGATCTTGTCGAGTTTGGCAAGTTAGGTGGAATTTGCGAGGTCTATCCGCAGATTTTGACGCTGGACAGGCGCGAGGACTGCCTGTCGATGATGCGTCGACAAATTGGCGAGACGCGACTTTTGCATAGCTGGAATCGCCGCAGCATGGAAGATTCCGGATGCACAGTGTGCTGTGGCACGGATTTACCGCTGTTGATTCCGAGCTTGGGCGAGTCAATCTACAGTGCGTGCGGCGGATACTTCGACGACGGACTGCCCGTGAATGAGGTCAACGCGCTGACGCTTGTCGAGCTCTTGCGCGCTTGGACTGCCGGGGGCGCGTACGACCTGATGCGCGAAGACGAGCTGGGTACGCTCGAGGTCGGCAAGCTTGCCGATATTTGCGTGCTCGATCGGGATGTGTTTGACCTCGATTATCGCGACGCACGCGATCTTGCGGTTGATATGACGATGTCGGACGGACAAATCGTGTTCGATCGAAATAAGGAGGCATAAGATGTCTGAATCCAAGCCGACGCTGCGCCGCGAGCAGATTGCGGGCATGAATATCCACTACATCATGTGGTCGCTCGATTACTTCCTTGATGTGCAGCAGCGTTTGGGCTTTGAGTCCATTGAGCTGTGGTGTGCGGAGCCGCATGTGACGCTCGACCACACGGGCTACTTTGAGGCTGAGGTCCTGGCGAAAAAGGCTGCAGACCGTGGGCTTAGGTATCGTACTCTGTGCCCCGAGAATGTTGTCTATCCTTGGCAATACTGCGCACGCAAGCCGCTGCATGAACAGCGCAGCCTGGCGTACTTTAAGCACGGCATTGAGCTTGCCGAGGTACTTGGGTGCGACCGTATGTCCGTCAACTCGGGCTGGGGCGACTGGGACGAGGATCGCGAGGAAGCCTGGAAGCGCAGCCGCGAGCACTTGTCCATTCTGGCGGAGTATGCCGGCGAGCACGGTCTGGTGCTTACGATGGAAAGCCTGCGTCCCGAGGAGAGTAACCTTGTGACGACGGTTTCCGATGCGAAGCGCATGATTGACGAGGTCGCGAGCCCGTACTTACAGCCCATGGTTGATACAACCGCGATGGGCGTTGCAGGCGAGACGCTCGAGGACTGGTTTGCCGCCTTTGGTGATGGGGCAATTCACGAGATGCACTTTATCGACGGTGACCCGTATGGACATCTGGTGTGGGGCGATGGCAAGCACGATATGGACGCCTTCGTCGCCACGCTCAACGCCCATGGTTTTGACGGCATGCTGGGCCAGGAAATCACGGACGGTCGTTACTACGATGACCCGGCGGCGGCAGATGCCAAGAACATGGCCGCATTCGAGAAATATCTGATTGACTAAAACAACTATCGGCCACGCAGCCAATCTCATTGATTGCGGACCAAACAAGAAAGGAACTGGATATGAACGCACACGATCTGATCAAAGAGGCAATTGCCGAGAAGGGCAAGTTCGACAGCGTCTACTGGATTGCTTGCGGTGGCTCCATGATCGATTTGATCCCGGCTCATGAGCTTCTGCAGCGCGAGGCAACCACCTTCACTTCGTATATCTATACCGCGCGTGAATTCGACATTATGCGTCCGCGTCGTCTGGGCGAGAAGTCCCTGGTCATCGCTTGTAGCCACAGTGGCAACACCCCCGAGGTCGTCGAGGGCTGCGAGATTGCCCTTGCTGCCGGCGCTACGGTGATCGCCCAGACCGACAACGCTGGATCTAAGATCGACTCCGGCAAGTGGACCACGTGGGTCTACCCGTGGGGCGAGGGTGTGCCGCAGGCCGAGGTCCCCGCTGGTATTTCGCTGTCGCTTGCGGCAGAGCTGCTCGATCAGCAGGAGGGCTACGCCGATCTTGCCGATATGTATGCCGGTATCGCCGAGATGGATAAGATTCTTCCCCCGGCACGCGAGAAGGTAAATGCCGAGCTGGGCGATCGCTTTGCCAAGCTTTGCCAGGAGCACGAGTTCTTCTATATTCTGGGCAGCGGTCCCAACTTTAGCCAGACCTACGGTTTCGCTATCTGCTCTCTTATGGAGATGCAGTGGCAGCACTGCAGCTACATCCACTCTGCCGAGTACTTCCATGGCCCCTTCGAGGCTACTCAGGATGGCGTTTTTTACTTCCTGCAGATGGGCTCCAGCGAGTGCCGCGCTATGGACGAGCGCGCCCTGGCGTTCCTTAAGACGCATACCGATACGCTGATGGTGCTCGATGCCAAGGAGTACGGTATGGAAGCCGTGCCGGCGAGCGTCCGTGCCTATCTGGACCCGGTGCTGTTCTATGCCATGAACTGCGAGCTGCGTGCTGCACGCGGCAAGGTGTTTGATCACGATCCCGATTTCCGTCGCTATATGGGTGTTGTCGAGTACTAGAAGGGACAAAGGCCATGGTATTTAACGTTAACGCGCTCGGATTTGGCGACAACGTCGTCGATCGCTACGAGCATATCCATACCATGTATCCTGGCGGCAATGCGGTGAACTTCGCCGTTTATGCCAAGAAATGCGGTGCCGCACGCTCCGCATACATGGGCATTTTTGGCAATGACGCCGCTGCCGAGCATGTCATTGCAAGCCTCGAGGATGAGGGTATCGAGCTTGACAAGTGCGAGCAGATGATTGGCGAGAACGGAGCGGCTCGCGTCACCGTCGTTGACGGTGACCGTGTCTTCCTTGGCTCCAACGAGGGCGGTATCCGTGGCGATGCGCGCTATGTCCTCGATCGCTTTGACCTTTCGTACATGAAGCAGTTCGATGTGGTTCATTCGGGCAACTATTGCTTTACCGAGCGCGAGCTGCCCAAGCTGAAGGCTGCGGGCGTCACGGTCTCTTTTGACTTTTCGGACGACTCCACCGACGAGTACTACGAGCAGATTGCGCCCTACGTCGATTTCGCTTTCTTTAGTGCGGCGGATGCCGCGAGTGAGGACGAGATTCGCGAGCGTCTGGCATGGGTGAAGGGCTTGGGTCCGCGTTTTGTGTCGGCTACGGCGGGCGCCGAGGGCTGCATTGCTTACGACGGCGAGCGTTATTACCGCCAGCTGGCTAAACCGGTAACGGACATGAAGGACACCATGGGGGCGGGCGACTCGTTCCTCACCTCGTTTTTGATGTGCTATCTCGATTCCGCCAAGCGTGGTGAAGATGGCGCCGAGGCCATCGAGCGTGCGCTCGACTTTGCTGCCGGGTTTGCCTCGACCGTGTGCGGCATGGAAGGTTCTTGGGGCCACGGAGCACCAATCGTCGAATAGCTTAAGAAAGCGTACGGCGGTCTGGCTATGAGGCTTTGGACGGCCGATGCAAAACAATAAGCGAAACGCGAAAAGGGGGCTCGCCATGTGGTGGGTCCCCTTTTGAACATTGGAGAAGACCATGAGTATTAAAGCGTGCGCGGCTGGTTTTTGCTGTGCGGACGTCTATCAAAACATCGGCGTGTTCTATCCGACTGGTAATGGCATTGACTGGGGTATCCATCTTGCACGAATGGGAGTTTCGGTATCCGCCGTGTCGGTTGTCGGCAAGGACGAGTACGGAGACAAGATGAGAGAGGCGCTGGCCGCTGAGGGGTTCGATATCTCACATCTGCGGGTGGAGGATGGCGACACCTCGGTGATGCTCATGGCATTGAAAGACGGCGTCGATCGCGTGCATCTCGAGGCAATCGATGGCGTAATGGAGACATATCGACCGAATGAAGATGACCGGGCGTTTATCCTAGAGCATGACATCATTCATACCGACCTGTTTGGCAATTGTTTGGACCTCCTGCCCGAATGGCATGATGCGGGCAAGACGGTGGTTATGGACTTCTCGGTGTTCAGCCAGGATCCCGAATATGCCTGCGAGGCTCATTTTCCTTACGTAGACTATGCGTTTATGTCGTTTGAAGAGGACACTCCGGAGCTGCGTGATTGGGTACGTCACGTACAGAAGTTGGGGCCGCGGGTGGCAGTTGCCACGCTTGGCGAGAAGGGAAGCATTGCCTTTGACGGCGAACGCTTCTATGAGTGCGGGATCGTACCGGCGGAGAAGGTCGTTAACACCGTGGGCGCCGGTGACTCGTATATCGCCGGGTTTACCAAGGGCGTGATTGATGGCCTTGATATTCCGGCGTGTATGAAGGCGGGCGCCGAGCTTTCGTCCCGCGTCATCGGCTCTTTTGAGCCGTACTAGGGTCAAATGCTTGGAAAGGAGTGCGAAATGGTTATCGACATGTTGGTCCAGCCCATGCTCTACGGCGAGATCTATACGCCGGGTGATGAGCCTGATGGATTCGGTTTTTGGTCACGAGAATTTGGTATGGGGCATATGGGCCCCATGGATTGGGATGAGCTTCGAGTCGAGATGGACGTCTGCGATGTGCAGAAGAGCGTGCTCATGCCGCTCGATGTAACCACGGCATGCGGAGGGCATTTTGGCACCAATGACCAGATTGCCATGCTGGTTGCCGCGCATCCCGATCGTCTGTGGGGATTTGCGAGCGTAGATCCGCAGGTGAGCGGTGCCGCAGACGAATTGGGGCGCGCCTTTACCGAGTTGGGGGCAAAGGGGCTTTGCCTGCATCCGGCAAAGCAGGGTTTTGCTCCCGATGATGCCGTGGCCGAGCCGCTTTACGAGCTGTGCGAGCGCTATAACAAGCCGGTAGTTTTCCATGCCGGTATGTCTTGGGAGCCGGGCGCAGAGCTCTCGCGCAGTAATCCGCTTGTATTTGAGCACACAATCGCAACGCATCCAAATGTGCGTTTTAGTTTGACCCACTTTGGCTGGCCCTGGGTGCGCGAGACCGTGGCGATGCTGCTCAAGTATCCCAACTGCTACACGGACACCTCTATCACTTACATCGATTCGCCCGAGGAGATGATGCAGCGTCTTTTCACGGTCGATATGGGGCCGCTGTGGTATGAGCGCGCGCTATCGCATCAAGTGATGTTCGCCAGCAATACGCCGCGCTTCCGTGCGTTCAAACTCAAACGGGCGCTCGATACCGTGTCCATGCGCGATGATGCGCGAGAAAGGCTCTACTGGGGTAATGCCCTGCGTTTTCTTGAAGGGGATGAGTGAACATGGTGACGCTCGAGACATTGAGCTATCTATCGACTGCTCCGGACCAGTTCATCGATATTACCGAAGACGTGCACGCTGCCATTGAACGCAGCTCGGTGACGAATGGCTTGGCAGCGATTATTTTGTCGCATACGACCTGTGGAATCGTGGTAAACGAGGGGCTGCCCTGCGTGGAGACGGATCTTATGGAGACGCTTGATCGCATCGCCCCGCTAGATGCCCCCTATGCGCATGCACACTTCCTGCCGAGCTATGGAGCCACCGGCAACAACTCCTGTGGGCATATCAAGAGCATGATTTGTGGAAACAGCTGCTTCTTTCCCGTCCAAGATGGCCACATCGTGTGTGGAGGTGCCCAGAACATCTATCTTGCGGAGTTTGACGGTCCGCAGAAGCGAAAAGTGTACGTCGAGGTGCTGGGGGAGTAACGTCCCTGCAATAACCCTATGAAGGAGCACGCTATGTCGTTTCTAACCTCGATGTTCAAGACCGAAAAGCCGGTTATCGGAATGCTGCACCTGCGTCCTCTGCCGGGCGATCCACTGTATTACCCGGGCGGAAGCGTGTCGCAGGTCGTGGAAGCCGCCAAGCGCGATCTCGAAGCGTTGCAACGGGGCGGTGTCGATGGCATTTTGATTACCAATGAGCTCTCGATGCCCTATGAGCAGCACGTTTCTCCCTCAACCCTTGCATCGATGGGCTATGTAATCGGGGTTCTGTCCCATGATTTGTCGACCCCTTGGGGAGCTGAAGCTATTTACGATGGTGATGCCACAATCGAGCTGTGCGCTGCCGTCGATGCGCAGTTCACGCGCTGCAATTTTTGCGGTGCCTGGGCCGGTGATCTCGGGCTGATTAACCGAGATTTCGCTCACACCATGCGTCGCAAGACGGCGCTGCGCCTGGACGACCTCAAGCTTTTTCACTTCATCACGAGCGAGGGGGAGGTTTATCTCAACGACCGCACGACTGCGGACATTGCCGATTCACTTCTCTTTAATTGCCTACCGGATGCGATAGTCATCGGCGGTTCGGCTGCCGGTCGTGGCGCTTCGGGCGAGCTTGCCGACGAGGTCCGCGAGCGTGTTGGCGAAGTGCCCGTGGTATGTGGCACCGGTTGTCGCGAAAATACCGTGGCTGACGTATTTGCTCACTACGATGGCGCGTTTGTCGGCACGTGCTTAAAGCGCGACGGAAAGCTGGATGCCCCGGTTGATGTTGAGCGGGTGGTTCGTTTTATGGCTGCCGCTCGTACGGCGCGAGGGGAGTAGGCACCTATGGCGCTCTATCTGGGTATTGATATTGGGACAAGCGCCTCTAAAGGCGTTTTAATCGATGATCGATGCAACATCGTTTGCCAAGCCTCTTGTGGACATGAGACGGACAACCCGTGTGATGGATGGTACCAGCATGATGCTGAGGCAGTTTGGTGGGGCGATTTTTGCCGCTTGTCGCGCGAGCTGGTGATGCGATCGGGGGTTAACGCGGCGCAGATCGGATGCGTGGGCCTTTCCGCATTGGGTTGCGACTGTGTGCCGGTCGATACCGAGTGCAACGCGCTGGCGCCCGCGATTTTGTATGGAGTCGATGCACGTTCGAAGCCGCAGATTGACGAGCTCCTTTCCGAATATGGGTCAGGTCGCGCACGCGAACTTTTCGGGCACGATCCCTGCTCATCAGATATTGCTCCCAAGATCTTATGGTTTAAGGAGAATATGCCCGAGGTGCACGAACGTGCCGCGAAGTTCCTGACGGCATCATCGTTTCTATGCGCAAAGTTGACGGGGCGTTTTACGGTGGACCGTTACTTGGCGGAGGATTTTCTTCCCCTATACGACCGCTACACTTGGAGGGTTGATGCTCGGGAATGTGCTCGTTTCTGCCGGCCTGACCAGATGACGGAGGTAATGTCGGCTACCGATATTGCCGGGGTGATTACGCAGCGCGCGGCTGAGGCGACAGGGCTCGCGGCAGGGACACCTGTCTTAGTGGGAACGGGCGACTCTGGTGCCGAGGCCATTTCGACGGGTGTATTTCGTCCCGGCGATATGATGGTTCAGTTGGGGAGCACGGCGTATTTCATCTACCTAGCTGATCATATGGTCGATGATGCCCGCCTGTGGCCAGGGACGTTTATCATTCCCGGAACTTACGGGATCTGTGCGGGGACCAATACGGCGGGTGCACTCACATCGTGGCTGCGCCAAGAGCTGTATCGCGACGCCGTGGAGGCCGAGGGCCACGGTGGCCCCGATGCATATTCGGTCATGGCGCATGATGCCGCCGATGTGGCGCCGGGTGCCGATGGGCTCCTGTGCCTGCCGTACTTTGCGGGGGAGCGTACTCCGCTCAACGATCCCGAGGCACGTGGCGTCTTCTTTGGCCTGACCGGAAGGCATACGCGAGCCCATATGGTTCGCGCCGCCTTGGAAGGCGTCGCGTATACCGTTGCATCCCATGTCGACATTATCGAGCGAGAGCATGGACTGCCAATTGGGCGCATTATGCTTGTCGGAGGTGGAACCAAGAATCCAGTTTGGATGCAGGCTATCGCCGACGTATGCGGGCGCGAGGTCTCGGTTGCCAAGGTTACGGTGGGCGCATGCTTCGGTGATGCCATCATGGCAGCTCTCGCAGGTGGCGCCTATGCATCATGGGATGAACTCGCCCAAGTCCTTGGCGTTGCACAAACAATCGTGCCCGATATGGCTGCCCACGAGCTATATGCGTCGCGTCGTCATATCTTTGACGAATTGTATGCACGCAACCGTGATCTCATGCACGAATTGGTGTAATGCTGCCGAATTGTACTGCCTTCCAAAATAGGGACTGCGTTGTGCGATTCGCATGTCCCTTGGCATTTTTGCCCACAGGGGTTAGCGAAGGTCAAAAACAGAGTGCGCATTTGCTAAAACTGCCGACTCGATGCGCTTTGCGTCACAGTTTTTGAGTGAGGCAATGCGCATCGAGGTCCTTGTGAGTGATCTGATGAGCGACTGCGCGCTTGTTTCTGTGTTTGGTTCGGCTGGCGCATCGGTCTCGAGCAGTAGACGGTCGAGTGGAATCTGTCGGGCATATTCGCGACCGCTCTTGGTGGCGAGCATGCGTTCGTTGACGGAAAAATAGCAGCCCGCATTACGCGCGCGGACGAGTTCGTCCGAAGTGCCGCTAAACCAGTGGAAGATGATAACGGGGGAGTCGGAGTTTGGGATGAGTAGTCCATGCGATTCGAGGACGTCCAGTACGGTTCCTGCCGAACGAACGGCGTGAATTGATATCACACGCCCGGCAAGAGGGCTCTGCACGAGCGCATCGCAGAGCCGGTCAAGTGCCTGTATTTGAAGCGGTTCGCTTCCGGCAAAACGCGCGGAAAAGTCGAGTCCGACCTCTCCGATAAATCGCTCTTGCGCAGCGACTTCGCATAGTAGATTGATTTCAGCGATTCCGCATCGCCCGTCGGCGAGCCACCAGGGATGGAGACCGATTCCAACAAAGATGTTTGAACGGCTACGGGTGCGCTCGTCTGCGCGTGCGAGGTCGCGAGGATCGACGCCGCAGTCAAATAGGACCAGGCCCAGCGCCGTTGCCTCATCGGCAACGGCGTCCGGGCGAGCCATTAAATCAAGATGGCAATGCGCATCAAATAATTGCGGTGTCATCGCGGTGCGTCTCGTTAATTTAGGCGCTGGCCATCGGCGCGCACGCGTTCGCACCCGCGCCCGCTGATCTGGCGGATAACCTCGCCAGCGATCATCTGGCCCATGATGGGCGGCATAAAGCTCGCGGTTCCCAGCTCGGTGCGCTCGTGGATGTTGGAGGGGTCGCGGGGCTGGGTCTTAACCGATTCCTCGCAGCTAAACAGTACGTGTAGGCTCTTGATTCCGCGCTTCTTACATTCTTTGCGCATAATGCGGCTCATGGGGTCACGTACCGTATCGAAGATGTCGGCAAAGCGGAGACACTCGGGATGGAGCTTGTTGGCCCCGCCCATGGAGCTAACCAAACGAATGCCGTGGTCCTGAGCATATTTGGCAATGGTGAGCTTGGCCGAGATGGTGTCGATGGCGTCGACGACGTAGTCGAGCTTGCCACCCGTCTGCTCCAAAACGCTCGCGAAGAACTCGTCGATGTTGTCGCTCAGCAGGTATTCGGTGCGCTTGATAACGGTGGCAGCGGGATTGATGTCGTTGATCATGGCTTCCATCACGTCCACCTTGCGCTTGCCGATGGTGCTATGAAAGGCGATGGCCTGTCGATTGATATTGCTGGGCGCGACGATATCCTTGTCCAGAATCACAAAATGACCGATGCCGCCGCGGGCAAGTGCCTCGCAGCAGTTGGAGCCCACGCCTCCGCAGCCGAGTATCAGCACCGTGGCGTTGGCGAGCTTGTCGAGTGCCTCGCGGCCCATGATGATCTCGAGCTTGGTGTCGCGTGTCTCGTTGGGAGTTGCGGCTGTGGTTTCGGTCATAGACATCCTCCGATGGGGAAGCGAATCGTGTTTTGGCTATCGCCATTATAGGTAATCGCCCATAGGTTGCGATGGCGCTTACTTTGATGTGGTTTGAAGCATTTCGATTAGATAGTTAGACAAACATCTAAATATCGAGTATAGTGTGCGCGTCATGAGGGGTGCTGAGAGGAGGTCTTATGCCGGGAGAGGGTTTTAAGGCGCTTGCCGATCCAACGCGACGGCGCATTTTGGAGTTGCTGCGCGAGGGCAATTGTACGGCCGGGGAGCTTGCCGAGCATTTTGACATCAGCAAGCCGTCATTGAGCCATCATTTGGCGACGCTCAAAAACGCCGGGCTGGTGACCGACGAGCGCCATGGCCAAAACATCGTTTACAGCTTAAACACCACCGTCATGCAGGACTTGATTGGCTGGTTTATGGGCTTTACAGACACTGAAGGTGATGAGGATGAATAACGAAAACAAGGGCATACACGCCACGGGGGTATCGCCGCGTGTATGGGCCATGCTTGTTGTGGTCTGCGCTATTAATGTCGCGGCGCACCTTATGGTGATGCCGAGCTTGCCTGCACAGATTCCTACGCACTGGGGAGCGAACGGCGCCGTCGACGGTTGGGGCCCTAGCTGGATGGCCTCCGCGCTCGGCGTGCTGCCTCTGGCACTTCTTGCAATGTTCTACGTGGTGCCACGCATTGACCCCAAAGGTGAGGCATATCGAACCTCGGGCAAGTTCTATCAGGGCTTCGTAATCGCCTTCACCTTGTTCATGTGTGCCATAAGCTGGTTGGGTGAGCTTACGGTCTGGGGCGTGGTGCCGGCGGTCGGTTCGGTCAACGTGCTGATTTCCGGTGCTATCGGTTTGCTGTTCATCGGCGTAGGCAACTACTTGCCGCGTGTGAAGCAGAACTATACGCTCGGTATCAAGACGCCTTGGGCGCTTGCCGATCCCGAGAACTGGCGCCGTACGCAGCGTTTTGGCGGCGCCTGCTTTATGGTGCTGGGTGTTGGTTTGATTGTGATGGGCGTGGCGGGTAGCGTGCTTTCGAGTGAAGTCGTCGCCGCGGTGATTGCGGTTCTGGCGTTTGGTTCAGCTGGAGCTGCCTACGTCTATTCGTATCTGCTGTGGCGCAAATCGCAGCGAGCCGCTCGTTAAGGTTGCGGAAAACTAGCGTACGCAGTTCATAGTGTGTTAAGGGGGACTTTTCCCAGGTAGTATTAGGGGGTGTGGGCAACCATGCCCCTTTTTCGTTAAGTTTCAGAGCTGGTTTCCTCATTTCGTTTCCACTAAAGCGAATCAAGAATAGGGAAACAGCAGGTAGAAAGGATAAAACAGGCAAATGGCAGAGTTTATCTACCAGATGTATCAGGCTCGCAAGGCCCATGGCGACAAGGTAATCCTTGACGACGTGACCCTGAGCTTCTACCCCGGTGCCAAGATCGGTGTCGTGGGCCCCAACGGCATGGGCAAGTCGACCCTGCTCAAGATTATGGCCGGCATTGAGGAGGTCTCCAACGGCGATGCCAGGCTCACCCCCGGCTACACCGTGGGTATCCTGCAGCAGGAGCCGCCGCTCGACGACGACAAGACCGTCATCGAGAACGTGCGCATGGCGTTTGGCGACATGATCGCCAAGGTCGATCGCTTCAACAAGATCGGCGAGGAGATGTGCGACCCGGACTGCGACATGGACGCCCTCATGGCCGAGATGGGCAAGCTTCAGGACGAGATCGATGCCGCCGATGGCTGGGATATCGATTCCAAGCTCGGCCAGGCCATGGACGCCCTGCAGCTGCCCGATTCCGACATGCCGGTCAACGTGCTTTCCGGCGGCGAGCGCCGTCGCGTGGCCCTGTGCAAGCTGCTGCTCGAGGCTCCCGACCTGCTGCTGCTTGACGAGCCCACAAACCACCTAGACGCTGAGTCGATCCTGTGGCTCGAGCACTTCCTTCACAACTACCAGGGCGCGGTGCTTGCCGTCACGCACGATCGCTACTTCCTGGATAACGTTGCCGAGTGGATCTGCGAGGTCGACCGCGGTCACCTTTATCCCTACAAGGGCAACTACTCCACGTATCTGGAGACCAAGGCCGCCCGTATCGAGGCGCAGGGCAACCGCGACGCCAAGCTCGCCAAGCGCATGGAGGCCGAGCTCGAGTGGGTACGCAGCTCGCCCAAGGCTCGCCAGGCCAAGAACAAGGCTCGTCTGGCTCGCTACGAGGAGATGGAGGCCGAGGCCCGCGCAAGCCAGAAGCTCGACTGGACCGATATCCGCATTCCCGTTGGACCGCGTTTGGGTAACAAGGTGCTCGAGGCCCATCACCTGCACAAGGAATTCGACGGTCGCGTGCTCATCGACGACCTTTCGTTCACCCTGCCGCGCAACGGCATCGTGGGCGTCATCGGCCCCAACGGTGTCGGTAAGACCACGCTGTTCAAGACCATCGTGGGCCTGGAGCCGCTGACTTCGGGCGAGCTCGAGGTGGGCGAGACCGTCAAGATCTCCTATGTCGATCAGAACCGTTCCGGCATCGACCCCGATAAGAACTTGTGGGAGGTCGTCTCGGACGGCCTGGACCACATGATGGTCGGCGAGACCGAGGTCCCCAGCCGCGCGTACGTGGCGAGCTTTGGCTTTAAGGGCCAGGACCAGCAGAAGCGCGCCGGCGTACTCTCCGGTGGCGAGCGCAACCGTCTGAACTTGGCGCTTACGCTCAAGCAGGGCGGCAACCTGCTGCTCCTCGACGAGCCCACGAACGACCTCGATGTCGAGACGCTGTCCTCGCTTGAAGCGGCGCTGCTCGAGTTCCCGGGCTGCTCGGTGGTCATTAGCCACGACCGTATGTTCCTGGACCGCGTCGCCACGCACATTCTGGCGTGGGAGGGCACCGACGAGAACCCGGGCAACTGGTATTGGTTTGAGGGCAACTTTGAGGCCTATCAGGCCAACCGTATCGAGCGCCTGGGCGAGGACGCAGCCCAGCCGCATCGTATCCATAGGAAACTTACCAGGGACTAGTTTGATGTGGCAAAGGGACAGCCCCTTTGTCACACGAACTTATGCTCAACCTGGGAAAATAAAAAAATGCGGCGAACGTTTTTGTGACGTTCGCCGCATTTTGCTATTCGTTGGATTCTTCAACCTTGTCGACGGTCCAGGTGGCTCCGAGGCCTCCGGTGGTGTTGCGGCGGATGCGCACGGTGACTTCGCGGCGCTCGCCGGCCTGCGTGTAGTGCAGGGGGAAGCTTGCGCGGTTTCGCGCGGCCTCGATGGTACCGCGCTCGCGGGCGATCCAGTAGTACTCTCCGACAATGCCGAGGGTATCGGCGCCGTAGGGGAGATAGGTCGACAGCTGGTGCAGAAGCGGGCCGGGGCAGAAGACCTCGGTTGCGAAATCGATGGGGAAGTCCTCGGGGATGGCGGGCGCTGCAGGTGCGGGGGCCGGTACTGCAGCGGGGACCGGAGCCGGTGCGGGTACGGTCTGGTCATAGACAGGTGCGGATGTGGACTCGATGACGGGTGCAGACTCAGGCACCGGTTCCGGCTTAGCTGTGGAATCTGTCGGTTCCACGGAGACGGATGTGCCTTCAGCCTCGGTTGTGGCATCGGTTTGCGGGGCGTCCTCTGCCTCGACAGACGGCTTTGTCTCGACCGGCGTGGATGCCATGGTGGTGATGCCGGCGTTGGCGTTCTCGGGGTCATAGACGACCGTGAGCGAGATGGCGGGCTGCGGCGTCTCGGGCTCCGGTGCCGACTCGGTAGCGCCTTGATCGGCGGGCTCGTCGGACTGATCGTCCTCGGCCTCGTTGCCAAAGACATCGCTGTTTTGGAACGCAGGCGTCTCATGTTGGTCGGCGGCTTCTTCGGTTGTCGACTTGGGAGCCTCGCCGAGCTCCGCAGTGGCTTCCTGCTCAGCCATGACTTCGGGATCGGTCGTGGCGGCGATTTCGGTTTCGGCTTCTGCTGCTACCTCAATAGCGACTTCGATCTCTGTCTCGGGCTCGGGCTCCGGAGCGACTTCGGCCACGGGCTCGGGACGCTTAACGTGCTTGGGGCGCACAGCCTTGAGGTCCTTCTCACTGCGCTTTTTCTTTTTGTAGGACTGCTTAGCGCCCTTGGCGGTCTTGGGCTTGTCCTCGCCCTTGGCAAGTGCGGCATCCCAGGCCTCGTTGGCGATGACGGTGGCATACAGGCGACCGCCCTTAAAGACGGTCAGCTTAATGCAGTCGTCAAGCTCTTCGAGCAGCTCGCGCGTGGATTCGAAGCCCAGGTCATAAGCGGTCATGTCGCCAGCGGTGAGCGCCTCCTCGACCTGTGTCATAAACGTTTGCTTGCCACACCCAATCGCATCGCGCAGCAGGCGATACAGATAGATGTGGTTGCCCAGCGATAGCGTGGGGCTAACTATTGTCTTGCTCATGGCAAATCTCCTCTTTACACATGTAAAGCATCTTACCATCGCATGGCGCTCGCCATGACGGCGCCCAAGGCAAACGGGCGCGAACCGCTGTCGATTCGCGCCCGTTGTACAGGTTGCCTATCTGGGGATGCAGTGCCTAGTTGCCCGATGTCGTGCCTTGGCTCGAGCTGTCAGATGCCGTGCCGGACGCGGTTCCGCTCGAGCTGTTGGTGTTGCTGTTGTCGGTAGATCCCGTACTCGGTGTATTGCCATTCGCCTGGTCGCCCGTGCTCGGTTGAGAGCCGTCAGTCGTTTGGCTTGAGTCAGTCGTGCCGGATTGCGTGCCGCTGTTGTTCGCAGAGGAATCGACGCCCTGCGACTGGTTTTGGGTGTTCGAGGACGAATTGGCAGAGGTAGAACTGTCTTGCGTATCGTCCGTCTGTGCCTGCTGATCCTGCGACTGGGTGTTGCCATTTGCATCGCTCTCGGTCGTGCGCGACGAAAGGATCGGCTCGGGGCGCTCGCCCAGGCCCTCACCGGCAGTGGTGATAAGGATGGCGCCGGCGCAAGCGATGACCGCGACGATGGCGATGGCGATCGAGAAGACGATGACCTTCTTTTGCGTCTGGCTGCGCTCAGCCGCCGCCTTGGCGCGCAGGCTGTTGGGAGCGACGCGCGCCGTGGTCGCGCGTCCCGCAACCTGGCGCATCTCCTGCGTGGTTGCGGCGCCACCTAGGTGCTCCTCGACATTGGGCTCAACGGGCTCGTAGGCGCCGGTAGGGTAGTCGACAGCGGCATGCGTGCCCTTGATTGCTTCGGCGCTGGCGGAGATAAAGTGGCGATAGACCTGCGAGGACACAACAGTGATGACTGAGCTCACAGCGGCACCAATCACCGAGCCGGCAATGCCGATCTTTGAAGCAAGCGCCACGCTCGTGGCGGCAGCTGCGGCGCCGGCGATGATCTGGGGAATGGAAATGTCATCGAACAGGCCCTTTTTGGGCGCGATGGCCATGGTCTGTCCGATGGAATGGTTCTCGTGCACGCCGTTGTTGAGCGATGCCGGCGTCATGACGCGCGTGCGCGGCGCGTCGGTGTACTTGGTTGTCATACGGGGTCCTCCCGGTGTAAATCTGCTTCGTTTCGTTTAGCCATCAGGGTACCCACCAGATGTGAATCGTACGTGACATTTAACAGATACCATCAACTCATCAAGGGGGCCTGCTGTCTTTGGTGCAATAGCTTGATGCTAAACTGGATTTATGTTTGCGAGGTGGTTTACGTGATGTACCCGTATATGACATTCGAAGATGGAACCGAGGTCATTCATTCTGACCTGATTACAGATGGCGATATCGAAAAGGTTATCGTGCATTTTGAGCGACCGACGGCAGAGGGCTTCGACTCCGCTCGTTGTGAGTTGCCTTCCTGTTCGTGGACTGACTGGGAAGGGCATTTTACTCAGAGTGAAAAACGAGCTTTCGAAGAGTGTCTGAGCAAATAATTCTGATTAGTTCGAGTTTAGTTCGAATAAAGAAGCTGAATGCGATGACCTAAAGCGTATGCATTTTTAGTATTAGATGCGTATGAAATGGAGGATGTGAATGGATGAGCTAATAGATTTTAAAAAACGATTTCTCAAGAATGGCGAGCTGGTTTCAATTCCAAAAAAGGAAAGCTATAAAAGAATCATGCTGCTATGGGCCGTCTCTTTCTTTGAATTAAATACAAGTTATACGGAGCTTCAGGTTAATCGTGTGCTGTCACAGCTCTATCCTGATTATGCCGTGTTGAGGCGGTACTTGGTTGATTATGGATTCCTATTAAGGGATGAACGAGGCCTGAAATACGAGGTTAATCGTGATGTTCACGGTATTGAGAGCTAGCCGTCCGGTTCGGGTCCTATATATTGCTAGAGGGATAAGCGAAATAGGCAATTGGTGTGCGAATATTGCTTTGCCAATGCTGATTTACGAGGTAACTCACGATGTTTCTGCAACTGCTTTGATGGTCTGCTGCAGATTTGCCCCCTCTCTGTTTTCAGTTGCGCTCGCGCAGCTGCCTCAGAAGATGGGTATCGGGACACTGCAGGCCATGAGATTGGCAGACTTAATTCGCGCGGGATTATTCGTTTGCTATATTTTGGTTGATAGTAAATGGAGTATGTTTGCTATTACGTGCGCGGTATCGCTTTGCCGAACGGTAGAAATGCCCTGCTTTTACTCGTTGTTAAGAGCCAATACGAATAGTATCAATCGCGACGTAATTAATAATTCGTTTGGGTTCCTGCAGAATTTGATGATGGTTCTGGGGCCAGTTGCCGGCGGTTTTGTTGTCGCTCAATTTGGGGCGGAGGCTGTTCTTGCATTAGACGCGCTTTCTTTTGCCGCGTCGTTCTGGTTGCTGCGAGATGTTCCGTCGGTTATCGAGGTTAATGATAAAGAGGGAATAAGCAAAAATGAAAAAAACAGGACTGCATTTAGTGATCTTAGCGCGAAGCACTTGGCAATTGGTTTCCTATTAATCGATATTTCTAGTGGCGTGGCATTCGGCTCTCTGAATTCTCTTTTGCCAGCTATAGCGCAATTGCAATTTGACTCGTCATCGATACAATACGGATTCCTTCAGAGTAGTCTTACAATCGGACTGTTGTTCGGAAATACAATATATGGTCGTTTAATCAGTGGTTCCGATTGCGTTAAATCATATTGTTTTGTGACGTATCTTGCGCTCGGTGCGTATCTGGCGTTTGGCTATCGCTATGCGTCTGGGATATCGTTTATTTTCCTTTTTATCGTCGGTGCCGGAAACGCCATTCAAGATGTGCTTCTCATAACATCGCTGCAGGATTTGGCGAGAGACGGATCTGAATCGATAAGCCTGTTTTCAATTAGGGAGTCTTTGCAATCGGTTGCTGTTGTTATTTCAACACTTCTTGTTTCGCTGTTCACGAGCATCGCGATGTTCTCAATTCTCGTTACAGGACTTGGTGTATTTTCAATTATGATGGTAGTGGTGTTTCAATTGAATTATTTGCGAAAGATGTGACGTTGATATGCCTAAAACGCTTTTAGTATTTCCCCCAGGATGGAGTCCAGTGGGGCCGTATCTTGCCTTGCCTGTTTTGAAGTCATATCTTCAAGAGGTTGAACAATACAAAGTTGACATTGTTGACTTAAACGTGGAATTTTACGATGACCTCCTATCTTTTAGACATGTCGAAGAGTGCTGTAAAAGGTATCGGGAATCAAAGGATTCGTTTAGTTCGAATGTTCAATTAACAATCGAGTTGATACAAAAGTCGGCACTTAATGTTGACGAGGCAAAAGATATTTTCAGATCGAAGAGATACTTTAATCTAAAAGAAAGACAATATGCTGAAAACATTTTTAGAAATGCACTCTATATCATAAATCACGTCTCATATGGAGTTAAATACACGTTCAACTCCATAGATCTGCCCTATGATTATTATTCGACACCAGAAATAATGAAATCGCTTGCGGATACCTTGCATAATCCGTTTATTTCCTTCTATGAGACTGCCTTCCTTAAGCGTATTCAGAGGGAAAAAATCGAGTTTATTGGGATTTCGGTGAGCGGCTGTTTCCAATTGATTTCTGCAGTTACGTTAGCGAAACTGATTAAAGAAGAATGTCCATCTGTTAAACACGTCTCATTGGGCGGCAATTACATTACTCGTTTAGCAGATGACTGCATGAAAGAATGGCATCCCTTTTTTGAATACATTGATTCGATAATGATGTATGACGGCGAAGAGCCGCTTGCACGTCTTCTTGAGGCCCTTGACTCTGGTGATGACAATCTCGACTGTGTTCCAAACCTTTGCCATGCTAAAGGTGGAAAGATATATAAAAACCATCGGATTGAGCAAACATTTATCAACGATACAGTTCCCGATTTCGATGGCTTCGCCCTTTCTAAATACTTCATGCCTGAGCTAATATTGCCGGTTTATTCCTCTAGGCAGTGTTTTAATCATTGCGCCTTCTGCACCATTCCCGGTGCTACCGGTGGTTGTTACCGAAAGATGCCTATATCGAGAGTATTTGAAATAATGTGTCGGTTAAATGAAAAATACGGCACGAGAGTTTTCTCTTTTGTGGATGAAACATTCGAAGGCAAAAGAATGGAGCAACTCGCGGATGAAATAAACGCATCGGGAAAAACGTTTTTCTGGCATGGAGAAACGAGGTTCTCTCCAACCCTAAGTACAGACGTTTTTAACAAGATATACCAAAGTGGATGTAGGCAGATTCAGTTTGGCCTCGAGTCATACAACCAAAGAGTTCTTGATCTAATGAAGAAGAACACGAGAGTTGATTGGATTGATCGCAATATCCATGATTGTCTCAATGCGGGTATTCCTGTTCATCTATTTTTTATGATTGGCTTTCCGACCGAAACTAAAGAAGAGGCTCTGAACACCTTAGCTTATACAGAGAATGTTTTGAATTATTCAAAACAGGTATGTGGTGTTCCATATTCCACGAGAGGATTTACGAATTTTGGTCTCGTTATGGGGTCGGATGTTTGGAATCATCCCGATAAGTATGGTGTCTCTGTAATGCCGAAGTCCCAATATGAGGATTTGCGCCTCGAAGTGGATTATGTTTCAGGCACTGGTTTAACTTTAAATGAAGCAAAATCCTTATCTGATGAGCATCATATTGATTTTTATATGCAAGAGGTCATAAACGGTAGCGACACAATTGACTTGCCCCAGCGGCTTCATATTTCAGAGGTGACCTGGATCCTAGATTCTATTCACGCTGTCAGGTATAAGGGACATTTGACCAAAGTAAAGCGACGGCTAACTAGTCTAAATCCAGCTGATCGAATCTGGCTGGATTCCAAGACCTCTGTCGTGCTCGTTGAGCCATTTGCCTACTTCTATAATTCTGAATACCATCATGTCTATGCTGTTTCCCAGTTGGTATACCTTAAGTTGGCCCGTTTATTGGAGGCCGATTGTAGCATTTCTCTTATTCTTGATCAGGGCGACCTCGAGCTGACAAGGGCGATAGAAGAACTGTTGCATTATGGATTGCTGAATACAAATATCGATGCCGATTATGTAATGCACGATAATGGTTTTCAATTGGTTAAAAGTTCGTTTGTTAAAGAAGTCGGACGCTCAAAAGAGGGGTTAAGAGTACTGCTGAGTTGTGCCACCCATAGAATGTGTGCGGTTAATGATTATTCGTTCGCTTTGCTTTCGTTGTTTGAAAAGCCGATTACTAAGAACGAGGTGCGCGACATTTTGAAAAAAGAGGGACTATCGGCAAACGAGGAGCAATTAAACAAGTTGGTTGATAATTGCATGAAAGCAGATATACTACAATTGATTAGATAGAGGAGGTTTCTGCATGGACGTTATTAACAAAGATCTCTTGGAGCAACTGAAAGAGTCTCAGGAAGAGGGCGTCGTGGTAGAAGTGTTCGACTTTGAGGACTACATGGATAAATTCTGCCATTAGTTTCGGAATTTACTTGCCTCGCTTAAAGGAGAAGTCGATTATCGATTTCTCCTTTTTTAATTAAAGATATTTTTGGAATACATGCTCTTAGCACAGGTTGGCGTCTCAGTAAACTGGGAGGTTGCTTTGGCTAGTTAGAGATATGTGAACGTCCGTTAGACTGAATCTCAGGGTAGAAGGGGCCTCCAGTGTCCAGATCAACAAGGCAATGCTGCGTTTCGGCTAATAAGAACGACGGCTTTTTGCGTGTGGCGGCGGCCTCGCCCAAGATTCGCGTTGCCGATGTCGAGGGCAATGCCGAGGTTGCGTTGGCGGCTGTTCGTGAGGCTGCCGAGCGCGGCGTTCGCGCGTTGGTACTGCCCGAGCTCAACCTGTGCGGCTATACCGCGGCCGACCTGTTCCATAACCGCACGCTGCTGCATGTCTGCGAGGCGGCGCTTGTGCGCATTCTCGATAAAACCCGTGAGCTGCCGATCGTCTTTACCATCGGTCTTCCCGTCGCGGTGGCCGAAAACATCTACAATTGCGCCGCCGTGTGCTGTGCGGGCGAGCTTTTGGGCCTTACGGCCAAAAAGTACTTGCCCAACTACGGAGAGTTTTATGAGCGCCGCTGGTTTGCTCCGGCGCCGGCCGATCCCGTGTGGATTGAATTTGCTGGTCAGGGTCCGGTGCCGCTTGGCTCGGGGCTTGTCTACCGCTGCTGCGATGAAGGTGCCGAGGATCTGGTGCTGGGTGTCGAGGTGTGCGAGGACCTGTGGGTACCGGCGCCCCCCTCGACCGAGATGGCGCTTGCTGGCGCGACGGTGATCCTCAACCCGTCGGCCTCGGACGAGATTATCGGCAAGGCGGATTACCGCCGCAGCCTCATCTCCAACCAGAGTGCGCGCCTGTACTGCGCCTATGCCTATGCGGACGCGAGTGAGGGCGAGTCCACGACCGATATGGTCTTTGCGGGTGAGAACCTCGTCTACGAAAACGGCTCCAAGCTCGCCGCGACCAAGCTGCTTACCTGCGACATGGCCATCGCCGACGTCGATCTTGACCGCCTGGTTGCCGAGCGCCGCCGCTCGACGACGTGGACGCGCGCGGACGATGCACCGGAGTCCACGACCGTTGAATTTTCGTTTGAGGGCGTGCTGACAGACGAACCTGTCCTGCGCGATGCACTCGGCATCGACCGTGTCTTCCCCCGCGCGCCCTTTGTGCCGGCCGACCACGGTGATCTGGCCGAGCGCTGCGAGACCATTCTCGACCTGCAGACCGCCGGCCTCAAGACCCGCCTGGCCCATACAGGCACCAAGGCTGCAGCCATCGGTCTTTCGGGCGGCCTGGACTCCACGCTGGCACTGCTTGTGACCGTGCGCGCCTTCGATGCACTGGGGCTGCCGCGCACCGGTATCACGGCCGTGTCCATGCCCGGCTTTGGCACGACGCATCGCACCAAGTCGAATGCCGAGTCGCTCGCTCGCGACCTTGGCGTGAGCTTCCGCGAGGTTTCGATCCACGCGGCCGTGGAGCAGCACTTCAAGGACATTGAGCACGATCCGGCCGTGCAGGACGTGACCTACGAGAACAGCCAGGCCCGCGAGCGCACGCAGATTCTGATGGATCTGGCCAACCAGGCTGGCGGTTTTGTCATCGGCACGGGCGACCTGTCGGAGTTGGCGCTTGGCTGGGCTACCTATAACGGCGACCACATGAGTATGTACGCCGTCAACGCGAGCGTGCCCAAGACACTTGTGCGCCATCTGGTGCGCTATGCGGCTGATGTCTTTGGCGGGCGTATTGCCGAGGTCTTGCTCGACATTCTCGATACGCCGGTGTCGCCCGAGCTTCTGCCGCCCACGGGCGACGGCGAGATTGCGCAGAAGACCGAGGATTTGGTGGGCCCGTACGAGCTCCACGACTACTTCCTCTACTACCTGCTGCGTTTTGGCTTTGAGCCGGGCAAGATCTACCGCATGGCGCTCAAGAGCTTCGAGGGTGTCTACGATGCCAAGACCGTCCACACGTGGCTGCGTACGTTCTACCGTCGCTTCTTTGCCCAGCAGTTTAAGCGCAGCTGCCTGCCCGATGGCCCCAAGGTGGGTTCGGTCACGCTCAGCCCGCGCGGCGATTGGCGCATGCCGAGTGACGCCAGCTCGCGCCTGTGGCTCGCCCAGATTGACGCGCTCAATCCGATGGACTAAGGTTGCCAAATTGAACCAAAACAGCGGGTGCAAGCGTTACACTTTTGCAATCTGATGGCCCGTATCGCGCGGCGCTCTTGTCGGAGCGCCGCGTTTTTCATATCGAAAGGTGGCACCATGCAGGCATCGCAGCGTCTCGACCGCTTTGGCGCGGAGGTCTTCGCCTCGCTCAACAACAAACTGCTTGCGCTGAAGGCTCAGGGCAAGACCATTTACAACATGAGCGTGGGCACGCCCGACTTTAAGCCGTACGACCACGTGGTCGAGGCGCTCACGCAAGCGGCCCAGGACCCCGAGATGTGGAAGTATGCCCTGCGCGACCTGCCCGAACTCAAGCAAGCCGTGTGCGATTACTATGAGCGCCGCTTTGGCGTTTCGGGCATTACGCCGTCTATGGTGCAGTCGTGCAACGGCACGCAGGAGGGCGTGGGCCATTTGGGCCTGGCCCTGCTCGATCCGGGTGACACCATTTTGGTTCCCGATCCGTGCTACCCGGTCTTTGAGGCGGGCGCCAAGATCGCCGATGCCAAGCTCGAGTACTATCCGTTGGTCGCCGAGCATAATTACCTGCCCTATGTGGCGGGCATCGATCCCGAGGTGGCCGATCGCGCCAAGTACATGATCGTGTCGCTGCCCGCGAACCCGGTCGGCTCGGTGGGCACGCCCGAGGTCTATGAGGAGATCATCGCTTTCGCCCGCGAGCACGACCTGCTCATCGTCCATGACAATGCGTACTCCGACATCGTGTTCGACGGCGAGCCCGGCGGCAGCTTCTTACAGTATCCCGGTGCGCTCGAGGTGGGCGTGGAGTTCTTCTCGCTCTCCAAGTCGTTTAACGTCACCGGTGCGCGTATCGGCTTTTTGGTCGGCCGCGAGGATGTGGTCTCGGCCTTTGCCAAGCTGCGCGGCCAGATCGACTTTGGCATGTTCTTCCCGATCCAGAAGGCTGCTATCGCCTGCCTGAACGGTCCGCGCGATGAGGTCGAGGCGCAGCGTCTGAAGTACCAGGAGCGCCGCGATGCCCTGTGCGACGGTCTTGAGGGCGTGGGCTGGGAGCGTCCCAACGCGCATGGCTCTATGTTTGTGTGGGCCAAGCTTCCCGGTGGTCGCACCGATTCCATGGCGTTTTGCGAGGAGCTCATGGAGAAGGCCGGCGTTGTGGTGACGCCGGGCGCGAGCTTTGGTCCTTCGGGCGAGGGGCACGTGCGCATGGCGCTGGTCTTGCCGCCCGACCAGATTGCTTTGGCTGTCGAGGCCATTCGCGAGGCGGGCCTGTATTAGAAAGGTATTTCGGCTCGTCAATAGCTCGAAACCGATTTCGGGCAGTTATCTTACGAATTCTGCAAACAATTTCGGTAAACGGTCGATTTTTGGCTGCGAATAGGCGCATAATCAAAGTCCCGATTGGCTATATTGGGATTACGGCAAGCCGCTTGGGTCGTTCCCGGGCGGCTTGTTTGTGGAGAGAGATGGGAGAAAGTAATGGTTAACGAGAAGAAGGTCGCTATTGTCGGCTGTGGTTTCGTCGGTTCGTCTTCGGCGTTCGCGCTGATGCAGAGCGGTCTGTTCTCCGAGATGGTCCTCATCGACGTGGACAAGAACCGCGCCGAGGGTGAGGCCCTGGATATCGCGCACGGCATGACGTTTGCCGAGCCGATGAAGATCTACGCCGGCGATTATTCCGATGTCGCCGACGCCGCCATGATCGTCGTCACCGCTGGCGCTGCCCAGAAGCCCGGTGAGACCCGCTTGGACCTGGTCAACAAGAACGTCAACATCTTTAAGTCCATTATCCCCGAGATTAAGAAGTCTGGCTTCGACGGCATTCTGCTCATCGTCTCCAACCCGGTCGATGTTCTGACCTATGCCGCCATCAAGATGTCCGGCCTGCCCGAGGGCCATGTCATCGGCTCCGGTACCGTGCTCGACACCGGTCGTCTGCAGCAGATGCTTGGTGCCCACGTTGAGGTCGACCCGCGCGATGTCCAGGCCTATGTCATGGGCGAGCACGGCGACTCCGAGTTCGTCGCTTGGTCCAGCGCCCAGGTTGCCGGCGTTCCGCTGAACACCTTCTGCGAGCTTCACGGTCATCTGGAGCATGAGGCTGCCGAGAAGCGCATCGCCGAGGACGTCAAGAACTCCGCCTACACCATCATCGAGAAGAAGCACGCTACCTACTATGGCGTCGCCATGGCCGTCAAGCGCATCTGCACTGCCGTCATGCGTGACGAGCAGACCGTTCTGCCCGTCTCCTCGCTCATGGTGGGCGAGTATGGCCTGTCCGATCTTGCCATCTCCATGCCGACCGTCGTTGGCCGCGACGGCGTTGTCTGCCGCGTCCCCGTGCCGCTGAACGATGACGAGCAGCATGAGCTCACCGCCTCTGCAAAGGCTCTCAAGGATATCATCGACAGCGTCGACTTCTCCTGCTAAATGCGGCTCGTTTGAGCGAAAAGCTACAATGAAGGCGTCCGAGCCCACACGGCCCGGGCGCCTTTTTGGTGCAAAGTAACCTGACCCCAATGCAGCATAGTTGATGGGAGGGCCATGTCGGATTCGCCTAATTTTTTGACCTATGCCCAGACGGCGTTTTATCCGTTTGAGGAGCAGCCGTTCTGTGCGGTGGATAGCCTGGTCTTTGCGTGGTTGTCCTATTTGCGGTTGCCGGGTGATATGGCGGAGCTGACGAACTGGCAGGGCCTAGACGTACGCGAGCTGCTGCGTGCCGAGTGCTACCGGGGCATGATTGACGACTTGTGGGACCCAGAGGGGAGCAGGGCCTTGTTGGAGGCCGTGGCAGCAAGCCCTCGCTACCGTGGCGTGCACGTTTGCGGCTATCGTGCCGTGAGCGATGTGGTGGCGACGGAGCAGTTTGCAGCCATGGCGTTCCGGTTTCCGGCGGGGTTTAGTTATCTCTCCTTCCGGGGGACCGACAGCACGATTGTGGGCTGGAAAGAGGACTTTAACATGGCGTTCCGGTGTCCTGTGCCGGCCCAGGAATCCGCGGCGCGTTATGTGGACGAGGCGGCGGATGCGATTGACGGGCCGCTTTTGTGCGGAGGTCATTCCAAGGGCGGAAACCTTGCGGTGTACGGTGCGGCGATGTGCTCCGATGTCGCCCGTGGGCGAATCGAACGGGCGTATTCCCATGATGGTCCGGGCTTCGTCGAGGAGTTTCTGAGCGGCAGCGCCTTTGCCGATCTTTCCGGTCGAATCGATAAGACGCTGCCTCGGTCGTCGATCTTTGGCATGATGTTCGAGACGCAGGAGGACTATGCCATCGTTGAGAGCACCGAGTTCAGCCTGCTGCAGCACAATCCCTTTAGCTGGGTGGTTGATGGTCGCGACTTCGTGTACTGTGAGCGCCTGTCCGCCGGTGCTCGATACGTTGATGGCTCCATTCGCGAGATGCTGCTTGCAGTTTCGCCTAGCGAGCGCGAGCGTTTTGTAGATGCGTTGTTCTCCGTGTTTGAGGCTACGGGTGCTGAGCGGTTTGCGGATATCGCTGGGAATCTGCGCGAGAGCCTGCCCGTGATGCTCCAGGCTGCGCAAGGGTTTGACAAGGATACGCGACGCTTTGTCTCGCAGACCATCGTGGCAATTCTTAAGTGTGCGCTGCTGCCCAAACGTCCCGAGTTCAGCGTGCCTTCTAGTGGTAAGAGCCTGGCAGAACAGCTCGAGGTATGGCAGTCCGAGCTCCTGCGCTAGCCATTGGTGCAAAGCAACCTGTCCCCGATGCACCAATCTTCGATGCGCCTGGGGCGGGCTCGACCGCTATACTGGTTCGTGCTCAATTCAATCTAGAACGGAATGCCGTATATGAAAATCAATCATGCGATTCTGCATATCCTGGACTTTGACTCTGCCGTCAACGTTATGAGCCAGCGCGAGCTCGATATCGAGAGCCGTACCGTGCGCAACTTCGTGACCACGCATCTGCGCCGCGCACGTACCTCGGCCGACAATAAACGCGCCGCGTTTGCCGAGAACTCTGCGTTTGGCGGCGAGCTCAAGGGCTATTTCTTTGGCGAGCGCGAGTTCGTAGACCTGTCGCAGCAGATTGCGGAGTTTATCTCTTCCGAACTCACCAAGGCCGAGAAAGCCGAGTCCACTGACGTGCTTGTGGCGGACTTTGATGACGATGAGGATGCCCGCTGGTTTGCCGTGATGCTGCTGGGCTCCAAGCAGGCTTTTATGCACGAGGTGGGTCGCGAAGAGGGCGAGGTGCGCAACGACATTGCGCGCCACTACGCCATTCTGCCGAATCCCTCGCAAAAGGTGCCGAGCTATGCAATCGTGCGTGCAAGCACCATGGAGATCGGCTATGTGGATAAGAAGCGCAAGATTGCCGGCGAGGATCGCATGCTCATTCCCGATGGCCTGCTGCAGTGCGACACGGGGGTATCGGGCAAGGAGGTTATCGACACCGTGACGCGTGTGGTCGAGGAAGTCGCCGAGGAGCACGGTGCCAACACGGCTGTAGCACTCGCCAGGGTTAAGGCTGCTGTTGCCGAGAAAGTTGAGGATGACGAGGAACTGCCCCCTTGGGATATCGTCGATGAGGTCTTTGAGGACGAGCCGGTTATCAAGGAGAGCGTGCGCGCGGCACTGACTGAGGAGAAGGTGCCTGAGCGTGTGCCCGTGGAGCGCAAGCAGGTCGAACGCGCGGCTGTGCGCAACCACAAGATCCGTACCGACACGGGCATCGAGATCAGCTTCCCGGCCGAGATGGGTTCGAACTCTGAGTACATCGAGTTTGTCAACGAGCCCAACGGCCTCATCTCCATCGAGCTCAAGAACATCGGAAGTATTGAGAATCGATAAACTGCTCTTGGACGTTGCAAAAAACAAAGGCCGAAGCCTTTTGGGACTTCGGCCTTTTTTGTTTTCGGCTTGGTTGCTGACATTGCGCCGCAGGTTGAGCTCACGTCAGCGAAAACGCCCCTAAGCGAGCAAGGTGACGTGAAAGAGGAGGGAAGCGTACTTCGGTACGCGACCGACGATTGAACGTCAGATTGCCGCTTAGGGGCGTTTGCAGCGTCGAGCCGTTACGCGGTTTGGCAAAACCGCGTAACTTCTACAGCTGGCGCAGGCCCTCTTCCAGGCCGGTCTTGCTGTCGGTCTTCTCGTCGCGCATCTTGATGGCGCGGGCGGGGACACCGGCCACGACGGCGCCGGCGGGGACGTCCTCGACGCACACGGCGCCGGCGGCAACTACAGCACCCTTGCCCACGTGCACGCCTTCCAGGACCACGGCGTTTGCGCCGATCATGACATCGTCCTCGATGATGACGGGCGTGGCGCTGGCGGGCTCCACAACGCCTGCCAGCACGGTGCCGGCGCCGATGTGGCAGTTCTTGCCCACGGTGGCGCGACCGCCCAGCACGGCGCCCATATCGATCATGGAACCCTCGCCGATAACGGAGCCGATGTTGATGATGGCGCCCATCATGATGACGGCACGGTCGCCAATCTCGACGCGGTCGCGGATGATCGCGCCCGGCTCGATGCGGGCGTTGATGCCCTTAAGGTCGAGCATGGGCACGGCGGAGTTGCGGCAATCGTTTTCAACGTCGTAGTAATCGATGGAATCGGCATTGGCGTCCAGGATGGTCTTGAGCTCGTCCCAGTCGCCAAAGACGGTCTTGCCGCGACGGCCGCCGTAGACATGTGCGTCGCCCCAGGCAACCTTCATGCCCGGCTTCTCGCGCACGTACAGCTTGACGGGCGTCTTTTTGGGCGCGGTGGCGATGTAGTTGATAATCTCCTGTGCATCCATCTCGGCTGCGTTGCTCATTTGCTATCTCTCCTTTGGGTGGATTCGGTTGATACCTGGTTAGGCAAACATGACCTTGTCGAACGTATAGAAGCCGGGTTCGCGGGTGACGAGCTTCTGCGCGGCTGCCAAGGCGCCGTTGACAAAGATCTGACGGCTCGTGGCGCGGTGGGTGAGCGTGACCTCCTCGTCCTGGCCAAAGAAGCTCACCTCGTGCACGCCGGCGACGGTGCCGCCGCGCAGCGAGTGCATACCGATTTCCTTGGGATCGCGTGCTCCGCACATGCCCTCGCGGCCATAGACGGGGTGGTAGCCTGCCTCGGGTTCGGCTTCGACGACGGCGTCGAGCAGTAGCTTGGCAGTGCCGCTGGGGGCGTCGACCTTTTGGTTGTGGTGCGTCTCGACGATTTCGCAGTCAAAGCCGGGCAGCTCGCGTGTAGCCTGTGCTACCAGATGGCGCAGGGCTGCGATACCGATGGAGTAATTGCCCGAGTGCATAACGCGGGTGTTCTGGCCCAGCTCACGCAGGCGGTCCATCTGCTCGGGGGTGTAGCCCGTGGTGCCCGAGACCAACGCCGCGCTCGTGCGCTCGACATAGGCGACGACGGCATCGAAGGTCACGACGTTCGAGAAGTCGATGATGACGTCGGCTGCCGGGGCGCTCTCAAGCTCAGACAGGTCAAAACCGATCTGGGCCACAATGTCGAAAACGGGCTGTCCGGCGGCATCGACAATACCCTCGGCGGTGGTGCGGATGAGCGAGCCCATGCGGCCCGTTCCCATAATGACGGTCTTAATCAAGCAGACCAGCTCCCTTCAGAGCATCGGTAAGTGCAGCACGTGTATCGTCGGCCATGGGGCACAGCGGCATGCGGTAGTTTGCCTCGATCATACCCATCTGGGCGAGTGCTTCCTTGACGGGGATGGGGTTGACTTCGCTAAAGAGGGCATTGATGAGCGGTTGTGCGGCAATCTGGATATCTCGGGCGCGCGCTCCGTCACCATCTAGATACGCGCGGCACATGTCGTGCACGAGCTGCGGCTGAACGTCGGCCCACACGCTGATGGTGCCCGAGGCGCCCAGGCTCATGAGCGGCACGGTGAGCGCGTCCTCGCCCGAGTACATGCGGAAGTCGTCGGACAGCAGGTGGGCGATCTTGGCCGCGTAGGCGACATTGCCCGAGGCTTCCTTGATGCCCATGATGTTGGGGTGCGCGGCCAAGCGCTCCACGTTGCGCTCGCTGATGCCGCAGCCGCAGCGGCCGGGGATGTTGTACAGGATGCAGGGGATGTCCACCGCGTCGGCAACGGTCTTAAAGTGCCGATAGATGCCCTCTTCATTGGACTTGTTGTAGTAGGGGGTGATGAGCAGCAGGCCGTCGGCTCCCAAGCCCTGGTAGGTGAGCGACTTGGTGAGCATGGTTTGCGTGGAGTTGGAGCCTGAGCCAGCGATGACGGGGACGCGTCCTGCAACTTGTTTGACTACTGCGGCGACAACGGAGTTGTCCTCGTCGTCGGTCATCGTGGCGCTCTCGCCGGTGGTGCCCAGGGTGAGGATGGCGTCGGTGCCGTTTTGCAGGTGGAAATCGATAAGGCGCTCGAGTGCGTCAAAGTCGACACTGCCGTCCTTTTTAAACGGCGTAACAAGGGCGACGATTGAGCCCTCAAGATTGCGGATGTCCATGTTCTTCTCCTTCGCGTCCGCGATCTGGATGCGTTTGTTCCATTGGGCGGCGACTGCCAGGCGCTCGTCCTGGGCACGGCGGCGAGCGCTTTCGGCGCGCGACTTGGCCAGCAGCTCTCGGCCGCTCGGCAACACGTCGAGCGTGGCAAAATAATCGCCTGGGCGCTCGGCACGGCGGATGAGGTCGGCCGAGCCATCGGGGCGCAGCAGGACCTCGGCGGAGCGCAGCCGTCCATTGTAGTTGTAGCCCATGGAGTAGCCATGCGCGCCGGTATCGTGGATCACAAGCAGGTCGCCCATGTCGATATGCGGCAGCTCGCGATCGATGGCGAACTTGTCGTTGTTCTCGCACAGATTGCCCGTGATGTCGTACGTGTCCGTGACGGGTGCCGCAGTCTTGTCGGCGCCACCCGGCTGGCCCATCACCGTAATGTGGTGGTAGGCGCCATACATGGCAGGACGGATTAGATCGACGGCGCTTGCGTCGACGCCGATATAGTCCTTGTAGATCTGCTTCTCGTGGATAGCCTTGGTCACCAGGCAGCCGTAGGGCCCCATCATATAGCGGCCCATCTCGGTGCAGATGGCCACATCGCCCATACCGGCGGGAACCAGGATTTCGTCGTAGGCCGCGTGCACCCCCTCGCCGATGGCGTGAATGTCGTTGGCCTGCTGCTCGGGCAGATAGGGGATGCCGACGCCGCCGGACAGATTGATGAAGGCGACATGTGCGCCGGTCTCGCGCTCCAGGCGCACGGCAAGCTCAAAGAGGATGCGCGCGAGCTTGGGGTAGTAGTCGTTGGTGACGGTGTTGCTGGCAAGGAATGCGTGGATGCCAAAGTCCTCGGCGCCTTTGGCTTTGAGCATGCGGAAGGCCTCGAAGAGTTGCTCGGTGGTCATGCCGTATTTGGAGTCGCCCGGGTTATCCATAATGCCGTTGGAGAGCTGGAACAGGCCGCCCGGATTAAAGCGGCAGCTGACCGTCTTGGGGATGGGGCCCGCGACGCGCTCAAAGAACTCGATATGGCTGATGTCGTCAAAGTTGACGATGGCGCCCATTTTATCTGCAAGGGCAAAATCCGCCGCCGGCGTGTCGTTGGACGAGAACATGATGTCGTGGCCGGTGATACCCAGTGAGCGGGCGATCATGAGCTCGGTATAGCTCGAGCAATCGCAGCCGCAGCCGTATTCGTTGAGAATGGAGATGAGTGCCGGGTTGGGATTGGCCTTGACGGCAAAGTATTCCTTAAAGCCCGGGTTCCATGCAAAGGCGTCGCGCACCTCTTGCATGTTGCGGCGGATGCCCGCCTCGTCGTATAGATGAAATGGCGTGGGGAACTGCTCGACGATGTGCTCGAGCGTCTCCTTGTCCACAAACGGCTGCTTGGCCGCATATGCCTCGTTGGGAGTCAGTGCCATGTCCCGTAAACCTCGCTATCCAGACGGCGCTATCTGCGCATCGAATCCGCATAGCGTGGACCCAATGTCCGGATAGCGCTCCCGCATTGCTGCAGACAGTCCTGCGGGTGTTTCCCGCAGGCCCACCAGGCTGTTCGTGCCCGAAAAACCCAGTTCGGCGGGTTTCGCCTCCCCACGGGGTCAAAGCCTGCCGGCTCGCCCGCGGATCTTCGTGCCCGCGCCTCTATCAAGTGGTAAAGACCCTATCACGTTGCACTTTACCAAACAAGAGAATTCGTATATAACGTTTAAAAAATGCAAGGATATGCTGGAAATAAGGGTGTAGCAATCTTGCGGCACAATGGATGGCAACCGACGCGCACCCATGAAAGGAACCTCTATGACCGAGCTCCAAGAACTCCGTCGCTATCGCCGCGATCTCCATCGCATTCCGGAGCTTGATTTCGATCTTCCGCAAACCATCGCCTATATCGAGGGCGTGCTCGCTCCGCTCGCCTGCGAGGTGACCCATCCGTGTCCCAGCTGCGTCTGCGCTTTCTTCGATGCCGGCACGGGCGCCGCGCATGCCACAGCAATTCGCGCCGACATGGACGCCCTGCCCATCGCGGAGGCAACGGGCGCGACCTTTGCCTCGACGCATCCCGGTAAGATGCATGCGTGCGGTCACGACGGTCACATGGCCATGACGCTTGCGGCGGCAACCTTTGTCGACCGTACGATCCGTGAGCAGCCGGGCGCCATTAAGCGCAATGTGCTCTTTGTGTTTCAGCCGGCCGAGGAGACGACTGGTGGTGCCAAGACGGTGTGCGAGAGCGGCGTATTCGAGCGCTACGGGGCGGATCGCATCTTTGGCTTCCACGTATGGCCCGATTTGCCCGCCGGCACGTTGGCGAGCTGTTCCGGTCCGCTGCTGGCGCGCTCAAGCGAGACGCACATTCATATCCATGGCGCGAGCATCCATATCGCCAAGACCTACGGCGTTCCAGTCGAGGAATCGCATGATGCCGCGCTGGCAGCGGCCAAGTTCTTGGTTTCCGAGCGCGAGCTCATGGACGAGTTAGGTGCCGACGAGCCCTGCATTGGTAAGTTCGGCCTGCTGCAGGCTGGCACCGTCTGCAATGCGGTGGCGGGGGAGGCCCATGTGGCTGGCAGCCTCCGCGTATTTACGGACGGTATGTTCGACCGTGCGCGCGAGGGCGTGCGCCGCGTGTTGGACGAGGCCTGCGCCGCAACAGGCTGTACGTACGACCTCGACTTTGCCGAGGGCTATCCGCCGGTCGATAACGACCCCGAGCTGTTCGCCCACATTGCGCCTGCCTTGTCCGAGCTGCAACTTGTGGACGAGCCACTGCTAATCGCCGAGGACTTTGCCTTCTATCAGCGCCATCTGCCGGGTGTGTTCTTCCTGCTGGGTATGGGCATGCCGGAGGGACAAGAAAACCCGATCGATTCGGATGGCTGCCCCGCCTATGCCACGAGCGCCCTGCATACTGATACCATGCTCTTTGACGAGGAAATCCTGCTCAAAGGCCTCGATGTCTACAAACGATTGCTTTTGCTTGCTTAAGTGTCGAAGGATGCCTGTTTTAGAAAACACGAACAGATGTACGGTATAATAGAGATGTAAGTCTATAGAAACGTTTGACGTTATTAACGTAAGGCGATACTATGATTGCATCATATAAAGATGAAGACACTGAACGCTTTGCAATGGGTGCGCGGATTAGGAAGTTCATTCCTTTTGAGCGGGTCGCCTTGAGGAAGATTCGCCAACTGCAGATCTGCGCTTCGCTTGATGATCTTCGCGTTCCGCCAGGCAATCGTCTTGAAGCGTTGAAGGGCGATCGCGCCGGTCAATATAGTATCCGTGTCAATGAGCGCTATCGGGTCTGTTTTGAGTGGAGACAGGGGATGGCTTGGAATGTCGAAATCGTCGATTATCACAAGTGATGAGACTGCGTTCGATTTGCTGCCGCCGGTGACTCCTGGTGAGCTTCTCAAAGAGGAATTTCTTGTCCCCATGGGCATTTCTCAATATCGCCTTGCTAAGGAGACCGGGATTCCGGCTCAACGCATTGGACAGATTATCTTGGGAAGGCGTCGTGTGACGGCCGACACCGACCTTCGTCTTTGCCGTTATTTTGGCCTGACGGATGGTTATTGGCTGCGCGCTCAGGTGGCGTTTGACCTTGAGGCCGAGAAAAGGCGGATCGAACCGGAACTCGATAAGATCGTTCCTGTTCAGCAGGCCATCGCACTGTAGTGCTCAAAGATGATGGGGGGTGGCGATGAGGCGACGCCGACAGTCTTCCGTATATAGTCCGGGTGGATGCGGGTGTGGCTTGCTACTGCTTCCGGTTATTGCTGTGAGCATTGGCGTGATGTTTGCGCTTGCCGGGTTGGCCGCGGCGGCGCTCGTGCTGCTGATTGTGGCCATTGGCGTGACGGTCTGGCTGCGCCGTTCTCGCGAGCAACGCCGCGCCGAATGTAAGACCAATGTAGGATGGATTGCCTTTTTGATCATCGCCTACCTGCTGAGCATCAGCTATTTGGCCTTCTTTATCCTGTTGCTTGTGAGCGCCTTTACCGGGGAATCCGTCACGGTGGGGTAGGTTTCGACGAGCTTCTTGAGGATGAAGCGAGGGGACGGACCCTGAATGAACCGCGCCCCACATCAACAAGTTTCATTCGTTGTGTAGCAATCCGAATGTGCAAGTGTTTGGCGTGAGGGCACCGCCGCCAGTAACACGGGGATGCGGGCCGCGATCGCCAGCCCCCATGCCAGCTCATCGCAATAGATTCCATAAGGACCCACCAACAGGACATAGGCCAACTTGCGAGCCCCATCATTCGCTGCGGCCACAAATCAGCTGGCAGCTGAATTATCGCTATAAATCGCGAGGTAAAATGTCCAAAGATTGATGGACGGTTCGCAGAATTTGCAAGGGTCATTGTGAAAGCAAAGCTGCGAGAAAGGAAGAGCCATGGCTAAGAAGACGGGAGAGAAAGAAACGGTTGAAAAGGCCAAAGGCTTCGAGATTCCCATCGATGAGGAATCGGCCGGCAAGCTGCTCGATACCATCTACAGGAGCGCACTGAATGGCGTCCCTAAGGTGAGTCGTTCGGTCGACGAGATGGTTGCCGACTACACGGGAAAGGCGAAGTCGCCCGATGATGCCGCAAGGGCACTCGCAAAGTGGCAGGTCATGAAATGCGGAACCTCAGGTTTCGTCACCGGGCTCGGGGGCTTGATTACGCTTCCGGTCGCAATTCCCGCGAACATAAGCAGCGTCATGTACGTTCAGATGCGCATGATCGCCTGCATCGCGAAGATGGGTGGCTATGACGTTACGTCCGACCAAGTTCAGACGATGATCTACATGTGCCTCACGGGTACGACGGCGAGTGATCTTGTCAAAATGGGGCTCATCAAGACTGGGACGAAATCGCTTGAGGCTGCAATCAAGAAGATTCCCGGGTCGGCACTCGTGAAGATCAACCAGAAGGTTGGCTTCAGATTTATCACGAAGTTCGGCGAGAAAGGTATCATCAACCTTGGGAAAATGCTGCCCCTCGCCGGCGGCTTGATTGGCGGCGGCGTGGACGTGGCATCGACGAGCATCATTGCTAAGAACGCCATCAGGATGTTCATGGAGGGCGAGGACCCCGATGGGACCCTGCCCACTGAAGCGGAGATCGAAAGCATCGAAGACGTTGAGGTGGAAAGCGACCTGCTTTAGTCCTTGCTACACGCCCCACACCCCATTGCCTAGCCTATGCCGTAGGGACTGCCCGGCTATTATGAGGTATTCCGCCTGCTCCTCGCGGTCTATTCGGCACATCGTGCGCATCGTCTGCTTTGAGTCGCAGGCCGTGTCGTTGCCGTCCACGATGGCCTTGTGGTTGTTGAATGTGGTCGAGCCCATGTGACCCTTGGGTGGCTCTCAGCTCGCATCTACCAGGATTCTTGTCGAGCTCGTGCGAGCATCGAGCGTGTAGGGCATGCTCGAGAGCGTCGTCGTCCGCATGGACCACGCCGCGCAGGTTCGCCATGTCGGAAATCGAGGCAAGGCACTGCAGCCGTAGAACCAGTAGTTCTAATCGATGTTGGCAAGCCTCGAGGTGTCATCGGCGATGGACACGCGCTTCACGCTCTTCTGTATGGCAACCTTAGCTCTCAGCTAATGAATTCAAGTTTAATCCTTCCTACGATGTGCTGTGTGCCGGCGCGGTAGCCGGATCGTAGGAAGGATGCATTATGAAAAAGCTCGAAAACGAAGTGCTGCTGAGCCGTCGCGCTGCACTGGGCGCATTCGCCACCGTCGCCTTGGGGACTGCCGGTCTTCTTGCCGGTTGTGGTAGCGATAAGGCGACCGTCACCGAGGACGTTGGCGATGGCGACAAGAAGGAAGAGACGAAGAAGGAAGAGCGGTCTACGACTGACCTGGCGGTTGGCGCGACGGTGACCACGGCTGCCGGTCTTTCCGTCGTTGTCGATTCCGTCCAGCCCGGCCTCACAAATTATGACGGTTCGACCATGACGGGCATTCACGTCACGTACGTCAACAATGGCGATGAGGGCGCGGATTACAATGTCTACGACTGGAAGGGCGAGGACGCCAACGGCGCCCAGCAGAACCAGGGCTATTACAGCGAAGGCTCTGACGAGCTGCAGTCTGGCACCCTTGCCGCCGGCGGCTCCGTTGCGGGCAATATTTACTTTGACGGCGACATCAAGAAGGCCCTGTATTTTGCCAACATGCTCGAAAAGACCGTGACTGCTAGCTGGGTGCTTGCTTAGCGTGTTGATGCCGTTGGGTCGTTTGGAGGTGAGGCCGCGTGCCCGATAAAAAGCTGACGGACGAGTTGCTCAACGAGCTTCTTGATGCGCCAAGTATCGATGGCTATATCAAGGAACACGACTTTGCCGCCCCGTCGCTTTCGGATTACTTAAAGCAGTTGCTGCAAGAGAAGGGGCTCGAGCGTTCGCGCGTGGTGCGTATGGCCGACCTCAACGAGACTTTTGGCTATCAGATCTTTACCGGTTCGCGCAATCCGAGCCGTAATAAGGTGCTGCAGATTGCCTTTGCGATGGCGTTGACGCTCAAGGAGACCAACCGCGCTCTGACAGCTGCCGGGGTAAGCGTCCTCAACTGCAAGGACCGTCGCGATGCAATCATTATCTTTTGCATCGACCGTGGCTGTAGCCTCCAAAAGGTCAATGAAGAGCTGTATCGCTTTGGCGAGGAAACGGTGAGTTAGTGGCCGATGGCTGAGCCGGCGGTGTCACCAGAACAACCATGCAAACGAACGGGGTGCGGACAGCATGAGGTGTCCGCGCCCTGCGTTATGATGGACGCTATGGATACTCAGAGCCCAACATATTCCGATGATGAGCTGACTGCTTCACTCGTCGAGCATTTGGCGTCGCTCGACCGCGATGACAGCTATCGTGTGGAGCGCGTGCTCAAGCTCTCGGATGTCGAGACGACCGAACTCGTCTATTTTGAGGGCTCTGGTGGCGGGTCTCTTGGCCCCTTTGTCCGCAAGCGCATCGATGCTTCGGTGCAGATTGGCGGAGCTTATGAGCGCCTGTTTGCGGCCCAGCGCGCCGGTCGTCGTTTTGAGCACTTGCCACGAATCGTCGATTGCCGCCGTGTGAGCGACGAGCTCGACGTGGTGATGGAGTATGTCGAAGGCGAGACACTCGAGGCGTTGGTGGGACGCTTGGGGGCGACGCCCGATTATGCCCGCGGGCTGTATCCCGTTCTGTGTGAAGCGGTGGGCGAGCTGCATGCTGGTTTTGCGGCTGCGGGGGAGCCGGGGGTACCGGTAATCCACCGCGACCTTAAACCCTCGAACATCATCGTATCGGGCGTGAGGTATGCGGCCGATGCTGGCATGACCTTCTCGTCGCTGGTGATTATCGATTTGGGGATTGCGCGGGTGTGGCGTGACGGGGCCGATGCCGACACGGTTAAGTTTGGAACGCGACCCTATGCGCCACCCGAGCAATATGGTTTTGGGCAGACGAGCGTGCGCAGCGATGTCTATGCGCTCGGCGCGCTTCTGTTCTTTTGTCTGACGGGGGCTGACCCTAAGCCGGGTCAGAATATGCGCGAGCAATGCGAGGCGTGCGACGTCCCCGCGGCGCTGGCTGATGTCATTTGCATGGCCATGGCGCTCGATCCGGCCAAGCGCTTTGCAAGTGCCGAGGCGCTCGGACACGCTGCGCGCGCGGCATACGGGCTGTGTCTGCCTGAGCCTGGCTCGAATAGCACGACGGCGCCTTCAATGGCGCAGGCTGCTCCGCAAATGGCGCCGTCTTTCGGGCGGCGGCCCAAGGAAGTCTCTTCGGTGACTCCTCGCCGCAAGAGCCTGCTTTCACGGATCCCGGAACCCATTGGGCGTATATGGAACGGCATGATCTATGCGGCAACCTTGCTGCTACTGGTCGGAAGCCATTTTGCCGTATTCCAGCCCACGGGAGCCAACCGCAGCTATCCAACGTGGTTTTTGGCCCTTGAGTATTTTCTCATGGTCGATGGCATGGTGGCGCTCATCTCGTTTGGCATGCTCGACCGCCGCAGGCTTCGGCGCCGCTTTCCCGTGCTTGATCGTTATCGGGACCGTGAGTTTGTCACGCTGTGGCTTAAGGCGCTGGGAATTATGTGCGTCATCATGATCGTGATTATTGCCGTCGGCAACGCAACCGGCATAGTCGCTTAATGCAATGTACCGCTACTGCAAAGGGCCCCGATTGGGGCCCTTTGCAGTAGCGCTTAAATGCGGTTCATCTGGTTGCAACCTTGTTGTACCAGTCCTGCCTCGTGGGCGGGGCGAGTGCCCATCGCCATAGGTGTTGTGACGGTTAAATTGCTCCGTGCTTCGAAGCGCCGTCAATTGTCACCACAGAATTCCGTCAACTGTCACCATAATTCGCCGTCAATCCTCACCACAAATTTTCGTCAATCGTCACCATGCAGCTGGTAAAATACCTAATATGGGTAAGTCAAGAAGGAGGCTGTGTGGATAGGTATGTAGATAGATGCATCGATAAGGCAATCAGCCGTAATCTCAATATCTTCGGTGCGGTCCTCATTCAGGGTCCAAAGTGGTGCGGAAAGACCACTTCGGCTAGTCGTTTTGCTAATTCATCCTTGTCTCTTTCCGATCCGGCTGGAAATTTTTCCGCTCTCCAGCTGGCACGGATCGATCCGGCGCAAGCATTAGCAGGGCGATCTCCCAGGCTCATCGATGAATGGCAGGAAGAGCCGAAGCTGTGGGATGCCGTGCGTTTCGAGTGCGATGCAAGGAGGGGAGAATCCGGTCAGTTTATTCTTACGGGTTCGGCAACGCCTCGGGATTCGATGCAGCCGATGCATAGCGGCGTTGGGCGAATAGCTAGGTTGCGAATGGACACCATGACGATGTTCGAGCTTGGCGTTTCTTCTGGCGCGGTTTCGATCGGAACGCTTCTTTCCGGTTACCCTGCCAAGCAGGCTGTCGGGTCAATCTCCGGCATCGCCGGAATCGCCGATTTGTTGTGTCGTGGCGGTTGGCCTCAGGCGATGGGGAAAACGACTGACGATGCCATGCAGATAGCCGCTGCCTATGTTGATGGCGTATGCGAATCGGATGTTTCTAGAACCGATGGCGTTAAGCGCGATCCGGTCAAGGTCAGGTCTCTTTTGGCATCGCTAGCGCGGAATGAGTCGACGCTTGCTGGCTCAAAGTCTATTGACAAAGATATCGGTACCGGCGTTTCGAAGAACTCGGTCTCCAGATACATGGACGCCCTGAGACGAATCAATATCATCGACGATATCCCCGCTTGGCATCCAGCGCTCAGGTCTCCGGTGAAGCTGCGGCAGGGGGCGAAGAGGCATCTCGCCGATCCTTCGCTTGCCGTTGCGCTGCTCGGAGCAAATCCGGAGTCGTTGGCATCTGACCCGAAGACACTGGGGTTGCTTTTCGAATCCCTCGTCCTGCATGACCTCAAGGCTTACGCCGCCGCAACTGACTCGTTGGTGTCCCATTACCACGATGCCGACGATCTCGAGGTTGACGCAGTTATCCACAGGCGCGATGGAACTTGGATTGCCGTGGAGGTGAAGCTTGGAAGCCCTCAAATCCCCGAGGCATCTGCAAATCTGCTTCGGCTGGAGCGAAAGCTGGTCGAGCGTGGCGAGAAGCCGCCTGTGGCAAAACTCATCATCATTGGGTTCGGCATGCCGGTTCATACAACGCCCGATGGCATCATCGTTGCTCCCGTTGACACACTCGCGCCATAACGTTGTGGTGGGATCACCTTGCCTTCGGAAGGGGTTTCAGTCTCAAGCGACTTTTCCAACACTCACTTATGCCTGCATGCCAATTCTGGTCTAGCAAGGCCAAAGAAAAGGGGTCCCGTTTGGGGCCCCTTTGCAGTTGCACTTAGATGCGGTTCATCTGAGCGGCGACTTTGTTGTACCAGTCCTGCCACGTGGGCGGGCAGTACTTTTTGGCCGCTGCCGGGGTAAGGGTGGAGCCGTAGTTGGCGCCCAGATAGGCGACGTGAGCGGAGATGCCCTCGCTCCAGCTGCCAAAGCTGCGCCAACCGCCGCCACGGGCGCTCCAGCCCCAGGCGTTGTAAGAATTGGCGCAATAAGCACCCTTGGTGCTCTCGATGCAGGCGATGGCGGGGGACCAACGGGGGTCGACACCGGTATTCCAGGCGGCGACGGCAAAGTTATAGCCCTGGCCTGCCATGGGGGAGCCGGAAAGATAATTGTCGATGCGGCTCGTCCACTCATTAATGAACGAATCGTAATCGGAACTACCGGTATTGGAGTTGTTCACCGTGGTGTCTATGGTGGTGTTGGTGTTGGTGGCCTGGCTGCTGGAATTGCCGCCGCTTACGCCCTCGCCCGAGAGCTTCTCGGCGGCAGCGGCCTTATCGGCCTCAAGCTTGGCAAGCTCGGCGGCATTTTCCTGCTCGGCTTTTGCCTGCGCCTCGCTGCGGAGCTGCTGGGCCTGAGCCAACGCATCCTCGGCGTTTTTCTGCTCTGCCTCAAGCTGAGACTTGGCCTGCTGGAGCTCAGCCTTGTTCTGCTCGAGTTCGGTTTGCATGTTATTGAGCTGTTCGATCTCGTCGACGCTCGAGCTCGTGATCTGGTTGGTGTATTTGCAGGTCGTGATGAACTCACCCAGGCTCTGCGCGTTGACCAGGAAGCTCACGATGGGGTTGGTGCCCTTCTGATACTTGTACAGATCGCGCATGGCGGAGCTTGCTTTGGCCTGCTGCTCGGGAAGCTTGGCCTCGATTTCCTCGATGCTTGCCTCATTGGAGTCAATCTGCTTTTGCAGGTCATCGAGTTTGGTGCGGGCGTCGTTGTAGGCGCTCGTGGCGGCTTCGATCTTCTGCTGGGCTGCGGAAAGCTGGTCCTGCGTTGCCTGCGAGGCGGCATACGCCGCAACGGGGGAGAGCATCGGCGTGGCCGTCAGCGCAACGGCGAGCGCGGCGCTCGTGATGATACGAGCCGGCTTCGACGCAATGAGCGCTGCGGTGCGATGATTCGAATGCTGCATCCAGTCCCTCTGCAATCAATCGTAGGTTATGGTTCGAACGGTATTCTACTACTGCTTTCGACCTCAACTTGAACCTTAAAGGTTCCAAAGGGTCAAGTTGAACTTGAGGCTTTGGCTTTGACCTGCAGTTATGATGAATTGTTGAGAAACCATAGAGTTCAACTTTAACGTTACGGAACCCTGTCGAGAGGGTTTTGTTTATCAAAAGTCGCCTCATGTGGGGTTTTGCAACTACAGGGTCCCATCACGGCGAGGGCGGATTTCATGCTGGATAATTGCGCTGATTGCCATAGATACGGTGGAGCTTTGGGCGCCGGCGGCTTGGCACGCTAGAATAAATCAGTTGCGCAAAGACCGCCCCGTTGTGTGGGCAGTTCATGATAGGAAGTTTCCATGGCATTGCAGTTTACAGAGCGCGAGTTCATTCCCGTGCTGCTCGGTGGCGACATCAACGCCTATTCGGTGGCGCGCGCCTTCTATGAGGAGTACCAGGTCAAGAGTCTGGTCTTTGGCAAGTATCAGACGGGTCCCGCGTACCGCAGCCAGATTATCGACTACACGCCCAACGTGGATATCGATACCATGCCCGTGATGCTCAGGACCGTCAACGGCATTGCCCAAGCGCATGCCGATAAGACGATTGTCCTTGTGGGCTGTGGCGATAACTATGTTGCCCTCGTGGCTCAGGCCAAGGATGCCCATGAGTTGGCGGATAACATCGTCGCGCCTTACGCTCCCTATAGCATGCTTGAGCAATGTCAGAAGAAGGAGATCTTCTACGAGCTGTGCGAGAAGCATGGCGTGCCCTATCCGCATACCTTTACCTTCACCATGGCGATGCTGAACGCCCAAGGCGAGGCACCTGCCGAAGTGCTCGACCAGATTGACTTCCCCTACCCGATGATCCTGAAGCCTTCTGACGGCATCATGTGGTGGCAGCATGAGTTCGAGGGCCAGAAAAAGGCCTATGAGATTGCCGACCGTGCCGAGCTGGAACAGGTCATTCGCGACTCGTATGCCAGCGGCTACACCGACGACCTGATCTTGCAGGATCGCGTGCCCGGCAACGACGAGTACATGCGCGTGCTCACCAGTTATTCCGACCGCAACGGCAAGGTGCGCATGATGTGCCTGGGTCACGTGCTGCTCGAGGAGCATCAGCCTCACGGTGTCGGCAACCACGCCTGTATCATCACCGAGCCCAATGACGAGCTCATGGGCGGCGTGCGCAAGTTGCTCGAGGACCTCCACTTTGTGGGCTATTCCAACTTTGACGTTAAGTACGACGAGCGCGACGGCTCGTTTAAGTTCTTCGATTTCAACACGCGCCAGGGCCGTAGCAACTACTACGTTACCAACAGCGGCTTTAACGTTGCCAAGTATGTGGTGGACGAGTATGTGTTCAACCGCCCGTTTGAGCCGGAGTTTGTGACGGCGCAGGACGAGACGCTGTGGATGGTCGTCCCCATGGGCGTCGTCGACAAGTACGTCAAGGATCCCGAGCTGCGCGCTAAGGTGCATCGCCTGGACAAGGAAGGCAAGGGCGCCGACCCTTCGTTTATGAAGGGCGACTTTGTCTTTAACCGCTGGCTGCGCATGTGGCACACCAAGCTGCGCCACTTTAAGCTGTTCAAGACGTATTACAAGTAGATGAGTGCGGCGCCCGTCCGGTTTACATCGGGCGGGCGCGGGTATGATACGCGCAATTGCGCAAGCGTCACCAAGGAGGCGGCGATGGAAAAGCTGGGAGTTATCGGCGGCATGGGCGCCGAGGCCACGTCGTATTACTACGACCAGGTAGTGCGTCATACGGCTGCTGCCTGCGATCAGGATCATATCGACATGGTGGTGCTCTCCAAGTCGACCATGCCCGACCGCACGCTGGCCATTAAGACTGGCGAGCACGCCAAGCTGCTGGCGACCATGAAAGAGTGTGCCCAGGCACTCGAGTCGCTGGGCTGTGCGCACATTGCCATTCCCTGCAACACGTCACACTACTTCTACGACCAGATCCAGTCGTTTACGAAGGTGCCGATTATCCACATGCCGCGTGAGTCGGTGCGCTATGCCCTTGCGGGTGCGGTGATGGGGGAGTGCGAGTTCGACCCCAACCTGAGCATGCCGGCCGAGCCGGTGCGCAAGATTGGCATCATGGGCACCGACGGAACCGTGGGCGCGGGCGTCTACGGCCGCGAATGCGAGGCTGCGGGTGTTGAGGTCGTCTATCCCAGCGAGAAACGTCAGAACGATGTGATGTCGCTTATCTACGATGATGTGAAAGCCGGACGTGAGCCCGATATGGATAAGTTCGACCGCGTGATGTGGGAGTTCGCCCGTAGCGGCTGCGACCGTGTCATTCTGGCCTGCACCGAGCTATCGGTGCTGCAGAAGTATCGAGAGATGCCCGAGATCACCCTCGATGCTATGGATGTCCTGGTGCGCGAATCCATCATCCGCAGCGGCGTCCCCTACCGCCTCTAGCTTCCGACCCGTCAAAAAGGGACAGGTTAATTTTGGTAGGTTTTATCTGGTGAAACAATAAAGGCCTCGGCTCGTTTGGTGCGAGCCGAGGCCTTTTGCGTTGGGCGGTTGCTGTCGGTGGCGAACTAGAACAGGAAGCCGATGGCGATGAGGGCGATGCTGACGATGAGTACGGCGATGTCCAGGCCCTTGATGGGGTAGCGCTTGTACGAGCTGGCGCGCGTGCGCAGATAGAAGCCGCGCTGTTCTGCCGCCAAGGCCGTGGCATCGGTCTTGCCCACGCTCGAGATGAGCAGCGGCACACACAGTGGCAGCATGAGCTTAAGCTTCTTGATAGGGTTCTTGGTGTCGTACTCGACGCCGCGCGCGGTCTGCGCTTCCATGATGGCGTTCATCTCCTGACCAAACACCGGCACAAAGCGCAGCGCCGTGGTAAAGGTGAAGGCATAGCGATACGGTACGTGCAGCACCTCGACGCAGGCGTTGGCAAGGTCGTTGAGCTTGGTCACCATGAGCATGAGGATGAGCGGTAACGCCACGCCCAGCAGGCGCAGACAGGCCTTTGATCCTGTGATGAGGCCCGTGTCGGTGATAAAGCCCCACACAACGTTGCCATCGCGCATAAAGGCCAGCTGAAGCACCAGCATGATAAGCGCGAGCGGAATCAGCAGCTTGAGTAGTGAGAGCAGACGGTCGACGACGCCGGCGTAGGCGCCCAGTGCAAGGGTGAGCGCCAAAAAGCCCAACAGCGCCACGTAGGTATCGGACAGGAAGATGCCGATGATGATGGCGGCGGCAAGGCCCAGTTTGACGACCGGGTTCAAGCGGTGCAGCAGTGTATCGCCCGGCATGTAGTCGATGACGTTAACCACGGCGGACCATCTCCTTGGTAATGCGAACGACATCGGTGACCTCGCTCACCTGCGCAAAAGCGGGCGAGACGGAAGATGCCAGACGGCGCGAGAGTTCAATAACCTGGGGAGGCTCCACGTAGGCACGCCGCATGAGATCGATGTTCGAGAATAGCTCGTGCGTGCGGCCGCGGTCGAGGATGCGACCGTCGGCCATTACTACGATACGCTCGGCAAAGTCGGAAACAACTTCCATATCGTGGCAGACCATGATAACGGCGCAGCCGCGCTCGGCCATGGTGCGCACCGTTTCCATGACGGTCATGCACTCGCGGTAATCAAGGCCGCTCGTGGGCTCGTCGAGCACGACGATCTTGGGCTCAACAACTACGACGGAGGCAAGCGCCACCATTTGTCGCTGGCCGCGCGAAAGCGAGAAAGGTGCCTCATCGGCAGGCAGGCCAAAGCGGTCGATAACGAGTCGAGCGCGACGCAGAGCCTCGGCACGGTCGATGCCGGCAAGCTCCAGGCCAAAAGCGACCTCGTCGAGTACGGTATCCTTGCAGATCTGGCGGTCGGGGTTTTGGAAGAGGGTTGCGACTTCGCGGGCGATGCGGCTCGTGGGAACGGCTGCGGTGTCCAGCCCCGTAACGCGCACGCTGCCCGAGGCGGGCTTAAACAGGCCTGTGAGCAGCTTGGTGAGCGTGGTCTTGCCGGCACCGTTTTGGCCGACGATGCCCACGAGCTCGCCGGGATAGAGCGTCAGGTTGAGGTCGTGTACGGCGGCGCCGCCATTGGGATAGGCAAACTCAACATGGTCGAAGGTGAGTACGGGTTCGGCGTCCTTGGCATGAGGGCGCAACGACGGTGCATGCGGGGAGCCGGCGGGCGCCTGGGCTTCGCTGGCCGCGCGTGCGGGGTCGACGATGCCCGAAATCAGGCGCTCGGCCTCATCGACATCCAAGCAAGGGGTACCGCTTACCAGGCCATCGGCCTCGAGGCTATTGAAGATACGCGTGACGCGAGGGCAGTCGACGCCGATGGCACGGAGCTCGTCGGTATGCGCGAAGACCTCGTGTGGTTCGCCCTGCAGCGCGATTTCGCCATGGTTGAGCACGAGCACGCGGTTGCAGTACTCCGAGAGCAGGGCGACCTTTTGCTCAACGACGACGATGGTGATTCCAAGTGCGCGGTTTGCCTCACGCAGCGTCTCGAAGACCAGCGTGGAGCTGGCAGGGTCGAGTGCCGCGGTGGGCTCGTCGAGAACCAAGACGCGCGGACGCATGGCGAGGATGGCGGCGATGGCTACCTTTTGCTTCTGTCCGCCCGAGAGGGTGGCGATCTCGCGGTCGCGCAGGTCGCTGATGCCGACGGTCTCGAGCGTTTCGCTCACGCGCTGCTCGATCTGGTCGTGGGGAACGCCAAAGTTCTCGAGGCCAAAGAGTATCTCGTCCTCGACGACCGAGGCGACCATCTGCGTGTCGATATCCTGCAGCACGCTGCCGACGATCTGCGATACATCGGTAAGCGAGACCTCGCAGGTGTCGTGGCCGTCCACGGTGACGGAGCCAAAAAAGGTGCCGGTGTAGTGGTGAGGCACGGCGCCCGAGAGGCAGGCGGCAAGTGTGGACTTGCCGGCGCCCGAAGGACCGATAATGCCGATGAAATCGCCCTGATGCACATTAAACGACACGTGGGCGAGCGCGGGCTCGGGTGCGCTGCCATATGAGAACGAGACGTCATCGACGCTGATGATCGTTTCCATGAATACCTTTCATAGTCGTTGGGGACGTTCTTACATGACTAGTCGTTAAAGAACGTCCCCAAGAGCTAGTTGTTTGGGACAGTCTTTGCTGGTGGAGCGTCGGGATGGCTCGTAAAGCCGAGCAGGTTAGTTAAGCTTCAGAGCCTTTTGGATGGGCAGATAGAGGGCGCCGACCAGGATGGCGTTAAAGACGGCGGTCATGGCGACGACGGGCAGCATGGCTGCGGCGAGCTCGCCCACCACGCCGAGCATGGCCATTTTGATAACCATGAAGATGACGCCCGAGACGAAGGTGGTCACGAACGTTGCGACAACGGCGACGGCGGGCTTGACCTGACCGCCCTTAGCAGCGGCGTTGACAATGGCGGCCATGAGCATGGCGGCGATACCCTCGGCGGCAAAATCGACAAACGGCGAGGTGGTGGTGATCTGGATCACGGCGGCCGAGATGAGGCCGATGACGAGCGCCTGGCCAATGTTGGGGCGAATGACCAGGATGGTGAGGCAGAAGGCCGAGATGATGAACTCGGGGCTGATCATGCCGCCCGAGATGCCCGAGATGGCCTTGCCGACGGTGAAGTTGAGGATGAAGCCGGCGGCAAGCAGGATGGCGAGCAGGACAAGGGCACGGATATCGAGCTTACCGCGGTCGGCGGTCTGGACGGTACGGGGCTGGGCGGCGGTGGTGTTCTGAGACATGGTGAAAGTCCTTTCAAAAAGGGGAGTGCAAGAAAAAACGGAGGCGCGTGATGCGAATGCGATCGGGCTCGAGATAGAAAAAGGCCCCCGGTCGAAACCGGAGGCCTTCCAATCACCTAGAGCGCAAAAACAGGCGTGAGGGACTCACCGTCGACCGATCGTATTCGCATCACGCCACCACCAGTTGTTGAGAGACGTCATCGCGTTCTTCATGTCGGTGGCTCCTTTCGTGATGCCATGGCGCGGTAGCACCTGATTGCTGTTGCGCTGCACTATAGCACAGTGCAATATGCGCGGGGAAATCTTTTTTGAAAAGATTTCAGGCGGGTTTCCCGCCGGTGTTTCCCGCCGGTCAAATGACGGACAAGGAGGGCAAGACTGCTCGCGCTGTCTTGCCCTCCTTTAGAACGTGAGAGTCTTAGGCCTTCTTGCGACGATAGATCACGTAGGCGCAGACACCGATGATGACGACGGCGCCAACGGCCATGGCGGCCATGTTGTTGCCCTCGGACTTCTCCTCGGTGACCTCTTTCTCTTCGGCCTCGGGCTCGGCCACGTCCTCATCGGAAAGGGCCTCGTCGGCGTAGGTGATGGACTCGACCAGGCAGTCGTTGTCAGCATCGTAGTCACTCGGGACGAACTCCTCGGAGAAATCGCCCTCCTGGAGGTAGTCGCGCATCTCCTCGAGCATGGCCTTGCACTTAACATAGGTGTTCTTGGTTGCAGCCTTGCCGGCCTTGTTGGCCAGGGCGGTGCGGGCTTCGGTGCCTTCTTCGGCCTGCATGGCCTCGTCGACGGTCAGGTTCTGCTCGATGAGTTCCTTCTGCAGGGCGTCGAGATAGGCGCGGACGCCGGCGGCGCAGTGGTCGCGGTTCTCATAGGCGAGCGTGTTGATGTCCATGAGGACGTAGTTGATGGAGTTCTTGGGCTCCTCGTTGTTCACGACGTCTTCCTCTTCGCAGTGATCGAAGGAGACATCCTGATCGCTGAAGTAGGGGCTGACCTCGGTGAGCAGTGCGGAATAGAGGGGGATGGCGACGGAGAACTCGGCGTTGGATAGCATCTCCCACTGGATGGTCGCGATCTCGGGGTCCATGCCGTGACGGATCTGGAAGGTGTGGATTTCGGTGTTGCGGTTGGAGCCGATGGCATAGGCGCCGTCGGTGTTGGCGTTGAGGCCGGCGACATTCTCGCCGCGAGCGGCGAAGGAACGAATCATCTCAAAGGTGTTCCAGTCGGACTTGCCGGGCGTAAAGAACAGCGGCTGCATTTCGTGGACCAGGGCGCCGGTCGTCGCGCGAGCGTCTTCGCGCTCGTCCTTGACGATCTCGTAGTCGGTGCCCTCAGCAAGCGGAGCCATGAAGTAATCGCGGCCCTGGATATAGCGCGACCACTGGTGCATGCCGGCCTCGCCAATCTCCTCGCCGTAGGTCTTGGCGACGTCGAACTTGCCGTCGGTGTACTCGGCAAAGCCCTTCTCCTTAGGCATAGACTCGATGCCCTCGGAGTGGAGGCAGTTCTCGGTGTCGTCGAGGTCGACGTCATAGGTGAGGTTGCCGATGTTGGGGTTGAGCGAGGCGATATCGTCAGTGAGCCTCATGGCGATCCACTGATGGCCGGAAAGCGCTGCAAACAACCAGGTCTCGTTGTTGTCGGCAATGATGATCTGGTCGTTGGAGCAGACGCCCTGCTCGTCAATCAGGCTGCCGAGGAGCTCGACACCCTCGCGGGCCGTGGCACTCTCGCCCAGAATGACGCTGGCGTAGCTGTATTCGCCAATGCCAGTCTCCTCGGTGATGGGGTCGGCCTCTTCGGCCTTCTCGTTATAGGAGGTGCTCAACGTGGCAGAGCAGGAGACGCCCTTCTCGTTGATGCCTGCCTCGGAATATGCGTCGTAGCGATCTTCCCACTGCGAGGGGTTGTCGCGAACGAAGGTGTAGCGGTAGGTTGCGCCCTTGGACTTGTACTCAAAACCGGACTCGACCGAGGTGTACTCGTTGCCGTCCTTGTGTGCGGGCTCAATGCCAAAGTGCTTGATGTAGCGCGGACCGAAGTCCTCGGAACGGCCGTAGTACGTGTTGCCGTCTGCCGTGAGCTTGCTGCCCATGTAGATCTGGGTGCAGGCGAGTGCCGAAGTCGGCATGGCCATGATAGCCGCTGCTCCAAACGCAAGGCCGCAGCCGAGCTTCTTGAGCGTGTTGACAGGATGAGTAAACCTCATAATCCCTCCCAACTGTTGAAACCCCGCGAAACCGTACGGAGTTTCAGCTAATAAATACATCTACTAGCCTAAAGGAAGTGTAAAGAGTATTCACTCGACAACAGCCTTTGCTCGATGAGCGTGAAGAAATATACGATGAACGGATAATAATACTCATTTTATGGCTTTAGTTAAATAAAGGCACCCTGCATTTACTGTAGCTGAATAAAGCATTAGACGGCGGTCAAAAAGAAAACTCTCCCGCTGTTTAGGATTTGCATAAACAGCGGGAGAGTCGATAACTGGATGAATATCATACCAATGTGGATTTACTTCTTTCGGCGGTGAATCACGTTGATGGCGTAACCGACGAGCATGGCCAAGACGATGACAATAAAGCCGATCAGGGGATTGTCGTTCATAGGGTCCTCCTATTTTCCGAGCGGGGAGAATTCGTCGACGATGAGGTCGAGGCATTGCGGAAGCGCGCGGGCTCCAAAGACGCCCGAATTGCTGGAGATAATCTCGCCATCGAACTGCATGCCCAGTGACGGGGTGCAGGTGATCTTGGCTTTCTTGGTCTGGATGATCTTGAACTGTGGGCGCCCGAGTACCTTGCCGGCGGGGTCAAGCGCAGCGGTGATCACGGTAGGCAGCAGCTGCACGGTGCGCACGGGTTCGATGACCGCAATGTCGACCATGCCGTCGTTCATGCGGCAGTTGGGGAACAGGTTGATGTCGTTTTGGATGACCGAGGTGTTGCCGGCCATGCAGCAGATGCCATCGAGCTCCTCGACAATGCCGTCATGCTCGATGGTAAAGTGCGCCACCGTGGGGTTGGGCGTGGCGAGCGCGGAGAGGAAGTAGGCGATCTCGCCGATGTCGTTTTTGGTAGGGGCGGCCTTCATCATGATCTCGGCGTCGAAGCCCGAGCCGGCGATGATGATAAAGCCGTGGCGCTTTTCGTTGCCGTTCTCGTCGAGCCAAAAGAGCTCGCCCATGTCCACTTTGACCGTGCGACCGGCACGGCAGGCCTTGGCAAGTGCCGCTGCCTCGGGGGCATTACCGATGTTGTTAAAGAACAGGCAGGCTGTGCCGGAGGGGAAGACGAGCGTGGGGACGCCGCATCCGCGCATTTGGTCGAGTACGTTGGAGACGGTGCCGTCGCCGCCCGAAATCACCACGCGATCAAACTCGCGCACGTCTGCCACGGCGTCTTCGGGTTCCATGCCATCGCCGATAAAACGCATCACGACCTCGTCGCCGCCCTGCGCGAGGGCGTGCGTGAATGCGTAGATTTCATCTGAGCTGGGGCCCGATGCCGGGTTGTGGATGATAAGGCAGCGCATACTTACGTTCCCGTTCTGTGACTAACCGAGTATAGTTGTAAGGCAATGCCGATATCCTACCCGTGTTTTTCGGGCCTAACCTTATTCGATGGGTTGATATGTACATTTCCACACATCAGGCTCTACTCGACTTTTGTCAGCGCGCCCGTGAGTTTGACGCGATTGCCGTCGATACCGAGTTTTTGCGCGAGCGCACGTTCCATCCGCGCCTGTGCCTGGTCCAGATTGCCACTCCTGCCGAGAGCGTCGCGGTTGATCCGCTGGTGATCGACGACCTGTCTCCCTTGGCCGAACTCATGGCCGACGAGAGCGTGACCAAGGTGTTCCATGCTTGCTCGCAGGACATGGAAGTTATGCTTCATACCGTAGGCGTGTTGCCGCGTCCGATTTTTGACACGCAGGTGGCCGCCGCCTTTTTAGGCGAGCGCCAGCAGATTTCCTACGGCGCGCTCGTGCAGACGTTTTGCGGCGTCTCGCTGCCCAAGACTGAGTCGCTGACCGACTGGTCGCGTCGCCCGCTGACCGATAAGCAGATTGAGTACGCGATCGATGACGTCAAGTACCTGATCGTCGCCTATACCGAGATGATGAGCCGTCTGCGCGAGCTGGGCCGCGTGGACTGGGTACTCGACGAGTTGCGCCCGCTGGCTGACGAGTCGCACTATCGCGCCGATCGCCACGAGGCGTTCCGCAAGGTCAAGCGCATCAATTCGTGCAGCCGTCACCAGCTGGGTATCGCGCGCGAGCTCGCCGCCTGGCGCGAGGACCGCGCCGAGCGCCGTAACATCCCGCGCAAGTGGGTCATGTCCGACGACACGCTGCTTGCGCTCGTTAAGCGCAATCCCGTCCGCGTTGAGGAGTTCCGTAGCATTCGCGGTACCGACCAGCTGGGGGAGCGCGACGTGGACGGTGCGCTCATGGCCATCAAGCGCGGCGCGAGCTGCCCGCACGATCGCCTGCCGCTCATGGTGCGCGGACACCGTCAGATCTCGCCGGAGCTGGAGAGCGTGACGGACCTGATGTATGCGCTCATCCGCCTGGTTGCCGAGCGCTCGGGCGTGGCGACCTCGGTCATTGCCTCGCGCGATGACCTGGCCGACTATATTGAGCATCCCGAGCAGAGCCCCCTGCGTGAAGGCTGGCGTTTTGAGCTTGTTGGTTCGCGCCTGGACGATCTGCTCTCGGGCAATATGGGGCTGACGGTCAAAGATGGCAAAATTGAATTGCTATAAGGAAGCCTAGCCGCTTGAGTGGGTAAAATGCCTCCAACGTGTAACTCGATTCGGAGGAATTCGCATGCCTTATTACTATGGATACGGCTTTGGCATCGACCCACTGTACCTGCTGGTTGTTCTTGTCTGCACGGTACTTGGCCTTGCCGCACAGAACTATATCAATTCGACGTACAAGACGTGGTCCAAGGTTCGCTCGGACGGCGACACGGGCGCCACGGTCGCTCGCCGCATGCTCGACGCCAACGGCTGCAATGCCGTGGGTATCAAGGGCGTCGCTGGTGAGCTTACCGACCACTACAACCCGCAGGACAACAATCTGTATCTGTCGGATTCCAACCGTTCGGGCGGCTCGGTCGCAAGCGTTGCTGTCGCTTGTCACGAGGCAGGCCATGCCGCGCAGCGTCAAAGTGGCTATGCCATGATGAAGGTACGCACCGCCCTCGTGCCGGTCGTCAACTTTACCCAGAACACTTGGACCATCGTGCTGCTCATGGGCCTGTTTATGAACATCGCGGGACTCACGACCCTCGCGCTGATCTTCTTCTCGTTTAGCGTGCTGTTCCAGTTCGTTACGCTGCCGGTCGAGATTGACGCCAGCCGCCGCGCCGTGGCGTACATCGAGCAGTCGGGCATGAGCTCCAAGCAGGTCAACGGTGCCAAGAAGGTCTTGACGGCAGCCGCGCTTACCTACGTGGCGGCGGCACTCACCTCGATTATTCAGCTGCTCTATCTTATGGCTCGCTACAACAGAAACTCCAACCGATAACAAATTGGGTCGCTGGGCGCCGCGGGAATTTGTGTCCCCGCGGCGCTGTACTATGTGTTGGACTTGAATTTGCGCAGGGCCAGAGCCTTTGTGCACGATGACGAAAGGAGGCTGCGTGGCAGGCTGGAATCTAACCGGCAATAGCGTTTCCGCCGAGTTCGACGGTTCGGACGAGCAAGAGCGTAAAGAGCTCAGCGTGAGCCAGGCGGTAGAGATCGCCGCCGGTGCGCTCGATGCTATTCCGCAACTGACCGTCCTGGGCGAGGTCACGGGTTTCCGTGGTCCCAATGCCCGAAGCGGCCACTGCTACTTCCAGATTAAAGACGACTCGGCCGCCGTCGACTGCATCATCTGGAAGGGCGCCTATCTCAAGCGTACCTTCGATCTGCGTGACGGCATGCAGGTGAGCTTTAAGGGCAGCTTCAATCTCTACAAGCCTACGGGTCGCATGAGCTTCGTTGCCCGCTCGTTCTCGCTGGCGGGGGAGGGTCTGCTGCGTCAACAAGTGGCGCAACTGGCCGAAAAGCTACGCCGCGAGGGCCTGATGGACGAAGCGCGCAAGCGCCGCATTCCGGTGTTCTGCTCCCGCGTGGCGGTTGTCACCTCGCTTTCGGGTGCCGTAATCGACGACGTCAAGCGCACATTGCGTCGTCGCAACCCGCTCGTCGAGCTCGTCTGCGTGGGCGCCAAGGTTCAAGGCGAGGGTGCGCCGGCCGAGCTCATTGAGGGCTTGCGCCGCGCCGCTTCCATTACGCCGGCGCCCGACTGTATTTTGCTGGTGCGCGGCGGCGGCTCCTTTGAGGACCTCATGACCTTTAATGACGAGGAACTTGCCCGCGCGGTGGCGGCTTGTCCTGTGCCCGTGGTGACCGGCATTGGTCATGAGCCCGATACCTCGATCTGCGATATGGTGAGCGACCGTCGCGCCTCCACGCCCACGGCGGCGGCAGAATCGGTGGCGCCGGCTATGACGGAGTTGGCCGATGTGCTCGAGGCGCGCCATCAGCGTCTGGGTGCCGCGATGGCATCGATGATTGGGTCGGCCCAGGTCGACCTGGAGATGCTCGATCAGCGCGGTCGCCGTGCCTGGGATACCTATACGGCTCGCTTGGGTGATGCGCTCGATGCGGCTGCGTGTCGCCCGTGCCTCAACGACCCCACATTTATGGTCGACCGTCGCGAATCGGAGCTTGCGCTGACTGCCGATCGCCTGTCGGGCGCCATAGTACGCTCGGTCGGGACATTCCGCTCCAACTTTGAGCGCTTGCCCGAGCGTCTGATTACAAGCACCTCGGGGCTCGATGGTAAGCGCCATGCGCTCACGCTTGCGAGTTCCCGCCTAGAGCATCAAGGGCGCACGATGCTCAGCAAGCCAGCGTCCGACCTGAGCCGTGCGGCAGCGTCGCTCGATGCCCTGTCGCCGCTCAAAGTGCTTGCTCGCGGCTATTCCATCGCGTACAGCGATGATGGTGTGGCTACGAGTGCCAAGACCTTTAAGCCTGGCGACGCCATTCGCGTGCGCATGGCAGACGGCAACGTGGCAGCAACGGTCGATACGGTCGAGTAGACCGCGTTTCGCAGTGATAGACCCTTAGGAAAGGAAACAGATATGGCAGAGAAGACCCCGGTAGAGCAGCTTACGTACAAGCAGGCCTCGCAGGAGCTGGAGCTCATCATCCGCAGCCTGGAGTCGGGCGATATGGAGCTCGAGGAGTCGCTCGAGAGCTACACCCGCGGCGTCGAGCTCCTCAAAAGCCTGCGCACCCGCCTGTCCGATGCCGAGCAGAAGGTCTCGGTGCTCCTTAAGGACGTCGACGGCAACGACGTGCTCGCCGACGGCGAGGCCGCCAACACCGATGATAACCTTTCGTTCTAAGCATCTCGACCAAATATAATTACCTTGGTCTGTAAGAAAGGAACCAGCTATGTGCGATTGCATCTTCTGTAAAATTGCCAACCACGAGATCCCCTCGACCGTTGTCTATGAGGACGACCAGGTCATCGCCTTCGACGACCTCAACCCGCAGGCGCCGGTCCACACGCTCGTGATCCCTAAGAAGCACTACAGCGACATCGCCGACAGCGTGCCTGCCGAGACCATGGGCGCCATGGCCCACGCCATCCAGGAGGTCGCCAAGGCCAAGGGTCTGGAGGACGGTTTCCGCGTCATCTCCAACAAGGGCGTTAACGCCGGCCAGACCGTCATGCACTTCCACATGCACGTCCTCGGCGGCAAGAGCCTGGGCGAGAACCTCATCTGAGGACGCGTAGCCCGTCGACTTGGCTGCCTTTGGAGTAATCTATGCAGCTTTCTCAACTCGAATACCTTCAAGCGGTAGCGAACTATGGCGGCGTGCGCAAAGCAGCTCGCGCCGTTCATGTGAGTCCGCAGGCCGTTTCGTCGGCAATCAAAAAGTTGGAATCTGAGTATCAGATTGTTTTGCTCGACCGATCGGCGGGGGAGGCTGTTTTGTCTCCGGCGGGCAGAGAATTTGCGCGTCGTGCACGCGTGATCCTGACACAAGTCGACGATCTCAAAAAGTACGCTCAATCGAGGGGCGACGGCGTTTCGCCCGATGGCCACTTTCGTCTTTACGCCCCCTGCCTTCATGGGCGGGGGCGCCTTTTTGCCGAAAGCTGGTATGACTCGTTTGAACGCTCGCACCCTCAGATTCACCTTGATGTGTGGCATCAGCCAACGGCTACATGCTTTGAATCACTTGTGCTTGGCATTTCGGATGCGGCTATCTCATTCGAGGAACCACGGGACAGCGTCCTTTCTTCAAAATATTTGGGTGAAAAGGAGCTCAAGGTTCTTTCGTGCCCAGCGGGTCATCAATCTGTGGGCGCCATGACCATTCGCGAGTTACTGGGCGGCAGGCTCGCTGTTCCCATTAATTTTTCACCCTGTCTCAATGCAATCAATCAATGTCCCGAAGCCCAGCTCGTCAATTTTCGCTTCCGTGATGTTGAATACGGAAGCAGGGCTCAGACTGAGTTTCTTCAAGCCGGGGGATTGATATTGAGTTTTTCTGGCTCTTCTCTCGCATCAGATGTATTGGAAGTGAGCGAGTGCTCCATTGAAGGTTCGCGTGATGTAACCTTGCCCATCTACTTTTGCTATCGACAAAATGCCTGGACCGATCGACACCAGACGGTATTTCTTCACCTATTGCGTCATCTCGCTTCGTGAGGCCTTTTGGCCTCGTGTCGTAAAGTGATTATTGACGCCTTGTAACACATAGCTGACAGCTTTGCCCTCATGCTTTTCCAAGATTCCGATTTAGATTGCTGACTCTTGGAGGGCGGAGCATGAAAAACCGTACGGTTTTGCTTTATATGACGTTCGTTTTTCTGTCGAACTTCAGCACCATTTTGTATTTTCTGACGGTTTACCTTGAATTCGTCGGATTCTCGATGGCGGCGATTTCTAGCATGATGATTGCATATCAAGTGAGCAAGTTCATCCTCGAAGTTCCCACTGGCTATATTGCTGATAGGTTTGGACGAAAGACTAGCGGTCTCGTTGGCGTTGTGGGAATGCTTGGATACTACGCCGCCCTGCTTCTCGTCCGTTCTCCTCTGCTTTTAATCGGCGCGTTTGCTCTCAAAGGTTTTGCCGTTGCATGTGTGAGCGGATCCATAGAAGCGATTTACATTGACAGCGTCTCTCAGGACCAGCTCGTAAGACTTAGTGTCGTTGAGCGATTTGTTTTCTATGCCTCTTATGCCATCTCCGCTTGTGTGGGCGGTTTCATTTCGTCCGTCGGTGCATACCTCATTGGTCTTTCGGCAGATATCATCGCAATGGTGTTGACGTTGGTTGTCGTTATCTGCATTCCTGAGATGCGAAGAGGGGGCACTGCGGCGACACCTGAGCTTGGAATGAGCCCGAAGATGATCGGTGCTGCTATTACGGGTAATGGCGTTCTTCGGTCATCGTTCATCATGGACTGTTCTCAGGCATTTGCCTTCGTCGCCCTAGAAGATTTTTTCTCACTGTTGCTTGCAGGCCGCGGAATGAATGCCGTCGCTTCGGGCGTGACCATTGCGGTCCAGCTCCTTGCCTCCGCCTCCATAGGGTTTATTGTGCCCAGCGCGATTACTCGTGTCGACAAGGGCCGTTTTGCGCGTATTTGCGGCATCATTCGCTTAGTATTGACAGCTTTGTTTTTGATTCCCCTTACTCCGGTTAATTTGCTGCCCGTGTTCTATGTGCTGCAGACGGTTGCGTACTCGTTGTTTGCCCCAATCAAATACTCATTTTTTCAAAATGCTGCCGATTCTTCGATGCGCTGTTCACTGATTTCGGTTCAAAGCCAGATGGTGGCGGTGGGTGCCGTTCTTTTCTATCTGCTCAACGCTGTGTTGAGTAGCGTTGCGGGCATTCGAGTCGTATTGCTTGTTGCGCTCGGGATTTCTTCCCTGGTGTATATCCCCGCGCTATTTCGTCTTACAAGTCAAAGGCCGTGAGTATTTGGGCATCGATAACTTATATATCAACGCAATAAACCCGAGCGCGAGGGCGTTTGGGTTTATTATTGAAGCGTATGTAACCTGGCGGCGCCACACCGCCTGTTAGTAGGGAGACACATGAACGTTCTGGTCGTCAACGCAGGATCTTCGACCCTTAAGTATCAGGTCATCGATACCAAGTCCCATAAGGTGTCCGCAAAGGGCTCCTGCGAGCGCGTCTGCTTTACCGGCGGTACCTTCACCCACGCTGCCAACGGCTCCAAGAAGGTGACCGAGAACATTGAGTTCCCCGACCACAAGGTCGCCATCGAGGTCGTTCTGAAGGACCTCGAGGCCAACGGCGTCAAGATCGAGGGCATCGGCCACCGTATCGTTCAGGGCGGTTGGTACTTCGGTGATTCCTCCCTCGTCGACGAGGACGTCCTCGCCAAGATCCGCGAGGTTGCTCCGCTCGCCCCGCTGCACAATAACCCCGAGGCCAACGTTATCGAGTACTGCCTGGAGCAGTATCCCGACCTGCCCAACGTCACGGTCTATGACACCGCTTTCCACTTCAACATGCCCGAGGTCGCCAAGACTTACGCTCTGCCCAAGGATGTTTGCGACAAGCTGCACATTCGTAAGTACGGCGCCCACGGCACCAGTTACCGCTACATCTCCAAGAAGGTCGCCGAGATGACCAACGGCGGGGCCCGCAAGGTCGTCGTGTGCCACATCGGTTCCGGTGCCTCCCTGTGCGCCATCGAGGACGGCAAGTGCATGGACACCACCATGGGTCTCACCCCGCTTGACGGCGTCATGATGGGCACCCGCTGTGGCTCCATCGACCCGGCTACCGTGTGCTACCTGCAGCGCGAGGGCGGCTACACCTTCGACGAGGTTGACGAGATGATGAACAAGAAGTCCGGCCTTTTGGCTGTGACCGGTGGCAAGACCAACGATTGCCGCAATGTCGAGGAGCTCGCTGCCGCTGGCGACCCCGAGGCTCAGCTCGCCTTCGATATGTTCGTCTACAAGATTGCCGCCAAGGCTGCCGAGATGGCCACTTCTATGTGCGGTATGGACACCCTGGTCTTTACCGCCGGCATCGGCGAGCACGCTCCGGCCGTCCGCGCCGGCGTTGCCGACCGCCTGGCCTTTATGGGCGTCAAGATGGATCATGCCCGCAACGCCCTGCGTGGTGACGGCGCTTGGTGCCTGTCTGCCAAGGATTCCAAGGTCAAGATTTTCGTCATCCCCACGGACGAGGAGTTCATGATCGCTTCCGACGTCGAGCGCATCGTCAACGGCAAGTAATTGCAAGAGGGGAGGGGCTGGACGACCGAGCGCCGTTCAGCCCCTCTTTCGTCTCGTTGAGCGATATGCCTGATAGCTATTTATCAAGTTGTGATAACTTCTTATTAACATGCGGCCGCCTTAAGGGGTCTGCGCCGACCGTATCGCACTGCAAAGGAGTCTCATGAACGTACTTGTTGTCAACGCCGGCAGCTCGAGCCTTAAATATCAGCTTTTGGATACCGATACCCGCGAGGTTTTCGCCAAGGGCAACTGCGAGCGTATCGGCTCGGACATGGGCATCTTTGGCCACTCCGAGAACGGTGGTGCCAAGCAGACCGAGGAGATTCCTTTTCCCGATCATCGCTGCGCCATTGCGCGCGTGCTCGAGGAGCTCGAGAAGACCGACTTTACGATCGATGGCATCGGCCACCGTATCGTTCAGGGTGGCTGGCACTTCGATGATTCCGCGGTCGTCGACGATGAGGTCATGGCTAAGATCCTCGAGGTTGCTCCGCTCGCCCCGCTGCACAATTACGGCGAGGCCGCGGCAATCGAATATTGCCGCGAGAAGTATCCGGAGCTGCCCAACGTGGCCGTCTTCGACACCTCGTTCCACATGACCATGCCCGAGGTCGCCTACACCTACGCGCTGCCCAAGGACGTGTGCGACAAGTACCACGTGCGCAAGTACGGTGCCCACGGCACGAGTCACCGCTATGAGTGGATGATGGCCAAGGAGATCCTGGGCTCGCGCTGCCACCGCCTGCTCTCGTGCCATTTGGGCAACGGCGCCTCGCTTGCCGCCATCGAGGACGGTGTATGCCGCGATACCACGATGGGCCTCACGCCGCTCGACGGCCTGATGATGGGCACCCGTTGTGGTTCCATTGACCCGGCTACCGTGTGCTACCTGCAGCGCGAGGGCGGCTACAGCTACCAGGAAGTCGATGACATGATGAACAAGCAGGCTGGTCTGCTTGCCATCTCGGGCATCTCCAACGACGCCCGTGACATCCGCACGCGCGCCTCCGAGGGCGACGAGCGCTGCCTGCTCGCCTTCGATATGTTCGCCTACAAGGCCATGCAGCAGGCCGGTTCTATGATCGCTTCTATGGCGGGCGTGGATACCATCACCTTTACCGCCGGCATCGGCGAGAACGACTGGTCGATCCGCAAGGCCTTCTGCGACTGTTTTGAGTGGCTGGGCGTGCGCATCGACAACAACAAGAACCGCGAGGCCGTGGGCAACGGACCGCAGGTCATCAGCGCCGCCGGCTCTTCCGTCACGGTCATGGTCATTCCCACCGACGAGGAATACATGATCGCCCACGACGTCGAGCGTCTGACCAAGAACAACTAACGCGCGCATTTGCAAGTAAGCGAAAGGCCTCCAGAGCAACGACTCAGGAGGCCTTTTTGCTAGCAGGCGGACGGCGGAAACCCTATCCCATTTCGAGCGCAAATTCTGGGACACGCTTTCCGGTTGAGGCACGTTGCGGAAAGTGCGACCCACAATAAAGCAAAATTCCGTCCCGCAGTTTCCCAAACAGGCCCCAAGGGGAAACTGCATCCCAAAATTCGCCTTCAAACTGGGATACGCTTTCCGCTTGAACAGCCGCCGATCTGCAGCACGTCTCGCAGATCCAAAGTGGCCATATCCGCAACGCCTTCGCTCCCAACAATTGCACCCATCCATTCAGATCCTCAGCCCCAGCTCGTAGCCAAGCCGCCGTCCACTCCAGATGCCCTGAATTCTTCGTAGCAGTAGAAGGCCGTACGGGCTGACCCCTGAAAACATTCCGCACTGATATCTTCTGTATTGAAGACGTCGATGATGCACCCGTATACCATTGACGTCGACACCATCAGATGCGGACCGCGCGGTGACCCCACATTCCGCTGGCGCCCACAGGGCTGCCCTCGTTTCCTGACATGTCCCGCGCGGGCCGCGGCGAGCCGAGACCGCCGCATGACCTAATAGGAGCATGGAGCGATACCGCGGACCCGAACAACCGCATTCTATCGCGCCCCGTCAGTGTGCCGTCTGCCCGGTCCAGGCGAGCACGGAAAGAACGGAGCGAGACATGAGAACCGAATCGACACCCGGCGCCCGCGGGCCGGTCTTCTGCGGGGTCGACACCCACGCCGACTCGCACTGGCTGTGCGTCCTCGACTGGAGGGGCCGCAAGGTCCTGTCCCGCCGGTTCCCCGCCGACGCGGCGGGCTACGAGGCGCTCGCCGGGGCGATCGCGGCGGCCGGGGAGCCGGCCTGCGTCGCGATGGAGGGGACGTCGTCCTACGGGGCGGGCCTCACCAGGCACCTCGCGTCGCTGGGGATGCCCGTGCGCGAGGCGCTCTCCCCGGCGAGGATGCAGAGGAGGCGCCCGGGGTGTTAGCGCTACTGTAAAAACAACCATTTTGACCAACGCTCAACAACCAATCATG
>ERZ834433.46-NODE-46-length-148716-cov-5.326858_pt1 | contig 148716 bp, 117 predicted proteins | sample MGYA00519948_ERZ834433 | MGnify/ENA primary metagenome ERZ834433 (study PRJEB31850, sample SAMEA3708752) | human gut metagenome | biome: human gut; feature: human-associated habitat; material: faeces | place: China | collected 2014 ...
CCGCACTGCGTGCTTATTGTGGCTGCCGCCACTGTTTTACTCATAAAAAGGCGCTCAGCACATACAGATGTCCGCTCGCAAAAACATGCAAGCATGTTTTGTGCTTCCCGAACACTATATGGCTGAACTGTTGCGTTAAAGTCTTAAGATTCTCTAAAAATCTTGACAAATACGGCGCTTATGTCTATAGTATGTGGTAGTTATTTTAAGGTAAAGGTATTGATGAAGAGGAGTACATTATTCCAACCGCCAGAGAGAACTGCCCGGAGAATTTAAGGAAGCTTTGCAGGAGATTGAGCAAAAGATGAAGAAGATCCGGCTGAAAGGCAGTTTCGGAAAAAGGATGATGGAAGGTAGCTTCTGAACCGGATGATTGAACGATTGAAGTAGGTTATCCCGGAGTAGTTCCCGTTATAGAATGTGAGAGATATATGTGTGACAGCATATATGAAATAAGGTGGTACCGCGGAGAATTCGCCCTTTACAGATGTAAAGGGCGTTTTTTGTTGCCAAGCATGCGATAAAACAGTCCGGTGGACTGTTTTGAGTATCGGCGGCTGGTCAAAGTCGGGTTTGTCCGAAATTTTGGCGCGTGCAAAGTGCCAAGCCCCTCACTTATGAGGGGCGGAGAGTTGAAGTGGGCTTGCTCACTTTGTTCAATAAAATGAGGGAAAGCAAAGAAAGGAAAAAAGAATGAGCAAAGAACTGGCAAAGACATATGATCCGAAAGCGATCGAAGAAAAATTATATGAGAAGTGGTGTGAAAACAAATATTTTCACGCTGAGGTTGACAGGAGCAGAAAACCGTTTACAACGGTGATGCCGCCTCCGAACATTACCGGAAAACTTCATATGGGTCATGCGCTTGACAACACATTGCAGGATATCCTGATCCGTTATAAGAGAATGGAAGGCTACAATGCGTTATGGATTCCGGGAACGGACCATGCGGCTATCTCTACAGAAGTAAAAGTTACGAATCAGCTCAAAGAAGAAGGTATTGATAAGAAAGAACTTGGACGGGAAGGATTCCTTGAGCGTACATGGCAGTGGAAAGAAGAGTATGCCGGAACAATCGAGAATCAGCTTAAGAAGCTCGGTATTTCCTGCGACTGGGACAGAGAGCGTTTTACGATGGATGAGGGATGCTCGAAAGCGGTTGAAGAAGTATTTATCAAATTATATGAAAAAGGATATATTTACAAAGGATCAAGGATCATCAACTGGTGTCCGAAATGTAAGACATCTCTTTCAGATGCAGAGGTAGAGCATGAAGAGCAGGAAGGACATTTCTGGCATATCAAATATCCGATCGTAGGAACAGACCGTTTCCTTGAGATCGCGACAACGCGTCCGGAGACGCTTCTTGGAGATACGGCGATCGCGGTACATCCTGATGACGAGAGATATCAGGATATTATCGGCAAAAACGTGATCCTTCCGCTTGTAAACAGAGAGATCCCGATCGTGGCGGATTACTATGTAGACAAAGAGTTCGGAACAGGAGCGGTAAAGATCACTCCGGCACATGACCCGAATGACTTTGAAGTAGGAAAACGTCATGATCTGGAAGAGATCAATGTAATGAACGATGACGCTACGATCAATGAAAAGGGCGGAAAATACGCAGGTATGGAACGCTATGAGGCGAGAAAGGCAATCGTAAAAGATCTTGAAGAGCAGGGATATCTCGTGAAAGTTGTTCCGCATACACATGCAGTCGGAACACACGACCGATGCGGTACGACAGTTGAGCCGCTCATCAAACAGCAGTGGTTCGTGAAGATGGAAGAGCTTGCAAAACCGGCGATCGAGGCGCTCAAAAGCGGAGAATTAAAATTTGTGCCTGAACGTTTCGATAAGATTTATCTTCACTGGCTTGAAAATATCAAAGACTGGTGTATTTCCAGACAGATCTGGTGGGGACACAGAATTCCGGCATATTACTGTGACGAATGCGGAGAATTTGTCGTAGACAGACACGCTCCGGAGAAATGCCCGCATTGCGGATGCACGCATTTTACACAGGATGAAGATACGCTTGATACATGGTTTTCATCAGCGCTCTGGCCGTTCTCTACACTCGGCTGGCCTGATAAGACGGAAGATCTTGATTACTTCTATCCGACAGACGTGCTTGTGACAGGATACGACATCATTTTTTTCTGGGTGATCCGTATGGTATTCTCAGGATATGAGCATACAGGAAAATCTCCGTTCCACACAGTACTGATCCACGGACTTGTAAGAGATTCACAAGGCCGAAAGATGAGTAAGTCTTTAGGAAACGGAATCGATCCGCTGGAGATCATCGACAAGTACGGCGCGGACGCACTTCGTCTGACTCTTGTTACCGGAAATGCACCGGGAAATGACATGCGTTTCTATAATGAGAGAGTTGAGGCAAGCCGTAACTTTGCCAATAAAGTATGGAACGCATCCCGTTTCATTATGATGAATATGGATGAAAATATTATTGACGAACCGTCTCATGATCTGTTTACTCCGGCAGACAGATGGATCTTATCGGCTGCGAATACGCTTGCAAAAGACGTGACGGACAATATGGACAAATTTGAGCTTGGTATTGCGGTTCAGAAAGTATATGACTTTATATGGGATGAGTTCTGCGACTGGTATGTAGAGATGGCAAAATTCCGTATTTACCACAAAGAGGAAGCTCCGGAGGCCGCAAACTGCGCTCTCTGGGTATTGAAAACTGTGTTGGCTCAGGGATTGAAACTGCTTCACCCGTTTATGCCGTTTATAACAGAAGAGATTTACGGGGCGCTCGTTCCGGAGGAAGAGTCGCTTATGATGTCCGAGTGGCCGAAATACAAAGAAGAGTGGAATTTTGCGCAGGATGAGTTTGTCATGGAACGCGTGAAAGCGGTGACAAGAGGCATCCGAAACATCCGTGCGGAGATGGACGTTCCGAACAACCGTAAAACAAACGTATTCATCGTCAGCGAAAAAGAAGAACTGACAAAAGCGATTGAAGGATTTAAACAGTCGGTAATGCCGCTTATGTTGGCGTCCGACATCATCGTGCAGAGCACAAAAGAGGGAATAGAGGACAATGCGGTATCCATCGTAGTTCCTGATGCGGTCGTATATCTGCCGCTTGAGGATCTTGTGGATTTCGAGCAGGAAAAAGAGAGACTTACAAAGGAAGAAGAGAGACTGAACAAAGAGATCAAACGTGCGAAAGGAATGCTTGCAAACGAGAAGTTCGTAAGCAAAGCTCCGGAGGCAAAAGTTCAGGAAGAGAGGGACAAACTCGAGAAATACGAGCAGATGCTCGCACAAGTAAAGGAGAGAATGGTAGGTCTTGGCTAATATAAAAGGTTTTTTTACAAAAGTCAGAAATCTGAAAAAAGAAGATATTAAGGAACACTTTAAAAAGAGGAAAGAACGCAGGCAGATGATCTTGGAAAAACGGCGCAATGGAAAGTTCGCCAAGAAGATGCAGCCGGTTTATAAGTGGATGAACCGGCTGTCTGTTCCGCTTCAGTTTCTGCTTGCATGTATCATTAACTTTTTCATCGAAGTCATCTCAAGACTTTCGTTTGGAGAGGCGTGGGCGTATCTTACAAAAACGCCGCTTGTGTTTTTGTATAATTCATGCATGATATTCGTTACATTTACGATCGTTTATCTGGTGCGAAGGCGTGTGTTTACAAGAATATTGCTCAGCGTGTTCTGGCTGTTTTTGGGAATCTGCAACGGATATCTGCTGACGAAGCGTGTAACCCCCTTTAATGCACAAGATTTGAAAGTCCTTTCAGACGCATTGGAGTTGACGGGAAATTATTTTAACACGTTTGAGCTTATTATGATCATTATCGGTGTGACCGCTTTGATCGTATGGGTCGTTTCGATGTGGAAACGGGGCGGACAGTACACAGGAAAGATGCACCGCTGGATCGCGCTTGGCGGAGTTGTCGCTTCCTTTGTCGGCTGTATGGCGCTGACAAATCTGGCGATTGACAAACGTGTCATTTCTAATTACTTCGGAAACATTGCGTTTGCATATGAAGATTATGGATTTCCGTATTGCTTCTCGGCAAGTTTGTTTAATACAGGGATCAACGAGCCGACAGGATATGGCAAAGAGACGATGGAGAAGATCAACGAAGAAGAAAAACTGACGAAAAGTTCGACGGGAAGATCGGAAGAACAGCGTCCGAATATTATTTTCGTACAGCTTGAGTCGTTTTTCGATCCGACAGAGGTAGAGTGGCTTCGCTTCTCCGAAGATCCGATCCCGAATTTGAGAAAAATGTTCAGCGAATATTCAAGCGGATACTTTAAAGTGCCGTCAGTCGGCGCGGGAACGGCAAACACAGAATTTGAAGTTCTCACAGGAATGAGTATGCGTTTCTTCGGACCGGGAGAATACCCATATAAAACATATGCAAAGACTCGTACGTTAGAGAGCGCGGCGTCTGCCCTTAAAGGGCTTGGATACGGCGCCGAAGCTCTTCATAATAACGGAGGAAATTTCTACAGCCGCGCCCAGGTATTTAACAACATGGGATTTGATCATTACACAAGTAAGGAGTTTATGAATATACTCCAGACAACGCCGAAAGGATGGGCGACAGACGATATTCTCGTTCCGAATATTATGGAGTCTATGGATACGACCGAAGGGCAGGACTTTGTGTTTACAGTCAGCGTAGAAGGTCACGGAGAGTATCCGACAGAAAAAGTGTTGGAAGATCCGGAGATCGTTGTAAGCGGCGTGGAAGATGAAGGCGAAAGAAATGCATGGGAATATTATGTAAATCTTGTCCATGCAATGGATGAATTTGCCGGAGATCTCGTACGCGCCGTGGAGGAAAGAAACGAGCCGACTGTACTTGTGTTCTACGGCGATCATCTTCCGACGATGAATCTGGAAGCAAAAGACCTAAAGAGCAGATATCTGTACAATACAAATTATGTTATATGGGATAACATCGGGTTAGAGAAAAAGGACGGAAACGTAGCGGCATATCAGGTGATGGCAGATGTGTTTGAAAGACTGGATATCCATGCCGGAACAGTATTCAACTATCATCAGCAGCGCCGCCATACGAAAAATTATCTGGCAGACCTGGAACTGCTGCAGTACGATATCATGTACGGCGATCAGTACGTTTACGCAGAAGAAGGCTCTCCGATGAAAGAAGGCCATATGTATATGGGCGTAAAAGACGCCGTGATCTCACAGGTGACAGAACAATATAATAAAACATACAGTATTTACGGAGAGAATTTTACGAAACAAAGTAAAGTATTTATTAACGGGGAAAAGCAAAAGACGACGTTTTTAAATAACACCCGTCTGGATCTGAAAGAGTCAAAACTTTCCGACGGAGACACGATCATGGTAGCGCAGGTCGGATCGAGCAATACGACGTTTCGGACGACGAAGACGTATAAGTATAACGCCGGAACGCTGACCGAGATGCCGCCGGAAAAAGATGCGCCGGAAAACGGCAGACAGGCGTTTGTCGTTGAGAAGGAAGAAAAAGAAAAATGACATACAGTGAAGCAGTAGACTATATACTGGACATTCCCAAATTTACAAAAAAAAATGATGCGGCACACACGAAAGCTTTTCTGAAAACGCTCGGAGATCCTCAGCGGAAAATGAGGATCATCCATGTGGCGGGAACAAACGGAAAAGGTTCTGTGTGCGCGTATCTGGACGGAATGCTCCGTTCGGAACAGAAACGAACGGGGCTTTTTACGTCTCCCCATCTTGTAAAGATCAACGAGAGGATCGTTATAGACGGACAGATGATTTCGGATGAAAGATTTCTCGAAGTATTTGAAGAAACGATGCAGGCAGTGGACAAGATGAAAGAAGCAGGGCTTTCTCATCCTACTTTTTTCGAGTTCCTTTTCGGTATGGCGGTGCTTGCATTTGCAGAAAGCGGCGTGGAATATGCCGTTCTTGAGACAGGACTGGGGGGAAGGCTTGACGCGACGAACGCCGTGGAATCTCCGGCGGCATCAGTGATCACTTCGATCGGTTTTGATCATGAACAGTATCTCGGAGATACGTTGGAGAAGATCGCATCTGAAAAAGCGGGCATTATCAAGCCTCATGTTCCCGTATATTATGCGCAGACGACGGGAGAAAGCGATTCGGTAATTGAAAAAGAAGCAAAAAAGCGCGGAAGTTTCTGTAAAAAAATAGGGAAAGATGCGTACGAAATTCTTGGAATCGAAGACAAACATATTGCATTTTCATGTTTGAATGATTATTATGGAACTACCACGTGGAAATTGAACAATATCGGTTTGTACCAGCCGCATAACGCATTGCTTGCGATGGAGGTGATGCGTGGTCTGTTCGGAGAAAACGGACATCCGCATTTATGGAAAGAGGCTCTTGAGGCGGTGAGATGGCGCGGAAGGATGGAAGAAGTTCTGCCCGGAGTATATGTGGATGGAGCACATAACATAAGCGCGGTCAAGGCGTTTGCAGAGACAGTGGAAAAGGCCGGGTTTGCAGATGCGGTTTTGTTTTCCGCGGTTCGGGATAAAGACTATGAAGAAATGATAAAATATCTCTGTGAGCATACAGAGGCGGCATGCTATATCGTGACGCAGATTGAAGACGCGAGGGGGACGCGGGCGGACGAACTGGGAGTAGTTTTTCGGAAGTACACCGACAAACCCGTCCGTGTGATCGGTTCGGTGAAGGATGCTTTTGAATATGCGGTGAGCAGCAGAAGAGGCGGCAATGTATACTGTCTTGGGTCGCTGTATCTGACCGGAATGATCGAGGGGTATCTCGGCAGCAGGGAAAACCAGATTCGGGGAGGTAGATAAAATGCTGGATTACGAAGAAGAATTAAAAAAATTCAAGCCAAGCCTTGAAGTGGATGATATTGAAAATGCGGTTTATCAGGAAGACTTGACGGATATGACCGATCTGTTAAAGCAGGTAATGGATCAGAAGAAGTAGAAAGATAATGGTGGGTATAAATGGAATATACGAAAAAGATCGTATATCAGTCAAACTACTGGTATAACGACGGTCTGAGAAAGGCGAAGATCCGCGATATGTCGGGAGCGATCATGTCTTTGCGGAAAAGTCTTCAGTTCAACAGGGAGAATATAGCCGCGAGAAATCTTCTCGGTCTCGTGTATTATGGGATCGGAGAAGTGCCGGAAGCTCTTGTGGAATGGATCATCAGCAAGAATTTAAAGTCCCGGGACAACATTGCGGATTATTACATTAAAAATGTTCAGTCGTCCGCCAAGGAGCTTGAGCAGATCGATCTTGCGATCAAGAAATACAATCAGTGTCTTACATATTGCAGACAAAACGGGGAGGATCTGGCGGCGATTCAGTTAAAACAGGTGATCGCGGCACATCCGACATTTTTAAAGGCGTATCAGCTTTTAACCTTGATCTATCTGCATACGGGGCAGTATTCTCAGGCGAGACAGACGATCAAGACGGCGAGAAAACTTGACACGACGAATGAGATCACTCTTTTGTATATGCATGAGCTGACAAAAAAGGGGAAAAAGAAAACAAAAGAAGAGAAAAAGAAAGAAGAAGCGGTTGAATACAGTCTTGGAAACGAGACGATCATACAGCCGAAGCATTCCAGATTCAGACAAGTTACGGCCCAGCTTGCGGTTGCCAATATCTTTATCGGAGCGGCGATCGGAGCGGCGATCATCTGGTTTCTTGTGGCGCCTGCCGTGAATCAGTCCAGATCTGAGCGGATGAACGATCAGATGAGAGAATACGCAGACGAGATCAAGTCGTTAGAAGCGCAGGTCAGCGCTCAGACGCGGACGCTTGACAATTACAGAGCTTCAGGCGAAGATGCGCAGGCGAATGCCGAGCTGGCACAAAAGACAGCGGAAGGCTATGAAAAACTGCTGAGTGTGGAAGGGCAGTTCCTTTCAAATGATTATGATGACGCCGCATTGGCAGATGCTCTTCTTGGGATTAGCAGAGACACGTTGAAACAGACAGGACAGGTCAAGTATGATGAGATAGCGGCTGCCGTTTATCCCGGAGCGTGTGAGGTGAAATTAGCAGAAGGAACACAGGCGCTGAATTCAGGTGATTATGCAGGGGCGATAGACCCCTTGTCTAAAGTTGTGCTCATGAACGAAGGATATAACGACGGGCAGGCGCTTTTGAATCTGGCGCAGGCTTATAAAGGAAGCGGAGATAACGAAAACGCGACAGTTTATTTCCAAAAAGTGATAGAAAAATACGCGGGTTCGGAATATGCCGCAGAAGCTCAGAGCGGACTTGCTGAGATTACAAATGAAAATAATTAATACATTACGAAAGAAAAGGAGATGCCGGGAGGCATGTCCTTTTTTTGTATAGGCAACGAGCCAAAGTCCGGGCTTGCCCGAGACCTTGGCGACTGCTTACAATCCCGGAATGTGCCTTTTGGCACTTCCGGTGATTATATAGATTTTTGAATTTAAGATGCCGAAAAGGAGACGACGAAGCGATGGAATATCAGGTACAGGAAAATTGTCTGACGATTTATCTTCCGGCAGAAGTGGATCATCATAATGCGGAGGAGATGAAGCGTAAGGCAGATAAACTAATCGATCGAAATCACATTAAATACGTGATCTTTGATTTTGAAAATACAGATTTTATGGATAGTTCCGGTATCGGAGTTATTATGGGGCGATATAAAACGATTTCTCTGATCGGAGGAGAAGTGTGGGCGGTGCATACAAATGCACGCATCCGTAAAATACTGACTTTGTCAGGGGTGACAAAAATAATGCAGATCTATGAGGAGGAAGAAGAATGACACCTGCAAATGAAATGGAATTAAAGTTTGACAGCAGGTCGGCGAACGAAGGCTTTGCCCGCGTGGCGGTAGCGGCGTTTATGACGCAGTTGAATCCGACGGTAGAGGAGGTTGCAGATGTGAAAACCGCCGTGTCGGAAGCTGTGACAAACGTCATTATCCACGGATATGAAAAAGAAGTACGCAAAGTATATATCAAATGTATGATTGAAGAAAACATATTTACAGTGGAAGTGTGCGATCAGGGAAAAGGAATTGAGAATATCGAGGAGGCAATGTGTCCGATGTATACGACCAGACCGGATCAGGATCGGTCAGGTATGGGATTTGCGTTTATGGAGGCGTTTATGGACAGCGTGGAAGTAGAGTCTGAACTCGGGAAAGGAACGCGGGTGCGGATGAAAAAGGCAGTCGGAAAAGGCAGGGATATATGGACGACACAATCGCTTTGATCAGAAAGTCACACAGTGGGGATAAGGCGGCAAGAGAACAGCTTGTAAAAGAAAATGTCGGACTGGTGCACTGTGTCGTGAAACGTTTTCTTGAAAGGGGCGCGGAACGCGAAGACTTGTTCCAGATAGGGAGCATCGGCTTGCTTAAGGCGATCGATAAGTTTGATCTGACATATAATGTAAAGTTTTCTACTTATGCAGTTCCGCTTATTTCCGGGGAAATCAAGCGTTTCCTGCGGGATGACGGAATGATAAAAGTGAGTCGTTCGCTAAAAGAGATCGCTTATAAAAGCGTACAGGCAAGAGAACGTCTCATCAGTTCGCTGGGGCGCGAGCCGACAATAGAAGAGTTATCAGAAGAAGTCGGAGTGGAAAGAGAAGAACTTGTACAGGCGATGGAGGCGGGATGCGAGATTGAATCCATTTACCGGCCGGTTCATCAAAAAGAAGGAAGCGAGATACGGCTTCTTGATAAATTAGAAGAAAAAGAGAAAAGAGAAGACAAGATCTTGGATCTGATCGTTCTCAAAGAACTTCTCGAGACACTGGATGAAGAAGAAAAACAGTTGATTTTTCTTCGGTATTTTGCTGATCGGACACAGAGCGACGTAGGAAAGATCATGGGAATTTCTCAGGTGCAGGTGTCGAGATCCGAGAAACGGATCATTGAAAAATTAAGAAAAAAAGGAGGAAGATAAAAGAATCGTATAAAATCCGGCAAAGGCAGCATACTACAGTAAAAAGAAGTGGATTTACTGAAAAATGCAGTGAAAAGGAGTCGGATCATATGATGGAAGATGGAAACGGACGAAAAAAAGTATGGATTTGTCTGTCGATTGTCGTGCTTGCGGCGGTTGTAATCGGAGCAGTGTATTACATGAATATGCCGAAGGAACACTCGGAAGAAGGATTTTTAATCCGGAGAGAAAGCGAGGACTGTGCGGATGGCATCAGGGAAAACGCTCTATATTAAAGGCGATAGAGATGTGGAGGTGACTAAGCCGGATGTAACACTTGCAGATCTGCTTTCTATGGAGTGCTCCGATCAGTCGCTTCTTCCGAAGCTTAAAACAATGAAAATATTGAAGTTTAAGAAAACGGGCAATCAAAGATGTGTGATTTCGGTGCTGAAAATAATCGCATGTATCCACGGCCAATATCCGGATATGGAAGTGCAGAATCTGGGAGAAACAGATATGATCGTAACATACGAAGATCAGAAAACACCGTCTTATGCATGGCATCTTACAAAAACTGCCTTTGTGACGGCTGTGACATTTTGCGGGGCGGCATTTTCGATCATGGCGTTTAATAACGATGTAGATGTAACGAAACTGTTTGATCAGATTTATCATCTTGTCACCGGAAATAAGCCGGGCGGCATAACGATTTTGGAAATCGCATATTCTGCCGGGCTTATGATCGGTATTTTGATCTTTTTCAATCATTTCGGGAAACGCCGTTTTACAGTAGACCCTACGCCGATGGAAGTGCAGATGCGGGTGTATGAAAACGATATTCAGACAACGCTTATTGAAAATGCGGCAAGAAAAGAAAAAGAGATCGATGTCGGAAAAGGAGGCGGTATCCATGGGACAGGCGGCTGAGGTGATCGTGGAAGAGCTTGTGCTGGCTCTTGTCGGATTGAGTGCAGGGGCGGCTGTGGCAGGCGGCTTATTTTCTTTTATCGTGGAACTCGGAGTGATCGCTGATTTTGCCGATCGGACACACACGGGAGACAAATTGCTTTTCTATGAAACATGTGTGGCGCTTGGCGGAATAATCGGAAATATCGTTTTTCTTTTTTACTCTTTTGCGCCGAATGCGGTATCGTTTGCTTCTGCGTCTTTTGCGTCCGGGGCGGTACAAGTTCTGTTTGGGATTTTTGCCGGGATTTTTGTCGGATGCTGGTCGATGGCGCTTGCGGAGATATTAAATGTTTTTCCGATCTTTATGCGCCGCGCGCGAATCGTCAGATACGCGTCTGTTTTTGTGATCGGCGCAGCCATAGGAAAAGGATTGGGAGCAGGATTGTTTTTCTTAAAAGGCTGGTAGAAGATGAAAGACAAGGCGGGATTTCAACAGGAAAATTATCTTGAAAGAGGCAGGGTTTTGGACTATCATTAATCTTAGTATTCTGAAAACAGGAAGCCCCTTGGCTTCAGACAATGGTAGTTCACTGCAGAAAGTCTGTCATATAGGGTGTATGAGATATTGTTTGGAAGATGACGATAGATTTAAGACACGGAAAGGAACGAAAACAGTATGCTTCAGATAAAAGAAATATGTAAGGAATACCGGACGGGAAGTCTTGTTCAAAAAGCGCTTGATAAAGTGAGCCTGAATCTGCGTGATAATGAGTTCGTGGCGATTTTAGGACCAAGCGGTTCGGGGAAAACGACGCTGTTAAATGTCATCGGAGGATTGGACAGGTATGACGGCGGAGACTTGATCATAAACGGGATTTCGACGAAGAAATACAAAGACCGGGACTGGGATTCGTATCGGAATCACACGATCGGTTTTGTGTTTCAAAGTTATAATCTGATCCCTCATCAAACACTTTTGGCAAATGTGGAACTGGCGCTTACGATTTCGGGAGTAGGCAAAGCGCAGCGCAGAGAACGTGCGAGACAGGCGTTGGAGAAAGTTGGCTTAGGCGAGCAGATCCACAAGCGCCCGAGTCAGCTTTCCGGCGGACAGATGCAAAGAGTTGCCATTGCAAGAGCGCTTGTAAATAACCCGGATATCCTCCTTGCCGATGAACCCACAGGGGCGCTTGACAGCGAGACAAGTATTCAGGTGATGGAGCTTCTTAAAGAGGTTGCGCAGGACAGGCTTGTTGTTATGGTAACTCATAATCCCGAGCTGGCGCAGCAGTATGCTACAAGAATCGTTGAGTTAAAAGACGGAAAGATTCGTTCGGACAGCGATGCATTTTATGTGGATGAAGAAACGGCAGACGTTCCGGAACATAAAAATATGGGGAAATCATCCATGTCGTTTCTGACGGCGCTTTCACTTAGCTTTCATAATCTCAAGACGAAAAAAGCGAGAACATTATTGACTTCTTTTGCCGGATCGATCGGAATTATCGGCATTGCGCTTATTCTCTCTTTGTCCGCAGGAGTGAATGACTACATAAAAAATATAGAAAGAGAAACGCTTTCCCAATATCCGCTTCAGATCCAAAGTACAGGATTTGATTTTACTTCGATGATGACAGGCGGGGAAGATTCGGAAGAAGTAAAAGCGGTGTCTGCGGGAACGGGAACATCTTCAAAAGAGCGGCGGGAAAAAGAAAATATATGGGTGATCGACATGGTCACGAATATGTTTTCGACAATGGATTCAAATGATCTGGAATCTTTGAAAAAGTTTTTAGACAGTAAAGAAAGCCGGATCGATCAATACACAAATGCAGTTGAGTATTCTTATCAGGTTGTTCCGCAGATCTATGCGCAAGACGGGGAGAAAGTCCGTCAGGTACATCCGGACCGCTCTTTCGAGGCGGCAGGGCTTGGTTCGTCTGTCGGCTCAAACAGTCTGATGTCTTCGATGATGAGTACAGACGTCTTTTATCAGATGCCGGCAGATTCCGATCTGTATAAAGATCAGTACGATGTGAAAGCCGGCAGGTGGCCGAAATCATACAATGAATGCGTGCTTGTGCTGACGTCCGGCGGAGGTATGAGCGACCTTTTGCTGTACACGCTGGGCTTAAGAGATCCGTTGGAGCTGGAAGAGATGGTTGCGGGATTCGTCGAGGAAGAGCAGATCGAAGTTCCGAAAGATTCAACTGTCTATACATATGATGATATTCTCGGAAAAGAGTTTAAACTGGTAAACAGTGCGGATTACTATGAGTATGACAACAGTTATCATGTGTGGAAAGATCGTTCGGGAGATCAGACGTACATGGACAAAGTTGTGAAAAATGCCGAGCCGATCCGGATCGTCGGCATCGTTCAGCCTGTAAAAGATGCAAACGGAGCAGCTTTGATGTCAGGCATCAATTATCCAGCTTCATTGACAAAACATGTCGCAGAAGAAGCGGAAAACTCAAAAATAGTCAAAGATCAGAAGGCAGATCCGAAACGAAACGTTCTTACAGGGGAACATTTCGGGACAGAAAATGTAAAGGGCAACGTTAATATGGATTCTCTGATTACGATCGACGAACAAAAACTTGCCCGGGCATTTGCATTTGATCAAAATGCCTTTTCGGGAATGCAAAAAACGGATGGTCTTTCTGAGATTTTCCGTTCTGCCGGAAGTTCAGTCAATCTTTCGGGAATGTTAGATCTAAGTAAGATTCAAGTTCAGCTTCCCGAACTGCCGCAGATGAATCTGGAAGAATTGCTGGGAGACCTTGATCTTACAGTTTCGCCGGAAGGATTTTTGCCGCTGGCAGAAAGCCTGACAGAAGGGTACGCAGAATATGCGGCCGCGCATCCGGAGGCGGACTATTCTGCGCTTGCACAACAGTTCGGACAATACCTTGGAACGCCAAAAGCGCAGGAAATCATACGAAGAAATATCAGTGAGATCATCCAGTCGGGCGGCGGGATGTCCGTGACGATGGAACAGCTTCAGGCAATGGTGAAAGAAATAGCGAAAGGATACGGAAAATTTATCGTTGAAAACGGCTATCAGGATCCGTCTAAGTTTGATGAATATTTGGCGGAATATATGCAGACAGAAGAAGCGAAAGCGATATTGAACCGATATGCAAATGAGATTTTCGGAGGTATTGCAGGTAATGTTCAGATTACCGCAGAACAGCTTCAGAAGCTTTCAAAAGAGCTCACGGAAGGGTATCTTCCCTATGCGGCGGAAAACGGGCTGGCTGATCCGACAAAGATCGGAGAGCATTTTATTGCATATTTAAAAACGGAAGACGGACGGCAAAGACTGTCTGACGGGATGAAAGGAATCGTAGACGCGGACAGTCTGGAACAGCAGATCACAGACGCGTTCGGTTCTTATATGAAAGGCGCGGTTTCCTCTTATGCGGGAGCCGTAGGAACAGCGATTGAGAGGCAGATCACATCGGCTATGGAGCAGGTTATGAATCAGATGGCAGAAGGACTGCAGTTTTCTGTAGGACAGGCAATGACACAGATCGGAAGCAGTCTGCAAAATGCTATGCATGTAGATGAAGATGCGTTTGCCGAGGCGTTTCAGATGAATATGACAGGAGAGGAACTGGCAGAACTGATGATGTCTATGGGAGCTGCGAAAAATGCGACGTATGACAATAATCTCAAACAGTTAGGTTATGTTGATTTCGCTGTTCCGACTACGATTTCGATCTATCCGAAAGATTTTGAAAGCAAAGAAGAAGTCGTCAGAATTCTTGATGATTATAACAGAAAAATGGAAGAACAAGGAAAAGAAGAACAGGTTATCACATATACGGATATGGTCGGCGCGCTGATGTCGTCTGTGACACAGATCATAGACGTTATCAGTTATGTGCTCGTTGCGTTTGTAGCGATTTCCCTTATCGTATCATCGATCATGATCGGTGTGATCACCTATATCAGTGTTCTTGAGCGAAAGAAAGAAATCGGGATACTGCGCGCAATCGGAGCTTCTAAAAGTAATATTTCACAAGTATTTAATGCCGAGACGTTTATTATCGGTTTGTGTGCGGGCGTGATCGGGATCGGGATAACGCTTCTGCTTTTGATCCCGGGAAATGCTCTGATCCATCATTTGGCAGGAACGAATGACGTAAGTGCGGTTCTTCCGGTAATTCCGGCGATCATACTTATTATTCTCAGCGTAATACTGACGCTGCTCGGAGGACTGCTTCCGTCTAAAAAAGCTGCGAAAAGTGATCCTGTAACTGCCCTTCGGACAGAATAATTTCTTGCATAAGCAATCAAGACAGATAACCAATGCTTGCGGCTGTGTATGTATAGAAAATCTTGATATGAACTATAAAAGCGATGGAGAAGTGATTTTTGATTATGGAAAATAAAATTGTCATACAGAATTTTGGACCGGTAAAAGAGGCACAGATTAATTTGAATAAAAAATTTCAGATATTTATAGGCGCTCAGGCTTCCGGTAAAAGCACAATTTGCAAGGTGGTATATTTTGTTCAAAATATAGAAGAAAATATATCTTTTGTCTAAAGAACGGATGCCATATTACAAAAAGAAATACCGATAAGATATGAGGTGGAAGAAAAATGAAAAATTTAATCTTTAGTTTAAATGCGACAGTACCGGTTTTCCTGTTAATGGCGCTTGGGTTTCTCTTTCGGAAACTCGGATGGCTCGACGAAGTATTTGCATCGAAAATGAATCAGTTCGTCTTTCTTGTGCCGCTTCCGCTTCTTGTGTTTGAAGATCTTGCATCTGTCGATTTTCAGAAAGTGTGGAATTTAAAATTCGTTTTATTTTGTTTCTTCGTGACTCTTGCAAGCATTGCTCTTGCCGGTATACTTTCGTTATTATGGAAGGACAGGGGAATAAGAGGAGAGTTTATACAGGCGTCATACAGAAGCAGCGCGGCGCTTCTTGGGATCGCATTCATCCAAAATATATACGGAGATGCGGGTCTGGCGCCTCTTATGATCATCGGAAGCGTGCCGTTATATAACATGATGGCAGTCGTCGTCCTGTCCTTCTTTCAGCCGGAACAAAGAAAACGAGATAAGTTGTTATGGAAAAAGACGCTGAAAGGGATCGTGACCAATCCAATCATAATCGGCATAGCCGCAGGTCTTTTCTGGTCGGCGCTTCGGATACCGATGCCGTATGTAATAGAAAAAACAGTGTCAAATATAGGCGCTGTCGCGACGCCTCTTGGATTGATGGCGCTCGGCGCTTCTTTTGATGTTCAAAAAGCGCTTGGAAAGATCAAACCTGTCATTGCTGCCTGTATGTTGAAGCTTGTCGGATTTACAGCGGTGTTTCTGCCTTTTGCGGTGATGCTCGGATTTCGCAGAGAAGAATTGATCGCGATTCTCGTCATGCTTGGATCGGCGACAACAGTAAGCTGCTATGTTATGGCAAAAAATATGGGACATGAAGGCACGCTGACGTCAGGCGTCGTCATGCTGACTACAGTATTCAGTGCGTTTACATTAACAGGGTGGCTGTTCATTTTAAAAAGTATGAATTTGGTATGAATAAGAATGGTTTCCTTATAAAGTGAAACTTCGTATCCGCTTCTCTTTGGAAAACCTGAAGTTGGTCTCATACAGTATAAAATTATCTGTGTGAGATTAGGAGCGCATTGCATCAGTTGTGTTTTGTGTACAAAACTCACATAAAACAAACGAAAATAGGCACATATTATTACGGGAAATCATAAAAAATTCCGTTTTTACTCTAATCTATAAGGAAAAATGCATAAAAAACTTTAAAAAAAATTAATTTATGATAGAATATAAACAATACTGGTCTTTCGTGGGAGGAGAAAAACCAAAAGACAGTTTAGCAATAGCAGAAAAAACAGTATCGTAGAATGGAGAAAAAGTATGAAAAAGAAAATGTGGAGGACGGGGTTGTGCGGATTGACAGCGTGCAGCATGTTGTTCACTATGCCGGCGTTGGCATGGGCGGCAGATGAACCCCAAAACACGAACATTGATAACGGACTCATTGCGTATTATGACTTTGAGAATGTGAATGAGAAGAAAGTTCCGAACGTAAAAGATCAGTCAAAATATGAGGGTGAATTGAAAGGTTCAAATGTTTCGATTGCATCAGATACGATTTTTGGGAAATCCCTGAAATTTACAGAGGGAACTGAAGGTACTATGGAAATCCCTCAGATTATGAATACGTCTCAGAACAGTTATTCGATTTCTTTGTGGTTCAAATATGATACGAATACAAATAGAGAAGGGAAAAATACAGTTCTGCTTCAGCAGAGCGGACAGGGGCGTACATTTTTACAGTTTACGAAAGATAATAAGTATGCGACTTATGTAAATGCGACGAATGTATATAGCGATAAGACGGTTGATCTTAGCCAGTGGCAGCATGTAATGGCTACATACAATAAAGATACAAAGAAAATTGCGTTTTATATAAACGGAGAAAAGGATAGCGAGAAAGATGCAGGTAATCAGGTTGTTAATGAGTTGACAAACCTTTTGATCGGGCGTCATAAAAATGCAGGAAATGACCCGCTTTCTATGAGAGGTCTTGTGGACGAAATCCGTGTATATGATAAAGTTCTCACAGCAGAAGAGGCAAAAGCTGTTTATGAATCAAAAGCAGGAGCAATGCTCTTCCCGCAGTTACAAGAAACGCTTAAAGAAGCAAAAGAGTTAGATGCATTAGGAAGTTTGGACACAGAAGCAGAAGAGGCAAAAGTGCTGAAAGAGGCGATTGCAGAAGCGGAAAAATTAACTGCCGAAAGTCAGTTGTCTGAAATTTCAGAGACAATTAAAGAACTGGAAGAGGCAATGAAGAATTACCGTGCGGCAATCGGAGTTGTACTTACAGTTTCACCTACGAAAGAAGAACGTTCGATTGAAAAGTCGACGATAGGTATTAACCATCGATATGCTTTCAACGGATATGGCTCTTTTGACAGTACAAAGATGGAAATGAAAGAAGAGTTCACGGATCTCTACAAAGAAGCAGGATTCGGATCTATCCGTTATCCGGGAGGAACGATCTCGAACCTGTTCCGTTGGAAAGAATCAATAGGACCAAAGGAAGAACGTGTAAATCAGATTCACGGATTCTACAATAATCCGGGACAAGGGGGAATTGCTCCGAACTTCGGTTTGACAGAAGTTGCCGATTTCGCGTACCGTGATGACATTCAGTCAGAAATCGTTTATGTATACGGTTTCGGACGTGGTTCTGCGCAGGATGCGGCAGATCTTGTAGAGTATCTGAACGCTCCGGCAGGAAGTAATCCGGGCGGTGGTGTTGCATGGGCAGATATCCGAAAAGAAAACGGACATGCAGAGCCGTACAACGTACGTTACTTTGAGATTGGAAATGAAAATAATCAACCGGGTACTGATGGAACAACATCTCAGCAGTATTGGATGATAGGAACGCAGGATGCCGAAAAAGCGTATGTAGAAGGTGGAGTTGCAAGCTTTACAAAACAGTATGCGGTGAAAAAAGATGACTGGAATAAGGCAGCATCTGTCAGTGACGGAACTGCAAATCAGGTTCGTTACATGCGTTATGCAAACCCGAATCCGATGACAGGAAAAGATGGAAAGACATTGGTTGAGAACTTTGAAGCTGTTCAAAAAGGAAGCGTTGAAGTATGGGTAGGCACTGACGGTGAAGGAAACAATCATAAATGGGAGGTTGTAGAAAGTCTTGACAACGCAGGAGCGAATGACCAGAAAGTGACAATCGACTACAGAGACGGATCAATCCACTTCGGAGACGGAACACATGGTAAAATCCCGGCGAAGGGACAACAAATCTATGTAACATATAAAGTTAAAAGAGACGGATTTGTAGCTGTTTCTAAAGCGATGAAAGATATGACGGCAGAGATTAACGAAATCAATGCTAAAAGCGGAAGTGCAGAAAAGGCATCCTGCTATGTATACTCCAGTTGGGAAACAAAAGGTTTTATTGATAAGATGGCAGCAGGTAACTGGAACGATTATTATGATGGTCTGACAATTCATCCATATTGTGGAGATCCGGGTGCGGATCAGGACAAAGGTGCGTTTTATGACTCGGCAATGCGTCTTGCGGAAAATGTAGGTATTCAGAAAGTTAAAAATTATGTAAACATGCTTCCGCAAGGAAAAGTTCCGGTTATATCTGAGTATGGTATTTTCAGATCTACATCGCCGCTTCTTCGTTCTCAGACACATGCAGTATATATTGCAAAAGTGCTTATGGAGTATGTTCGTCTCGGTAGTCCGTACATCCAGAAACACTGTCTTGTAGACTGGTATAGTAGTGGTGCAGACTCACTTGGACCTACACAGCAGGCGGTTATCCAGGCAGTACCGCAGACGGGCGCTAATCAGGGAACAGGAGAAGGGAACTTCCGTTTCTTCTCAACACCTTCAGCAAAAGTGTTCGAGTTATTCTCTAACTCATTTGCAAAAGGAACGAAAGTAGTCGGAACAGAGTTTGAACACGTAGAAACATTGGCAAACGGAACAAAAGCATATTCCGCAATCGCAAGTAAAGGTGATGACGGAACATTATATGTAACTGTAGTAAATACAGATCGTGAGAATGATAAGAAACTTCGTGTGAAAGTAGAAGGCGTAGACCTGACAGGCAAAACAGTAGAAGTACAGACGCTCGCGGGTGAAAGCTTCGTTGATGAAAACAGCTTGGCAGAGCCGGATAAAGTAACGATTGAAAACTCAACAGTTACGGCAGAAGGCACAGATCTTGAGCTGACGGCAAAAGCACACTCCGTAATGTCAATTACAGTGAAAGAAAAAGTGGATCCGCCTGCACCGGAGACATATACAGTAACAGCAAAAGCAAATAATAATGATATGGGAACTGTAACGATTGACCCTGTAAAAGATAAATACAATGCAGGCGAAAAAGTAACAGCAACAGCGACAGCAAAAGAAGGCTATGAGTTTGTAAACTGGACAGTAGACGGTCAAGAAGTTTCTACAAAAACTACATATGAACTTACAGTAGAAAAGAACACAGAACTGACAGCTAACTTTAAAGCAAAAGCTCCGGTAGAAGAGAAGTTTACAGTAACAGCAAAAGTAAATGACTCTAAGATGGGAACAGTAAAACTTGATCCTGACAAAGCAGAATATGCTAAGGGAGAGAAAGTAACGGCAACAGCAACGGCAAAAGAAGGCTATGAGTTTGTGAACTGGACAGTAGCTGGTAAAGCGGTTTCTACAGAAGCTACATATGAATTTACAGTAGATAAGAACGTAGAACTGACAGCGAACTTTAAAAAGACAGAAAAACCGGTAGAGAAGGTTACAATAACAGTAAAAGCAAACGACTCTAAGATGGGAACGGTAAAACTTGATCCTGCAAAAGAAAGCTATGAAAACGGCGAAATTGTAACAGCGATTGCGACAGCAAAAGAAGGATACAAGTTTGTGAGCTGGACAGTAGCCGGCAAAGTAGTTTCTGATAAAGCAGAGTACAAGTTTAAGGTTGACAGAGCAGCGGAGCTGCAAGCAAACTTTGTAAAAGTGTCAGAAGATCCGAAACCGGAGAATCCGAAGGATGAGGATAAAGCAGTTCAGACAGGAGACAACGGCGTATCACCGATCATTCCGCTTGCAGGGTTGATGTTAGCGGCAGGAGCGGCAGTCGTAGCTCTTCGCAAAAAAGAAGACTAATCTGAATATTTGAACAGTCAGAAAAACAGATCGGATAGCATAAAGATTGTCTTGATAAAAAGCAAAAAATGAAACAAAACCAGAGGCGCCGCGCTATGCGGCGTCTCTTTCTGTATAACGAATGGCGCGGGCTGAACTGCTACATATTTATAATCAGGTATCAAATAAAGATAGGAAAAGAAATAAAAATCGGTTATAATAAGTATAAGAAGGTTGACTGGTGGAGCAAATAAAAATGGATAGATATTTGAAATGAATGCTTATGAACGATTGATTTCGTGGAATAAAGGATAATGTTCATAAAATACAAATTTAAGGTATTGGAAAGTATGATTTTTAATAATAGAGAGTTGGTAAAAGAGGTGGTATATCTATGACAACAAGAGAGTTAGTGAGTCAATATGTTGAAGTGCTCTGTAAAATATACGGAAAACATTTGAAAACAGTTATTCTGTATGGTTCTTATGCAAGGGGCGATTATACAAAGGACTCGGATATAGATATTATGGTGCTTTTGGATTTAAGTGATATAGACATTAAAAAGTATCGTCATGAGTTATCTGGTGCAACCTATGATTTTAATATGGATTATGATGTAGATATTAAGCCGATAGCAAAGAATCAAGAGCATTTTAATAAGTGGGTAGAAGTGTATCCGTTTTATTCAAATGTGGCAAGTGAGGGGGTAAAGTTATTTGACGCAGCATAATGAAAAAGGCACAAGGCGAGATTTGGTTCTATATAGGTTGGAAGTTGCTAAAAGTGATATAAAATCAGCAAAAATTCTTTTAGATGCAGGAGAATGCAGGGGAGCGAATAACAGAGCCTATTATGGAATTTATCATGCTATTTCAGCTATTCATGCTTTAGATGGAAACGCATATAAGAGGCATAAGGATGCCCTTGCAAATTTTAATAAAAATTATATCAAGACAGAAATCTTCCCAAGAATTTTGGGAAGGAAAATTGCTGAGGCTGAAGAAATACGACATGCCAGCGATTATGATGACTTCTATATAGCGACTAGAGAAGAAGCTGAGGAACAAATTGACACAGCAGTAGAATTGGTTGAAAAAATAGAAGAATACGTCTTGAAAGAGATGGGATAATCGTTTTTGTATCATTCATGAAATATCTATGGAGATTTTTGAAGAGCAAAATGCATTGTGGGTATTAGAAGATACTGATATATATAAATATAGACTTATAGAATTGTGACAAAATAATATATTATTATCCTACACAGAAAGTGATATCGTTTGCATAAGCGCGGAGGTATCACTTTTTCGTTTGTGTTATAATCTGATATATAAAAATAAGAATAAAGAAAAGGAGACTGTTGCTATGAGATACATAGAAGAAAGGTGTTTTGATATGAAAGAAAACAAACGAACAATTTCTGTAGATTAACTTCTTTTTTGTAAAGATTGTGAAAATGAAACACTGTTTCTACATACGAAAAGACTCTATGCAGACAACGAAGAATATCTCTGTTATCCTCTAAACATTCTATTGTGAAATTACAGTGCAAATTGTCCGTAAAATGTGTTACACTTCTAATACAGCAAAAAATAGCTTTTGATTTATCACCGCAGGCTGATCGGTTTCTATAATGGCAGAACGATGAGCGCGGCGGAGCTGATAGGCTGATTTTTGTATGCTGTGTTGATATAGGAGGGAACGACTGTGGAAGCGTATACAAGTTTTGCGTATGTTTATGATACATTTATGGATAATGTTCCTTATGGCGAATGGGCGAGGCACATCCGCGAGAAGCTTTGCGAACATGGCGTGACAGACGGGATCGTGCTCGACCTCGGATGCGGAACAGGAACGATGACGGAACGGCTTGCCGGATATGGATACGATATGATAGGGGTCGATAATTCGGAGGAAATGTTAGAACTTGCGATGGAAAAGAAAACGGAGTCAGGATATGATATCCTCTATCTGCTTCAGGATATGCGCGGGTTTGAGCTGTACGGAACCGTTCGGGCGGTCGTAAGCGTCTGCGATTCCGTTAACTATATAACAGAACCAGACGAACTGGAAGAAGTCTTCCGACTTGTAAACAATTACCTTGATCCGAAAGGGATTTTTTTATTTGACTTCAATACTGTTCACAAATACCGCGATGTGATCGGTGACAGTACGATCGCGGAAGACCGCGGCGTGTGCAGCTTTATTTGGGATAACAGATACTATGAGAAAGAACAGATCAACGAGTACGATCTGACGCTGTTTATCGCGGAAGATTTTAACCCTATGGAAAATGCATATGTTTCAGAAAGAACGGCAGATTCGGAAGATGCTCTGCTTTCAGAAGAAGGAGCGGGTGACTTGGAAGATACTATGTTTTCAGAAGAAGAGGGTGGCGAAAACGGAAGTTTATATCGGAGATATACGGAGACGCATTATCAAAGAGGGTATACGCTTGCCGAGATACAAGAACTTCTGGAACGTGCAGGTCTTGTATTTATAGAGGCTTACGATGCGGATACGAAAGAGACGCCGAACGATACGAGCGAGAGAATATGCGTGATCGCCCGTGAAAACGGAAAATAAACAGAATGAGTAATAATAAAATAACGATAAATTCATGATAAATAAACAGAGCAAGCGACAAAAAGAAAATAGAATGAAGTAATGATAAAATAAAACAGAACAGGAGAAAGATTGATGAAAGATTATATTGTAAGAGCATCTGCGGCGAATGCACAGATCCGCGCATTTGCGGCAGTGACAACAGAACTGACAGAGGAGGCTCGCAAGCGTCATGAGACAAGTCCTGTCGCAACGGCGGCTCTCGGAAGACTGCTCACAGGAGGAGCAATGATGGGAAGCATGATGAAAAATGACACAGATATGCTGACGATACAGATCAAATGTTCCGGTCCGATCGGAGGTCTTACAGTGACAGCGGACAGCAAAGGGAATGTCAAAGGTTATGTGCATGAACCGAATGTGATTCTTCCTCCGAAAAACGGAAAACTCGATGTAGGCGGAGCGCTCGGACAGGGCGTAATGACGGTGATAAAAGACATGGGGCTTAAAGAGCCGTATTCAGGACAGACGATTCTTCAGACAGGGGAAATCGCGGAAGATCTGACGTATTATTTCGCTACGTCAGAACAGGTTCCGTCTTCCGTAGGGTTGGGCGTTCTCATGGAAAAAGACAATACGGTGCGCTGTGCAGGCGGATTCATTGTGCAGGTAATGCCGTTTATCGAAGATGAAGTGTTGAACAAACTGGAAGAAAATATTCAGAACATCCGATCTGTAACTTCTATGCTCGATCATGGACATACGCCGGAAGAAATGCTTGCGCAAGTATTAGAAGGACTTGATCTTGAGATTACAGATACGATGCCTGCAAAATTTTATTGCAACTGTTCAAAGAAGCGGATCGAAAAGGCAATTATCAGCATCGGTAAAAAAGATATTCAGTCAATGATCGATGATGGAAAAGATATCGAAGTAAAATGTCATTTCTGTAATGAAGCATATAATTACACTGTAGACGAGCTGAAAGAATTACTGAAAAAAAGCAGATAAGGCAGAAAATCAGGCAAAACAGTTATTACGGATGAAGATAGAAAATAGAGTAAGACGGCTTGTGCCGATGATGGGGAAACCAGAAAAGCCGGGAGCGGAAAGGTGGAGTTAAAGATGAGACATGGTTTTGTGAAAGTAGCGGTTGCCACGCCTGATATTCGAGTGGCAGATGTGGAATATAATACAGAACAGATATGCAGGGCGATCGATCAGGCATATGAAAAAGGGGCGAAGATCGTCGCATTTCCCGAATTATGCGTAACAGGATATACATGCGGAGATCTTTTTACGCAGAACGTTTTGCTGAACGCGGCATACGGCGCAGTGAAAAAGATTGCAGGGCATACAAAAGGCAAAAACATTCTGGCGTTTGTGGGAATGCCGCTTACAGAAGGCGGGAAACTTTATAACACGGCGGCGGCAGTCAACGATGGAAAAGTGATCGGATTTACAACGAAAACATTTCTTCCCAATTACGGAGAGTTTTACGAGATGCGTCAATTCACTCCGGGACCGGACAGTGTGAGGTGGATTCAGTTTGACGGAGAAAAGGTTCCTTTCGGGCCGAAGATCCTGTTTCAGGATGATGAGACGGCGGATCTTATAGTAGGCGCGGAAATATGCGAAGACGTCTGGTCTCCTGTTCCTCCGAGTATTGAGGAGGCTTTGGCAGGAGCGACGATCATTGTCAACTGTTCTGCAAGTGACGAAACGGTCGGAAAAGGAAGTTACAGAACCCGTCTGATCGCAGGTCAGTCCGCGCGCCTGATCGCGGGATATGTCTATGCGAACGCGGGAGAAGGAGAGTCAACGACGGATCTCGTTTTCGGAGGACATAATATCATTGCGGAAGACGGAACGATCCTCCGGCAGTCAGAACGTTATAAAAACGAGATCATTTATTCAGAGATCGATCTTGAAAAAATTGTAGGAGAGAGACGTAAAAATACGACGTTTTCACCGGAAAAGCTAAATTGCGGTTGTCCGGTAGTTGTGCCGTTTCATGTGGGAATATGCGATACTGTTCTTACGAGAAACTTTTCACAGCATCCGTTCGTGCCGTCTGACGAGGCGGCGCGAGCGCATATTTGTGACGAAATCTTGACAATTCAGGCAATGGGTCTGAAAAAAAGGTTGTCGCATACGAATGCAAAATCAGCGGTTGTCGGCATTTCGGGCGGTCTGGATTCTACATTGGCTCTGCTTGTCACGGCAAAGGCGTTCGATATGCTGGGACGGGATAAAAAAGAGATTATTGCGGTTACGATGCCGTGCTTTGGGACAACAGACCGCACATATAATAATGCGTGTGAGATGACGAGACAGACCGGAGCGACGTTGATTGAAGTGCCGATCGGAGAAGCGGTGAACGTTCATTTCAGAGATATCGGACATGATCCCGATGTGCATGATGTAACTTATGAAAATGCACAGGCAAGAGAGCGGACTCAGGTGCTTATGGATATTGCGAATCGGGAAGCCGGTATGGTGATCGGAACAGGCGATATGTCGGAGCTTGCTTTAGGGTGGGCGACATATAACGGAGATCACATGTCTATGTACGGCGTCAATGCGTCTGTACCGAAAACGCTTGTGCGTCATCTTGTTCAGCATGCGGCGGATACAACAGAAAATGAATCATTAAGACAGGTGCTTTATGATGTGCTTGATACGCCTGTAAGTCCTGAACTTCTTCCGCCGAAAGACGGAGACATAGCACAGAAAACAGAAGATCTTGTCGGACCGTACGAACTGCATGACTTTTACCTTTATTATATGCTCCGCTTCGGTTTCTCACCGGAGAAAATTTTTACTTTGGCGGTGAATGCGTTTGCAGGCGTTTATGAAAAAGAGACGATTTTGAAATGGCTGAAAATATTTTATCGTAGATTTTTCTCGCAGCAGTTCAAACGTTCTTGTCTGCCGGACGGACCGAAAGTCGGAAGCGTAGCTCTTTCGCCGCGAGGCGACTGGAGAATGCCAAGCGACGCATGCGCGGCGTTATGGCTGAAAGAGTTGGAACAACTGCAATAACTGTAAATAACAGGAATAACCGGAAACAACAAGGATAGATAGAAACAACAGGAATCATCGGAACATCTCTTTGGGAAACGAGGTGTTGACGGAACTGTTATATAAAATGAGTGGGAAAGTGTGAGAATATATGAAACTGATCAAGACAGAAGAAGCGGTCGGAAGTGTACTCTGCCATGACATTACACAAATCATTCCCGGCGTTGTAAAAGACGCAGTTTTCCGAAAAGGGCATGTGGTAACGCAAGAGGATATTCCGGTACTGCTCTCGGTTGGAAAAGAGCATCTGTATGTATGGGAGAAACAAGAAGGAATGCTTCATGAAAACGAGGCGGCGGAAGTTTTAAGACGAGTATGTCAGGGGAGATTTCTGAAAGCGTCAAAGCCGAAAGAAGGGAAGATTGAGCTGACGGCGGAAACAGACGGACTGCTTAAAGTTGATAAAGAAAAACTGAACGCGGTAAATGGGTTAGGACAAATCGTGATCGCATCACGCCACGGGAATTTTCCTGTGAAAAAAGGAGACAAGGTCGCAGGAATGCGTGTCGTACCTCTCGTGATCGAAGAAGAAAAGATGGAACAGGTTAACCGGATGTGCGGAAACGAACCGATTTTTACGATTCTGCCGTTTTGTCAGATGAAAGCGGCGGTCGTGACAACCGGAAGCGAAGTGTATCACGGAAGGATCGAAGATAAATTTACTCCTGTTGTAAAAGAAAAACTAAGAGAGTGCGGTATGGAAGTAATCGGCGATACTCTTTGCAGTGACGATGCCGATATGGTTACAGAAGCTGTGAAAAAGTGGATCGAACAGGGGGCGGAACTGGTTGTCTGCACCGGAGGAATGAGCGTTGATCCTGATGATCGTACACCTCTTGCAATCCGAAATGCGGCAGATGAAGTGATCACTTATGGAGCTCCGGTTTTACCCGGCGCGATGTTTATGCTCGCATATGCAGGAAAAGTTCCGATCATGGGACTCCCGGGATGCGTAATGTATGCAAAACGGACGATATTCGATCTGATACTGCCGAGAATTGCGGCGGGGGAACGGCTGAAAGCAGAAGATTTTACCGCGCTCGGAGAAGGCGGTTTGTGTTTGAACTGTCCGGTGTGTACTTTCCCGAACTGCAGTTTCGGAAAATAGGAAGAAAAATAAATCATAAAAGGAATGAGAGGAAAATTTTCGGAGGTAGTAAAATGAGAACCGGTATACAGGAAGAATTAGAATTGTATATGAGTAAATCTGTGGCGCAGGCATCAAACAGAGAGATTTATGAAGCGTTGCTTTTGTTTGTGCAGAAACTGGCGGCAGGAAAAGAAAGAGCTGCAGGGAAAAAGAAGCTTTATTACATTTCGGCAGAGTTTTTGATCGGAAAACTGTTGTCAAACAATATGATCAATCTCGGTATTTATGATGAAGTAAAAGAAATGCTCTTTCAAAACGGAAAAGATATATGTCAGATCGAGGAGGTTGAGCCGGAGCCATCTCTTGGAAACGGAGGGCTTGGGAGACTGGCGGCATGTTTTCTTGATTCGATCGCAACACTCGGACTGCCCGGAGACGGGATCGGACTGAATTATCACCTCGGCCTGTTCAAACAGGAGTTTAAAGACCATCTTCAAAAAGAGCTTCCGAATCCGTGGATTGAGAAACAGTCATGGCTGACAAAAACGGATGTTGTCTATCCGGTTTCTTTCAGAGGATTGAAAGTTAATGCAAGAATGTACGATATCGCAGTGACGGGATATCATGATCAGACAAACAAACTGCACCTTTTTGACATCGATTCTGTTGATGAGGGAATCGTGGAAGACGGAATTCATTTTGATAAAGAAGATATCGCAAAAAATCTGACGTTGTTTTTATATCCTGATGACAGCGATGAAAAAGGAAGGCTTCTGCGCATTTATCAGCAGTATTTCATGGTAAGCAGCGCCGCACAGATGATCTTGGATGAATGTGTGCAAAAAGGAAGTACATTGTATGATCTGCCGGATTATGCTGTCATCCAGATCAACGACACTCATCCTACAATGGTCATTCCCGAACTGATCCGGCTTCTTGTGGAAAGAGGGCTTGATATCGATGAAGCGATCGATGTCGTATCCCGTACATGCGCGTATACGAATCATACGATTTTGGCAGAAGCGCTTGAAAAATGGCCGATCGGATATTTAAAAAAGGTTGTGCCGCAGCTCGTTCCGATCATTGAGATACTTGATGATAAAGTTCGCAGAAGATTCAGCGATGAATCAACAGCCATCATAGACAGAAACGATACTGTTCATATGGCGCATATCGACATTCATTACGGATTCAGCGTTAACGGAGTGGCGGCGCTTCATACGGACATCTTAAAACAATCGGAACTGAATCATTTTTATAAAATCTATCCTGATAAATTCAATAATAAAACAAACGGGATTACGTTCCGCAGATGGCTTCTTCACTGCAACCCGCGTCTTACGGCGCTGCTTGATGAAACAATCAAAGACGAGTATAAAGAAGATGCCTCTAAACTTGTCAAACTGCTTGAATACAAAGACGACGAGACTGTTTTGAAACGCCTTTTAGAGATTAAAAAAGAAAATAAAAAAGATCTTGCCGCGTATCTGAAAGAGACACAGGCAATAGAGATAGACGCAGATACGATTTTCGATATTCAGGTAAAAAGACTTCACGAGTATAAACGGCAGCAGTTAAATGCACTGTATATTATTGATAAATATTTGGAGATCAAGGAGGGGATTCTTCCGAAAACTCCGATCACAGCGATCTTCGGGGCGAAAGCGGCTCCGGCATATGTGATCGCAAAGGATATCATTCATCTTATACTTTGCCTGCAGGAGATCATTAATAATGATCCGGAAGTAAGTCCTTATCTGAAAGTTGTCATGGTAGAGAATTATAATGTGACAAAGGCTGAAAAACTGATTCCTGCATGTGATATATCCGAGCAGATCTCTCTTGCGTCAAAAGAGGCAAGCGGCACGGGGAATATGAAGTTTATGTTAAACGGTGCAGTCACTCTCGGTACAGAGGACGGGGCAAACGTAGAGATACATGAACTTGTAGGAGACGATAATATTTTCGTGTTCGGAGCGTCAAGCGACGAAGTAATCGAACATTATAAAAAAGCGGATTATTCGGCAAAAGATTATTATAAAAAGAATCCGAAGATCAAAGCGGCGGTTGATTTCATTACAGAAAAACAGATGATGAAGATCGGATGCAAAGAAAGTCTGGAGCGTCTGCAAAAAGAGCTGATAGGAAAAGACTGGTTTATGACATTTCTTGATTTTGATGCGTACAAAAAGGCAAAAGACAAGGCGCTGGCGGCGTATACAGATCAAAAGGAATGGGCGAAAAAGATGCTTGTCAATATTGCCGAAGCAGGCTACTTCTCATCAGACAGAACGATTGAACAGTATAATAGAGATATTTGGAAATTAACCAGATCATAAGATTAAAGAAAAATATTAGTAAAACGGTATATTGATGAAAAGGGGGATGGTTATGGAACGGGCAAGCGGCGTGCTGCTTCCGATATTTTCACTGCCGTCAAAATATGGAATCGGATGTTTTTCAAAAGAAGCCTATCAATTTATTGACAGGCTTAAGGCGGCAGGGCAAAGTTACTGGCAGATTCTTCCGTTAGGGCCGACCGGATACGGAGATTCTCCGTATCAGTCTTTTTCTACATTTGCAGGCAATCCGTATTTTATCGATCTTGAAACGCTTACAGGAGAAGGTTTGTTGACAGCGCAGGAGTGCGAATACGGATGTGAGAGAATACGGGAAGATAAGATAGATTATGAAAAAATATATAAGATACGGTTTCAAATACTTGAGAAAGCGTTTTCGCGTTTTGGAGAAAATGACGAATACCGCGCATTTGTTTCGGAAAATCAATTTTGGCTGGAAGATTATAGCCTCTATATGGCGATCAAAGACCGAAACGGCGGCGTGAGTTGGAATGAATGGGAAGAACCGCTTAAAAACAAAGAGTCACAGGCGATTGAAAATGCAAAAGCAGAGCTGTCGCGTCAGATTGCCTTTTACAAATTTCAGCAATATGAATTTGACAGACAGTGGAAACGCCTTCGCTCTTATGCGAACGAAAACGGCATAGAGATTATCGGAGATATTCCGATCTATGTTGCGTTTGACAGCGCGGATACATGGTCGGCGCCGGAGATGTTCCGTTTTAATGACGCTCTTGAACCGATCGATGTTGCGGGATGTCCGCCGGATGGATTTTCGCAGACAGGACAGTTGTGGGGGAATCCGCTCTACGATTGGGAATATCATAAAAAAACAGGGTACGACTGGTGGATTCGCAGGATCGAACACTGTTTCCGGCTGTATGATGTCGTGCGGATCGATCATTTCCGCGGTTTTGATGAATATTATGCTGTTCCGTACGGAGAAAAAACGGCAGTACACGGAAAGTGGATGCCGGGACCGGGGATAGAGCTGTTCCGGACGCTGGAAGAAAAGATCGGCAGAAAAAGGATTATTGCCGAAGATCTCGGCTTTTTAACTCCGAGTGTGATACAGCTTTTAAAAGAAAGTGGATTTCCGGGGATGAAAGTGCTTCAGTTTGCATTCGATTCAAGGGAAGATTCAAACTATCTCCCGCATACATATACAAGAAACTGCGTTGTATATACGGGAACTCACGATAATGATACGACAAAAGGATGGTATCACACGGCGGCAGGATCAACACGGCAGTTTGCAAAAGAATACATGTATAAGCCCCGTCTTGATGAAGATACGCTTGCGGGAGATTTTATTGCTATGGCAATGGGAAGCGCGGCGGATCTGTGCATCGTTCCGATGCAGGATTATCTGGGACTTGGAAGCGATGCACGAATTAATACGCCGTCCACACTTGGCGGGAATTGGGAATGGCGTATGAAACCGGGAGAGCCGGATGAAGGGACAGTTCGGGAGATGGAGCGAATGACAAAAATATACGGACGGCTGCGTTTTACTTAAATAAAGTTCCGAACCAGTAGATCAGTCCCAGTCCCCAGCTTGTGAAAATACCGTACAGGATAACAGGACCGGCGATCGTAAAAATTTTACATCCGATGCCGAATACCTGACCTTCTTTTTTGTATTCGATGGCAGGGGCAGCTACTGAATTTGCGAATCCGGTGATCGGCACGAGCGCTCCGGCGCCTCCCCAGGCTGCAAGTTTCTGGTAAATTCCGGTTCCGGTGAACAAAACGCTTAAAAGGATGAGCGACAGAGACATCCAGCGGCTGCACTCATCGGGAGAAAGATTTCGTAATTCAAAATAATGATAAATAACTTGTCCGAGCAGGCAGATCAGCCCGCCGAGGAAAAACGCTTTGCACATATTCAGAAAAAGATTATGTCGGGGCGTTTTTTCTTTTACATATTGTTCATATTGTTTTTCTTGTTTCAGTTTTTGTATTTTATCCATAGATGAAACACACTCCTTGCATTTCGCGCAACACGCGCGTTTTTAATTTCTTTTCTGTTAGTATCTGAAATAATTTTCCGAATATGTATATAAATTCATAATAATTTTTCGCAAATATGCCGACAATAAAAATAATAAAAATAAAACTGTAACAGTTCAGCCCACGCCATGTGTAAAACGCAATGTGTGCGTAACGTGGCTGATGGAAGACGGAGTCAGGGAAAGGAAGGATTATGGATCAGATAAAAGGGGCGCAAAGCATTATGTTTCGGGAAGCGCCGTATCTTATCAGCGCTGCGTCTGTCGCAGGCAGCAAAGAGGCGGATGGACCAATCGGGAAATTATTTGACGTGACAGATAAAGACGACCTGTTCGGAGCACAGACATGGGAAGAAGCGGAGAGTAACATGCAGAAAGAAGCGTGTGTTCTTGCGGCAGGAAAGGCACATGTGGACTTGAAAAAGATCCGATATCTTTTTGGAGGGGATCTTTTGCGGCAGGGAATAGCAACTTCAATGGGGGTAGAGGCTTTGCAGATTCCGATGTTCGGCCTCTACGGAGCATGTTCTACATCAGGAGAAGCGCTTGCGCTTGCATCTATGAGCGCTGCCGCAGGATACGGAGGAACGATGATCGCCGTCACATCAAGTCATTTTGGAAGTGCGGAAAAAGAGTTTCGCTTTCCGTTAGGATATGCGAATCAGAGACCTCTTTCTTCACATTGGACAGTGACGGGAAGCGGCGCGTTTCTTGTGCAGTCGGCAGAGGAATACAGAAAACAAAATACAAAGTCGTACTTTTCTAATATTCGCATTACAGGAGTAACTGTCGGAAAGATCGTAGATTATGGCTTGAAGGATTCTCAAAATATGGGCGCGTGTATGGCTCCGGCGGCCATGGATACGATTGTACAGAACTTCCAGGATATGGAAAGAAAAGAAAAAGATTACGACAGGATTATTACAGGAGATTTAGGAAGCATCGGAAGAACGATTTTATTCGATCTTATCAGAGAAAAAGGGTACGATATATGCGAAAAACATATGGATTGCGGAATGACGATTTTTGATAAAGAACGGCAGGATACGCATGCCGGTGGAAGCGGATGCGGCTGCGCCGCCGTAACGCTGGCATCGTATGTACTTCCTAAATTAGAAAAAGGAGAATGGAAGCGGGTGTTGTTTGTTCCTACAGGGGCGCTTATGTCTACCGTCAGTTTCAACGAGGGGGCGAGCGTACCGGGGATCGCTCACGGAATTGTTCTGGAAAGCGATGCATAGCATAAGGAAATTAAAAAGCAAGAAGATAGAAGGCAAAATGATAAAAGCAAGAAGAATGAGCAGAGTAGAAAAGAGAAAGGGTGAAACAAAATGGATTATGTAAAAGCGTTTATCGTAGGAGGTCTTATATGCGCGGCTGTGCAGATTTTATTAGACAGGACAAAGCTGATGCCGGGAAGGGTTATGGTGCTTTTAGTATGTGGCGGAGCTTTGCTTGGATTTTGCGGACTGTACGATCCGTTTCAGAAACTTGCCGGGGCAGGGGCAGGCGTTCCCCTTCCGGGATTCGGCAATGTGCTTTGGCAGGGCGTGAAAGAAGCTGTTGACAAATATGGATTTATGGGTGTGTTCATGGGTGGATTTCAGGCGAGTGCCGTCGGTATTTCCGCAGCGCTGATCTTCGGTTATATTGCGTCCTTTATCTTTGAACCGAAAATGAAAAAATAGATTTTTATGAAAATGTGTACAGAAATCAAGAAAAATAAAATAAAGAAGATTTCTGTACACACTGTGTCTGCAGAGAATTATAATTGTTTTTCTCTATATAAGTCGCTTCGGTTATTGGGGTATTTCAAGATGAAACTGTTCGATCAGGCGTCCGATATTTTCTTCCGTATCTTCAAGCTCGTCTGCAATCTGGGAAAGAGTTTTTCCTTTCTCGAGTTTTTTCTGAATGAGATTGCAAGTTTTCCCTTTTTCGCCCTTCCGAATACCTTCTTTAAGTCCTTCCTTTTTTCCGTCTTCCCAGGCGTAACTGCGTTCCAGCCGGATATGTTCTTCTTCGTCATATTCGTAAATGCACACGTTTTTCACCTCCGCTCGATTTTTCTCAAGAAATGATTTTAAAATCCCTTCGTGGATACATTCTGTGATGGCATGTTCAACCGCATCTTCAAGCGACATTGTTTTTGTGTACCGACGAACCCGGTCTGTATACTCTGCGTATTGATGCAGCATCGTACATGCATTCATTAAGGCTGGATTATGTCCGAGATTAATGTTGAGCATGACAGCTTCTAATTCTAATTTGCAGTGTTGATCCCGTATGGAATATAAATCGGATAATCGTAAGATCCGGCGGTCCGGCTGATCCTGGATCCCATTATAAAAGATGACGAATTCCGGCGGCGGAATCAAAATTTTTCGTGAACCGTATAATTTGTTTTTGTCGATCATACCCGAGTATAAGTCCGAAATATAAAACAGATATCTCAGCGGTAAATTAGGATTAAAAGTTGACTGATGTTCGTATAAAGACAGCCGAAGTCCGATCATGAATGAAACATCGTTCTGCATTGCCATATAGATCGCGTTTTCTAAGGTGTTGATTTCCAACAGTTCGGGATCGGTATAATGCTTTATCGACATCATAGCATGAAAGTGTAGAAAACGCCAGTTTTTTATGTGTATATTACATCCACAAAACGTCTGTGAAAATTGCGCTAAGAAAATGCAAAGATTTTGTTGTTTTTTGACGCTGATAATGGTATCGTAAGAATGCAGGGTTGCACACTTTTGCAGCTCTGCATAAATTATGTGAAAAAAGTGAATGAAAAAACTCTTATAGCTACGGAGGAAAGAGTAGAATTATGAACTATGCATCTATTATCATCCCGTTTGTGGGTGGCTTGGGAATGTTTATCTACGGAATGCAGATCATGGCGCAAGGTTTGGAGAATGCCGCGGGCAGCAGGATGAAGTCTCTATTGGAAGCGCTGACGAAAAATAAACTTTTTGGAGTGATGCTCGGCGCATTTATTACGGCAGTGATCCAGAGTTCGTCGGCAACGACAGTTATGGTCGTAGGGTTTGTAAACGCAGGTATCATGAATCTGTCTCAGGCGATGGGCGTCATCATGGGAGCAAATATCGGAACGACGGTAACGGGCTGGCTCGTGTCGAGTGTGGAATGGGCGAAGTTTTTAAGTCCTGCCAATCTCGCGCCGATTGCGATTATTATCGGTGTGATCATCATGCTGACGGGCAAGAGACGTTCATCAAAAGATATTTCCAGCATTATCGTAGGGTTCGGTATCCTTTTCGTCGGAATTACAACGATGTCGTCGGCGGTTGCGCCGCTTCAGGAATCAGAAGCATTCTGCAGCATTTTCGTGAAGCTTGGACACAATCCGTTCCTTGGTATTCTTGCAGGTGCGCTTGTGACGGCGATCATCCAGAGTTCGTCTGCATCGGTCGGCATCTTGCAGAGTCTCGCGGCAGCAGGACTTGTACCGTTTAATGCGGCGGTATATATTATCATGGGGCAGAATATCGGAACATGTGTGACGGCGATCATGTCAAGTATCGGAGCGAAAAAGACAGCAAAGACAGCGGCGATCATGCATCTTTTGTTCAATGTGATCGGAACAATCATATTCAGTGTTGCGGCGATCTTTTTCTTCAAAGTGCTCAACCCGGGTATGGGCGCGGGTATGATTACGCAGACAGAGATCAGTACGGTACATACAATTTTCAACATCGGAACGACACTGCTGCTCTTCCCGGTATCCGACTGGATCATCAAACTGGCAAGAAAACTCCAGAAAGAGGAAGACGGAGTAGTAGATGAAAGCCGTGTGCTCCTTGATGAAAGGATGTTAGAGACTCCGAGTATTGCGATTCAGTCTGTTGTAAGCGAAGTATGCCGGATGGGATATATTGTAAAAGGAACGATGGACAAGACTCGCCGAGTATTATTTACTCAGGATGAAGAGACGATGAACGAGATCCGAGAGGAAGAAAGTATCGCGGACCGGCTCTGCAAGGGAATTACAGATTATCTGATACGGATCAGCTCTCTGGCGATTAATGAAAAAGAGCATCAGCACGTGGCAAGCCTTCTTCAGATTGTTTCAGACATCGAAAGAATCAGCGACTATTGTGAAAATATTTCCGAGTATGCAGAAAACCTTGCGAACCAGAAAAAGAAGTTCTCGGGTGTCGGGGCAGCAGAAATGAAAGAGATGCTGGAAGTCTGTTCAGACAGTTTCACTTATGCGGTTGAAGCATTTGAAGAGAACAGTGCGGAGAAGGCGCTGAAAGTGATTGAAAAAGAAAGAAGCGCCGATGATCTGGAGATCCGCCTTCGGGCAGATCATATGCAGCGTCTTGCAAATAAGCAGTGCGATACGGAGGCGGGAATCGTATTTCTTGACGCGCTTGTCGGCTTAGAGAGGATTTCCGATCACTCAAGAAATATTGCGGAAGAAGTGCTTTCGGCAAGTAATAAATAAAAACTTATTCCGGCTGCATGGCAGTGAAAGCTGCGGTGCAGCCGTATTCTTTATCGTATACTGACGTTAGAGTGCAGATCCTTGTAATAAAATATCATTGTTCCTGATTTGTAAATATGTTATGATAAATCCACTCACAGAAATTCTTTCTGTGAAAAGCGCCGGCAGTCTCGTCTGTCCGCGGAGAATGCTGACAGTATCGTCAGTCCGAGGAATTCCCTCAAAGTTACCCGATTAACAAAATTATTTTTGCATGGAGAGTCTTGTAGAGCACCGCTTTTTTTCGTATACTGATTCTTAAGAAAGAAAATAAAGTTTATTGTGAAAACTTTTCTCTTAGTTCATAGGACTCGTTCATGTGCATGAAAGGAGAAGCCTATGACAGGAAAAGAAAACAGAGAAATCAAAAACAGCGTCTTCGTAGATCTGTTCTATGAAGACGAATCAGCAGAAGCAAATGAAATCGCGCTCTTTAACGCCATCCACGACGAGCCCCTCCCGGAAGGAACGAAGATCCGGAAATTCCGCGTAGACAATACGATCTATATGAATTTTCAAAACGACATTTCTTTCGATGCAGGTGGGAAAGTGATCGTATTCGGCGAGCATCAGTCTACGATCAACGAAAACATGCCCCTTCGCAGTCTGTTGTACATCGGACGGGCATATGAAAGGCTCGTGCCGCCGAGAAGCCGATATAAAAAGAAACTCGTTCCCCTTCCGACGCCGGAATTTTACACATTTTATAACGGAAAAGAAAAATGGGAGAAGGAAAAAGAGCTCCGTCTGTCAGACGCCTATATTGTAAAAGACGGTGAACCGAGTCTGGAATTAAAAGTAAAGGTCATCAATATCCGCCCGGAAGAGCATCATGAGATCCTGGAGAAATGTCAGGTGCTGAAAGAATACAGCCAGTTTATGGAAACGGTACAGAACTATCAGATCTCCGGCGTGGAAGAACCGTATAAAAAGGCAATTAAAGAGTGCGTTGAAAAAGGAATTCTTGCTGATTATTTAATGCGAAAAGGAAGCGAGGTTGTCAATATGCTGTTGGATGAATATGATTATGAAACAGATATCGAAGTGCAGAGAGAAGAAGCAAGAGAGCAAGGGCGAGCAGAAGGCAGAGAGGAAGGACGAGAACAAGGACGAGCAGAGGGAAGAAAGCAAGGGAAGGAAGAAGGCAGAGAAGAAGGTCGAAAAGAAGAAAAAAGAGCTCTCGTTCAGAAAAAACTTGAAAAGGGGAAAACAATTTCTCAAATCGCAGATGATCTTGAAGATACAGAAGAAAATATTGCTCACCTGATCGAAGAGTTTCATCTTCGGGTGTAGAGCGGCGGCAGTTTATCAAGAGATCGGATAGCGCCCATATGCAGACAGATTTTCCCGAAACAGCAAAAGAAATAAAAACAAAAGCAAAAAAAATAAAAAAATTCGTTTGTTCTATTGACATTTCATAAAAAGTGGTGGTACTATTATGCACAAAATTTTTATGTATAAATACAGGCATCAAAGGAGGATGTGGAACAATGTGTGGAATTGTAGGATTCATCGGAGAACAGCCGGCAGCGCCGATTCTTTTGGAAGGGCTTTCAAAGCTGGAGTACAGAGGGTATGATTCGGCGGGAATCGCGGTTCGTAATGAAAAGACGGATAAGATCGCGATAGTAAAGGCAAAGGGGCGTTTGAAGATCCTTGCAGAAAAAACAGATAACGGGAAAAGTGTGCGAGGCACATGCGGGATCGGTCATACACGATGGGCCACTCACGGCGAACCTTCCGAGAATAATGCACATCCTCACTGCACGGATGATAAATCCGTTGTTCTTGTGCATAACGGGATTATCGAAAACTATCAAGAATTAAAGACAAAGCTTCAGAAAACGGGATATACGTTTTATTCACAGACAGACACGGAAATCGCGGTAAAACTGATAGATTATTATTATAAGAAGACCGGAACACCTCTTGAGGCGCTTACAAGGGCTATGCTTAGAATAAGAGGATCATATGCTTTCGGAGTGATGTTCCGCGATTGTCCGGGCAGATTGTTTGCGGCCAGAAAAGACAGCCCGCTTATTATCGGAAAGAGTAAAAAAGGCTGCCTGATCGCGTCAGACGTTCCGGCGATTCTGGATCGTACAAGAAACGTATATTATATAGGCAATCTTGAAATAGCGGAGATGACTTCGGAGGAAGTGCATTTTTATAATATTGACCGGGAAGAGATACAAAAAGAAATGACAGAGATCAAGTGGGATGCCGAGTCAGCCGAAAAAGGCGGGTATGAACACTTTATGTTAAAAGAGATACATGAGCAGCCGAAAGCCGTTCAGGATACGCTGGGCGCTTATATAAAAGACAGTGCGATTGACTTTTCGGAAGCAGGTCTGACAGACGAGCAACTAAAAAGCATTGAGAGGATCTATGTTGCGGCATGCGGATCGGCGTATCATGTCGGAGTTGTCGGAAAATATGTGACGGAAAGTCTGGCAGGTATTCCGGTAGAAGTGGATCTCGCATCTGAATTCCGTTATCGCAACCCGATTCTTGCGCCGAATTCGGCGTTGATCGTCGTATCACAGTCAGGAGAGACGGCAGACAGTCTTGCCGCCTTGCGTCTTGCAAAAGAGAAAGGAATTCCGGTTATCGGGATCGTCAATGTAGTCGGCTCAAGCATTGCAAGAGAAAGCGATCATGTCTTATACACATATGCAGGCCCCGAGATCTCGGTTGCGACGACAAAGGCGTACAGCGCACAGTTGGCGGCAATGTACCTTCTCGCCGTACAGATGGCAAAAGTAAAAGGCAGAATAGATGAGAAACGGCATGGAGAATTGCTCGAGGAACTGTGCAGAATTCCCGATAAGATTCAGAAAGCGCTTGACGATAAAGAGCGGATACAGTGGTTTGCAAGTAAATATGCGAATGCAAAAGATGTATTTTTTATCGGGCGCGGCATCGATTATGCAATCAGTCTGGAAGGAAGCCTCAAGATGAAGGAGATCAGTTATATCCATTCAGAAGCATATGCGGCAGGAGAGCTGAAGCATGGAACAATCAGTCTCATCGAAGACGGAATTCTTGTCGTGGGAGTCTTAACTCAGAACGATCTGTTTGAGAAAACATTGAGCAATATGGTCGAGGTAAAAAGCAGAGGCGCATATTTGATGGGACTTACGACATATGGAAACTACAGCGTGGAAGATACGGCGGACTTTTCCGTTTATGTGCCGAAAACAGAAGAATATTTTTCCGCAAGTCTTGCGATCGTGCCGCTTCAGCTTATGGGATATTACGTCAGTGTCGCAAAAGGTTTGGATGTTGACAAACCGCGGAATCTGGCAAAATCCGTAACAGTAGAATAATTTTTACATCGTGTGAAGAAATTATACTTTTAATATCTGAATAAAAATGCATATTCTCTCTTTTTAATATATTTATAAGAGAAAATATGCATTTTGTATTTGAAAATATACATTTTGGAGAGTTGACAAGGAACAGATGTTAGCCTATTATTAAAAATGTATCGTGAAAATTATGATAAAAGTAATGTTTGTTTATAGTGAATTTAAACAGCGGTCTATAAAAGGCAGCATATCTATCTAATGTGTTTTATTGAAAGTTGATAAATGACATAGGGATATGCTGTTTTGGCGTGTCATGAAAAAACTTAAACACATTAATGCGTTATCGCAATGATAGAATGAAGCGCCGTGAAAATGTTGAAACTAGGTATTGGAATTCAAAGTTAAGGAGCGGCGCACAAAATGGCAAAAATAATTGATACACACAGTCATATATTACCCGGGATCGATGACGGGGCTGGTTCATGGAAAGAAGCGCTTTGCATGTTGAAAACAGCGCAGGCTCAGGGAATCAGAAGAGTGATCGCAACTCCTCACTGGGGAGGACCTTTCGGTTATACCGATCCGGTGCAGATCAGAGAACTCTGTTTTACATTACAGGAAAAAGCAAGACGTCACAATATCAGTGTGAAAATTTATCAGGGGCAGGAAGTGATGTACACCGAGGAAGCGGCGGACAGGATTGCAAACGGCGAGATCCTTACATTGGCGGACAGCCGGTATGTACTGGCTGAATTTTATCAGGGAATCGGGTATTCGGGAATTTTTCGGGCAGTACAGCGCTTTACACAGTCGGGATACAGTCCGATCATCGCTCATGCAGAGAGATATGAAGCGCTGAAAGATATCGGGCGTCTGGAAGAACTACGAAAGCAGGGAGCATATATACAGTTGAATTTCAGGGCGATCGGGGGAAAGTGGCATGATTTTACAACACGTTGGTGCAGGAAAGCTCTGAAAGAAGGATTTGTTCATTTTGTCGGAACGGATATGCATAATATGAGAACGAGAAAACCGGAGACAGAATCCGCGGTAGTGTGGATGGAGAAGCATCTGGAGCCGGATTATGTAAAAAAACTGTTTTTAAAAAATCCCGAGAAGATTTTAAGAAACGAGCGTTTGTAAGAAAAACATTGTAAAACATAGTCAATTTATGTAAAAAAGACGCATTGTAAAATGAGAAACAGGGAAAAAGTGAAGAAAATACTGGTAAATGGAATTAATTTATTTCCTTATAGAAAAATATGATATATAATTAGAAGGATTAATATATTACGAACAGAGAGACGGATAATAGAGGAAGTGATAAAATATGGAAAAAACACATGATGAAGAAATGGCAATCGACCTGTGGGAGTTAATTTCCGCACTGAAAAAGCGGGCGCTGATTATTTTGGCGGCGTGTCTGCTTGGCGGTGTTGTGGCAGGTGTATATACAAAACTTTGCATCACCCCGATGTATACGGCGACATCATCGATGCTTGTGACAACACAGGAAACAACGCTTACGTCTATTGCGGACCTTCAGCTTGGAAGCGCTCTTACGGGAGATTACAGTATTCTTGCGACAAGCCGGAGCGTTCTTGAAGAGGTGATCGAAGATCTGGGTCTGAACATGAATCATCACCAACTGAGAGGAAGTATTACGATCACCAATCCGGAAGGAACGCATATTATGGAAGTGACGGCCAGAAGTTCCGATCCCGAGACCGCAAAAAAGATTGCGGACACTATGGCGGTTGTTTCAGCGCAGTATATAAAAGAAAAAATGGAGGTGGCTCCTCCTAAGATCATCGAAGAGGCGGAAGTTCCGTCATCCCCGGTCAGCCCGAGTATGAATAAAAACGTTATGATGGGCGCGCTGGCAGGATTTGCTCTTGCGGCGGCGATCGTGATTTTGTTTGCGATCATGAATGATTCGATCAAAACAGAGGATGATATCGAAAGAGCGCTCGGCATTCCGACACTTGCCGTGATTCCGGACAGAAAAGATTATATAGATGATCATGGCGGCAGTAAAAAGAAGAAAGGCAAAAGAAGGAGGCAGAGTAAATGGCGGAACAAAAGGTGATAATGACAGATCCGAGACAAGAGGATTATTTTTATCAGGAAGCAATTAAGACGCTGCGAACGAATATCCAGTTTGCCGGGATGGATGTAAAGACAATTCTGTTTACAAGCTGCTATCCGAACGAAGGAAAGAGCGATATTACGTTCCAACTTTCGCAGGAGATCGGAAAATTAGGGAAAAAGGTACTTCTTCTCGACGCCGATATCCGCAAGTCGATACTCGCATCCCGGTACGGAGTGGGAAAACAGGTTCAGGGATTATCAAATTACTTGAGCGGTCAGGCTTCTATCGCGGAGATTATTTATCGTACGAACTATGAGAATATGGATATCATTTTTTCAGGTTCATTTGCGCCGAATCCGTCAGAACTGCTTGGGCAGGAAGCGTTTGGAACGCTTTTGGGAGCGGTGAGAGAACATTATGATTATATCATTGTAGATACGCCGCCGATCGGAAGTATTATCGATGCGGCGATCGTCGCAAAACAGTGCGACGGGGCGGTGCTCGTATTTGAAAGCGAACTTGTGAGCAGTAAGGAGGCGGCTCGAGTCAAAGAACAGCTTCTGATGACAGGGTGCAGACTGATCGGAGCCGTGCTTAATAAGGTAGATGTAAAGAAGAATAAATACTATCACAGATATGACTATTACTATCATGGATATCAGGAAAAAAAGGAAGTTACAAAAAAAAATAAAGAAAAATAAAACGGTACTCAGATAATGGGAGGGGATCGGAAAGAAACAGATGAAAAAGAAAAAATATTTGAAATGGTGGATCGCGGCGGTATCAGCGGTTTTCATTGTAGGAGCGGGAATATTTGTATATACGCAGTATAAGGCGGCACAGACGTCGGGAGACGTCGCCACGAAAGACGGAACATCCGCCTCGGCATCGGATATTACATGGAACGGCAAGACATACAGTTACAATGAACATTTGAGTAACTTTTTGTTCCTCGGTATTGATACAAAAGAAAAGGCAGAGACAAAAACAGGTCAGGCAGACGCCGGGCAGGCGGACGCGTTGTATCTTCTGTCATGGAATCGGCTGGAAGGAGATATTACAGTGATCAGCATTCCGAGAGATACGATGACTCAGATCGAAACGTTCGGTCCGGGCGGAAAAAGTCTCGGAAAGAGCAAAGATCATATCAGTTTATCTTATGCATACGGTGACGGCGGATATGAAAGCTGTGAGCTGGCGGAAAATGCAGTTTCCGAATTGCTTTACGGACTGCCGATAGACGGGTACTGTGCTTTGAATATGGATGGACTTCCTGTTTTGACAGACAGCGTCGGAGGCGTAACAGTAACCGTGCCGAACGACAGTCTGGCGGAAGTTGACCCCGGATATGCAAAAGGAGCGGTGGTCACTTTGAAAGGTGAAGATACAGAACAGTTTGTTCGATACAGAAATACGGAGATCAGCCAGAGCGCGATCGCACGTATGGAGCGCCAGCAGGAATATATCAGAGCATTCGGCGAAGCTTTAAAAAAGGCATCTGCAGATAAAGCGCTTGTTACCGATCTGTACAAGGCGATTGAACCGTATATGGTAACGAATATGGGGAAAAGTCGTTTTGTTGATCTGACGGAAAGTGTATCAGAAGGCAAAAAGGTGAACCGATGGACGATTCCGGGAGAAGGAATTCAAGGTAAAGAATATGATGAATACGTCGTAGATGATGATGCTTTGTATGAAAAGACAGTTGAGACATTTTATGTAGAGAAAAAATAAAGTGCAGAAAGAACAGAGACGGCATATGAAAAAGATATCTAAGATAATAGGAAGCGTTCTTATCACAGCCGCAGCAGTTTGCCTTGGCATCGGAGTTTATCAATTTACGAAAGAACAAAACGCCGGAAAAGGGTATCAGGATCTTTCGGAAGAAGTGAAAAAAGAACCGGAAGATGAAGGTTCAAAATCAAAAGTTGATATCCCGATCGATTTTGCGGCGCTAAAGGAAAAGAATCCCGATGTGTATGCGTGGATCAGTATACCGGGAACGGCGATAGACTATCCGGTTCTCCAAAGGGAGAATGACAACACATACTATTTGGATCACACGATCGATCATGAAGAAAAGACCGAAGGAGCGATTTTTACGGAGAATTACAACAATACTGATTTTGAAGATCCGAATACGGTCATTTACGGGCATGACATGAGAAACGGTTCGATGTTTAAAGGACTGCTCGACTATCGGGATAAAACATTTTTTGATCAAAACAAAGAAGTGCTGATCTATACGCCGGATGCAATACGACATTATAAAATATTCGCTGCGTATCCGTATGACAGCAGACATTTGCTTAGAAGTTTTGACTTTACAGATAAAGAAGTGTATCAGCAGTATTTATACCGTATCTTTGCAATCCGCGATATGAATGCGAGCATTGATACAACAGCGCAGGTGGGGACGGACGATAAGATCCTGACCTTATCAACATGCTATGCAAACCAGCCGGATATGAGGTTTCTTGTTCAGGCAGTGTTGGTTTCCATAGAACAATAAGGCAAAAGAAAATCATTTATCAGAGAAAGGAAGAGTGAACAATATGAAAAAGAAAATCATGGGTGTAATTTTGGCGGCAACGCTTATCGTATCACAGGCAGTAACGGCGTTTGCAGGAAGTAAAACGTCAGAAGTTGTGCTTCCGAATGATTTTGCGGCTTATTATACCGTAACGGAAGGAACAAGAGAGGCATTTGCAGAGGCAGAGGCAGTTTCCCCACAGACAGTTGACGCGATCATAGAAGTAAATAACGGAAGCATGACTCTTGCACAGCTTGTTGCAGATATGAAAGAACTGCTCAAAGCAGAAGGCGCAGCAGGACTGAAGATGACAGAAGAACAGGTCGACGCTCTGGCGGCAGATCTGGGTTCCAGAACGTTTGTCACAAAGTTTTTTGACCTTGAGCCTGTAAACGGCGGGATTAAAGATGACAACGGAGACTACCTTGTAACATTAAGCGTGCCGGCAATTTCCACAGCTATGACAGAAGTAGCGTTTCTTCACTTCAGCACAGACCGCGCGGCATGGGAAGTTGTGGAAGCGTCAGACGTAGATTATACAAACAAAGAGATCACTGCGTCCTTTAAAGATCTTTCGCCGGTTGCCGTGATCGCAAAAGTAGATACGTCCGCAGACAATGCGATCGGAACGTCTCCGCAGACAGGAAGATTCCCTGTTTCCGTACTTTGGATCGGTGCAGCAGTAATCCTTGGTGCGACAGGCGTTATTGTGTTAAGAAAACGCAAAGAAAAATAAATATTGAATGTGCCTTGAAAGGCTGACGGTAAGGAATGGCTCGATGATAAGAAATATTTTCGGGCTATTTTCTTGCAAAAATCAGGGGAAAAACGGCTATTTTCCGGTAATGTATAGTAACAAAAGAACCGGATACGCAAAAGACAAAAATTTACGAAACAGTAAAAAGAAAAAGAAAGAAATAGCAGTTAAAGAAGTATGAAAGATAAACTAGAGGGACAGCAGTTAAAAACATCAAAACATGAAAGATGGATTTGGAGAGATAACAGAGGAAATTACAGATGAGAGGAAAGACTACATTTCATATAAGATGGAAATTATTTTTTTACGATGTGATCGTATTTGCAGTGACGTCTGTATTTCTGCTTGTATTATATGAAGGACCGGTAAAATTGACGCAGAGAGGGGAATTGCAGCAGATGCTTCTTGCATTTGTATGCGTATTTGCCTGCCGGCTGGTCGGAAAGATATATGGGCAGATATGGAGATACGGGGGAATTCAATGCTACATGCGTTTAGTTTGTACGGATTGTGTGGCATTTTTAATATATGTGATTTTGGAATCTGTTCTTCCGGTCGCTCATATCTCATTTCCGCGCCTTCTGGTGTTGAGTACGGTAAACACCATGGGAGCGCTGATCATGAGAATGTCTTACCGTTATGCGTATAAGTGCAGCAACCTGGAAACTTTTTCAGGTAAAATTTTAGCCGCACTGCTGAAAATATTTGCCGGAATTGAAGTGGGGGAAACAAGAGACGATCAGAAGATCAAAGTGGCGATCATAGGGGCAGGAAATGTCGGAGTTACTCTGGCAGGGGAACTGTTGGCAAACAAGATGGCATCCTATGTGCCGAAATGTTTTGTGGATATCGATAAATCAAAAGACGGACGAGAGATACAGGGACTTCCCGTATTATCTGAAAACGAGGCGACGTTTCAGAAACTGAAAAAATACGGAATACAGGAAATTATCTTTGCGCTGCCGTCTATGGCGGATGAAAGAAGAACAGAGCGATATCTTTATTATAAAAATGCCGGATATAAAGTGAAGATGTACGATTATCCTAAGATGCAGATGGCAGGCGGAAAGAGAGCTCTTCGAGAATTCGATATCGAAGAACTGCTGTTTAGAGCGCCGAGAAAGTTTACGAACGAAAAGACAAAAGATTATTATAATAATAAAGTCATTCTCATTACCGGAGGAGGCGGATCGATCGGTTCGGAACTGTGCAGACAGATCGTTAAAATGGGACCGGAGAAACTGATCATTCTGGATATCTACGAGAACGGAGCTTATGATCTTCTGCAGGAATTAAGGATCGCGTATGGCAATGAACCGGGACTCAGCGTAGAGATTGCTTCTATTACAGATTCAAGAGCGATGGAGAGGGTATTCCAAAAATATCATCCGCAGATCGTGATCAATGCGGCAGCACATAAACATGTGCCTCTTATGGAGAACAACTGTATCGAAGCAATTAAGAACAATGTATTCGGAACAGCAGTTGTTGTTGAAATGTGTGAGAAATACGGTGCGGAACGTTTTATGATGGTCTCAACGGATAAAGCGGTCAATCCGACAAACGTGATGGGCGCGACGAAGAGAATGTGTGAAATGATCGTACAGAGCGCAAGTATTAACGGAAAAGTAAAATACAGTGCGACGAGATTTGGCAATGTGTTGGGAAGCGCAGGAAGCGTGATCCCTCTGTTCAAGCGTCAGATTCAAAACGGCGGACCGATTACAATTACAGATAAGCGGATTATCCGCTACTTTATGACAATTCCGGAGGCATCTCAGCTCGTATTAGAGAGCGGTGTGCTTGCCCATAATGGAGAACTGCTTGTTCTCGATATGGGAAAACCGATCAAGATATTAGATCTTGCAGAAAATATGATCCACCTGTCAGGGGCGCAGAATATCGAGATCGTAGAGACAGGACTCCGTCCGGGAGAGAAACTGTACGAAGAACTTCTTGTTAAGACAGAAGAGCTTGATAAGACGGAAAATGACCTTATCTTCAGAGAAAAAGACAGACCGCTGTCTGTAGAACAGATCCGTGAAAAATTAAGGATGCTGAAAGATGTATGTGACAACGGAGATGACGATCAGGCTAGAGAAGTACTGCGAAAAGTTGTGCCTACTTTTAAAAGACCGGAAGAAGTGAATAAAGAAGTAGGAGCGGAAGTAGAGCCGGAAGATAACAGTTTGCCGCAGCGCAGGGTAAGAGCCTGAGAATTTGGAAAAAGACAAAGGGTCAACAGATGTCATCAGACAAATATGCGGCGCAAGTACTCAAAAAGAAGATGTGATAATAAACATAAGTAAAAAGAAGAATCTACAGGAGAGAGAAGATGAAGAGGAAAGCTTATGATGGGGTTTATAATCGATATATTAAGCGGGGAATTGATTTTTGCCTTGCATTGATCGGGTTGGTTATTGCAGCAATTCCGATGGCAATCGTTGCAATCGCTATTAAAGCAGAATCAAAAGGTCCTGTGATCTTTAAACAGGATCGTATCGGCTATAAAGGAAAAGTATATAAAATGTATAAATTCCGGAGCATGTGCGTTGGAGCTGAAAAGGGTGGTGTTTATTCCGATAATAAAGACAGTCGTGTGACGAAAGTTGGAAAATTCATACGCGCCACGAGCATTGATGAACTTCCACAGCTTGTGAATGTTTTGAAAGGCGATATGGCGCTGATCGGTTTCCGCAGTCCGCTTACATATCACCCGTGGCCATGGAGTGAATATACAGAGGAGCAGAAGAAGATGTTTAATGTGCGTCCGGGAATTACAGGTTGGGCGCAGGTGAACGGAAGAAAAACAGTGGAATGGAATAAACGTATCGAATTAAACGGCTGGTATGCAGAGCATGTTTCCTTTTGGCTGGATGTAAAGATTTTATTTATGACAGTATTTAAAGTACTTACAAATGCCGACAACGAAAATGTCGGAGAAACAGTGAAACAAAAATAGAAACAGATAGTGCTATAGAAAATGACGGAAGATCAAATAAAACGATCAAAAGAAAAGCAGACAAAACAGAGGGGATGATCAGATGCCATTAAAACTGATGTATATTACAAATTCAGAAGATGTCGCCCATATCGCAGAAGAAGCAGGAGTTGACCGTATTTTTGTCGATATGGAATATATCGGCAAAACCGACAGGCAGGGTGGGATGGATACAGTGCAGTCCAGACATACGGCGGATGATGTGAGGCGGCTTGCACAATGCTTAAATAAAGCGGAACTGTTTGTAAGAGTGAATCCGATTCATGAAAAAACAGATGAATATAACTCGTCAAAAGAAGAAATTGACGAAGCGATCGAAGCAGGTGCAGATCTTTTAATGCTGCCTTATTTTAAAACGGCAGAGGAAGTTCAGACATTTGTAAAATATGTAAATGGCAGAGCAAAAACAGTCCTTTTGGTTGAAACACCCGAAGCGGCGGCCATTGCAGAGGATCTAGTACAAATTCCGGGGATTGACGAGATGTTTATCGGATTGAATGATTTATCATTAGGTTACGGTAAAAATTTTATGTTTGAACTGCTGCTTGACGGTACGGTTGAAGAACTCTGTCTGAAATTCAGAAAAGGCGGGATTCCTTATGGATTTGGCGGAATTGCTTCATTAGGGAAAGGAATGCTTCCTTCGGAATATGTGATCAAAGAACATTATCGTCTTGGTTCTGCATGTGCGATTTTGTCACGGAGTTTCTGCAGGACAGGTCAAGTGACAGACTTAAAAGAGATTCAGAAGATTTTTGAAATTGAATTGCCGAAAATACGGGAACTTGAAGAAGAATGCAGAGTACATAGTGAATATTTTTGGAAAAACAGACAACAGGTTGAGACAAAAATAAGACAGATATGCGAATGTGAGGATGCAAAATGAATTTATTAGTAACAGGAGCATGGCAAGGGGCAAAAGACGGAATTGAACAATTAAAAATGTTGGGGCATCAGGTACAATTCTTGCAATTTGAAAAAGATGAGCTTCCGTGTTCATATGAATGGGTTGAAGGAGTTATATGCAACGGACTATTTCTTTCCCATCCGATTGAGCGATTTACTCATTTAAAATATATTCAACTGACAAGCGCCGGATTTGACAGAGTTGATATGCAGTATGTAAAAAGACATAATATTGAGATACATAATGCAAGGGGGGTATATAGTATCCCAATGGCAGAATTTGCAATATTCGGAGTGTTAGAATTGTATAAACAAGGCAAGTTCTTTCAGCAGAATCAGGTGGAAAAACAGTGGGAGAAACGAAGAAATCTGTCAGAATTATTCGGAAAGCAAGTATGCATTGCAGGCTGCGGCAGTGTCGGAACTGAATGTGCAAAACGCTTCTCCGCTTTCGGATGCAGAATAACAGGCGTAGATCTGTATCCGAGAGAAGATGAAACTTATGAAAAGATGGTTGGAATCGAGAACCTGTCCGAAGTTTTATCCAAAAGCGATATTGTCATATTGACTTTGCCGCTAACTGAGGAGACAAGGTATTTGATGAATGAAGAAAAATTCAGCCAAATGAAAGACGGGGCGATCCTTGTAAATATTGCAAGAGGCGCTGTCGTAGATACAGAAGCGTTGAAGCGGGAGATGCCAAGACTTGGCGGAGCAGTGCTGGATGTGTTTGAAGAAGAACCGCTGAGGGAAGATAGTCCGTTATGGGAGATGGAGAAAGTTATAGTGACACCGCATAACAGCTTTGTCGGGGATGGAAATGCCCGGAGACTGGCGGGAGTGATCTATGAAAATATAAGGAGATAAACTAGAATGAAAAAGACAGAATTTATTAATATGTTAGAAAAAAATCCTGAATTGAAAAAAGATTTATTTATTAGAGGCTTTCTAATTACAGATAAAAAGATAAATGATGTTTCAGGTTTTCCGTTTTATGGTAATTGGGAGGTGAAAGAAAGCTCTGGGTATTATTTTATGGCGCATAATTTGACAGGTATGCATTTGTATGTGACTGATGAAGGAAATACGTTTTTCATTATGGGGCATGCGTATAATCCATTTACGAAAGAGTATGAAGAACAGAAAATTCTTGCACATATAGCGGAAGCATATGGAACAAGTGATTATATGGAACGCGTAAATGACATTACGGGTGTATTTGTGTATGGTTGCATCGTTAATGGGAAGCTTGAATATTTAGTCGATCCGTCAGGTATGCAGTCTGCGTGCAGTGGGAAGATAGGCAAATATTTTTATTGCTCCTCACATCCGCAGCTTATCGGAGATTTGTGTCATTTGAAAATGGATGATTTTGTAAAAGAACTAATCCGTTATAAATGGTATGGAAGAGTTATGGGACCGTATCTTCCATGTGATTTCACTCCATTTGCAGAAGTGAAGCGAATTGTTCCGAGTATTTTATATACATATGATGATGTGATTTCACATAAGCGTTATTGGCCTCTTACAGAAGTTAAAGAGGCGGTAGATCAAAAAGATTATGATCAGGTAATTCGAGAAGCGGCAGATATACTGAAAAATAATATGGAACTTGTTACAAAGAAATGGAAAAAACCGTGGATATCTTTAACAGGTGGAATTGATAGTAATACGACGTTTGCTGCAGGAAATGGAAATTATGAAAAATTTGAAACTTTTAGTTATATATCAGCAGAGAAAGAAGTTCCAGATGCAGCAGCGGCAAAGGAAATTGCTTCACATTTTGGATTGAAACATCATGAATATCATATCCCGTCAGAGAATAGTAAATTGGATCTGTTTGAAGAGAAAAGAGACTTGTTTCGCCATAATAACGGATATATCGCTGAACTGTATGATAATGAGGCAAGAAAAAAATTTTATTTGAGAGAAAATACAGATTGTGATGTAGAAGTAAAGTCTTGGGTATCAGAGACAATTAGAGCGTATTGGTATAAGCACTATGGAAGAAAATCATTTCCGAAACTTTCCGGTAAATTGTACCGTAATCTCTATAAGATTTTTATCACAAATAGAAGACTGGCTCATAAGTTGGACAAGTTATTTGATCAATATATTAAAGAATTCGAGTACGATAAAATACCGGGGTCTTATCCAACAGCAGATATGCATTACAATGAAGTTACTTGGGGAAGCTGGGGTGGACTGAACATTACAGAGATGAAATATTGTTTTGATATTACATTTATTTACAATAATAGACGTTTTCTTGATTTGATGTTCCGAGTTCCATTAGAAAAACGAATTTCAGACCAGCATCATTTGGATATGAAACGTTATCTCAATTCTGAACTGTCGGATATGAATATACGGGTTGTAAATTTAAAAGAGACAGATTTTAGAGCGTTTGCATTGAATGTCATTTTTACAATCAACTCAATTTTACCGTTTTAATTGAAACAAGAAGAGAGATAGAGGAAGGAATTGTTATATGAAAGTGCTTTTGACGGCGACTGTACAAAGTCATATTTGTCAATTTCATAAACCACTTGTTGAAGTATTACATAAACATGGATGTGAAGTTCATGTGGCTGCAAGAGATAATTTGGCAGAAAAAAATGGGTTAAAACTTGATTTTGTTGAGAAAGTTTATGACGTACCGTTTGCCCGTTCACCTAAAAGTAAAGATAATATACAGGCTTATAAGGAATTAAAAAATATTATTAATAAAGAAAACTATGATGTGATTCATTGTAATACCCCAATGGGAGGAATTGTTACAAGATTGGCTGCAAAGCAGGTCAGAAAGCAAGGCACTAAAGTTTATTATACAGCACATGGATTTCATTTTTATAAAGGTGCGCCGAAAAAGAACTGGATTGTGTTTTATCCCATTGAAAAATACTTTTCCAAAATAACAGATAAGCTGATTACTATTACGAAAGAGGATTATCAACTGGCAAGCAGAAAGTTTCATTGTAAAGTGGAGCGGATTCATGGCGTAGGTGTGGATGAAAAACGATATCATTCCGTACTTCAAGAAGAACAAATGGAAATCAGAAAACAGTTTGGGTTTACTGATGGACAAAAGATTATTTTATGTGTGGGGGAATTGCTCCCAAACAAAAATCAGCAAATGATTATTCATTCCATGAAGAAAATTGTAAAAAAATATTCGGATGCACAACTGCTTCTTGCGGGAAATGGATCAGAAAAAGAAAATCTTGAAAATTTGATAAAATCTTTGAGATTGACTGAAAATATAAAAATGCTGGGATATGTTACGAATCTTCAGGAATATCAGAAGATTGTTGATATATCAGTTTCATGCAGTAGACGTGAAGGATTGCCACTTAATATTGTAGAAGCGATGTTGGCGGGGACTCCGGTTGTGGCAAGTATCAATAGAGGTCATAGAGAATTGATTCAGCCTGGAGAAAATGGATTCCTTGTCAAGGTTGATGACTGTGAGATGATGGCAGCAAAAATCTTGGAACTTCTAAACGATGAGTGCTTATATAAAAAGATACAAGAAAATGCAAATGCATATGCGCAGGCATATACGTTCAAAAACGTGAAAAAGGAACTTACGAAAGTATATGGTTTTAAAGATGAATGAGAAAATAAGTGTAATCATGGGAATTTATAACTGTGCTGCTACGTTGGAAGAATCACTGGATTGTATTGTAAAACAAACTTATACAAATTGGGAAGTGATTATGTGTGACGATTGCTCTACAGATCATACAGTTCAAATAGCGGAACAGTATGTTGCACAGTATCCAAAACAGTTTGTATTGTTGAGAAACAAAGAAAATAAAGGTTTGAATTATACACTTAATAAATGTTTAAAAGTAGCAGAGGGTGATTATATAGCCCGTATGGATGGTGATGATTTGTGTTCAGTGGATCGATTTGAAAAAGAAATCGAAGCATTGAGAAAAAATCCGGGTATTGCTATCGTAAGTACGGATATGTCCTTTTTTGATGAAAATGGTGTGTGGGGAAAGACACAATCGGAATTATTTCCTACAAAAGAAAGTTTTTTAAAAGGTACGCCGTTTTGTCATGCAGCATGTATGGTAAGAAAAGGAGCATATGAGAAAGTAAAGGGATACAGTATAAGCAATCGATTGTTAAGGGTAGAGGATTATCATTTATGGATTAAAATGTATGCAAAGGGCTTCAAAGGGATGAATCTTCAAGAACCATTGTATTCAATGCGAGATGATCGAGACGCGCAAAACCGAAGAAAATTCAAATACAGACTTAATGAAGCTTATGTAAAAGGATATGCAGTTAAGGAGCTTCATTTGAAAAAAGTAAATTATATAGTATGTTTGATACCAGTATTGAAAGGATTAGTACCACCTTTTATTTATCATGTAATGCATAGAAAGAATTTAAAGAATGGTTAAATAGAGAGTTCAGAGACATATATGAGATAAGACGAAAGGATTACTTAATTATGCCGGTTTATTGGTCAATGATGATTGCGACTGCGATTATAGGAATTTTGTGTTATGGGATATCGTCAAAAAAGGTAATAGTGGAAGGAAAAGAAACAACTCGAGTCAGAATTGGCTTTGTGGTTGTATTAGTTGCGTACATTGTATTCTTTATTGGTTTTAGGGACAAAGTATTGGATACAGGAGCCTATATTAGCAGTTTTAAAAGTATGCCAACAGATTTTACCGGATTGTTTTTGTATTTGGAAACATTAGATAGTGGAAAAGCATTTTATTTTTTGTCAGCAGTATTTAAAATGTTTATTTCTGACAACTATTATGCTTGGTTGTTTTTCTTGGCAATAGTAAGTTGTGGCTGTCTGTTCCGCACAATATATAAATACTCTATTGATTTTCCATTGTCAGCATATTTATTTATAGCGACTACGACATTTACATGGCTATTGAATGGAACGAGACAGTTTTTAGTTGTTTGTATTTTATTTGGATTTGTAGAGTGGATTATTGAAGGAAAAAAGATCCGTTATATATTGCTTGCATTAGCACTTACAACGATTCATAGTTCAGCAATATTCATGGCTGTAATTGTCTTGTTTATAGAAGTAAATCAAACTTTTACGAAGAAAACAATCTTTTTTATCGGTTTAACAGTAGTTGGAACATATTATTCAGAACAAGTATTTGAATTTTTGGGTGAAACATCAGAATCGCTGAATTACGCTGACACGATGGCGATTGATGGTGGATCAAATATTTTTCGGTTGATAGTGGCAAGTGTTCCAATCATTATTGTTTTGTTGAATTATAGAAATGTGAAAAAGATAGCGCCACCATCAATTAATGTGGCGATTAATATGAGTTTGATAGGAATTTGTTTTTATTTTGCTGCAACGTTTACAAATGGTGTTCTAGTGGGACGTATGCCGATTTATTTTACAGTGTATAATTTGTATTTATTGCCTTGGGTGATTAGAAACTGTTTTACAAAAAATTCAAGAAAAATAGTATGGGTACTTTGTGTGGTGAGTTATTTGGTATATTTTTATTATCAGATGTGTATTGCTTGGGATGGATTGATGTATGTTAGTAAGTTTTTGAAGTTGGAATTTTTATAAGATGGTGACGAAAAGCAGACTGATAGTGAGGAAAATGTAATGGATATAAATAAAGAATATGAGATATATTTCTTTGATTTTTTTGGAACGATTATGCACAGAAAATGTTCTGGAGATGACATAAAGAAAATATGGAGTAATCAACTTGCACTTTTGTGTAAATGTAAGTTGAGTTCAAGAATTTGGTATGAGTTGAGAATATCGGCGGAGAAATATGTATGTAGAAAGGAAAATCATTATGAGTTTACATATAAAGAACTAATTAAAGAAATTTACAATCGAGTAAGTGGGATAGCTGAAGGTTATGCAGATATATTAGATTTTGAACAATTTTATATGTTGTGTTTAAAAATAGAATTAGATGTAGAAACAAATATGCAGGAAAAAAATGAAGAAGTAATATCTCAAATAAAGCAATTAAAAGGTTGTGGAAAGAAAGTTTGCATCCTTTCTGATTTTTATTTGGATTCTCAATGTATAAGTCGATTTTTAGAAAAAAAGGGAGAAAATCATTTAGTTGACAATATTTTTGTGTCTTGCGAATTTTTGAAAAATAAGGCAGATGGCTCTTTATACAAAGAAATATTGACATTACTTAATTGTTCGTCCAAAGACTGTTGTATGATCGGCGATAATTATCGTTCCGATTTTATAAATGCAAAAAGTAATGGAATTTCAGCGGTGAGAGTTCGAGATAATAAGAAGTTTAACAGAGATATAAACTGTAAAAAAGTATTAACGCAACTTATGAATACAGAACATAAGAATGGAATAAGTTACGCAAATTATAGTTTTATGCTTTTTAAATTTATAAGTGCGTTATATAACAAATTGTTGTTACATTCTGATAGAAAAGTGTTTTTTTTGGCAAGGGAAGGTGAATTATTAAAACAACTCTTTGATAGATATTGTGAGTATATGCAAGTGCAGTTTGGATCTCCATGCATTAAAAGTGAGTATTTGTATGTTTCGAGGCAGGCTACATATCCGGCATCATTAAAATGCCTTGAAGAAGAACAGTTTGAAACATTATTTAAAGAATATTCAGCATTAAGCATTGAGTCATTTTTGACAAATATAGGGATTGAGGAAAGAGATAAGAAAAAAATAGAAATAGAATTTACAGAAGAGTACTCTAAAATAATTGATAATTTTGGGTCATCTGATCTTTTTGAAAGATTGAAAAAAAGTGTTGTATTTGTTGAAATTTATAAAAAAACAATTTCAAAGAAGAATGAATTGTTAAGGCAGTATTTAAAACAAAAGGGTTTTTTTGATGTAGCGTCAGTTGCTATTGTAGATGTTGGATGGAGGGGGTCTATACAAGATAATATTGCACGGTGTGTGGGAGGAGAAGTTGAAATACGAGGTTATTATTGTGGATTGAATAACAAGGCAAGAATCTCAAAGGGTAATCAAAAAGAGGGGTTAATATTTTCAGAATATCCGTATAAAACGAAAAATTTTGCAGTATGGAGCTATGATTCAAATTTTATGGAAAGATTATTGACTGCATCACATGCATCTACTAAAGGATATGAGAAGAGTGGAGAAATAATAAAACCTGTTTTTAATGAGTTTGGAAGTGAGGAAAATAATTATACAATAATAAAACCGATACAAAAAAAGCTTATTAAACAATTTGAAGAATATGTGAGTGAAGCTTATTATCTTCCAGTATTATCAGATGAACTAGAAGATCTCTTAGTACAGCTACATATAAAATGTTGTTGCCATATATATAAAAGTAATTTAGTATTGCAGCAAACACTTCTTCAAGGGCAAATGGAAAATTTTGGATATCAAGTTAGAAGTGGAGAAAGATTAAAAGAAGCATTTTCTATAAGAAATGCGTTTAAGAAAATTGTATGTAATCGTAAATTATTAAAAAACATACCTCTAATAGTTCGCTTCATGAATAGTAGAAGATTATATTTTATTAGTTTATGTTTTATGAAAATAGAAGAAAAAAGGCTGAGAAGGGAATATATAAGATGCAGGAATATTTGATTTCCATTATTGTACCATTTTATAATCCAGGGGGCAATTTTAGGAGATGCCTTGATTCACTGATTCATCAGACCTATGGTAATTTGGAAATTATTTTAATTGATGACGGGTCTACAGATGGAAGTTATGAAATAGCAAAAGAATATGCTCAAATAGATAAACGTGTTGTTTTAGAAAAACAGAAAAATAGTGGGGTGTCTCACGCACGAAATAGAGGGATTCAAATAGCACATGGAGATTATTTCAGTTTTATTGACAGCGATGATTATTTAGATTTAGATACTTATGAATATCTATTAGGGATATTGAATGAAAAAAAAGTGGATGTAGTTAATTATGAACATTATATTACTTATCCTACACATGAAGTAGAGCATAAATTATTGGACAGTGATTATGGATGGAGAGATAAAAAAGGAGCACAATATCAGCTCCTCTATAATGTACAGTTTGCGTGTAATAAGTTATTTCCCCAAAAAATAATTCAAGGTTTGACTTTTGATGAGTCAATTCTTAGAGGAGAAGATACTCTTTTTGCAAAAATGGCGTTAGACAGAGCGGAATCTTTTTGGTTTGACAAACGACCACTATATCATTATGTACAGTCAGAAGAAAGCGCGGTTCGTGGTAAATTTAGAAAGTCCCAATTAACAATTATGCGATTATATGATGTCTGTATTCCTTTTTACAAAGAAAAATATCCAGAGTTATTAAATGGATTTTTTTCTTATATGGCAGGGCAGTTAATCAGTATTTTTTATGATATGTGGTCTGATGAAACTGATTTTAAAGATGAGCAATCGGAATTAGTTAAAGTATATGAGAAGTATTATAAAGAGGCGATTAAATGTAAAGAAGTCTCGAAAAAGCAGAAATTAAAGTATCGAATATTTCACTGGTCTCCGATGATTTTTTGTAGAATTCATAAGATTTTATGGAAATAAGGGATCGCTTTGATGAGGAGGATAAATGGAAAATATATGAAGGTAGGAATAGTAACAATCAATGGAAATGAGAATTATGGAAATGTATTACAGAATTATGCGGTGCAAGAGGTGTTAAAAGAGGTTGGTGCGGAAGCTGAAACAATTTTAAATCGAACTCAATACGGACATTGTACCGATAGTGGGGAAAAAATAAACAAATTAACACCTTCATATATTAAGAAATATGTGACGAGCCAGTTAAATTATAAATATAATATCAAAAACTCAAATCAAGGATTACTGAAAGCAGTGCGATTTTATAGGGCACATAAAGATGAAATAGAAAAGGTAAAAGAAAAAAGAAGAGAAAAATTTATAGCTTTTAAAGATGAATATATAGTACATGCAGAAGAAGTACTTGATATTAATAAAAAATGGACATCTCAACAAGTTGATAAATATTCTTATTTTGTAAGTGGAAGTGATCAAGTATGGAATCCAATATATCCTAGTACTTCATCAATTAATTTCTTACAATTTGCGCCAAAAGAAAAAAGGATTACCATTTCGCCAAGTTTTGGAATTAACAAAATTCCAAAAGAATTGCAGGATGATTATGGAAAGTGGATAGCAAGTATTCCATATCTTTCTGTAAGAGAAGAACAAGGTGCAAAAATAATTAAAGAATTAAGTGGTAAGAGAGCAAAAGTTTTGTGTGATCCGACTATGGCTGTTCCGCAAAATAAGTGGATTGAAATAGAAAAAAAACCAGAATTTCTAAAAAATTTTAATTATATTTTGACTTATTTTTTGGGCGATAAAAATAAAGAATATGAGTTGTTTATTAATAAAATCGCAAAAGAGGAACAGTTAGAGATTATTAATTTATTTGATATAGCAGATATTCGGGCATATGCAACTTCTCCTCAAGAGTTTCTTTATTTAATTCATCATGCAAAACTTGTATGCACAGATTCTTTTCATGGAGCAGTCTTTTCGATTATGATGAATACAAGCTTTATTACGTTTGCTAGAAATGAAATGGGAGATTCAATGGAATCAAGAATGCAAACGTTACTGTCAACGTTTGGATTAGAAAATAGAGATTATAGAAAAGTTAACAGCGAGGATGTTTTTAAAGTTGATTTTACACATATTTCCCATATTTTACAAGTTCGTCGAGAAGAGATGCTCTCTTTTTTAAGGGAGGCTATGAATAAAAAAGTGCAAAAAGAGAGTTCTGCGAATGATGTGGAAATAGAACAGCTTATTTATGATAGTAAAGATAAATGCTGCGGCTGTAGTGCTTGTGCAATGGCCTGTCCGAAGCAATGTATTACAATGGTTGCAGATAAAGAAGGATTTTTATATCCTCAAATAGATCAAGAATTATGCATTCATTGCAATAAATGTCAGCAGGTTTGTCCTGTTAGAAAAGAAGAAAATAATGTAAATGATAATGTATCTTGTTATGCAGCGTATTCGCTGGAAGAAGATATAAGAAAGAAAAGTTCTTCAGGAGGAGTGTTTAGTGAGTTAGCACAAGAAGTGATATCAACAGGTGGGGTTGTGTATGGCGCTGGATTTTCAGAAGAGTTTAAAGTAGAACATAAAAGTGCGTGTTCTGAAAAACAATTAGAAAATTTGCGCGGATCTAAGTATGTACAAAGTGAAATGGGTTCTACATATAGAGAAATAAAAGAAAAACTGAATCAAGGAATCTTTGTATATTTTTCAGGAACTCCATGTCAAGTAAAGGGTCTTCATACATATTTGAATAAAGAATATGATAATTTGATCACACAAGATATTATTTGCCATGGTGTGCCATCTCCATTGGTATGGGAAAAATATATAGATAAATATTCTGAATTGCAGGAAGTTAAATTTAGAGATAAAAGGTTTGGATGGCATTATTTTTCTATGTATATCAAATCAAAGAAAGGCACATATAGAAAAAGATTAGATGAAGATTTTTATGAGAGACTTTTTTTAGATAATACAACTCTTCGACCAATTTGTTATGATTGTCCAGTAAAACGCAGCGGTAGCGGGGCAGATATTACATTGGCTGATTGTTGGGGATCTGATAAACTTTGTAAAGAAATACAGGATACGGATAGAGGGTTATCATTAGTTCTTATACATACAAAGCAAGGCAAGTACTTATGGAAAAAATTGATAGAAAATCAATGTATAAGAACAGAAAGACTTGCAGCAGAAAAAGCATTGAGTAGTCAGAGCGCACTGATAGAGTCTGCACCTTGCAATCCTAGGAGGAAAGTATTTTTTGAAAGCTTACAGAAAAGTGGATTTGCAAAGTTAGAAAAATCATGGTATGGGGATTCTGTGATACGCAGGATCAAACGTAAAGAAATTTATTACAAAACGAAATTACTTTTCATGATAAAAGTAAAGGATAAAATGGGAAAGAATAAGTAATTTAAATAAGTTATTTGTATTTAATGTCATAATAGACTAGAATAAATTAATGAGTTGATTTCTTGCTTTTCGGAGAAGGTTGATTTTATTGTAAAAAGTCAAAAAATATTTCTGGATTTTTTTATTCAAAATGATGCTGAGTATATACCGTGTAACAAATTAGAAAAAGAAACACATAGTTGGATTTTTTGGGGGGGGGGGGACAGGTATTCAGTATATAATCCTCAGTGAATGATAAAAAAATTGCGAATGTAAGCTTTCATATTGTGGGTGTAGCATTCCAAGAGTTTGTGATGAAAACGAGTGTTTTTAAAAGAAAAAATATTCAGTAAAAGATTCTTATGGAGGTTTCTCATGACTTTCTTTGACTGGAAAGTATCTATTTAGTAATAATGTTTTTAGAGGAATGAACACAACGATATTAAAAGAGGTTTCAATAAGGGGATAATATTATTGGAGCATGTTCATTGGTAAATAGAGATAATTTCATCAAATTGTGTAGCAGAGGGCAGCCAAACAAAATCTATTATGTTTATAGATGAATATTATAATAAGCGGAAAGATCGAGAACTTGAAGCGGTTGTTTTGCTTGCCAAAGTGTACTATGTTAAGTACAGGAAAAATCAGGAATCGAGAGTTTTTATGAACAATTCTTATTATTTGCAAAACATGAGAAAAGTGAATTAGATAAGTATGGATTTAATTATAGTTTATACATTATACATTAAGGATTCAGAAAGAAATTTTTATAGTAGAATAAAGAGGCGTAAAAATAGATCGATATAACAAAAGAAAGGGAACATTAAGATGACGAAAGACTTAGTTAGTATCATTACTCCGTGTTATAATATGGAAAAGTATATTTCACGCTTAATGGATTCAGTGATAAAACAAACATATCGTCCGATAGAATTTGTTCTTGTTGATGATGGCTCAACAGATCAAAGTTATAGAATAGCAGAAGCATATAAAGCTAAATTTAAACAAGCGGGAATTGATTATATATTGATTCATCAGGAAAATAATGGTTTGGGAGGGGCAATTAATGCTGGATTACAGTTTGTAACAGGGGAGTATCTTTGTTGGCCGGATGCAGATGATTATTTAGAACCTACAGCTGTAGAAGACCGGGTGAAAGCATTTTTAGAACATCCTGATTGTGCGGTCGTAACAAGTAATGCGTATGTAAGACAGAGTTCAAATTTACAAGAAGTAACATTGTTAGTAGATGGAGATATTAGAAAACATATAGATCCATGGCAGTTTTTATATCATTTAAATGAAGAAAGTATTTTTTGTCCGGGATGCCATATGGCAAAAAGCTCTATGTTTTTTAAAGTGAATCCAGATGGTTCAATTTATCCGGCAAGACGCGGACAGAATTGGCAAATGTTGCTACCACTGTATTATAAATATAAACGATATTTTTTAAATAAACCGTTGTATAATTATGTGATTTATGAAGATTCAATGTCCCGAGGAGATAGTAATTATGAGAAATCTCGATATCGTTTTGAAGAACATGAGGAAATTATAAAAAAAGTTTTGAAAAAAATTGAAGATGTCCAAAAAGTGGATATGAAAGAATATTTTAAATTTATTGATGAAAAATATGCAAAGTTAAGGATGTCACTTGCGATAAAATATTCTAAACCCGATGTTTTTGTTCAAGAATATAGAAAGAAAAAGGCAACGATAGGTCTTGATATACAAGATTTTTTGGGTTATATGAAATTCAAGATTCCTTTTTTAAAAGTGGTGATTGATGTTTTATATAGAATTGTAGGTCGGTTAATCTTTTTTAGAAAGTTAAAAGAAATGAAACAAATATTTGAAAGAGAACATAGATAGAAAAATGTTTTAAGTGTTTTTATAAAATAAGGAATAATTGTGATGAGAGTGAGCAGGAAAAAATGTCAAGAACAACAAATGCAATAAAAAATACTGGTTTTGGTTTGTTGGGAAAGTTAGCCAATTTAATATTAGCTTTTCTTTCTCGAACAATATTTATTTATTTTTTAGGTAGCACATACCTAGGTGTGAATGGCTTGTATTCTGAAATATTATCGTTATTGTCATTTGCAGAATTGGGATTCGGAAGTGCTATGACGTTTGCGATGTATAAACCAGTTGCGGATAAAGATACTGAGAAAATAAAGAGGTTATTGGGATTTTATAAAACAGTATATCGAATAGTTGCAGTTATAATTACAGTAGCAGGTCTTTGTCTGATTCCCTTTCTACAATATATAGTAAAAGGTGCGGAGTGGCTAAATGTTACGGAATTAAGACTTTATTTTTTGATTTTTTTGGCAAACACTGTGGTTGGATATTTTGTAACATATAAGTTTGCATATTTGAATGCTCTGCAAAAAAACTATATTAATACCAATATTGATACGATCGTAAATACAGTATCGTATTGCGCGCAGATGGTTGTCATATTGGTATTTAAAGATTTTTTGTTATACTTACTTGTTAATTCTTTCGTGCTGGTTGTTTCAAGATTTATAATTATAGTATATTTGAATAAGAAATATCCAATTCTTAAAGAAAAGCCAGATGTGCCTCTGTCAAAAAGCGAAAAAAAACCTATTTATAAGGAAGTTCAAGGATTAGTAGTTCACCAGTTTTCAAGTGTTGCAGTGCATTCTACAGATAATATATTAATATCTATGTTAAGTGGACTGGGTGTTGTAGCAGTTGGATATATTAGTAACTATAATATGCTAATAAATTCGGTGCTTGGTTTTGTGGTAATACTGTTTAATAGCGTTACATCAGGATTTGGAAACTTAGTAGCAACATCAACAGTAAAAAATTATCATAAAGTGTTTAAAGAAATTAATTTTTTAAATTTCTGGATATATGGTTTTTGTTCAATAAGTTTTTGGATTTTAGTCCCACCTTTTATTACGTTATGGATTGGTTCGGATAAACTTATTGATAATGTGAGTTTTTCTTTGATTATTATAAATTGTTACTTACAAGGTCAATCCGCAGCTTTTAATAATGCGCGAATTGCGAAAGGGAATTTTGGGAAAGATAAAAATTGGGCATTAGCACAGGCTTTGGTAAATTTAGTTGTATCTATTATCGCAGGTCATTATTTAGGATTAGTAGGGATTTACATAGGGACAGTGACATCTCGATTAGTATATGTGGTATGTAGGCCGTATTCAACATATAGATTTTTATTTGAGGAATCATCAGTTGAATACTATAAAAAATTTTTATTGTATTTTATAGCAGTGATTTTTACGGCAATTATTTCTAAGTTATTAACTTACAAGTTATTGGTAGTGCCGAAAGTTGGTACATTTGTTGTAGCAGTGTTTATCGTGGGTATTGTTGTAAATTTATGCTTTTTATTGATGTTTTTTAAATCTCAGGAAATGAAAGCATGGAAGGATCGTATTTATAGTATAATTATAGGTAAAAGAAAATAGAATATTTAGAAGATGAAAGATGCTTTTTATATGAATATTAATTTAGAAAGTGAAAAAATAGAAAATTATGAAGCAACAGATACAATCTTGTCAATTTGACGGAAGAAATTATGGTATTGATATTATGAAAATACTTTCAGCATTTATGGTTGTATTTTATCATTTTGGGCATAGAAAGTATGAATTTTTTGAGGCGTGTAATTACGTTCCTAACATAAATTATATTTTGCAGACGTTAGTAGCATTTTCAATTCCGCTCTTTTTTATGGTTAATGGAGCATTGTTATTAAATAAAACATATGATAATTTGTTGATATTAAAAAAAATAGGGAAGCTATTGCTTATTATTGTTGTATGGAAGGTTGTATGCTTTCCGAGCTGGTTTTTAAAGACTCTAGTAATTTTATATGTATTGTACCCATTGTTGAAGAAAATATTTGATAACTTTCCTAAAATATTAGTGATGGTTATATTATGTTTCATTATTTTCCCGGATTTATATAATATGATTATATCTATATTACGCTTCTGTTCTGTAGAAAGTATAAATATTTTCGGGGGGGGTATAAAGTAGAATCTTTTCCTAGAACGGGGTTTTTTACATTATATGCAATCCCATTATTTTTAATCGGTGGAATATGTGTGAAAAAAAAGTGGAAAATAAAAAGCTGGCAAAGTATTATATTAATTGCAATCGGTTTAATAGAATGTTTGTTTGAAGCAGTTGTTATCACAAGAACCACAGGAGAATTATTTGATTCAGGTAACGGAAACTTTCCGACTATAGGGGCGTTTCTTATGGCGGTGGGGTTCTTTTTGTTATTGTACCAAGTAAAGATTAAGGAATCTTGGAAATTGCCTATACTGTTTTTGGGAAAGAATGTACTTTCGGTATATTTGTTTCATTCTATTTTGATACATGTAATTAATAGATTTATTTTACCAGGAATAGATACACTGCCACTTTTTTTAAATTTAATTATATCTATTCTTATATATTTATCATCGTTAGGGATAGGTGTAATTTTTTCTAGAATTCCATACCTCAAAGAACTTGTAAAAATATAAAGTCAAGAATATTTCTCAATATTCAGGAGGAGATGATTTGATTAACAAGAAAAATAAGACGTACTTTTTTGTTGTGATTTCATTCGTGTGCATTGTTTTTATTGTGGGTTTTCATATTTTAGACGGCAGAAATATTACATTATTTGATCCGATCATAGAATATATTAAACAATATCATATCAAAGATGTTGTAAATATCGTTGCTATTTTATCAGGAATTTCCGCCATTCTTGTTGGTGTTGCAAGTATCAGAATATCTAATCTTGGCGCGGTAAAGGAGTATTTTCAGCAAGGGGATAATAAAGAGTATACAACTGCTCGACATAATTTGTATAAGAAATTTGAGGAAGGTGTATCGATTGATCCTAATGATGCGGATGCCAGTAATACAGTTTCATTTTTTCACTTTTGGGGATTAATGGTAAAGAAAAAATATTTGCCTTTTTGGGTTTTTAAAAGTGCATCCGGTCATGCAGTCATAAGATTGTATGAGGGTCTTCGGGAAATGATAGAAATAAGGCGAGTTGATAATCCGGAATATGCTGAATATTTTGAGTGGATATATAGGAAGTGTTGTAGGGCTTTAAAACATTCAGAAGCAGCAGCCTTTGTGCCAGTGGAGAAAAAGCAGAACGCGAACAGCAGTTTTTTTAGTGAAAGTGAATTAAAGGCAATCGGTTTTTTAAAATATGGTAAAAATGTACTCGTAAGCAGAAAGGCAAGTATTTATAATCCGGAACAGATGGTATTGGGAGATAATATCCGGATAGATGATTTTTGTATATTAAGTGGAAATATAAAACTTGGTTCTTATATACATATTTCTGCATATACATGTTTGATAGGCGGCACAAAGGGAATTGTATTGCAAGATTTTGTGACTGTATCATCAAGATGTGCTGTTTATGCGGTGAGTGATGATTTTTCAGGAGAACACTTAAATAACTCTATGATTCCTACAGCTTATCGCAGGGTGATCGAAGGACAAGTTATTTTAGAAGATTATGTGAGCGTGGGAACAGGAAGTATAATTTTGCCAGGCGTTAAATTAGAAGAAGGAGTAGCCGTAGGAGCAATGAGTTTTGTAAAGCATACACTTGAAAGATGGAAGATTTATGTGGGAGCTCCTTGCAGATATGTAAAAGACAGAAATCAAAATATGAAGCAGCTGCGGGCTGCATTGCAGAATTCAGATGCATATGAAGAAAGCAGGTGAAAGGATGAAACCTAGAATCTTTATTGGTTCTTCTAAAGAAAGCGTAAAGATCGCGGAAAAAGTAAAAAGTCTTTTAGACGGTGAGTATGTCTGCCAGTTATGGTGCGATAATTTTTTTGATTTGGGGCAGTGTACTTATCATGAACTGCTTAAGAAATCGCTTAGTTTTGATTATGCGATTTTTATTGGCGGGAAAGATGATTATGTAAGAAGAGAATCAGATAGAACCCACAAATATGCCGCTCGTGACAATGTTTATTTGGAGTTTGGATTATATGCGGGAATTCTTACATATGCGAGATGTTTTTTCCTAATTCAAGAAGGCTGTCAAATAGCATCCGATCTGCTGGGGGTTAATGTTGTCTTTTTTGACAAGATGCAGGATTTGAGTAAAAAGATTTTAACGATTACAGAAAAAATACAGAAAGAACAGAAAGTTGCTCGAATCAGTCTTTTACCGTCTACTAGCTTGGCGGTTGGATATTTTGAAAATTTTTTAAAGCCGGTATCTCAAGCAATACAGAAATTGGATGAAATTTGTATTGCCGGAAAAAAGTATGATGTGAAAAACAGTGATAAAAGACTAGAAGTAGCTATTCCGGCTAAAGTATCTGAAGATTTACGCATGTGGAGCGAATATGTTTATGAAAATCATGCAGTAGAAAAGGTGACAGTAGACAGTAGTATTAGAAAAATAGGTGTTAATATTGATTATGGAAAACTGGAGAACACAGGTGATCTTACGGTGATCGATGTTCCGTTGACATTATCGGCTGCATATAGATCAGTTGAATTGGCATTGGGCGTAGATTATATCGGCATTGAAGAGATTAAGGAACTTGCGAAAGAAAAAGAATTGAATAACTTTATAAAAACTGTGAATAATCTGATCTTAGAAGATATTTATACGCGGAAAAGTGTAAGCGTTAGAAAAGTCTATAAAGATAAACTGTAAATCTTCGGATAATATTCTGCCGCGTATGGTTCAATCTGCGCCGTTTTTGCAGGAGTCCACGCTGCCAGCGCACCAATCTCTAAACGGATCACCTGTAAGGTCGCCGTATTTGTAAAAAGGTGCGGATAGGCGAAAATGACCGTCTGTTTATCCTTTTCATCTATGTAGACATTTGCTTCACAACCGATTTTCTGGGATAAGCCGGATCTGACTGCCGGACAGAATGTTTCAGCCAGAAATACCTCCGCACGCGCATTGGCTTCTTTGTTAAAAGCATCCTGTTTTGTATTGGAACGTTTCTCCCAGGGTTCGTCTTTGCCATATCCCAATACACGCCAGTCCAGAATCAAATCAATATCTTCTGAAAACCGGCTGATCAGGTGAAAGGCTTTGGAAAGGCTGGTACCGCCCTTAAAGGTAATGGACTCTTTCCATGGTGAGCGGTGAAATAAATAATCCAGCGTAAAACATACCCAAAAGTCTTTTTCCACAATGGCATCATTCAGCCCCATTTTATCAGCTGTATTTCTGAACAGCTCCCTGCGGTCGTTATCTGAAAGTCTTGCTATATTTCTCATTGTACCTTTTTACCTCCACAAATCTGCCGTATCGTATCGTAAACCCAATCCGTAGACTCGGTTGCTTCCTTCAAACAAGCCTGTTTATCCTTGTCTGTCAGTTTTTCGGAAAGCATCTGTATGACTGCTGGTGTAACATTTGATCTGCCAAGGGTTTTTAATGCCTGTATAACCAAACTTGTCATATAAGACAATCCGGTAATCTCTTTATTGGTCCGGTGCTTAAATTCCAGCTTTGTAGAGTTCCACTCGTAGGTCTTATATGGACCATCGCTGATATAGGACCATACTGCTGTTACCTGTGTTGAAAGTCCTAACAGGTTCAATGCTGTATTCCCACATGGGGCAATCGTCCAGTGATAACTTCGTGCCAATGCGGTTGCCACTGCTTCCGGATCGACCGCCACATATTCATCCAGAAGTTTACTGTATTTTGGCTTTTCATAAACTCCTTTCAAAATACGGCGCAATGTTCCTGACTGCACTAAACGGCTTAAACTTTGACGAATAGTGGATGTATCTGCAATATCCGCAAAATCGGACGTCACAAAAACAGTTCCATCTTCAAGAGAAAGAACACGCTCTCGTATTCGTTTTGTATATCCGTTGTCCACAATACCGCCTCCCTTCATGTCACGAATATTATATATTATTCGTGACATGATTGCAATAGGTTCTATGCCTCTTATTTGAGTGTTCCTATTAAAAATCTGATTCATACATCAAAAATCAAAAATTATGAAAGGTAGTACAGTTTTTATATATGTCACATATTTTATATATTATCGATTAGCCATTTTTCGCTATCTTAGAAAATACATGACTGTATTATTTATCCGTGATATAATTGTCGATGAAGAAAAATAATAAATCGGAATATTATACCGGAGGAGAAACGAAAATGATATCAGAAAGTTATATTAAAGACCTTCTCTTATCAATGGGTTACATAAAGAAAAATCATATTTATGAAAAATTTTTCCCATCTGTCGATTGTTATATTAAGGTAGATTTGAAAAACAGAACAATAATCTATCCTGAAGATCGGGGAATGACGATTTCTAATAGAACGACGTGCAATTTTTCCGCTCCTGAAAATTTTGTCGTATTGGAATGTGTGACAAGGCTGTTTGACAAGGGGTATCGCCCGAAGCATTTAAATTTAGAAAAAGAGTGGACGCTGGGGCATGAGTCGAAAGGCGGACGGGCTGATATTTGCGTATCTGATCAGGAAGGGAATACGCTGTTTATTGTTGAGTGTAAAACTTACGGCAGAGAATATGAAAAGGAATATAAAAATATAGTAAATGATGGTGGCCAGTTATTCTCATATTGGCAGCAGGAAAGAAGCTGTAAGTTTCTCGTTCTTTATGCGTCGAAATATGAAGGCAAGCAGATAAAATGGGATACGGAAAGTATTGATTGTTCTGACGATGCGAATATTGTTGCTTTATCCCAAAAAGATGACTCTATTAAATTATTTAAAAATGCACATACAGTTTCGGAATTATATTCGGTGTGGGATGAAACGTATGAAAAGCGATTTTCGGGAGATGTAATTTTCAGAGATGATTCAAGCGCATATCAAATCGGGGTAAAACCGCTTAGAAAAGCGGATCTGAAAGATTTTGCGGACAATAATAAAATTGTAAATAAGTTTGAAGAGATTTTACGTCATAATAATGTTTCGGATAAGGAAAATGCATTTAACCGTTTAGTGGCTCTGTTTATTTGTAAATTAGTCGATGAGATTCAAAAAGATATGGAGGAGATCGTAGATTTTCAGTACAAAGTCGGCACGGATACTTACGAAAGTTTGCAGGACAGGCTTCAGCGTCTACATAAAGAAGGCATGGAAAAATTTATGAAAGAAGAAATTTTTTATGTGCCTGATGACTATGCCGAAAATTTAGTTCGTCAATATACCGGACAAGAGAGAAAAAATATGATCGCTCATCTGAAACATACGCTGCGTATATTGAAATTTTATACCAACAATGATTTTGCGTTCAAAGACGTTCACAACGGACAATTATTTTTACAAAACGGTAAAATATTAGTAGAAGTTGTTCAGTTGTTTGAAAAATTCAGAATAATAGGATCTGAAAATCTTCAGATGTTAGGAGATTTGTTTGAACAACTGCTCAGCAAAGGCTTTAAGCAGAATGAAGGTCAGTTTTTTACTCCTGTTCCGATCACAAGATTTATATGGAACAGTCTGCCCGTCGAGAAAATACTTAAAACCGAAGAAGGTGCGGGCTTGCCGAAGATCATCGATTATGCCTGCGGAGCCGGACATTTTTTGACGGAAGGGTTTGAAGCTGTCTCAGCATGTGTTAAGGCAAATGATGGTTTAAGAGAGCTTGACCGGTCTTTTGCCGAGAACAATATTTTCGGGATTGAGAAAGATTACAGATTAGCCCGCGTATCTAAGATCTCGCTGTTTATGCATGGTGCAGGTGAGGGAAATATTATATTCGGAGACGGTCTGGAAAACTATCCTGACAAAAATATAAAACCGAATACATTTGACATTTTAGTAGCGAATCCTCCGTATTCTGTATCTGCGTTTAAGCCCCATTTAAAGCTTAAAAATAATTCGTTTTCTATATTAGATACTATTTCAAATAACGGATCTGAAATAGAAACATTATTTGTCGAGAGGATTTCCCAGCTTTTGAAACCGAACGCAGTGGCGGCGGTTATTTTGCCGAGCAGTATATTGAATAAGGAAAATGAAAGTTTTATCTGCGCAAGGGAATCTATATTAAAGAATTTCAAGATAAGGGCGATCGTTCTTATGGGAAATAAGACGTTTGGCGCGACAGGAACGAATACGGTTGTGTTGTTTCTGGAAAAATATAATGAACCGCCGAAAAAAGCCGATTTGATCGAAGACAGCATCGACGCTGTTTTTAACGGATGTAATTTGGACGGATGGGAAGACAAAGCGATATTGGAACAGTATTTGAAAAAGATCGACGTAAGTTCTGAAGTCTATGAACGGTTCTTATCAGAAGCGGTTGATATCGGCGATATAGAAGATAAATATTTTTTAAAGTATAAAGAAGCTTTTTTGGCATTATCAAAAACGAAAGAAAAGCAGAAACAAAAGACGTTCGGTAAATTATCAGAAAAAGAGCAGAAAAAACTGCTGACAAAGCAGTATTATCAATATGTAAAAAAGATAGAACGGGAAAAAATGAAATATTTCTCTTTTGTTTATGATCAAAGGACATTGATCGTGGCAGCTCCGGATGATAACAAAGGTCAGGAGAAGTTTTTAGGTTATAAATGGAGCAATCGAAAGGGGCAGGAAGGAATACAGATCATAGATGAAGGCGGGATGCTGTATGATGCGGAAAACAGGATGTCTGATCGTACGATTGCAAGTCTGATCCGAAAAATGTTTAACGGAGAGGAAGTGTCTTTAGATGATCTGGAAGAGTATTATTATTATCTTCATACGAAAGATATGATCAGTTTTAGCGAGGTGTATTTTAACAAAGCTATAAAAACTACGAAGACGCGGCTTCTGAAAGATGATCCGGGCCTGACGGCATATTCCCTTTCTGATGAAAAGACGTTTGATATAACGATCGGAGACCGGGTTTTGTCGGAAGAGATCGTTTCCGGAGGAAGAGTGCCTGTTTACAGCGCGAATGTGTATGAAGAGTTTGGCAGGATCGACAAAGAAAATATGAAAGATTACAGCCGTCCTTCGGTGATATGGGGAATCGACGGTGATTGGATGGTGAATATCATTCCGGCCGGTGTGCCTTTTTATCCTACGGATCATTGCGGCGTGTTAAGGATCAAAACCGAAAAAATCCTTCCCGAATATATGATGTATGCGCTTCAGGCTGAAGGTGAATATGAAAGGTTTTCCAGAAACAACAGAGCTTCCGCACAAAGGATCAGATCGTTGGTTGTTCAGGCGCCGGAAACAAAGATCCAGAAGAATATAATCGATGAGCTTAAAGCGTTAGATGATAAGATAAACGGACAAAATGCTGAAATTGAAAAATACGAGAATAGTATCAGGACAAAATTTGATCAAATATTTCATTTGGAGGAGTTTATTTCCGATGGAGTATTTTCAAAGTATGAAGGGTATTCCGTAGAGGATTTATGTATTGACGGAAGAGGCAGAGTGATCAATCAGCAGTATATAGAAAATCATAAAGGTCCATATCCGGTATATTCTTCTCAGACAACAAACGACGGTATATTCGGATCTATTGATACGTTTGATTTTGACGGAGAGTATATTACGTGGACGACTGACGGCGCGAAAGCAGGAACTGTTTTTTACAGAAACGGAAAATTCAACTGTACAAATGTATGTGGAACACTGAAAGCAAAAAACGATAAGGTAAATATGAGATATCTGGCATATTTGTTGAATCGGATCGCTTATAAGTTTGTAAGTCGTGTGGGAAATAATAAGCTGATGAATGACGCTATGAAGAAAATCGTAGTACCTGTTCCGAAAAGACAACTGCAGGACGAGTTTGCTGATTTTGTGCAGTCCGTTGAGAAATCGAAGTTTGAATGTATCGGTAAAAAGGAAAAGTTTGAAATTGAAAAGGATACTTTTGTCCATAAATATTTCAGGTGAATATATTTTTGACTGCCGCAAAGGAGATTGTTTTGAAGAAAGAAGAAAAAAGATTAATTGAAATCATCAGAGATGTACTGGCGGGGAAAAACAAGTCCGAGTGGTCGATGCAGATTTCAAAAGAGGAAATCGAACGTGTGATAAAGTGTGCAAGAGTACACGGAGTCTTACCGTTTTTGCAGGAATGTCCTGTATTTATGGAGGAACCGTATCGGGAAAAACTGTTTTTTTATTTGAAAGATTATGCATACAAAGACGCGCAGCAGGCGTATGCGGCAGAGACGTTGTTTGAGTTGTTTGAAAAAAACGGGATTTATTGTATGCCGTTGAAAGGAATACGGACAAAGCAGTTTTATCCGTACCCGGAATTTCGTACGATGGGAGATCTGGATATTTTATATAAAGAAGATCAGACAAAGAAATTAAAACAGGTTATGCAGGATGCCGGATACAAGTTCGGGGGATATAACATCAAGCATGACGAATATGAAAAAGACGGCGTAACGATTGAAATGCACAGAGATGTTCTGTTCAGACTGACCAATGCATACGACTATTTTGCTGATATTTGGGAGCGGGCAATTCATGCAAAAGGGAAACAGTATATATATGAAATGAGTTTGGAAGATCATTACTTGCATTCGGTGTGCCATCTTGCCGAGCATTTTGTGAGAGGCGGCATCGGAATCCGAATGGTTCTTGATATTTATATTTTGTCGGAAACGCCACGAATGGATAAAGCATATGTGCAGCGGCAGCTCAAAGCTTTGAAACTTCAGAAGTTTGAGGAGAATATCAGGTCTTTGGCACAGCTTTGGTTTTCGGATGATGAGAAAACTGTGAGAACGGAAGTATCGGATGAACTGGAAAACTATGCTTTGTCAGGCGGTATTTTCGGCAGCAGGGAAACAGCGCGCAGGAACGGAACTGTGCTGTATGAATCAAAGAACAAGTTTGTAAAACAGTTGGTCTTTCCGTCTTATGAGGTGATGAAGACATCTTGTCCGTGGCTGAAAACACCGATTTTGCTTCCGGCTGCGTGGTTGGTTAGATATAAAAGAGCATTGACAGCAAGCAGGGGAAATATAGGATATCATATTGAAAGAGCAAAAACTTTTGACCGTGTTGAAGATCAGGAGCAAAAAGAACGGTGTCAGTTTTTTGAAAGATGCGGTTTAGAAGACGTTTCGGAGAATTTTTGATAAAATACAAAATGAGATTTTAGACACAGTGATAACAGGATTACTTAAGGAGCGTTATGAGAAATAAGAAAATACAGATTTTGCTCGTATTTGTTTTGGCAATCGGACTTTTCGGTCTGCTTTTCTATTGGAGATACGGGGAAAAAAAGCAGATGGAGAGCTTAAACGGGTTGCAGGAAACGTACAAGGAGTATGATAAAAAGATCCGAGAGATACGCAATGACATGGAAAATAAAAAAGCAGAAGTGAATGATATTGAGAAACCGGCGAACGTAATTCTTGCATTTTCAGAGGAAGATCAGGAACTGATGGATCGGATCGTTCCGGCTCTTGAAGGCAGAGGGATACAGGCCACTCTTGTTTTGAAAAACACAGCGGAGCATCATCAGGAAACAGTGACGTATTTAGGACAGCAAGGCTGGGATTTCGCTTTTGGAGGTGAGATCGGGGAGGAGAAAGACGCTTATATAGAAATGCTGAAAAGTACTGTCAAACAATACGAAGAAAGTACGGGAAAGATTGCGGGCGCCTATTTTTTTAACGGTAAGGAATATGGAAGAGGAAGCAAGATTTTATATCCGAATTTTAAAGAAATGGATTTTAAGATCGGGGTGGCTTTTGCGAAAGATGCATCTTCTTTGAAGCATGGAAAAAATACAGATTACAATATGGAGATAGAAGAATGCCAGAATATTTCCATGCGTGAAGATATGGAAACGATCGAAAATATTTTGGATCAGGTCATAGAAGCGAGAAGCGTAGTTGTTTTATCGGATTTTAGTTTGGAACGGCAGATGGAGATTGCAGGCGAGGCTTCGCTGGAGCATTTTGAGGAAATACTTGATCTGCTCTTACAAAAACAAAGTGAAAGTGATCTTGTAGTCGGAAGCGTTACATGTTATGAAGGAACTTTAGAAGACAGAGCGAACAGAATAGAACAGCGTCGTCAGAAATATTCGGAATACGAACAGAAGTGTCTGGAAGAAATCGAACAGTTAACAAAACAGCGTGATGAAGCGCTTGAAAAACAAGAAGTGAAAAAATAGAGGGAGTTTTCTCGGAAAAAGGACAGATTAGATTTGTGATTCGGGAGGAAGTACAGTGGGGATTTATGAATTTGCAGGATGTGTTGTATCTTATGAACCGCTTTACGGTCTGCTTCGGCGGCGTATGGAGACGTATCGGTCGGATACAGAGGGGCAGCCTGATATAACGCTTGACGGTACGAAAGAAGATTATGAAAAACTGAGAAAGCAATATCCGCACCTGTCTATAGAAGAGTGTGAATATAGTTGTGCCGGAGCTGAATTTTATATGAAACTGTTAAAACATCAAGGGTTTATGATCCATGCTTCGGCAGTAGAAAAAGAGGGAAAAGCCTATCTTTTTTCGGCTCCGAGCGGAACAGGGAAATCTACGCATGCGCAGCTTTGGCGGCAGACGTTCAAAGGAGAACCGATTCGGATCATTAACGATGACAAGCCCGCAGTTTGTCTGCAAAACGGCGTATTTTATGCATGCGGGACTCCGTTCAGCGGGAAAACCGATAAAAATGAGAATCGCAAAGCGCCGATACAAGGACTTTGTATGCTGCATAGAGGAAAAACAAATAAAATACAGAAGATTACTTCGGGGGAAGCTCTTCCTCTGATATTGCCGCAGACATTATTTTACGGAGATGAAGAAGAGACGAATTTGCTGCTCTCTTTTTTAGATCGTTTTTTACAGTCTGTTCCGGTTTACAAAATGGAGTGTACTATGGAAGAAGAAGCGGCTAAGACGGCATATTTTTGTATGAAAGGAGAAGAAAAATGAAGATAAAAATAAAAGAAGGTTTTTTGCTTCGCAAGGTGGCAGGAGATCATGTCGTAGTTCCGGTCGGTGAAGCGGGAAAAGTATTTCACGGGATGATCCGGTTAAATGATACAGGCGCATTTTTGTGGGAACAGTGCCGAAAGGAAACGACGAAGGAACAGGTTTTACAGGCAATGGCAGAAAAATACGAAGTTGATGAAAGCGTTGCGGCCGATGATTTGGACCGCTTTTTACAACAACTGCGAAATGCGGAAATATTGGAAGAAACAAATGAGTGAATTTAAAACAGAAAAATGTGAGGATAGTAAAAAAGAAGATAAACAGGAAAGTAAACAGGAAAGTAAACAAGAGGGTAAAAAGGAAGAAGGCAGGGAAGATAAGAATTTGAAAAGCCGTGGATTAGAAGAAATCCTGAAAGAGCAGGGGAAGCTGGTTCTTACGGCTGAGGGAAACAGCATGCTGCCATGTATCCGCCCGAAAAAGGACGTATTGATCTTAGAACCTGTAAAAGAAGAGGTTTGTCGTCATCAAGTAATCTTGTATCGAAGAGAGAACGGCGCTTATGTATTGCACAGAGTGATGGAAAATTCGGATCATAATAGTTACGTTCTTTGCGGAGATAATCAGTATCGGAAAGAATATGGCGTGCAGCCGGAGCAGATTCTGGCTGCGCTGACCGGATTTTACAGAGGGAATCAGTATATAGATTGTGAAAAAAATAAAAAATATAAACAATACGTAAAGTTATGGTGCAGTCCGCTGTTTCCGAGACGGTGTGCCGTATGGGCAGTAAAAGCGGTGATGAAAATACGAAGCCGGGCAAGCAAAAGATGAGTCGGCGCGGCACAATAATGAGTTGGAACAGGCGGATGCCTACTCCAGAATCTCTTTTGCATTTTCAGCGGTAATGCCGCATATTTCGGCAATGGATTTATAAGATTCTCCGCGGGAAGCAAGGCGGAAGTATCGAATATTATATCTCGTCTTCTTTTCCGTCGATGAGATAATCGTATGAAACGTGGAAAATCTCAGAGAGTGCTTTTAGCTCCACATCTGTGACATAGCGTTTATTTGTTTCGATTCTTGTAATGACGTTTTTATCCATATCATAGCCGTTTAATTGAAGCTGATAAGCTAAAAGCCGCTGCGACATATTATGCTTCTCTCGAAGTTTGATGAGTCTTTTACTGATCAGATTTTTTTCTCCGGTAGATGTTCTTGGTTTCGGCATAAGTATATTCCTTTCTGAGAACGGTGCGCTTGAAAATGTCTCATTTTCTGCACTTTTTATTGATTTTACAAGGGAAAAGATCTGCGCGGGGTTGTAAAAGTGATACAAAATATCGGATATCGAACGAGAAGTTTGCAAAAATTTAACATATCAAACGGAGTGTAATTCTGGATTTTTTGTCTTGAATATGTGATAATAAAATTAAAAGAAAAAGTACGTGAAAAGAGGAAGATTTATGCCTACGACATATGCACATTACAAATTTGGAAAAGAAGTGATCAGCGCGCTTCCGAGGCCGCTTCGCAGCACAGTTGAGAATCACAGAGAATTATTTGATATCGGACTTCATGGTCCTGATATTCTTTTTTATTATCATCCGATGAAGAGAAATACAGTGAACGGTCAGGGATATGACCTTCATGATAAGCCGGCGGATCTGTTTTTCCGCCACGCTGCGGAAACTGTGAAAAAAGCGGAAGATCCGGCAGCGGCAAGAGCATATATTTACGGTGTCATCTGTCATTTTGCTTTAGACAGTGAGTGCCATCCGTATGTTGAGAAGATGATCCATGAAAGCGGAATCAGCCATTCGGAGATCGAGATGGAGTTTGACCGGCTTCTCTTAAAGGAAGATTATATTAATCCTGTGCGTTATCTTGCCACAAAGCATATCCGTCCGACGAAGGAGAACGGGGCGGTCATAGCGCCGTTTTTTGAAGATCTGACAGCAGAGACGGTACAAAAAGCTTTGAAAGGGATGATTATGTATCATAAGCTTTTGCTGGCGCCCGGCGCGGTAAAAAGGAAGATCCTTTTCGGCGGAATGCGGCTATCAGGGCAGTATGATTCTCTGCATGGGATGGTTATGAGTCTTGAACCGAATCCGGCGTGTAAAGAGTACTGTCGTCTTTTAAAAAGGCTGTTTGCCGGGGCAGTTCCGCTGGCGGCGGGATTGATCATCCGTTACCAGAAAGTTTTGTTTGAGGGAGACGAAATTCCGGAACGTTTTACAAGAACGTTCGGCGCAGGTGAGGGATGGAAAGATCTGCCTTTATAAACAGGCGATAAGCTAAAGCAAAACATGAGCCGAAGACCGGGCAGATGTGGAAAGGATGCGGTACAGCCGTCATGCGGTTCGGGTCTGGCGATGGCAGAATGAGGGAAAGGGAGACAAGGCGATGAAATTTAAACTGACTTCGTTAGAAAAAAAGTGGGTTCTTTATGATGTGGGAAATTCGGCGTTTACAATGATGGTATCGACCATATTTCCGATTTATTTTAATTATCTTGCGGGAAACGCCGGTATATCGGACGTAGATTATCTGGCGTACTGGGGATATGCAACTTCTGTGTGCACGCTTCTTGTGGCGATTTTAGGGCCGACGCTCGGAGCGATTGCGGATACGAAAAATTTTAAGAAAACAGTGTTTTTTGTTGCGATGGGAGTAGGTGTTTTCGGATGTATTTTGTTAGGGTTTCTGTCATCGTGGATTTGGTTTTTAGGTATTTTTGTACTGGCAAAGACCGGATATTCGGCAAGTCTGATTTTTTATGACGCGATGCTTACTGATGTGACCGACCCGGAACGGATGGACGCAGTTTCGTCTCACGGCTATGCGTGGGGATATATCGGAAGCTGTATTCCGTTTGTGGCATGTCTCGGCGTTGTGCTCGGAGCAAAACCGTTGGGGATCGGAATGCAGACTGCGATGATCATTGCGTTTATTATTACTGCGCTTTGGTGGCTGTTATCGTCTGTACCGCTTCTTCGCTCTTACAGACAGAAATATTTTGCCGAAGTAAACGGACATGTTGTAAAAGACAGTTTTAAGCGGCTTGGGAAAACTTTTGCGGAGTTGGTTAAGGAAAAGCATATTTTTGTATTTTTACTTGCGTTTTTCTTTTATATTGACGGTGTGTATACCGTTATTGATATGGCGACAGCGTACGGACAGGCTCTTGGATTGGACAGCACGGGACTTTTGCTCGCCCTTCTTGTGACACAGATCGTTGCGTTTCCGTCTGTACTTATTTTCGGAAGGATCGTAAAGAAAGTTTCTCCGGAGAAGATCATTACTGTCTGTATCATGGCATATTTTGGAATTGCAGTGTATGCATATTGGCTGGATACTCAGTTTGATTTCTGGATGCTCGCAGTTCTTGTGGGAATGTTCCAGGGAACGATACAGGCGCTTTCAAGATCATATTTTGCGAAGATCATACCGGCGGAGAAGTCGGGAGAATATTTCGGCATTTATGACATTTGCGGCAAAGGCGCATCGGTTATCGGAACGGCGCTCGTATCTTTTATCAGTCAGATGACGGGGAGCATCAATATTGCTGTCAGCGCACTTTCCGTGATGTTTTTAGTTGGGCTTGTATTATTTAGATATTCGGCAAAATTAAATAGCGTGCGATGAAAATCGAATGAGGAAAACATATGGGATGAAAGAGGTGACAGGATGGAGGAATTTGTCAAATTAAAGGATATCACGAAAGTTTATCATATGGGAGAAGTGGAGATCCGGGCAGCAGACAATATTAATTTCTCTATCAAAAAAGGAGAGTTTGTTGTAATTGTCGGACCAAGCGGCGCGGGAAAAACGACGGTGCTTAATATTTTAGGCGGCATGGATACCGCGACAGGCGGAACGCTGACAGTGGACGGAAAAGATATTACGGCGTATGATTCCCGACAGTTGACCGGATACCGCAGGGATGATATCGGATTCGTATTTCAGTTTTACAATCTGATCCCGAATCTGACCGCGCTTGAAAATGTAGAGCTTGCGCTTCAGATATGTAAAGATCCTCTTGATGCAAAAAAGGTATTGGAAGATGTAGGGCTTGGCGACAGATTGGATAATTTTCCGGCGCAGCTTTCCGGAGGCGAGCAGCAGCGTGTTTCGATTGCCCGCGCTCTTGCGAAGAACCCGAAGCTGCTCCTTTGCGACGAGCCGACAGGAGCGCTTGATTATAATACGGGAAAGGCAATTTTGAAGCTTTTACAAAACATGTGCCGGGAACGGGGGATGACAGTGATCGTGATTACCCATAATCAGGCTCTTGCACCTATGGCAGACAGATTGATTCATATTAAGAACGGGCAGGTGTCTCATATGGAAACAAATGAAAACCCGATGTCGATCGATGAGATCGAGTGGTAGTTCGGATAAAAATAAGAAATGGAAATGGCAGGCGGTGTGAATGAAAAAACGTGCGCTGAGAAAAGATTTTTATATGGAGATCAGACGCAGCCTCGGGCGTTTCCTTTCCATCTTTTTCATCGTTGCGATCGGATGTGCCTTCTTTTCGGGAATACGTGCCTCGGAGCCGGATATGCGTTATTCGGGAGACGCGTATTTTGATAATAAGAATATGATGGATCTTAGGATCATCAGTACGATGGGATTGACGGAAGATGACGTAAAGGCGGCTTCAAAAGCAGAAGGGATCGGGCATGTGGAAGGCCGGTATTCTGTGGACGCTCTTTTGGCAGACGGTGATAATCAAATCGTTGTTCATGTCATGTCTATGCTTCCGACGATGAATGAGATACAGCTTGAGGACGGCAGGCTTCCGAATAAGGAAAATGAATGTGTCGTTGATGTGGATTACATGGAAAAAAGCAAACTGAAGATCGGAGATACGATCACGTTTTCAAGCGGTACGGATGCCGAGGTTACAGATTCTTTGAAAACGGATACGTTTCGGATCACAGGTACAGTGAGCAGTCCGGAGTATATTGCTTTTCAGCGGGGCAGTACGACAATCGGAAACGGAAGTGTGCGGGCGTTTGTATATGTACAGGAAGAAAGCTTTGCAATGGACGTCTATACAGAGATTTGTATTCAGGCGGCAGGAGCAAAAGAATTGACGGCATTTACTTCGGAATATGAAGATACGGTCGCGAAAGCAAAAGAAAATATTGAGAAGATCAAGGAGCAGAGACAAAAAGCCCGGTATACGGAAATTGTCGATGAGGCGAACGGGAAAATTGCGGAGGCGGAAGCCGAAGTAACAGATGCACAGACGAAGCTGGAAAACGGGAAAGCGGAAGCGGCGGCAAAGCTGGCGGATGCAAGGCAGAAACTGGAAAACGCGCAGGCACAGATCGATAGTGGGAAAGTGCAGTTGGAGAACTCCAAAGCGGAGGTTGCCGCAACAGAGCAGACCTTGGCACAGAAGCAGACAGAAGTTCAGAACGGAACAGCGGCGCTTGATCAGGGAATTGTGCAGTTGAATCAGCAGATTGAACAATTAAATGCGGTGAAAGCGCAGTATGAGGCTTTGAAAGAAAGCGGAATGACAGACGAAGAAACGCTTGCGGCGTTGGAGCAGATGAGCATGCAGATCCAGATCGGAGACGCAGCTGTGGTCGAGGCACAGGCGCAGATCGATCAGACGAGAGCTCAGCTTCAATATGCGCAAGGGCAGATTGATAACGGGTATGCACAGCTTGAGGCGGCAAGGCAGCAGATCGCAGGCGCGGAAGCCGGGATCATATCCGGCGAGCAGGAGATTGCTTCCGGATGGGAAGAGTATTATGCAGGTGAAGCAGAGGCAAACGCCGAGATCGCCGAAGGCGAGCAAAAGATAGCGGAAGCGCAGGCAGAGCTGGCTGATGCGAAAGCGGAAGTTGCAGAACTGGAAAAGCCGAAATGGTACATTTATGACCGAAATGACCTTCCGGATTATTCGGGATACGGTGATAATGCGGACCGAATGAAAGCGATCGGCGAAGTGTTCCCGGTGATATTTTTCCTAGTGGCGGCACTGATCAGTCTTACGACGATGACCCGTATGGTAGAAGAGCAGAGGACTCAGATCGGAACATTAAAAGCGCTTGGATACGCGAGACATTCGATAGCAGGGAAATATTTGGGATATGCGTTTCTGGCGACCCTTCTTGGAAGCGCGGCCGGTATTTTTACCGGGGAGAAGATATTTCCGTATATTATCATCAATGCATACGGGATAATGTATAAACACATGAATGAACTGCTCATACCGTATAATGTGATGTACGGGATAGGAGCGGCGGGAACGGCGCTGTTTTGTACATTGGCGGCGACGATACTGGCATGTTATAAGGAACTGCGCGAACAGGCGGCCCAACTGATGCGTCCGCCGACGCCGAAGCAGGGTCAGAGAGTCGTTTTTGAGAAGATTACATTTTTGTGGAAGCGGCTGAATTTTTCCTGGAAAGCAAGCGTGCGTAATCTTGTCAGATATAAGAAACGGTTTTTTATGACGATTTTCGGCATCGGAGGATGTATGGGACTGATGATCGTAGGGTTCGGTTTGAAAGATTCGATCTTTGCGGTTGTCGATATTCAGTACGGCGAGATTCAGCGATATGACGGAACGGTCATTATGGCGGAAGGCGCTTCGGAAAAAGAAAAAGGTGAAGTCGCGCAGATGCTTGGAAAAGAAACAGAAGTAGACGATGCGATGGAAGGCATACTGACTCAGATTACAATCGGAAACGGAAGTAAATGGCACGATGTCTATCTGGATGTGCCGAAAGATAAAAAGCAATTCCCGGAGTTTGTGACTTTGAAAGAAAGGACGACGGATAGAAGATATTCTCTGGATGAAAAAGAAGTTGTTTTGACAGAAAAAATCGCGAAGGAACTGGAAGTACAGGCAGGAGACATGATTACGATCCGTGATGAAGAGAAAGGAGATCTCAAGGTCAAGATCAAAGCTGTCTGCGAAAATTATATGGGACATTACCTGTACATGACGGCAGATGCGTATGAGGCTGTTTATAACGAAAAACCGGAGTACAATGCCGTTTTCTATAAGACGGTTTCAGGAACGACAAAAGAAGCGCAAAGTGTCGGCGAAGATATTCTTCAGCTTCCGGGAGCGTTGAGTGTGAGCTATACGACTGATTTGAAACAACAGGTAGACGATATGTTGGGAGCGCTTGACATTGTGATCGTTGTTCTGACAATATCGGCAGGAATGCTGGCATTTGTCGTTTTGTATAATCTGAACAACATTAATATTACAGAGCGAAAGAGAGAACTGGCAACGCTGAAAGTTTTAGGATTTTATCCGAATGAAGTTTCGGCGTATGTATATCGGGAAAATATCGTACTTACGGTTTTAGGCGCTCTTTTCGGCGTCGCTCTCGGAAAGATACTTCATCGCTTTATCATTGTCACTGTCGAGATAGATACGGTTATGTTTGGCAGAAATATCGATATGAGCAGTTTTGTATACAGTTTTCTTTTGACGGTTGCGTTCTCTATGATCGTAAACGGAGCGATGTATTTTAAACTTAAAAAGATCAATATGGTCGAATCACTGAAAAGTGTGGAATAAAAACCTAAAAAGCATTTTGTCAAGGCTGTGCGTTGAAGCGATTCCGGATCGTCCTCACCGCGCAGCTTTATATTATCGGCAATGAGCGGTCTGTTAAGGCAGCGTTAAGAAAGTGTTAAGAAAATGTAGGGAAAGGGTAAAATGGAATTGACATACCGGTTGGCGGATGTTAATTTGAAAAAGCGCGTCGAAGCAGACGTGTGTATAAAGAAAAACAGAATATAGAAAAAATAAGACGATTTACAAAAGGAGAAAAATGGAATGGGAATAACAGACGTACTTGCTTTGCTCGGCGGTCTTGCATTGTTTTTATACGGAATGCAGATGATGAGCACGGGATTGGAAGCAGCAGCCGGCAACCGGATGAAGTCGATCCTTGAAAAACTGACATCGAACCGTGTAAAAGGTGTGCTTGTCGGAGCAGCCATCACAGCGGTCATTCAGTCGTCTTCTGCAACGACGGTCATGGTAGTAGGGTTTGTAAATTCAGGATTGATGACATTAAAACAGGCGGTATGGGTGATCATGGGAGCCAATATCGGAACGACGATTACAGGTCAGCTCATTGCTCTTGATATCGGAGCGATCGCTCCGCTTTTTGCGATCGCAGGCGTAGGAGCGATCATGTTTATCAAAAGTGAAAAGGTACATCATATCAGCAGTATTTTTGCCGGACTTGGTATTCTTTTTATGGGAATGGATATGATGGGGGCGGCAATGTCGCCTTTGAAAGAGTCGGAAGCGTTTATCAGTCTGATGACGAAGTTCGACAATCCGCTTCTCGGTATTTTGGTAGGCGCGCTTTTTACGGCAGTGATCCAGTCATCTTCTGCATCGGTCGGTATTTTGCAGGCGCTTGCGTCTACCGGTATGATCCCGCTCTCAAGCGCGGTGTTCGTTTTGTTCGGACAAAACATCGGAACATGTATCACGGCAGTTTTGGCATCGATCGGAATGAAGGTAAATGCAAAGCGTACGACGGTTATCCATCTGTTATTTAATATAATCGGCACGGTATTATTTACGGTGATCTGTCTTGTGACGCCGTATGTGACATGGATCGAAGCGATGACGCCCGGAGATCCGGTGGCGCAGATCGCAAATGCCCATACAGTCTTTAATATCGTGACGACACTGCTGCTTCTTCCGTTTGGAACACATATGGCGAATATAGCGGTTCGCATTCTTCCGGACAGCAAAAAGGCAGACGATGAAGACCTTCGCCTGAAATATATCCGTCCGTTTGAATCTTCCTATGCGATCGGACACAGCGCGGTGGCAGTGTCACAGGTTCGTGATGAAGTTAACAGAATGAGAGATATGGTGGCGAAAAATATAAGCGACTCGTTTGACTCGCTTGTTCAATATGATGAGAAACTTCGCAAAAAAGTGTCTGAGAGAGAAGAATATATTGATTTCCTCAATAAAGGCATATCCGAATATATCGTTTCACTTATGGCAAGCGAGATGAATATGTCAGATTCGAGAAAGATCAACGGATATTATGCGATTATAAGCAATCTGGAACGGATCGGAGATCATGCTGTCAATCTTGCGGAATATGGCGACGATATGAGAAAATGGGAGATTGATTTTTCGGATACGGTTAAAGAAGAACTCAATGAGATGAAAGCGCAGTGTATTGCGGCGCTTGATAATCTGAAAGAAGTAACTTCCGAAAATGTAGAACGGATACTAAGTCAGGCAGTTATCATAGAGCAGAAAACGGACGATATGCGGGATAAGTATTTTAAAAAGCAGATGCAGCGTCTGAAAAAAGGAAAATGTAAGCCGCAAAGCGGTATCGTCTTTTCTGAAATACTGACAGATTTTGAAAGAATGGGCGATCACGCATTGAATATCGCACAGCAGTACAGAGAAATGGAATAGAATAGAAGAGAAGACATCTCACAGGAAGTGGGGTGTCTTTTTTATATGTGAAAATCATCTGTTATAAAAATGTCTCATATTTTCAACCGATTTTCTTGATTCCGGCAAAAACAGATTATATAATCGGTTGTAAAAGTGATACAAATATTGACGAAAAAGACAGGTGATGCAAAGTGAAGCGAAAAAGAGATCAGAGAAGATGCAGGGGTACGGCAGGAAAAATTCCGGCGTTGATTTTTTGCGCGGCGGCAGTTTTGTGTATTGTGATATGGGTGATGCGTCACGCGCAGATGCAGGAGGGGAACGAACCGGATGTTGTGGCGAGCCGATGTGAAAATAATGTGTATGATCTGACCGTTGCGGCGAATTGTGATGCAATCAAAGATACAGAAGCATTTGCGGAAAAAGTTGTTCAAAAATACGAAGAAAACTCATTTCGCACAACGAAGTTTTCGGTAGATTTAGGAGAAGATATTGATTTGGTTCGCTTTCATGTTTATTTAAGAAGGGAAGAGATAGGGGAAAAAGAAGAATTGTTTCAGATTCGCTATCAAGACGGAGATATAATACTGGACGGAATCAACGGAAAGAGGTAAAATCATATTATGAATTTAAACAGGACGTTTCCGCAGAGCAAATAGCCGGACAGGATCTGTAAGAACACGGCGCGTCTGATATGCGGGAATAGTGAGGAGGTTAGTATGGGAAGTATATGGCATGATATCAGTGAGGAAAGGATTTTTCCGACAGATTTTATCTCGGTGATCGAGATTTCAAAAGGAAGCAAGAAAAAATACGAATTAGATAAAGAAACAGGGTATATCATCCTTGACCGAATCTTGTATACGTCAACGCATTATCCGATGAATTACGGATTTATCCCGAGAACCCTCGGAGACGACGGCGATCCGCTCGATGTGCTCGTGATGTGTTCAGAGCCGCTTGAGCCCTTGACTCTTGTAAGATGTTATCCGATCGGCGTTATGAAGATGACAGACGGAGGAGCGGGAGATGAGAAGATCATAGCGATTCCGTGGGCAGATCCTACATATGAGGCGTATACGGATATTTCCGAGCTTCCAAAACATATTTTTGAAGAGATCAAACATTTCTTTACCGTATACAAAGATCTGGAAGGTAAGAGAACGGCGGTGGACGAGTTTGAAGGCGCGCTTGGCGCAGTAAAGATCATCGAAGAATGCATCGACCGCTATAAAGAGAAATACGGTTCGGGCGAGTCTGATAAAACAACAGAATAATAAGAATAATAAGAAGAATAAAAAGATAGAGTAAGGCAGAACAATAAACGTAGTATCAAAGCACAGAGGCGTACGAAATGTAGGCCGGCTGAAAGGAGCTGAAGGCGATTATGGATAAACTCAGTGATAATTTGAAAAAGATCTTTCTGGCAGGGATCGGAGCAGTTGCCGTTACTGCCGAAAAGTCAAAAGATCTTCTTGATGAAATGGTAGAAAAGGGAGAACTGACAGTAGAGCAGGGAAAAGTGCTGAATGAAGAGTTAAAGCACAATGTGAAAAAGACAGTAAAAGAGAAGGTGAATGCGCTGAAACCGGCATCGGCAGAGGAACTTTCGGATCTTCTTGATAAGATGACGCCGGAGCAGATTGCCGCTTTGAAAGAGCAGATCCTGAAAAAAGAAGAAGCGAGCGAAACTGCGCCGGATGAAGCATAATTATGAGCAGTATAGAACCGATGGAATATAATTCAAGGCTGAAGGAAATTGTGGCTGTGCTCCGCAAACATAGTATTACAAAGGGAGTGACGCCTTTAAAGCTTCGGGAAATCATAGAAGATCTCGGACCGACATTTATTAAACTCGGTCAGATCATGGCGATGCATTCTGATATTTTACCGAAGCGTTATTGCGATGAGCTGATGCAGCTTTGTTCAGATGTAAAACCGATGCCGTTTGAGGAAGTTTTATCGGTCATAGAAGAATCTTACGGGCGGTCGTGGAGAAGAGTTTTCTCCCATATAGATGAATCTTGTCAGGGGGCGGCGTCGATCGCGCAGGTGCATCGCGCCACGTTAAAAAGCGGAGAAGAAGTTGTCGTAAAAGTCCAGCGCAGGGGAATTTATGAAAAGATGGCAAGGGATATCGAGCTTCTTCGCAAAGCGATCAAATTAATGCCGCCTGTCAGTTTGAAAAATATGGCTGATTTTGATCTCGTTTTAGACGAATTGTGGACTGTGACGAGAGACGAGATGAACTTTCTTACAGAAGCATCTAATATGGAAGAATTCGCAAGGAGAAACAAAGACGTTCATTTTGTCGGAACACCGAAATTATATCAGCAGTATACGACTGTCCATGTACTTGTTATGGAATACATCGATGGATGTGCGGTAGACGATAAGGAGCGGCTGAAGGAAGAGGGATATGACCTTAAGGAGATCGGCAGCAAACTTGTCGATAACTACATTAAACAGGTGATGGACGACGGATTTTTTCATGCAGATCCTCATTCGGGAAATGTAAAGATACGAGACGGCAAGATCGTATGGATCGATATGGGAATGATGGGGCGGCTTACGGAGCGTGACAGAGAGATGCTTGGCAAGGCAATCGAAGGGATCGCTTTAAACGATATCGGTTTGATCCGGCAGGCAGTGCTCGGTCTGGGAGAATTTAAAGAGCGTCCGGATCAGAGAAAATTATACGAAGGTATCGAAGGACTGATGTTGAAGTACGGTCATGAAGATATGGGCAAGATCAATGTCGGGGAAGTTACGGTTGATCTGATGGATGTGATGAAAGTCAATAAGATCAGAATGCCTCACGGGCTGACGCTTTTGGCGAGAGGCCTGACCCATATGGAAGGAGTTCTGGCAGCGATCGCGCCTGATATTAATATGGCGGAAATTGCCGCCGCCCGTATTTCGGGAGATTTTTTCCGTAATTTTGACTGGAAAAAAGAATTGAAAAGCAGCGGAAAAAGCGCAGTGAAATCGATGCGAAAGGCGTTGGATATCCCGTCGATGGTGTCTGATATGATGGCGGGATATTTAAAAGGACAGGCAAAGGTGAATCTTGATCTGCGGGCATCGGATGATCTTGCCTTTCTGCTGCGCAGACTTGTAAGAAACATTGTTATGGGTTTGTGGGTCATGGCGCTTCTGATCAGTTCAAGTATTATCTGTACGACAGATATGAGTCCGAAAATACTCGGCATTCCGGCGCTTGGAGCGATCGGATATATTCTTGCGTTTTTGATCGTACTATACGTATTTATCAAACATATTTTTTCGAGAAAATAAAATCAGGTACAAAGTAATGGAAAAAAACAGAAACGAAAACAACAGAAAAAATCCTCTGAATAAAAGTTTTGGGTATGCTTTTGAAGGAATCCGGACCGGAATCCGTAAAGAAAGAAATATGAAGATCCACTGTCTGGCAGTGATTGCGGTAACCGTTGCCGGAACTTTTCTTCATATTAAACCTGTCGAGTGGTGCATCTGTTTGCTGTTGTTTGGTCTGATCCTGTCGCTGGAGCTTGTGAATACGGCGTTGGAAGCGGTGGTAGATCTTGTGACTAAGGAGAAAAAACCATTGGCGAAGATCGCGAAAGATACAGCGGCAGGGGCGGTTCTTGTATCGGCGATCGCCGCAGCGATCATCGGATGCATTATTTTTGTTCCATATTTGTTAGAATTGATAAAATCAAAGAGATAGTGTATTATTATTGACAGACACTCAAAATGCATCAGGACAGACAAAGGTGAGAGAAGACAGGAAAGGAAAAGCTGAAAATGAGCGAGAAAGAAACAAAAGTGACAAAACAGGAGACATTGGCGGCTCTGCGCAATCCGGGTGAATTATATGTTATTATGTCGGCAGCGACAAAGATGCCGTTTGTAAAATGTGACGAGGAGACATTTGACGATGAGATCTTCCTTTATTATCAGATGGAAGATGCAAAAGACAAGGCGCGTAAGCTTCTTGATGAAAAATATGTAAGCGCTGTGGCAAAGCTTGCGAAAGAGCAGCTGCTTCCTTTTTTCACAAGTCTTTATATAATGGGAGTAAACGCACTGGCAGTCAACAGCGGAACAGATATGGAAATTACAGTTCAGCTTTCAGATCTGGTAACGAGAAATATACCGAAGGAACTTCCGGAAGGAAAGCAGATCGTGGAAAACCCGGCGCTCCATCTGACGGCGGCTTATTTTATGCAGGAACTTAGAAAACAGGAGCAGCCGCAGATGACGGAAGAATTAAAAGAACTTCAGGAAGAACTTTTGGCTCATTACGGAAAGGGAACGTTTTTGATTCCTGTTGAAGAGAACGGTCAGATTCCGATACTGAAGCAAAAAGACGGTTCGCTGTATCAGCCTGTTTTTACGGATGTGCTGGAATTTCAGAAGTTCACGAAAGGAAGACCGGTCAGATCGGCAGTTGTTCCGGGGGAAAAGATCGCAGAATTGCTGATGGAAGATGTAAAAGGCGTTGTGCTGAATCCTCTCGGAGTGAATGTGCAGCTTCAGGTGGCACGAAGAAAGAGAGAGTAAATGGAAGAATTAGTAGTGTATTTGAGAAAAGAATATTTCAGGGCAGTCGATCTTACAGATAAGAGCGGACATATATTGGAGTTTAAATATATGCCGAAAACGGTCGACGTGTACGAGAAAGGATTGTCCGTATTTCATATGGAATACGTGATGGAAAACAGGACGAAAGTAAGAGTCATTGAATTTTACCTGACAGATTTCGGACTGCGTGGGAAAGGCTATGGAACGGCATGTATGAATGAGATCGTGACAGAGCTTGGCAAAAAAGGGATTACTTTAATCTATGCTCCGACAGGTTATGATCTTGCTCCGCTTGGTTATACAGGTCCGGCGCAGTACAAGGAACTGATGGCGGGATTTTATGAGAAAACAGGATTTACGACAAGCGGAGACGGAGATCTGATGATGAAGATCCTTGACTGAAAAAAGACGAATAAAGGGAGCGGCGGCATGTATAAAATACTGATTATTGAAGACGATTTGACAATGGCGCAGGCAATCCAAAAAGAGATGAAGATGTGGGGAAACGACGCGCAGTACGTTCAGGATTTTAAAAACGTACTTGAAACTTTTGCGGAATTTGACCCGCATCTTGTTCTTATGGACATTACTCTGCCATTTTACAACGGGTACCACTGGTGCAGCGAGATTAGGAAAATATCGAACGTACCGGTAATTTTTATTTCTTCGGCGGCTGATAATATGAACATTATCATGGCTGTGAATATGGGAGGAGATGATTTTGTTCCGAAGCCGTTCGATCTCAGTGTGCTGACGGCGAAGGTCCAGGCGGTACTTCGCAGAACATACGACCTGTCCGGAAAAGTACCGGTTCTTGAGCATCAGGGAGCAATACTGAACTTGAATGACGCGTCGCTTACTTATAATGGGGAGAAGATCGATCTTACGAAAAATGAATTTCGTATTCTTCAGACACTGATGGAAAATAAAGGCCGTCTCGTAAGCAGAGATACTTTGATGACCCGGCTGTGGGAGACGGATAATTATATTGAAGAAAATACGTTGACGGTCAATATCGCCAGACTGCGCAGAAAACTGGACAAAGCGGGACTTACGGATTTTATTTCCACAAAAGTCGGAGAAGGTTATATTATCAGACAGGAACGGCAGGTGAGCGAATGAAACGATTTTTAGGCTATCTGTATGACTGCCGTTATATGTGGATTTGGTTTATTTTGAGCGGGGGCGCTTTCGTACTCTGTTTTGCGTTGTACGAAGTGGAGCTTAAAGCGGCGGTATATCCCGTGCTTTTAAGCGCGGTGTTTGGGATTCTGTTTTTCGTTTTAGGGTATCTGAGACGGGAGAAAAAGTACAAACGTCTTTTTCAGATCAGTGAGACCGGCGGTATCGTATCGGAAAGTCTGCCAAAACCGGACTGTATGACGGAAAGAGAATATCAGAAGATATTGCTTAGATCCGAAGAAGAGTACAGAAAGCAGAGGGAAGAATGGCAGGCAGCCAGAAAAGATATGAATGATTATTATGCGACATGGGTACATCAGATCAAAGCTCCGATCGCAGTGATGCGGGTTTTGCTTCAACAGGAAGATACTCCGATCAACAGAGAGCTTACAGGAGAATTGTTCCGGGTAGAACAGTATGTGGAAATGGCGCTTTGTTACGTGCGTTTAGGAGAAGGTGCGTCCGATCTTGTGATCAAAGAATATCCTCTGGATGATATGATCCGAAAAGCGATCCGAAAGTATGCGGGACAGTTGATCAGAAGGAAACTTAGGGTCATATACGAAGGAACGGATATCTGCGTTCTCACAGATGAAAAATGGCTTGTGTTTATTATTGAGCAGCTTTTGTCGAACGCAGTAAAATATACGGTAAGCGGAAATGTGACGATCACGGTAGACAGAGAGAAAAAGCAGCTTAGTATCAGCGATACGGGAATCGGTATTTCACCTGAAGATCTTCCCCGTATTTTTGAAAAAGGTTATACCGGATATAACGGAAGGCTGGATAAAAAATCTACAGGAATAGGACTTTACCTTTGCCGGACGGCGGCGGATAAGCTGGGACATAAGCTGACGGCGCAGTCAACTGTAGGAAAGGGAAGCAGCTTTACGATCGATCTGTCGTCCTATCCGTTAGAAGTTGAATAAAGGCTGCATGGAAATGCCTTACAAATTTGTCACATAGGCGGGCCGGAATGTCACCAAATTCGATGTTGGCATTCCGGCTCTTTTGTTATACTTTCACTATCAAGTAAAAAAGAGGAGGATGTATGAAATGGCAGTTTTAGATGTCAAAAATTTGAAGAAAATATACAGACCGCGTTTCGGCGGCAATCAGGTGCAGGCATTATCCTGTGTAAACTTTTCTGTGGAAGAAGGAGAATATGTGGCGATCATGGGAGAGAGCGGCTCAGGTAAGACGACGCTTCTTAATATTATGGCGGCTTTGGATAAACCGACGGAAGGAACAGTCCTTCTTGACGGCAAACCGTTGTCTTCTATAAAAGACAAAGATATCGCACAGTTTCGGCGCGACAATCTTGGATTTGTTTTTCAGGAATTTAACTTGTTGGATACGTTTAATGTGAAGGACAATATCTTGCTCCCTCTTGTGTTGAAAGGTGAAAATTATAAGCATATGGATTCAAAGCTGCAGCCGATTGCAAAGGAACTTGGTATTTCGGCGCTTCTTGAAAAATATCCGTATGAAATTTCCGGAGGTCAGAAACAAAGAGCCGCTGTTGCAAGGGCGCTGATCACAGAACCGCGGCTGATCCTGGCAGATGAGCCGACAGGAGCGCTTGATTCTCGTTCAACAGACGAACTGCTCGGATTGTTTGCGCGGATCAACGCAGGAGGTCAGACGATCCTTATGGTAACTCATTCAGTGAAAGCGGCGAGCAAAGCCGGACGCGTTTTGTTTATCCGTGACGGAGAAGTGTTCCATCAGGTATACAGAGGTCAGATGACGGACGAACAACTTTATCAGAAGATTTCGGATACGCTGACGATGCTTGCGACAGGTGGTGACAGACGATGAAAAAAGGATTTTATATCAGGCTGGCAGGGGAAGGCATTTCAAAAAACAGAAAATTGTATTTTCCGTATATTTTGACATGTATCTGTATGATCATGATGTACTATATCGTTTCTTTTCTGTCGATAAGTAAAGAACTGGCGTCTATCCGGGGCGGGGAAATGCTTCAGGGACTGCTCTCTATGGGAGTGTTTGTAGTTGCGGTATTCGCATTGATCTTTCTGTATTATACGAACTCGTTTCTTATAAGGAAAAGGAAGAAAGAACTTGGATTATATAATATTCTCGGGATGGGCAAACGTAATCTGGTAAGAATTCTTTTGTGGGAAAATATACTGACTGCCGTGATTTCTCTGGTTATCGGAATCGTGTTCGGAATTCTGTTCTCAAAACTTGCGGAACTTCTGGCAATTAAGCTTCTTGACGGGGCGACCGGATTCGGAGTTCATATAGAAATGAAGCCGATCCTTATGACAGTCGGTCTGTTTCTTGCGATCTTTCTGCTTATTATGATCCGCATGCTTGTGTCGGTATATAAACTTCGTCCGATTGAGATGCTCAGAAGTGAGAATGTCGGCGAAAAACCGCCGAAGGCAAACTGGCTCTTTGCATTTGCGGGAGCGGTGATCCTTGCCGGAGCATATTATCTGGCTGTGAAGATCATCGATCCGACAACTGCGATGCTTGTATTCTTTCTCGCGGTTGTTATGGTGATCATTGCCACATACCTTCTGTTTATTGCAGGTTCGGTCGCTCTTTGCAAGCTGCTGCAAAAGAGCAAAAAGTATTATTATAAGACGAGACACTTTGTATCTTTGTCACAGATGGTTTACCGAATGAAGAGAAACGGAGCGGGTCTGGCGTCGATCTGTATTTTATCTACGATGGTGCTTGTGACGATCTCGTCTACGATGTGTATTTATGCAGATACGGAATCGTCGATCAGAAACCGTTATCCACATGACATCACGATCGAGTGGAGCGGGAAAACATCCCTTCCGCAAAATGAGGACGGAACAGATACAGAATTAAAAGACAGCGTAGTGCAGCGTTTGACGCCGGAGATGACCATGACGTATAAAGAGGCTGTGGAAAAGGTGCTTGAATCTCATAAAGTAAAGGCTGAGAACTTGGAAAATTATAATCTTTACTCTCTTTCCGGAGTACAGTCAGACGATGTTTTAAGTATTGATTTTGAAAAGATGAAAGGGGAGATTTCCTCGATTAATGCAGGGATGTCAGGATCTGTGAAGACGATGTATTTTACAACAATGGATGATTACAACAAACTGAAAGGCACAGACAAGACTTTGGCTGAAGATGAGATGATGCTCTACTCATATAAAACAGATTATGAGTATGATTCCTTTACGATCGACGGCGTCGGAACATGGAAAGTAGAGACAATGAAAGAACCTCCGATAGGGGTAGGCAACGCCATGGCGAATATGCAGGGGTCATATCAGGTTGTTGTAAAAGATTTGTCTGTGATCGAAAAAATAGCGACTGCGTACGAAACGATCAATGCAAAACCTTTGCAGGACGGAACATTGTACCTGCTTTCCCTGAAAGAATGTTATGACTTTGATCTGAAATGTGATGAAGAAAAACAGATAGAGATTTACAAGGATATTTTGGAATCTTTTGAGCATATATCCGAAGCGGCAGATGAACAGGGCAATCGGATGGGAGATTCGCTGGCAAATTATTATGCGGACAGTAAAGCGTACGGTAAAGGAGATTTCATTGCGCTCAACGGCGGATTGTTTTTCCTCGGAGTGCTTCTCGGAGCGGTATTCCTGTTCGGTACTGTGCTGATTATGTACTACAAGCAGATTTCCGAAGGATATGAAGATCAGGATCGCTTTAATATTCTTATGAAAGTGGGAATGACAAAGAAAGAAGTGAAGCAGACGATCAACTCTCAGGTGCTTACTGTATTTTTCATGCCTCTGATCATGGCGGGAATTCATCTTGCGTTTGCATTTCCGATGATTCAGAAAATACTGATGCTTATGTCAGGCGTGGAAGCGAAAGTATTTGTGATCGTGACGATCGGATGTTATCTCGTGTTTGCACTCTTCTATGTACTTGTTTATGTCGTAACGTCAAAAAGCTATTATACGATCATAAGCAGTAAGGAAAAATAGAAAAAATCAATAAATTTCTATTCATACCCGGGAAACAATGTTATACTTGAGTATATCAATACAGCGATCCGCAGAGAGGAGTGGCACATATGATGAAACACACGATTATCACGATCGGAAGGCAATTCGGAAGCGGCGGGCATGAAGTAGGAAATCGATTGGCAGAACGGCTTGACATTCCGCTTTACGATCATAATCTGATCCGCATGGCGGCGCAGGAGCTTCGGATCAGCAGTGAAGATGCGACGCAGGTAGACGAGACGATTCTCGGAAGATTTCTCACGGCATATATAGTCAGTACAGGAAACTATACTGCATTTATGAGCGGAGACGAGTCGGGAGAACCTCTAAGTGATCTCGTCTTTAACAGGCAGTCGGCGATCATAAGGAAACTTGCGGAGAAAGGTCCGGGAATTTTTGTCGGAAGATGTGCGGATTATATCCTCGGAGATTATTCAAACTGCATCAATACGTTTATTTATGCATATAAGGACGATCGTATCCGCAGAATCATGAAGCTTTATGAACTAAACGAAAAGCAGGCGGCAGATAAGATCAAAAAGACAGACCGCGAAAGGAAGCTTTATTATGAGGCAAGGACCGGCCGCGAATGGGGTGGAATCGAGTCGAACAGCATGATGTTTAATACGAGTCTTTTAGGGATCGACGGAGCGGTGGATGCTCTCGAAGCTATTTACCGCAAATGGGATGCCGGGAGAGACGTCGAGTCATAAAATGCCGGCATATATGTAAAATGAATGACACGTCATGCAGGGGAGTTTTTATTTCGGAAGAAAAAGCCGGATAGATACAAAATAAAGCAGTTAAAAACGGGTACGTGAAAAAAACCGAGCGTACTCGTTTTTTCTTATTGATAATCCTATATTTTTTGTGGTATAATCCTTATTAATCATGATAAACAGAGAAGAGATCGTTTATCGGAACAATAAGAGAAATGAAAGGGAATGAGACATGAGTTTTATATCGTATTTGATTAATGGAATCAGTCTTGGAAGTGTCTATGCGATCATAGCGCTTGGGTATACGATGGTTTATGGGATTGCGAAGATGCTGAACTTCGCCCATGGCGACGTTATTATGATCGGTGCGTATATGGCGCTGATCACGATGATGAAGGCGGGGATGTCGCCGATCCTTGCGATCGTTGCCGCTGTAATCGTGTGTACGGTACTCGGAATCTTGATCGAACGTATCGCGTACAAACCGCTGCGTAACGCATCGTCTTCACTTGCCGTATTGATCACGGCGATCGGCGTAAGCTACCTTCTCCAGAATACGGCGCTTCTCGTATTCGGGGCGAACGCACAGACGTTTCCGTCGGTTATTAAGTGGAAAGGTTTGTCTTTGGCAGGCGGCAAGCTGAACATTTCAGGGGAGACGATCGTGACGATCGCGGCATGTGTAGTGATCATGATCGTACTGATGCTGTTCGTGCAGAAATCAAAGCCGGGTCAGGCAATGCGCGCTGTATCGGAAGATAAAGGCGCGGCTCAGCTTATGGGAATCAATGTAAACGGAACGATCGCTCTTACGTTTGCAATCGGGTCGGCGCTGGCGGCTGTTGCAGGTGTGCTTTTGTGTTCGGCATATCCGAGCCTGACGCCGTATACAGGAGCGATGCCGGGTATTAAGGCGTTCGTAGCGGCTGTATTTGGAGGAATAGGTTCGATACCGGGAGCGTTTATCGGAGGAATTCTGCTCGGTGTGATCGAGATTTTCGGAAAAGCATACATTTCGTCACAGATGGCGGATGCGATCGTATTCGCGGTACTTATCATTGTGCTTCTTGTGAAACCTACAGGTTTGTTAGGTAAGAAAATTCAAGAGAAAGTGTAGGTGATCAGAGCGATGGATAAATTAAAAAATATGAAAAAAACTACAAAAAATAATATCATCACATATGCTCTTGTTATCGCGGCATTTGTGATCATGCAGTCACTGATCAACGCCGGAAGTATTTCCAGCCTTCTTGAAGGATTGATGGTTCCGCTTTGTATTTATATTATTATGGCTGTGTCGCTGAACCTCGTAGTCGGCGTACTTGGAGAATTGAGCCTCGGACATGCGGGCTTTATGTGTGTCGGCGCGTTTGCAAGTGCATTCTTTTCAAAATGCATGAGAGATACGATCGAATCGGCTTCACTGCGCTTCTTTCTGGCTCTTTTGATCGGAATTGCGGCTGCTGCGATCTTCGGCATTCTGATCGGAATTCCGGTTCTGCGTCTGAAAGGCGACTATCTGGCGATCGTGACATTGGCATTCGGAGAGATCATTAAAAACCTCGTAAACGTATTGTATATAGGTAAAGATTCCAACGGTTTTCATTTTTCGACAAAAGATGTGATGGCGCTGAATATGGAACCGGACGGAAAGGTTATCATTAACGGTCCGCAGGGGATTACGGGAACGCCGAAAGATGCGACGTTTTTTATCGGATTTATACTGATTCTGATTACGTTGTTTATCGTGCTTAATCTGATCCATTCAAGAGACGGACGCGCGATCATGGCGATCCGTGACAACCGTATCGCGGCGGAATCAGTCGGTATTAATATTACAAAATATAAACTGATGGCGTTTACGATATCTGCGGCGATGGCAGGAGCGGCAGGCGTGCTTTACGCTCACAATCTGTCTACGCTGACGGCGAATACAAACAACTTCGGTTATAATATGTCGATCATGATCCTTGTCTTTGTCGTTTTGGGCGGTATCGGAAATATCAGAGGTTCGATCATAGCGGCAGTGATCCTGACACTTCTTCCGGAGATGCTCCGTGGATTGTCAGATTACCGTATGCTGATCTATGCGATCGTTCTCATTGTCATGATGCTCTTTAACTGGGCGCCGAAAGCGATCGAGTGGAGAGAAAAATATCTTTCTTTCGGAAAGAAGAAAAAGGAGGCTGTAAAATAATGGCGTTACTGGAAGTTAAAAATCTCGGGATTTCATTTGGCGGTCTCCGTGCGGTAAACGGGTTTGACATTTCGATTGAAAAAGAAGCTCTGTACGGACTGATCGGTCCGAACGGCGCGGGAAAGACGACTGTATTCAACCTTCTTACAGGAGTATATAAGCCGGACAGCGGAAAAGTGCTGCTGGACGGAACGGATATTACAGGGAAAAACACGATTGAGATCAATAAGGCGGGAATCGCCCGTACATTTCAGAATATCCGGCTGTTTAAGCAGTTAAGTGTTCTTGATAACGTGAAAGTAGGACTTCACAATAAACATCATTATTCTACTCTTTCGGGAGTCTTAAGACTTCCCGGTTACAGAAAAGTGGAAAAAGAGATGGATGAGCAGGCAATGGAACTTTTGAAAGTGTTCAATCTGGAAGATGTGGCGCATGTTGCCGCCTCTAATCTTCCGTACGGACAGCAAAGAAGGCTTGAGATCGCCAGAGCGATGGCGACAGAACCGAAGCTTTTGCTGCTCGACGAGCCCGCTGCGGGCATGAACCCGAACGAGACGGGGGAATTGATGGACATGATCCGTTTTGTGAGAGAAAAATTCCATATGACGATCCTTTTGATCGAACATGATATGAAACTGGTAAGCGGCATTTGCGAGAAGTTGACGGTGCTCAACTTCGGAGAGGTGCTCTGTGAAGGTAAAACGTCGGATGTTTTGAACGATCCGCAGGTTGTTACCGCATATCTTGGAGAATAGGGGGAATCGTTATGGCAATGCTCGAAGTAAAAGATTTACAAGTATATTATGGTATGATCCAGGCGATCAAAGGCATTTCTTTTGAAGTAAATCAAGGAGAGGTCATCGCTTTGATCGGAGCAAACGGCGCGGGAAAGACGACGACGCTGCATACAGTTACAGGTCTGATCTCCCCGAAGAGCGGACAGGTGCTGTTTGAAGGAAAAGATATTACAAAAACTCCGGCTCATAAGATCGTCTCTATGGGGATGGCGCATGTACCGGAAGGAAGAAGAGTGTTCGCAGAATTAAGCGTTTATGAGAATTTGAGAATGGGCGCTTATACACGAAAAGATAAGGCGGAGATTGAAGAAACATTAAAAAGTGTCTATAAGCGTTTTCCGCGTTTGCAGGAACGTAAAAACCAGATGGCGGGAACATTAAGCGGCGGCGAACAGCAGATGCTCGCTATGGGGCGCGCGCTTATGTCCAAACCGAGGATTATTTTAATGGATGAACCGTCGATGGGACTTTCTCCGATCATGGTAAATGAAATCTTTGATATTATCCGTGCGGTGAGCGAAAGCGGAACGACAGTCCTTCTTGTAGAACAGAATGCGAAGAAAGCTCTTTCGATCGCCGACAGAGCATATGTGTTGGAGACAGGAAAGATCGTCCTTTCGGGAGATGCAAAAGAACTTCTGGAAGATGATTCGATTAAAAAGGCTTATCTCGGAGAGTAAAGGAGGCGTGTTTTAATGAGAAATATCGTCATCACAATTTCAAGACAGTACGGAAGCGGAGGGAAAACGATCGGGGCGATGCTTGCAAAAGAACTTGGCATCAACTGCTACAGCAGAGAGATCCTTCGTATGGCTTCCGAGGACAGCGGAATCAATGAAAAACTGTTTGGTATGTCGGACGAAAAGGTGCGCAGGGCAGGATGGTTTAAGCTTTTGAGCCGTCCGTATGAGGGCGGATTGATCCCGCCGGAAGACAGAGAGTTTACTTCGGACGATAACCTGTTCAATTATCAGGCAAAGGTGATCAAAGAGCTTGCGGCAAAAGAGTCGTGCGTTATTGTCGGAAGATGCGCAGATTATGTTTTAAAAGATTATCCGAATGTAGTCAGCGTATTCGTGCATGCAGACAGAAAGTTCTGTCTGGATCGTTCAATGGAACGTCACAGCATGACGGAAAAAGAGATGCAGAAATATATTGAGAAAACAGATCAGTACAGAGGTGATTTTTACAGATACCATACAGGTCATGAATGGGTCGATGCAAGAAATTACGATCTGTGTCTGAACAGTGGAAAACTCGGATTTGAGAAATGCGTAGAAGAGATCAAAGCGTATATAAAAGTACGGTTTGGCGAAACCTTATAACTTAAAAGAATAGCTTCAAGAGACTCCTCAGGGTACTGGGGAGTCTTTTTGGAATGCAAGCCGTTCGCCGCCATTGTCTATATAGATGCGTCCGCAGTAAGTAAATCCGTTTTTCTTCAGCATATTCTGCATAACGATATTGTTTTCGTGCGTATCGATCTTTAAATTTCCACATTGTGAAAATGCCCAGTCAAGACAAAAAGAGGCTGCGCCCTTTACTTTGCCGGATGAAGTGATCCGGTGGACAACGCCGTAGGGAGCATCGTTTTTCCATTGTCCGTCATAAATTTTCAGATAGGTCGGATCTATGCCGTCTTTATAGAAGAAAACGGCTTCGATAGTATCTTTTTCGATGCAGACGTATAAATTCCCGAAGCGGATATCTGTTTCAATCATGTTTTGAGGAGGATACGTCGTCCCCCATTGGCCGGGGTTTCCGTGTTCGCGCATGAATGCGCGGGCGTTTTCATATAACTGCATAATAGAATGTAAATCTTGTTGTGTTGCTTTTCGGATACGCATAATAAAAGTCCTTTCTTTCTTATAAAAAGCGCTGACGCCTGCTTTGTATTTTATTATTCAAATATTCTCATGTTTTTGGCGCTTCTTGTTCAAGATGTTTTGTGTTCTGGCAGACTTATAATAATATTATGTCATAATGTTTCCTCTTTCTCAACAGAAAAACAGTTATTTTTAGTGGACCTCATGGTAAAGACATCATAGATGAATGGTTGAATTTAATCTGAAATCGGATTATAATTAAACGAGAAAAATCCGATTTCGGATTTTTGAAAGGAGGGAAGGATAAAAGTATGGAAGGTATAAGAATGTATAAAGAAAAACAGAAAGTGGGGTTTGGCATGAATTATACGCAGTCGAGAGAATTAAAAGAGAACAACAGGATCTATCGGGAGATGGAGAGTATCTACCATGAAATATGTGTAAAAGCGGGAATATCGGACACTGACTTTATTGTGCTGTATAGTATCGTAGAGTTTGAAGACGGTTGCTGCCAGAGGAAAATCGCAAAACAGTATTCTATCAGTCGGCAGACAGTGAATTCTTCGGTGAAAAAATTAGTGCAAAACGGCTGCGTTGTATTGGAAAGCGGCAAAGGGCATGACAAGCAGATTGTTTTGACCGAAAAAGGAAAAGCGATGGCAAAACAAAAGATCATTCCCGTGATGGAGGCAGAGGCAGGCGTTTTTATGCATATGACAGAAGAGGAGAGAAAGAAACTTTTACGTTTGAATGCAAAATATATGGAAATTTTCAGACAAAAGGTAGGAGAATTAAGATTATGAACATACAGCTTTCGGATCACTTTACATACCGCAGACTGATTCGCTTTACAATATCAACAGTTCTTATGCTTATCTGTACGTCGATGTACAGTATTGTAGACGGACTTTTTGTGTCAAACTATGTCGGGAAAATGCCATTTGCGGCGACAAATCTGATCTGGCCGGTATCTATGGGAATCGCAGCAATCGGATTTATGCTCGGAACAGGCGGAAGCGCCATCGTAGCAAAAACGCTTGGGGAAGGTAAGAAGGAAAAAGCGAATCAATATTTTTCGATGATTCTTTATTTCGGTATTATCGTCAGCGTTATTTTTTCGGTTATCTGTTTTATCTTTACGCCGCAAATTGCCCGGATGCTCAAAGCGGATGGCGAACTTTTGGAACATTGCATCGTATACGGAAGAATTCTTTTTGCGACGCAGACGGCGTTTATTTTGCAGAATATGTTTCAAAGCTTTCTCGTTGCCGCGGAAGAGCCGGTTTTGAGCCTGAAGATCAATATTGCGGCCGGACTGACGAACGTTGTGTTTGATTACTTGTTTATCGCAGTATTTGAGTGGGGAGTGGCAGGAGCTGCGATCGCTACAGGAATGGGACAGATCGTAGGAGGGATCGCGCCGTTTTTCTTTTTTGCGAAAGGAAGCCGCAATGGGCTGCGGATCACTTGGAGAACGAAACTGTATAAAGATATTCTTCTGAAAACATGCATGAACGGTTCGTCGGAAATGGTGACGAATTTGTCGACGTCTCTTGTGAATATTCTTTATAACTTTCAGTTGATGAAACTTGCAGGTGCAGACGGTGTGGCTGCGTTTGGAGTCATTATGTATGTGAATTTTATCTTCGTTGCGGTTTTTATGGGATATTCGGTCGGAAGCGCTCCGATTGTAAGTTATCATTACGGAGCGGGGAATGACGCAGAGCTTCATAATTTATACAGGAAAAGTAAAAATATTTTGATTGTAGCGGGAATTGTACTGACGATAGCGGCGGAGATACTTTCAATGCCTCTTGTCAGGATTTTTGTAAATTATGATAAAGAGCTTCTTTTGATGACCGTTCGCGGATTCCGCCTGTTTTCTTTTTCGTTCTTGATTATGGGAATCAACATATGGGCGTCTTCTTTCTTTACGGCATTGAATAACGGATTTGTGTCGGCGGCTATTTCGTTTTTGAGAACGTTTTTGTTTCAGGTGGCGGCAGTATGTTTCCTTCCTCTGATTATCGGTATCGACGGAGTGTGGACGTCCGTTTTGGCTGCAGAAACGATGGCTTTGGCGGTGACAATTATATTTTTAATAAAGGAGAAGAAAAAGTACCGCTACTGAAAGTATGATAATGATTTAACAAACACAATATATAGTAAATATAAGAGCGTATACAGGCAAAATTGTACTAAATCAAGAACAAAGGCGTTTTTGAGAAGGATTCTCGTTATAATGGTTGTTTTTTCCTTCGGGTGATGTTATACTAGCGCATGTGGCAATGAGATACAAATTACGATATCATTTGGACTGTTTAACCGCTCATTGCATGAACCGAAAGCGCAGATGATGTGCTTCGGTATGAAACGAATAAATTTATTAAGATTTCAGAGGAGGCTTTCAAATTATGGCACAATTTGATCAGTGGGCAGGATTTTCCGGAAAGAACTGGAAAAATTCTGTAGATGTACGCGATTTCATTCAGGAGAACTACACACCGTATGACGGAGACGAATCATTCCTGGAAGGACCTACAGAGGCAACAGATAAACTGTGGGGAAGACTTCAGGAGCTGCAGAAAGAGGAACGTGCAAAAGGCGGCGTTCTTGACATGGAGACAGAAGTTGTATCCGGTCTTACAGCATACGGCCCGGGATATATCGACGAGAGCATGAAAGACCTGGAGAAAGTTGTCGGACTTCAGACAGACAAACCGCTTAAGAGAGCGTTTATGCCTTACGGTGGTATTAACATGGCAGTAAAGGCTTGTACAACTTACGGTTATGAGCCGAATGAAAGATTGAAAGAGATCTTTACAAAATATCATAAAACACATAACCAGGGAGTATTCGACATCTACACACCGGAGATGAAGAAAGCCCGTCACAACAAGATCATCACAGGACTTCCGGATACATACGGACGCGGACGTATCGTAGGTGACTACCGTCGTGTTGCTCTGTACGGTATTGATTTCCTGATCGAGAAAAAACAGTACGACTTCGAGCGTTATGCAAGACACGGCATGAAAGGAACAGACTTCCGTCTTCGTGAAGAGATCGCAGATCAGATTCGCGCACTTCAGCAGATGAAAGAGATGGCAGCAATCTACGGATATGATATTTCACAGCCGGCAAAAGATGCAAAAGAAGCAGTACAGTGGCTGTATTTCGGATACCTTGCGGCGATCAAGACACAGAACGGAGCTGCAATGAGTGTCGGACGTATCTCTACATTCCTTGATATTTATATTGAAAGAGATATGAAGAACGGTGTTCTGACAGAGAGCGAAGCTCAGGAATTGATCGACCACATGGTTATGAAGTTCCGTATGGTTAAATTCGCAAGAATCCCGTCATACAACGAGCTGTTCTCAGGAGACCCGGTATGGGCAACACTTGAAATGGGTGGTCTCGGACAGGACGGACGTTCTATGGTAACAAAGAACGACTTCCGTTTCCTTCACACACTTGAGAACATGGGACCGTCTCCGGAGCCGAACCTGACAGTTCTTTACTCAGAAAGACTTCCGGAAAACTTCAAGAAATATACATCTTTGATTTCTGTAAAGACAAGTTCCGTACAGTACGAAAACGATGATGTTATGCGTCCGGTTTGGGGCGATGACTACAGCATCTGCTGCTGTGTATCCGCAACTCAGACAGGTAAAGAGATCCAGTTCTTCGGAGCAAGAGCAAACCTTGCAAAATGCCTGCTTTACGCGATCAACGGCGGTGTTGACGAGAAAACAAAAGTACAAGTAGCTCCGGCTTACAGACCAATCACATCAGAGTATCTTGATTACGATGAAGTAATGGAGAAATATGACGAGATGATGGAGTGGCTGTCCAAACTGTATGTTGATACATTGAACATGATCCACTACATGCATGACAAATACTACTATGAAGCAGCAGAGATGGCTCTTATCGATACAGATGTAAGACGTACATTTGCAACAGGTATCGCAGGATTCTCACATGTAGTAGACTCCTTAAGCGCAATCAAATATGCGAAAGTAAAAGTAATTCGTGACGAAGACGGTCTTGCAACAGACTTTGAGATCGAGGGAGACTTCCCGAGATACGGTAACGATGACGACCGTGCAGACGATATTGCGATCTGGCTGCTCAAGACATTTATGCACAAATTGAGCAAATGCCACACATACAGAGATTCTGAGCCTACAACATCGATCCTGACAATTACATCAAACGTAGTTTACGGAAAAGCAACAGGAACTCTTCCGGATGGAAGAAAAGCAGGCGAGCCGCTGTCACCGGGAGCAAACCCGTCTTACGGCGCAGAGAAGAACGGTCTTCTTGCTTCCCTGAACTCTGTAGCAAAACTTCCGTACGAGCTGGCTCTTGACGGAATCTCTAATACACAGACGATCAGCCCGAATGCACTCGGACATGATGATGACGAGCGTAAAGTAAATCTTGCCCGCGTAATGGACGGATACTTCCATCAGGGAGCACACCACCTGAACGTAAACGTATTCGGTACAGATAAACTGATCGACGCTATGGAGCACCCGGAAAAACCGGAATATGCAAACTTTACAATCCGTGTATCAGGATATGCCGTTAAGTTTATCGACCTGACAAGAGAGCAGCAGTTAGACGTAATCGCAAGAACTTGCCACGAGTCTATGTAATAAATAGTAACAGTTCAGTCCGCGCCATTCGTAAAACTGCACTGTATGGCTGAACTGTTACAATAAATAAAGGTCTGCAGATTTCTTTAGAAAGAAAAATGTGACTATAAGATGAAGAAAGTCCGGTTCTTTTGCTTGAGATATGATCTTTGGCAGAAGAACCGGTTTCTTTATAAATCTTTATAAAATGAAAAGGAGACGCCGGAATGGAACAGGCAAACGAAATAAAAGGATACGTTCATTCACTTGAAAGTTTTGGATCAGTAGACGGACCGGGAGTACGATACGTGATCTTTTTGACAGGATGCGCTATGCGCTGTCAGTTCTGTCATAACCCGGATACATGGAATCTTAAGAAAGGAACGCTGTATACGGCAGATGAGCTTCTGAAAACAGCTCTGCGCTATCGCACTTACTGGGGAGATAAAGGCGGGATCACGGTAAGCGGAGGAGAGCCTCTTCTTCAGATTGACTTCTTGATTGAATTGTTCCGCAAAGCGAAGGAAGCCGGAGTCCATACAACGCTTGATACAAGTGGAAATCCGTTTACGAGAGAAGAACCGTTTTTCGGGAAAGTACAGGAACTGATGAAATATACAGATCTTGTGATGCTCGATATAAAACATATCGATGATGAGCAGCATAAGATATTAACAGGATGTACGAATGAAAATATTCTTGATTTCGCTAAATATTTGGATGAGATTAAAAAACCTGTCTGGATTCGTCATGTCCTTGTTCCGCAGAGGAGCGACGATGACGGAGCGCTTGGAAAACTCCGTGAATTCATTGACGGACTAAGTAATGTGGAAAAAGTCGAAGTCCTTCCGTATCATACGCTCGGAGCATATAAATGGAAAGAACTCGGATATGAGTATCCGTTGGAGGGGATTGATCCTCCGACAAAAGAGCGGATTGAAAATGCAAATAAAATACTGCGTACAGCGGAATGTAAGTAAAAACGAAAGTATCGGGATACAGAAGATGAATTTTGTATCCCGATACTTTTTGATACGCCTGAAAGAGTGGGCGTTTTATGTTGACTGTACTATTTGAGTGTGTGTGCCGCGAAAAAGAAACAGGAATGAAAACAGGCATACAATCGCTTCGGTGACAGGAACGGTAAGCCAGATCCCTGTCAATCCAAATAATGACGACAAAATCCATGCGGCAGGAATGATCAGTATAAAGCCTCTTAAAACAGAGATGACAAATGCAAGTTTTGGTTTGTCGCATGAACATAAAAATGCAGATGCTATAATGTTCACTCCGGCAAAAAATAAGTTGATAAAATAAATTCTCATGCCTCCGGAAGCGATAGTTGTCAACAGAGGATCATCCGCCTTGTTGAATGCTTCGGCGATAGGAACAGAAAAAAGACTGATCGTTATGTAGGAAACAAGCGAAAGGAGAAGGCTTGTGATCAGCGCATATTTTCGTATACTGTTTTGTACATGCTTTCCTTTTGCATCGGCATGTCTGCTGACGATAGGCTGTATGCCCTGCGCGATCCCTGTAAAAACAGAAGTGAGGACAAGGGCGATATTTGCAAGGATTCCGTAGGCGGCAACACCTGTATTTCCGTTCAACTTAAGGATCAGGAAATTGAATACGATAATAACGATTCCAGAGGAAAGCTCCAGTACAAGAGAGGAAACTCCCAGGAAACAAATATCAGCGGCGCGTTTTAATGACAGCCGTATTTTTGTAATATGAAACCGGTTGTTTTTCTTTATAAAATGGACAGACATGATGAGCATACTGATCACAGGAGCAGTTGCAGTCGCAGTGGCGGCTCCTGCCATTTCCATGCCAAGCGGATAGATAAAAATATAGTCCAGTACAATGTTGGCAAGACTTCCGATAAGCATTCCCGCCATAGAAAGTCTGGGAGCTCCGTCGTTTCTCACAAAACAAAGAAGAAGATTGTTTCCGAGAAAGAGCGGGGAGAAGAGAAGCAGTATGCGGATGTAGTCGGAGGCGTAACCGATCGTGTCGTGATCGGCGCCGAGTATGGCGGAAATCTCTTCTGAACAAAATGCTCCCGCAAAGGAGAAGAAAAGTGCGCAGAGAGCGGCCAAAAGCAGAGCATGTGTAAAAGCAGTGCGGTGTGTATCGCTGTCCGGGCGTGTCGATGAAAGCGAGTAGCGGGCGGCTCCGCCCATACCGATCATCAGACCGATCCCGTTCATAAGGTTGTATGCAGGGAGCGTCAGATTGAGCGCCGCGAGGGCGTCTGCGCCGATTCCCCTTGCAATGAAAAAAACGTCGGCCAGAATATAGCAGGAAAATCCGATCATGCCGAGGACGTTTGATGATACATATTTAAAAAAAGTATGGAAGATCGATTGTTCGTTTTGTCTTGCAGCGTTCATAAAAGTTCCTTCCGTAAAAAAGGCATCTGACGATGCATTTTCTCTGAAAATATTTCAAGAAAGAGTGCGAAGCCAAATGCGTTGAAATGTAAGCTTTCTATCAAAAGTCTATTTTGTATGGTCTTATTGTTTGCGACGCTATCGTACCATAGAACAAAGGGAAAATCAAATCTTTTTTAATTCCCCGATCAGGTGTATGATATAATAGATCGGCGCAAACGGAAATAGCGCCGGAAAATGAGCAAAACGGAAGCAGATGCGAAAGAAACAGATGCGATGAAAGCAGGCGCGAAAGAAACAGACAGAAGAATGACGGAAAGGGGTTTATAATATGAATAAGAAGGAAATATTAGAGATAAGAAAGCAGTTTACTCCGGCAAATTGTGCGATTACACGTATATGCGGGTGTTATGTAGATCATGAGAAAGAAAAGAAGATGGAATCAAAAGAAGCTTTTTTGTCATTGCCGGAAGAAGAGGCGTTTAAATATTTTGACATTTTTAAAAAGACGCTTTCCGGTACGGTCGGGAAAAATATATTGAATATGGAATTTCCGATCGATGCGGAGATGCCCGGGGGAACGCAGGAGTTTCTTTTGAAGCTTCGCAGCAGCAAGCTTCAGGATGATATGCTTTTGGAAGAGTTTTATGATAAAGTCATCGAGGCATACGACTGTGCCGAGAATTATTACATTATTTTGATCCATGCGATGTATGATGTTCCGGGAAAATCTTCCGACGGGATCGAAATGTTCGACGCGTCTGACGAAGTGTATGAATATTTGCTTATGAGTCTCTGCCCGGTGTCTTTGTCGAAAGCAGGATTGAGTTATAATGCGGAAAGCAACTGCATTCAGGATCGGATAAGAGACTGGATCGTAGATATGCCCGATAAAGGATTTTTGTTCCCTGCCTTTAATGACCGAAGCACGGATTTACATAGTATGCTATATTATACGAAGAAATCAGAAGATTTACAGCCCGGAATGATCGATCAGCTTTTCGGAACGAAGATGCCGATGTCTGCCGATACGCAGAAAGAAACGTTTAAAATGTTGATCGAAGACACGCTTGGTGAGGACGGAGATTATGAGACCGTCAGAAATATTCATGAAACGCTGAATCAGTTGATAGAAGAACATAAGGAAGAACCGGAACCGCTGGCGCTTGATCTGACAGATATGAAGAAAGTGTTTGAGCAAAGCGGTGTAGAGGCGGAAAAGATGGAAAGTTTCGACCGCAATTTCACGGAAAATGCAGGAGAAAAAACATCGCTTTTAGCATCTAATATTGCAGAGACGAGAAAGTTTCAGATTGAAACTCCGGACATCGTTATTAAGGTAAATCCGGAAAGAGCGGATCTCGTTGAGACGAGGATCATTGACGGACGCCGCTGTCTTGTGATACCGGTGGACGATCATATAGAAGTAAACGGAATCAATGTGCAGACGATCAAAATGAAAGAACGGGAAGAAAATCAGGAGACATATAATTAACCTACTAAATAAAATTAGTCAAAAAGTATGAAAAAAATGTGAAGTCAACATGTATATGTTGACTTTTTTGTGTTATATTACTAATATATTATTTAGTTATCTAACTAATAAATAAAAAGTAAGAGGGAGGCATAACATGTTTCAATGTGATATAAACGATGCTCCGGTGATCGGGATATTGGGAATTGTGTCGCACCGGGCGAAAGTTGCGGCAAAAGATATGTACAGTGTATTTGATCTAAACAGAAGTCAGGCAAGTATTTTACTTACGCTTCATCACTGTGAGTCTATGTCGCAGAAGGATCTGGCAAAGCAGTTGAATATTACCGCTCCGTCGATTACATCATCGATCCGTAAAATGGAACAGTTTGGATATATTGCAAGACAGACAGATCCTGCGGATCAGAGAGTTATGCGGTTGGCGCTTACAGAGAAAGGACGTTCGTGCATTCAATCTATAAAAGACGTGACGGATAAAATGGAGGAGATCCTGCTTAAAGGAATGAGCGTAGAAGAAAAAATATTGTTTCGCAGGCTTTTAGTTCATGTAAACAATAATATTGATCAATATGAAAGGAAAGAAAAGATATGAAAAACTTATTTAAGTATGCGTCCGAGCACTGGAAAGCGCTTCTTGCGATCGTGGCCATTTTGATCGTGCAGGCGTATTGTGATCTGTCTTTGCCTGCATATACTTCGGACATCGTCAATGTGGGAATCCAACAAGGCGGAGTTGAAGATCATATACCGGATGCGATTTCCGCGGAAGATGTGGAGACACTTTTGCTTTTTACTTCTGAAAAAGACGGAAAAACTGTTTTGTCGGCATATGAAAAGGATGACAAAACATATGAAGAACAGGCTTATGTCTTAAAAGATACTGTAAAAGAAGATACGGATAGGACGGAAAAATTAAGCGGTATTCTGGCAGCGCCTATGATGATGGCGGCAGGATTTGAATCAGGAAGCGATATGACCGCAGATATCGAAGAACAGTTGAAAGCACAGCTTCCTCCGGAAATGATATCGGAAGATATGACGGTTTTGGATATTTTGAAAATGATGCCGCAGGAGCAGAAACAGGCATTTGTATCGGAGATAGAAAAAAAGACGGAAGAACTTCCTGATACGATCACAGAGCAGGCTGCCGTAAATTATGTAAAAGAAGCTTATGCAGATCTCGGTATCGATATGGATGAATTGCAGTTTCGCTATCTGTTTTCAACAGGAGCAAAAATGATCGGTCTTGCATTTCTCGGAATGGTGGCAAGCGTTCTTGTCGGATTTCTTGCATCCCGCGTCGGAGCGGCGGCAGGACGCGATCTAAGAGGAAGAGTGTTTAAGAAAGTCGTAGGATATTCAAGCAATGAGTTCGATCATTTTTCCACGGCGTCTTTGATCACGAGAAGTACAAACGATATCCAACAAGTACAGTTTATTATCGTGATGCTGCTTAGAATTGTACTTTATGCGCCGATTCTTGCGATCGGAGGCATTGTGCAGGTATTTCAGACAAATGTTTCAATGTCCTGGATCATCGGTCTGGCAGTTGTTTTGATCGCTTTAGTCGTTTTGGTTTTGTTTGCGGTTGCAATGCCGAAATTTAAGAGCCTGCAGAAATTAGTTGATAAAGTGAACCTTGTTATGAGAGAAATATTGACCGGACTTCCTGTGATCAGGGCGTTTAGTACAGAGAAGCATGAGGAAAAGCGGTTTGACAAAGCAAATATGGATCTGATGAAAACAAATCTGTTCGTAAATCGCGCGATGACGTTTATGATGCCGATCATGATGCTTATTATGAACGGGATCTCGGTTTTGATCATGTGGTCCGGTGCAAAAGGAATCAACGACGGACAGATGCAGGTCGGAGATATGATGGCGTTTATCCAGTATACGATGCAGATTATTATGGGATTCCTTATGATATGCATGTTGTCGGTTATGCTTCCAAGAGCGGCTGTTGCGGCAGATCGTGTGGATGAGGTTCTGTCCAGCAGGACGGTGATCCATGATCCGAAAACACCGAAAAAATTTGAAGAAAAACAAAAAGGTGTGCTCACATTCGACCATGTTTCTTTCAAATATCCGGGTGCGGATGAAAATGTTCTTGAAGATATTACATTTACGGCAAAACCGGGAGAAACGACAGCGATTATCGGAAGTACCGGAAGCGGAAAATCAACGCTTGTCAATCTGATCCCCCGTTTTTATGATGTGACGGACGGAAGTATCCGTTTGGATGGAACAGATATTCGTGAAGTGACACAGCATGATTTGAGAGATAAACTTGGGTATGTTCCTCAGAAAGGACTGTTGTTCTCAGGTGATATCGCATCGAATATTATGTTCGGGAATCCGGAAGGCGGCGGGCAGGAGATGAAAGAAGCTGCGCAGATAGCGCAGGCAACAGAGTTTATCGAAGCAAAGCCGAACAAATATGAAAGTCCTATTTCGCAGGGCGGATCGAATGTGTCCGGAGGCCAGAAACAGAGACTTTCAATCGCAAGGGCGATCGCAAAACGACCGGAAGTGTTTATTTTTGACGACAGTTTTTCGGCGCTTGACTTCAAGACAGACGTTGCTCTACGGAAAGCTTTGAAAAAGCGGACGAAAGAAAGTACGGTGCTGATCGTGGCACAGCGAATCAGTACGATTTTAAATGCAGAACAGATCATTGTACTTGATGATGGAAAGATTGCAGGAATCGGTACACATAAAGAGCTTCTTAGAAACTGTGAAGTTTACAAACAGATTGCGGCATCCCAGTTGTCTGAAAAAGAACTTCAAGATGGAATGCAAAGTGAAGACAGAAAAACGGAAGATATAAAAAGTGAAACGATAAAAACAGAAGAAAGAAAAGAAGCAATCAGTGCAAAAACAGCGGAACAGGAGGTGAGAAGCGATGTCTAGGCACGGAATGAAAGGTCCTCATGGAGGAATGCGAGGAGGAGCAAAAGCAAAGGATTTTAAAGGCTCGCTTAAAAAACTTGTAAAATATATGAGCGTATATAAAGTGCAGATGCTTTTTGTCGCTGTTTTCGCAGTATGCGGAACGGTATTTAACATTGTCGGACCGAAAATATTAGGTAAGGCTACAACAGAGATTTTTAACGGGCTTGTCAGTAAAGTATCGGGCGGATCGGGAATGGATTTCGGAAAAATCGGACAGATCCTTCTTATTACTCTCGGTCTGTATGTAGTCAGCGCGCTTTGTTCCTTTATTCAGGGAATGATTATGACCGGAATCTCACAGAAAACGACGTACCGATTGAGAAAAGATATTACGGAAAAGGTCAATCGGATGCCGATGGATTATTTTGATACGAAGCCTGTCGGAGAGGTGCTCTCCCGTGTGACAAATGATGTAGATACTCTCGGACAGAGTTTGAACCAAAGCGCGACGCAGCTTATTACTTCTGTGACGACTCTGATAGGAGTTCTCGTTATGATGCTTTCGATCAGTCCGCTTATGACGGTTGTGGCGCTGTTGATCCTGCCGATTTCCGTTGGCCTGATCTCATTCGTTATGAAACATTCGCAGAAATATTTCAGCGGACAGCAGGAATATCTCGGAAATGTAAACGGTCAGGTCGAGGAAGTGTACAGCGGACACAACGTGATCAAGGCATTTAACAAAGAAGACGATGTGATCCGTGAATTTGACCGGACAAATGATAAATTGTATGAATCTGCATGGAAATCCCAGTTTTTCTCTGGAATGATGATGCCGGTCATGCAGTTTGTAGGGAACTTAGGTTATGTAGGAGTAGCGATACTCGGAGGTTTTCTGGCGATTAAAAAGACAATAGAAGTCGGAGATATCCAGTCATTTATTCAGTATGTGAGAAACTTTACACAGCCGATCCAACAAGTTGCTCAGGTGACAAACATGCTTCAGCTTGCGGCGGCATCATCGGAGCGGGTGTTTGAATTCCTCGAAGAAAAGGAAGAAGATCAGACGGTTGAACACCCTGTTTCGGTAGAAGGACTTCACGGAAATGTACAGTTTGAAAATGTTCATTTCGGATACAATCCGGAAAAGATCATCATTAACGATTTCTCTGCAAATGTAAAAGAAGGTCAGAAAATCGCAATCGTCGGTCCTACAGGAGCCGGAAAAACAACGATGATCAAACTGCTCATGCGCTTTTATGATGTAAACAGCGGTTCGATCAAGATCGACGGCCATGACGTAAGAGACTTCAACAGAAGCGAACTAAGAGAAATGTTCGGAATGGTACTTCAAGATACATGGCTCTTCCACGGAACGATCATGGATAACATCCGTTACGGAAAACTCGACGCAACAGAGGAAGAAGTTATACAGGCAGCAAAAGCAGCACATGTTCACCGTTTCGTCCAGACACTTCCGGGAGGCTATCAGATGGAAATCAATGAAGAAGCAACAAACATCTCACAAGGACAAAAACAGCTTCTTACGATCGCAAGAGCAATACTTGCAGATCCGAAGATCCTCATTCTTGACGAAGCGACAAGTTCCGTCGATACAAGAACAGAAGTAAGAATCCAAAAAGCAATGGATAATTTGATGAAAGGCAGAACAAGTTTCGTTATCGCCCATAGATTATCGACAATCCGAGACGCAGATCTCATTCTCGTTATGAAAGACGGCGATATCATCGAACAAGGAACACACACACAACTCCTCGCCCAAAACGGCTTCTACGCCGAACTATACAATTCACAGTTTGAATCAACAGATCAGACCTGCGCATAAAAAGGAGGACTCCGCAGCGTAAGCTTGCTTACAAGGTGCGGAGTCCTCTTTTTTAAGCATAGGGCGGACGCCCGTCAGTGAGATGAAGAGCGAAGCGATGAAATCGAACTGGGGTCTGATCGGACGGAGAGAAAACATAACCTGCGCATAAAAAAGAAGTTCTCTGCTGAGCAAGCTTGCTTGCTTACAAGGTGCGGAGTCCTCTTTTTTAAGCATAGGGCGGACGCCCATCAGTGAGATGAAGAGTGAAGCGATGAAATCGAACTGGGGTCTGATCGGACGGTGGAGTTGAGTTCTGATCGGATGCAAATGATTTTTGTATGTGGTATGATGGGAGTTGAACTGCACTGAGTTTTTACAACCGAAGCTTGAGTGCAAGATCTTTCGCACATATAACACGAAAGAATACTAAAAAGGAAAGCAGTTTAAAGAACGAGTATTCTCAGGAACAGGTGAGGTGGCAACATGTTAAAAAAGAGTTTTTATTTTTTTATGTCAGTTGTAGAAACAGGAAGCTTTTCGCAGGCGGCGAAAAAGCACTATTTGTCGCAGGCTGCCATTAGCCAGCAGATTTCTAAACTGGAAGAAGAAGTCGGAGTTCGTTTATTTGACAGGAGTAAATACCGCCCTGAATTGACGGAAGCCGGTAAATATTATTATCAGAAGATCAAACAGTTATCTGAGGAATATGAGAAAATCGAGAAACAGACGCGTTATATTCAAAAAAAGAATTCGCAGAAAATAGTAGTGGGGATTACAGGTCCGTTTGAAAATAAATATCTTCCCCGTATTATCAATGAATATAAAGAAGGGCATGAAACGCATTTTGATGTTCGTGTTTATACATTTGAAGAGGGGAAAAAGCTGTTGGAGGCAGGAGATATTGATATTGCTTTTGGTCTGTCATCAGAGTTTTCTGTAAACCCGGATATTTCTTATGAAACGATTCATCAGTCGGAAACGTGTATTGTATGCAGCAGAAAAAACAGATTAAGTCAGTATAAAAGCATCAACCCCATTTTAGTAAAAGACGAGCCGATGATCACGTTATCTTCGCAGATGGGCAGAAAGTTTTATGATGATTTTATGAAGGCGTTTATATTGGATGGGTTTGAACCGAATATTGTAAAAGAAGTGAATTCTCTTTCGGAGTATTTTATATCTATAAAACTGGATGAAGGAATAGGATATACAGGCAGAGAGGTTGTGCCGGAAGAGGAAGATCTGTGCACTGTAAAAATAGTAGGAAGTCATCATCATGCAGATTTTGCGGTGGCTTATTTAAAAGAAAATAAAAAACAAAGTGTTGTTCAGTTTTATGAATATATTGTAGCATATTTTAAAGATTATAAGAAAAACTTATAGTCTTTATAGAAAAGCAGGTAGTTTCTTTTTGCTTGTTAAAATATTATCATTACAGTATGAAAAGCAAAGGAGAAATGAAACGATGGGTAAATTATTATTGACAGGTGTTGACGGAAATTTAGGTGAAACTGCCGCTGAAATTTTGCTTACTTTAGAACCGAAAGAGAATCTGATCTTTTGTGGTTATAGTGAAGAGGCGCTCAAAAAATATGCAGATATGGGAGTCGAGACTCGTCAGACAAACTTTAACAACGCAGATGGATTGTCGGAGGCATTCAAAGGAGCAGATGCGCTGGCTCTTATTTCGATGCCGTTTGTAGGAGCGAAAAGGCAGAAAGCTCATAAAAATGCGATAGATGCGGCAAAAGCGGCAGGAGTAAAACAGATTATTTATACTTCGTTAGTGAATGCAGACGATGAGACAAATCCTAGTGTTGAAAAGAAAGACCACATTTATACAGAAAATTATATAAAAGAGGTCGGCTTAGATTATCAGTTTATGAGAAATTCACAGTATGCAGAGGCGATGGTCACAAATTACTTTACTTATGTAAAAATGGGAACTCCGCTCACAAATTCACAGGGCGACGGATTGATGGCTTATATCTCCAGAAAAGACTGTGCGAAGGCTGTGGCATACGCGCTCCACAGATCGGGCGAGTTTACACGGAAAGTTTGGGACATTAACGGACCGGAGCTGATGACGATTACTCAGTTTATCGAGATCGGAAATGAATCTACAGGAAATAATCTGACGTTTCAGAATGTAACGGATGAAGAAAACTATCAAATATGGGATGCTATGGGAGTGCCGAGAACGACGGACGGCGTATTCCTGGAAGACAGTGAAGCTCCGTTTTCAAGCGATGGAATGGTGACGTTTGCGCAGGCGATCAGAGAAGGAAAAATGGATATCTTTACTGATGATTTCAAAAAACTGACAGGGGATGATCCAATCACCGTGAAATATATGTTCGATCATAACGAAGATTTTCAGATCGGTGCAAGACATTCAAAAGATGATTAAATACTTTTGAAAGGAACATCGGAAAATGAATGAACAGAAAATGAACTACGAACATGTTTTAAGTCCTATCAAAATCGGCCCCATGACATTGAAAAACAGAGTTTCTTTCACTCCTGTATGGCCGTCCTTTGCGACGGCGGACGGTCATGTAAACCGTGAATTGATTGAATGGGTAAGGGATATCGTAAAAGGCGGAGCGGCATGTATTAATATCGGATGTGGCTGCGTCAATCGAAATCTCCCTCCGTTTGTCACTCATCTGCTGCGAATGAGCGAAGAAAGTGTCGTAAATGAAATGACGATCTTATCAGATCTTGTCCATATGTATCAGTGCAAGATCGGAATAGAACTTTTTGCCATTAATATGTATGGCGGAAACTTCGCAGACAGAGATCACAACGGCGATAAGCCGGCGGTAGAGCTTGACCCTACTTATATGACGAAAGAACAGATCAAGGAATATATTGAAGATTTTGCGTTGGCGGCAGAGCGCGCGGTAAGATGCGGAGTTGACAGTCTTGTGATCCATGGAGCTCACGGGCAGCTTCCGGGATGCTTTTTGAACAAGAGGATCAATGAAAGAACAGATGAATATGGCGCGGATACGATTGAAAATGCATCAAGATTTACGGTGGAACTGCTCGCTGCGGTTCGTGAGAAGATCAAAGATCGTCTGGCTATCGAATATCGGATCAATGCAAATGATATGATCGAGGGTTCGCCTTCCCTGGATGAAGTTATCGCATTTGTAAAACGGATTGAGCCGTATATCGATCTTCTTCATGTATCCAGAGGGATGCATTCCGAGCAAAAACTTGCTCCTTATATGAATCAGCCGATCTATTACGATCATGGAATCAACATCGAAGACGCGGCAAAAATCAGGAAAGAGATTTCTGTTCCGGTGACGGTAGTCGGGTCGGTTACATTAGAGCAGGCGGAACAGTATATTGCGGAAGGAAAGGCCGATATGGTTTCTATGGCGCGAGGACTGATGGCAGATCCGATGGTGGTTAAGAACGCCAAAAGCGGATGCCCTGAGAATACAAGACCATGCGTCAGATGCAATTATTGTATTAACCGGACGCATTATGATCTTGCTCCGGTGAGGTGTTCTGTAAACGCAGAACTTGGGATGGAAACATTGTATATGAATCTGGGGAACACTTTGCCTAAGAGGATTGCCGTGATAGGCGGAGGACCTGCGGGAATCGAGGCGGCGAGAACGGCGGCGCAAAGAGGGCATACAGTAGATCTTTATGAAAAAGAAGATCATTTAGGCGGAGTCCTCACAATGGCAGGCGCTCCGAAATTCAAGCAAGATATCAAAAAATATGTAGAATGGACGATTCATTCTATTTCCGGTCAAGAGAGGGTTTCTGTTCATTTGAACAGTGAAGTTCGGGCGGAAGATCTGAAGGGAAAAGACTATGACGCGGTGATCGTGGCAGTCGGAGCAGAGCCTGTTATTCCGAAGTTTGCGAAAGGCAGAGAGGATGTCGTATGGGTCGGAGATGTGGAGCTTGGGAAAGTTTCTGCAAAGAAGCAAGTTGTGATCGTAGGCGCAGGACTTACCGGATGCGAAGCAGCGCTGTCTTTGGCAAAAGCGGGAAAAGAAGTTACTTTGGTTGACATGATCGATGTCTGTGATTTTGGAAGAGGAGGCGCCAAATTTAATCAAATTGCCCTGCGCGGACTGTTGGAAGCAGAACAGGTCAAGATGATCGGCGGTGTCAAAATGAACATTGAGGGCGACCGCATCGTATTTGTAAAAAATGAAAAAACGATAGAACTTTCATATGAACAGATCATCCTTTCGCTGGGGGTAAAAGCAAATGAAGAGAAAGTACAGGCATTTGCGGATGCGGGGAGAGAAGTTGTTTTCGTCGGAGACTGTAATACGAAAATAGGAACATTATATCATGCGGTTCATACCGCTCATGAAGCGGCGTCTGTTTTATAAATGTAAATATACGAAAGAAGATTCAAAAAGAGTGCTTTGTACTGCAACACGGTACAGGGCATTCTTTTTTTACAATCTTGTCGTCGAAAAATTTATGAAACTGTGGTAGAATAAAAAATGATTTGGAAAAATGTAAGAGAACGGAAAGGACTCTATATGGGATTAACACATTTTGACGAAAACGGAAAAGCGGTCATGGTCGATGTGACCGACAAAAAAGAGACGGCACGAGAGGCTGTGGCAGAAGGGAAGATTCTTGTAAACCGGGATGTTTTTCAGGCTGTGAAAGCAGGGACAGTCGGTAAAGGCGACGTTTTGGCTGTTGCGGCAACGGCGGGTATTGCAGGGGCGAAGCGGACCTCAGATCTGATTCCTATGTGTCATATATTGCCGCTTACGAATTGTAAGGTGGATTTTCGTATGAATGAGAAAGAATGTGCGATCTTCTGTACCTGTACAGTGAAAGTGACAGGAAAGACCGGAGTTGAGATGGAGGCTTTGACAGGAGTGAGCGCCGCGCTTCTTACGATTTACGATATGTGTAAAGCATTGGATAAGAAGATGGAGATTACCGATATCCGTCTTTTGAAAAAGACCGGAGGCAAAAGCGGAGATATATGGAACGATTTTGACCGGTGTGCCGGACTTGTCGGTGAAAATCTGTCGGCAGAAAACAGATCTGCGGGAAATGCAGAGGCAGAAGATGTGGAGAACGTGTGCCGCAAAAAAGAGAAACGGACGCGCAGATGGAAAGCTGCGGTCGTTACGATGAGTGATAAAGGATTTGCGGGAGAACGAGAAGATAAGAGCGGCCCGTTGATCTGTGAGATGATCGCGGATCAGGGATACGATGTTGTGAGAACGGAACTTCTCCCGGATGAGCAAAAAGAAATTGAAAAGTGTCTATGTACACTTTGTGATGATGAAAAGGTTGATATCGTATTTACGACAGGAGGTACAGGGTTTTCTTTGCGTGATTGTACTCCTGAGGCTACAATGGCAGTTGCACATCGGAATGTTCCGGGGATCGCAGAGGCGATGAGAGCAGCTTCGGCGGAAGTGACGCCGAGGGCAATGTTGAGCAGAGCTGTTTCCGCGATCCGAAATCATACGTTGATCGTGAATCTTCCGGGCAGTCCGAAAGCGGTAAAAGAAAATCTGGAAGCAGTTCTTCCGGTAGTGGAACATGGACTTGAAATATTGACAGGACAGGCGGGAGAGTGCGGACGATGAACGATCAGTACGGCAGGCGGATTGATTACATGCGGGTATCCGTAACAGACAGGTGTAATCTGCGGTGTGTTTATTGTATGCCGGGAGAGGGCTTTTCCTTTCTTCCGCATGAAGACATCCTTTCTTTTGAAGAGATTGAAAGAGTGTGCAGGATTGGGGTAAGACTTGGCATTACGAAAATCAAGCTGACAGGCGGAGAGCCGCTTGTGCGGCGGGGAATACCGGATCTTGTCGGGAAGTTAAAGGGTATTCCGGGTATAGATGAAGTGACGTTGACAACAAACGGGATATTATTAAAAGAACAAATAAACGAATTAGTTTCAAACGGGCTTGCTTCTGTTAATATAAGCATTGATACGCTTGACGAAAGACGTTATTTTCGGATGACGCGGGGCGGTGATATAAAAAAGGCGTTGGAAGGCATGGAATCTGCGTTAAAATATCCTGATCTGAAAGTGAAAGTAAATTGTGTGCCTTTCTGTGAAGAAGATTGCATTTCTCTTGCGCTTTTGGCGAAAAAAAGGAAAATAGATGTCAGATTCATTGAGATGATGCCTATTGGAAATGGGAAAAATTTCAACGGAAAAATGTCTGAAGAAATATATAAATTGCTTCACAACGAATTCGGCGATTATGAAATATATAAAAAAAGAGTAGGAAACGGACCGGCAGAGTATATTCGTTTTCATAATTTTGATGGGAGAATCGGATTTATCAGCGCCCTTTCGCATAAATTTTGTTATAAATGTAATCGGATCAGACTCACTTCGGAAGGATTTTTAAAGCCGTGTCTGCAATACGGAAACGGCACAGACGTTCGGGAAATGTTAAGAAACGGGGCGGATGACAGTTTGATCGAGGAGAAGATGAGAGAAGCGGTGTTTTTTAAACCTGACGGTCATGAGTTCGGAAGATCTGGAAAAGGCGAAGAAATCGAAACAAAAAAGATGTCTCAGATCGGCGGTTGACAGGAAAAAGAAATCAGAACAAAAAATCAGAGCAATAAGATAAAGAAGATAAAACAAAGATAGCGGGGAGTGTGAGAAAAATGTCAGAAAAAGCAGAAAGCGGAACAGTGCTCGCAGTCTGTGTAAGCAGAGAAAAAGGAACGCAGAAGCAAAATGTGGGCAGCGCACATTTTATAGAAGATTTTGGGATAGAAGGCGACGCTCATGCCGGAAAATGGCATCGGCAGGTGAGTCTTCTTTCTCATGATAAGATCGAAGCGTTTCGGGCAAAAGGAGCAGAAGTGATCGACGGCGCTTTCGGAGAGAATCTTGTAGTAACAAACTTGGATTTTCGCTCTTTTCCGGTCGGAACACGGCTTATATGCCGCGATGTGATCTTAGAGATGACGCAGATCGGAAAAGAGTGTCATCACGGGTGTCTTATTTTTCAGAAGATGGGAGAGTGCATTATGCCGAGAGAAGGTGTTTTTGCAAAAGTGATCCGAGGCGGAGAGATCAAAATCGGAGATATTATGTTCGCAGAGAGAGCGGAAAGTTTCAAGTAAGCGGTCATTTAAAGGATGAGAAGGGGCGGGAGTGAAGAAGCGCGTATATAGATGAATCGGAAAGAAAGAGGCGTATCTATGGACAGATTCAAAAAGAAGACAGATGAAAACGGGGAGAGGACGAGTCTGAAAATAAAAATCAGTATGAGAAAAACGGCAAAGATGATTGCGGTTGTAAGCTGTACGATTCTTATGCTGGCAGCCTGTTCTCCGAAAAAAGAGGTGATTTCGCAGTCTGTAACAGGAAATGAGGATAAAACATACGATTCGGGAGAGTGGATTGTTCAGAAGAACGGTTCTCTCATACAAAATGCAGGCGGCAATCAGGACGGGGAAAAGAAGCGATACTGTTTTCAAGATGTGGAAGAGAACCGTTATGAAGCGCCGCTGCTTTCGGATGTTCCGAAATGTACTTACGATTTTTCCGATTTAAAGACAGATGAGCAGACAGGTTATAAAAGCTATCAGGACCCGGAAACAGGTGCAAAGGCAAAACTTGGGATCGACGTATCTGAATTTCAAGGAGAAGTGATCGACTGGAAGCAGGTGAAAGAATCCGGTGTCGAATTTGTTATGGTTCGTCTCGGGTATCGGGCTTACGGAGAGAGCGGCTCTCTTGTATTGGATGCGATGTACGAGCAAAACGTGAAGAACGCTCTGGAAGCAGGGCTGCAGGTAGGCGTGTATTTTTTTTCACAGGCAGTTTCTCCGGCTGAGGCAGTGGAGGAAGCGGAATTTGTGCTTGAGCATTTGAAGCATTATAATATTACGGGTCCTGTTGTTTTTGATACAGAAGAGATCAAGTGGGACAGCGCGAGAACAGATGGAAATACGCGGCAGGATTTTACGAATTATTGCAAAGTGTTTTGTGATACGATCGAACATGCGGGATACGATCCGATGATTTACGCAAATTTAAAATGGATGACTTTTACGCTTGATATGGAGCAGCTTACAGAGTATGATTTCTGGTATGCGGATTATCATGAGACGCCGCAGTGTCCGTATGAATATAAAATATGGCAGTACAGTGAAACGGGCGCAGTTCCCGGTATCACGGGAAATGTAGATTTGAATTTATGGTTTCAGGAGGATTAAAAAATGAAATGGAATAAATTTCGGTTAAAGACGACGACGGAAGCAGAAGATATTGTAAGCAGTATGCTTATGGATCTCGGAATTCAGGGAGTGGAGATCGAGGATAAAATTCCTCTTACTCAGTCGGACAAGGAGCAGATGTTTGTAGATATCCTTCCGCAGACAGAAGCGGATGACGGCGTGGCGTATCTGAGTTTTTACTTGGAACCGGAAGAAGACAAAGAGAAGATCCTGTCGGATGTAAGAAAAGAACTGGAGGAAATGTCGGCTTATGTAAACGTCGGAGAGTGTCTGATCGAAGAGTCGGAAACGGAAGATGTGGACTGGGTGAACAACTGGAAGCAGTATTTTCACCAGTTTTATGTAGACGATGTTTTGATCATTCCGTCATGGGAAGAGGTAAAGCCGGAAGACGAAGATAAAATGATCATCCATATCGATCCGGGTACGGCGTTCGGAACGGGAATGCATGAGACAACTCAGCTTTGCATCCGCCAGATCCGCAAATATGTAACGGAGAATACGAAGATTCTTGACGTAGGGTGCGGAAGCGGGATCCTCGGGATGCTTGCGTTGAAATTCGGTGCAAAATATTCGGTCGGAACAGACTTAGATCCTTGTGCTATCGATGCAACTCATGAAAATATGGAAGTGAACGGAATCTCAAAAGACCGTTATGAGGTGATGATCGGAAACATTATCGATGACAAAGAAGTACAGGGTAAAGTCGGATATGAGTGTTATGACATTGTTGCGGCCAATATTTTAGCGGACGTTCTTGTAGCGCTGACTCCGGTTGTCGTGAATCAGATAAAAAAGGGCGGAATCTATATTACAAGCGGTATTATCGATGATAAAGAAGAAACGGTTGTGGAAGCTGTGAAAAAAGCAGGTCTGGAAGTGCTTGACATTACATATCAAGGCGAGTGGGTCTGTGTGACAGCCCGAAAAAATTAAAACGGTAAGGAGAAGAGGAATGCAGCAGTTTTTTGCAGAGCCGTCATGGATCACAGAAAGTGAAATTTTGATCAGGGGCGCGGATCTCAACCATATGAAAAATGTACTTCGCATGAAAGTGGGAGAAGATGTAAGGATCAATGACGGTCAGGGGACGACTTATCTTTGCTGCCTGAATCGGTATGAGAAAGATCAGGCAGTGCTCGATGTGTTCCGAAAGCTGGATACCGAGACGGAACTTCCATCGGAAATTATTTTGTTTCAGGGACTTCCGAAAGGCGATAAGATGGAATGGATCGTACAAAAGTCGGTAGAACTGGGCGCTCACAAAATCGTTCCGTTTTCGGCAAAACGTTCGGTCGTAAAGTTAGATGAGAAGAAAGCGGTGAAAAAGCAGGAACGCTGGCAGCTAATCGCAAAAGGAGCGGCAGAGCAGTCGGGAAGAGGCGTGATTCCGGAAGTTTGCGGAGTATGTTCTTTTACGGAAGCATTAGAACAGGCAGAAAGTCTTGACGTCGTTCTTATCCCGTATGAACTGGAAGAAGGTATGGCCGAGACTGTGAGAGTGATCGAACAAATAGAACCGGGACAGTCGGTCGGAATATTTATCGGTCCTGAAGGAGGTTTTGAAGAAGCGGAAGTGCTCAGGGCAAAAGAGAAAGGGGCGCGGCCGGTCACGCTTGGAAAGCGGATTTTAAGGACAGAGACTGCGGGTCTTACGACACTTTCGATCTTGATGTATCATATAGAAAGCCGCGCTGTGTCACCGAAAAGAGAAGAGTCATAATTTAATAGTAAGAAATCAGTAAAGGAAAGGAATCATGGAAGTTTATCTTGATAATTCAGCTACAACGATGTGTTATCCGGAAGTGGGAGAGCTTGTCTATCATATCATGTGTCGGGATTACGGGAATCCGTCGGCAATGTATCGGAAGGGAATGGAAGCTGAAAGATATATAAAAGAAGCAAAAGAAACGATTTCCAAGCTTTTAAAAGTAAATGCTAAAGAAATTATTTTCACCTCCGGAGGTACGGAAAGTGATAATCAGGCGCTGATAGGATGTGCGCGGGCCAATCGAAGGAACGGAAATCATCTGATCACTTCTTGTGTGGAACATCCTGCCATTTTGAATACAATGCATTATCTGGAAGAGGAAGAAGGATTTCGCGTCACGTATCTTCCTGTTGACGAATGCGGAAGAATTCGGCTTGACGCGCTGAAAGAAGCGCTTTGTCCGGAGACGATCCTTGTATCGGTCATGTATGTCAATAACGAGATCGGAACGGTACAGCCCGTTGCTGAGGCAGCCCGGATCGTGAAGCAGTATAAACAGTCAATCTTATTTCATACGGATGCGGTTCAAGGATTCGGAAAGTATAAGATCTATCCGAAAAGACTTGGAGTCGATATGCTTTCGGCCAGCGGACATAAGATTCACGGACCGAAAGGGGCGGGATTTCTTTATGTGGACAGCCGTGTGAAGATAAAACCGATCATTTTCGGAGGCGGTCAGCAAAAAGATATGCGCTCAGGAACGGAAAACGTACCTGGAATCGCAGGATTGGCATTGGCGTCAAAAATGATCTATCAGGATCTTGAGCTGAAAACGGAGCATATGCGGGAACTGAAAACGCATTTTATAGACTGTATTTCACAGATTGGCAATGTGAAAGTGCATGGACTTACAGATGAAGGAAGCGCTCCGCACATTGTCAGCGCGGGATTTGCCGGAGTGAGGAGCGAAGTCCTGCTCCATACGCTGGAAGATCGTGGAATCTGTGTGTCGGCAGGCTCGGCATGTGCATCTAATCATCCGGCGATAAGCGGTGTTCTTCAGGCGATAGGAACGCCGAGAGAATATCTTGATTCGACGCTGCGGTTCAGTTTGTCGGAGTTTACGACAAAAGAAGAAATTGACTATACGTTGGAAACACTATATAATTGTATTCCGATGCTTCGGAAATATACACGGCGCTGATTTCACATGACAGAAAGATATGGCGCAAAGAAGGAGAAGAAGATGGAGTTTCATTCATTTTTGATTAAATATGGAGAAATAGGGATCAAGGGAAAGAATCGTTATATATTTGAAGATGCGCTTGTGCGTCAGATCAGGTATGCTCTTCAGAGCGTAGACGGAGAATTCCTTGTTCATAAATGTCACGGAAGAGTCTATGTGGACTGCGAGGGTGAATATGATTATGAGGAGACGGTTGAAAGTCTCAAAAAAGTATTCGGCATTGTAGGGATCTGTCCGGTTGTCCGCAAAGAAGTGAAAGATCCGGAAGGATTGAAAAAAGACGTGACTGCTTATGTAGGCGAGATGTATCCTCAGGCAGACAAGACGTTTAAAGTAGAAGCGCGACGCGCGAATAAACGCTATCCGATGAATTCGATGGAATTAAACTGTGCGCTTGGCGAGGCGGTTCTTGATGCATATCCTGAGATGAAAGTTGATGTGCACGATCCGGAAGTACGTCTGAATGTAGAGATAAGAGAAGAAGTTTATATTTATTCCGAGATCATTCCGGGTCCGGGAGGAATGCCTGTCGGAACAAACGGCAGTGCGATGCTTCTGCTGTCGGGAGGGATCGACAGTCCGGTAGCCGGTTATATGGTTGCGAAACGCGGCGTTGAGCTGGAGGCGGTTTATTTTCACGCACCGCCGTATACAAGTGAGAGAGCGAAAGAAAAAGTGATAGATCTTGCAAGACTCGTATCTGCTTATTCAGGTCCGATCAAGCTTCACATTGTTAATTTTACCGATATTCAGCTTGCCATTTATGAAAAATGTCCGCACGATGAGCTGACGATCATCATGCGTCGGTATATGATGCGGATCGCAGAACATTTTGCGAAGAAAAACGGCTGTCTCGGTCTTGTTACGGGAGAGAGCATCGGACAGGTGGCGAGTCAGACGATGCAGAGTCTTGCGGCGACAAACGCTGTCTGCACACTGCCGGTATACCGTCCGCTTATCGGATTTGATAAGAAAGAGATTGTGGAAATATCTGAAAAGATCGACACATACGAAGTTTCAATCCAGCCGTTTGAAGACTGCTGCACGATTTTCGTGGCAAAGCATCCGGTGACAAAGCCGAATGTAGAAAGAATCGAAAAGTCGGAGATCAATCTGGCAGATTGTATCGATGATCTGATGAAGACGGCGCTTGAAACTGCAGAAGTGATCACCGTAGGGGCATAGAATCACCGAAAGTGCCAAAAGGCATGTTCAGGGATTGTAAGCGGCTGCCGAAGTTTTGGTATATCCCGGGCTTTGGCTCGTCGCCATTACAAAAAAGCTGTCTCAAAAGAGACAGCTTTTTGCATTGTGCATTTACGCATAAATATGTTTGACTGTTATTATTTGATGATATACGGGTCAAGTGCAGCGAGGATTGCATCAACGTCGCCGTCTGCGTGAATGTTAAGATCAATCGGTTTGGAGAGATCAAGACTGAAAATTCCCATAATGGATTTGGCGTCTATAACGTATCTTCCAGATACTAAATCGAAGTCGTTGTCGTATTTTGTGATCTCATTTACGAAAGATTTTACTTTGTCGATTGAATTTAATGAAATCTGTACAGTTTTCATTTTGCTACCTCCTTGAAATATGTGATAAAATAGGGTCAAAACCTTATGAATATTCTACGGGATAGGGAACTAAAAGTCAAGGAACAATGATAGAAAGAATAGGAAAAAGAGGTAAACTTATGAAAAAAGCGGCACTTCATAATCTTGGATGTAAAGTAAACGCATATGAGACGGAAGCAATGCAGGAAATGCTTGAACAGGCAGGTTATGAGATCGTTCCCTTTAAAGAAGGGGCGGATGTTTATATTATCAATACATGCACGGTGACAAATATAGCAGACAGGAAATCTCGGCAGATGCTGCACCGAGCAAGAAAATTAAACCCGGACGCGGTCGTTGTGGCGGCGGGGTGTTATGTACAGGCGCAGGAGGGTAAGGAGATCGATCCGTGTATTGATATTGTGATCGGAAATAATCATAAAAAAGATCTGCCGGAATTATTGAAACAATATGAAATGGAAAAAAGCGGTCATACAGAATATGCGATGGAAGATATCAACCGTACGAAAGAGTATGAAGAACTGCATTTGACAAAACCGGGAGATCATACGAGAGCGTATATTAAAGTGCAGGACGGATGTAATCAATTTTGTACGTATTGTATCATCCCTTATGCGAGGGGCAGAGTGCGGAGCAGGCAGACAAAGGACGTGCTGGAAGAAGTGAGAGATCTTGCCGGAAACGGATATAAAGAAGTTGTTCTTACGGGAATCCATCTGAGTTCTTACGGTATCGATTTTGACGGGCAGAGACATCTGCTTGACCTTATAAAAGAAGTACACAAAGTCGAAGGGATCGAACGGATCCGTCTCGGTTCTCTTGAGCCGGGGATTATTACGGAAGAGTTTGCAAAAGAGCTTTCCGAGATGCCGAAAGTGTGTCCGCATTTTCATCTTTCTCTTCAAAGCGGATGTGACGCGACGCTGAAGCGGATGAACAGAAAGTATACAAGCGGAGAATATTATGACAGGTGTCAGATATTGAGAAAATATTTTGATCATCCGGCTCTTACGACAGATGTGATCGTCGGATTTCCGGGGGAGACAGAGGAAGAGTTTGAAGCTTCCTATGCGTTTGTCGACCGGGTTGATTTTTATGAAACGCATATTTTCAAATACTCGAAGAGAGAAGGGACAAAAGCGGCAGTGATGGACGGCCAGATTGATGAGAAGATCAAAGGGGAAAGAAGCGCCCGTATGATCGCCCTCGGCGAACGGAAGAAAAAGGCATACGAGGACAGCTTTATCGGAAAAGAAGTGGAAGTTCTTTTTGAAGAACGCGCGCAGATCGAGGGAAAGGCTGTTATGACAGGACATACAAAAGAGTATATGAAAATTGCACTAGAAACCGAAAAAAATATTTCTAATTGTATCGTAAAAGTGAGAATTGAAAATCATTCACAAATTATACGTTGAATTTTGAATGGGAGTATATTAGAATTGTAGGTAGTGATTTCGGAGTTTCCGAAAATGAAAAATGAGGAATAGAATTCTTATACAAAAAGACAGAAGGTAAGGAGGAACAGCAAGATGAGTGATCTCAGCAATACACAATTCTTTCAGGTAGAACCGGGACCGCAGATTTCGGCCGGAGACATTTTGGAGATCGTGTTTAAGGCGCTGAAAGAAAAGGGATATAATCCGGTGAATCAGATCGTCGGATATATCATGTCGGGAGATCCGACATATGTTACAAGTTTTAACGGAGCGAGAAGCCTGATCATGAAAGTAGAGAGAGATGAGTTGGTCGAGGAGCTGTTAAAAGCGTATATCGAACATCATTCGTGGGAATAATCAGATATGAGAATTATGGGACTTGATTATGGGTCGAAAACGGTAGGCGTTGCGATCAGCGACGCTCTTCGTCTTACGGCTCAGGCAGTGGAGACGATCGAGAGAAAAGAAGAAAATAAACTTCGGCGGACTTGCGCGAGGATAGAGGAACTGATCAAAAAGTATGATGTGGAGAAGATCGTCCTCGGCTTTCCGAAACATATGAATAACGATATCGGAGAGCGTGCGCAGCAGTCTATGGAATTCGGAGAGATGCTCAAACGCAGAACCGGGTTAGAGGTCATTTTGTGGGATGAGAGACTGACGACCGTAGAGGCAGAACGTACTCTGATCGAGAGCAACGTGCGCCGTGAAAACAGAAAGAAACATATAGATCAGATCGCCGCAGTGTTTATTTTGCAGGGTTATCTTGATCTGATGCATATGAAAAAACAGGCAGAATGAATGAAGTCTGTCATTTTTGTATAGGCAATGAGCCAAAGTTCGGGATATGCTAAGACCTTGGCGGCTGCTTACAATCCCGGGATGTGTCTTTTGGCGCTTTCGGTGATTTTGTGCAGGATATCAGGATAGAAAAATAAAAGATGTAAGGGGTTCGGATATGGAAAAAGTAAAGTTTGCATTTGCGGATGGAAACGGTGAGGACGAATTTTTTATACTTGAAGAAACAAAGATCAACGGGAGCGCGTATATTCTTGTTGCGGAGTCGGAGGATGACGATGCGGAATGTCTGATATTAAAAGACGTTCGTGATGAAGAATCAGGCGAGAGCGTTTATGAGATCGTTGAAAATGAGAAAGAGTTACAGGCGGTCTCCAAGGTGTTTGAGGAACTTCTTGAAGATGTCAGTATTGAACTCTGATCTAAGAAGAAAATTACATTGTATGCTATGGGAACTTCTGAGAGTTTCCACGGGAAATCGGACAGTGATATATAAGATATGACAGTATGGCAAAATGCGTGAAATCGCAGTGAAAAATGTCTTTTGGATGTTTCGGGTGAGGATAGAATGAAAAAGAACAGGACAGAAGAACTGCTCAAAGAAAAATTAAGAGAAAAAGGGTTGAAAGTTACGAATCAGAGAATTTTGATCCTTTCTGTCTTGGAGCAGAATAAAGGCAGGCATTTGACTGCGGAAGATATTTATGAGCTGGTGACGCAGGAGCATCCGGAAATCGGACTTGCAACTGTGTACCGTACGATCCAGCTTTTATGGGATATGCAGCTCATAGACAAGATTAATTTGGATGAGGGATGTGTGCGTTACGAGATCGGACATCTGCTGGACGGCGGATCGAAACATAACCACCATCATCTTATATGCAGAACTTGCAATAAAATCATTCCTTTCGATGATGACCTTCTGGAAGAAGCGGAACGTCACATTGAACGTACGATTGGATTTCATGTTCTTGATCATGAAGTAAAGTTTTACGGAATATGCAGAGAATGCATGAAAAAGGGGAAATAGTGGAGGTGTTTATTTTTTGAAAAAACAGAATGACGGAAAATTGCGTATCATACCGCTTGGAGGATTAGAGCAGATCGGTATGAATATTACTGCCTTTGAGTATGAAGACAGTATTGTTGTCGTGGACTGCGGTCTGGCATTCCCGGAGGATGATATGCTTGGGATCGATCTTGTGATCCCTGATGTAACATACTTGAAAGACAATGCATCGAAAGTGAAAGGGTTTGTTATCACACATGGTCACGAGGATCACATCGGCGCGCTTCCGTATGTGCTCAAAGAGATCAATCTGCCGATCTATACGACGAAACTTACGATGGGCATTATTGAAAACAAACTAAAGGAGCATAATCTTCTTCGGACGACGAAGCGAAAAGTTGTCCGCCACGGACAGTCGATCAATCTTGGAAAATTCAGGATTGAATTTATTAAAACGAACCACAGTATTCAGGATGCGTCTGCCCTTGCGATCTATTCGCCTGCCGGTGTCGTAATCCATACAGGAGATTTTAAAGTCGATTATACGCCGGTGTTCGGAGATGCGATCGATCTACAGCGGTTTGCGGAGATCGGAAAAAAGGGTGTGCTTGCTCTGATGTCAGACAGTACGAATGCGGAGCGGCGAGGATTTACCCAGTCGGAAAAGACGGTCGGTATTACGTTTGATCATATTTTTGCGGAACATCAGAATACAAGGCTGATCATCGCTACGTTTGCTTCTAACGTGGATCGTGTGCAGCAGATTATCAATTCGGCATATAAGTATGGAAGAAAAGTAGTTGTGGAAGGGCGCAGCATGGTGAATATCATTGCGACAGCGTCAGAATTGGGATATTTGGATGTGCCGGAAAACACATTGATCGAGATCGATCAGATGAAGAATTATCCGCCGGAGAAAATGGTTCTTATCACAACCGGAAGTCAGGGAGAGTCTATGGCGGCTCTGTCGAGAATGGCGGCGGACGTGCACAGAAAAGTGACGATACAGCCAAACGATACGATTATCTTCAGTTCTAATCCGATTCCGGGAAATGAGAAGTCTGTTTCCCGTGTGATCAACGAACTTTCTTCCAAAGGGGCGGAAGTTATTTTCCAGGATGCCCATGTATCGGGACATGCCTGTCAGGAAGAACTGAAATTGATCTATTCTCTTGTGAAGCCGAAATATGCCATTCCGGTCCACGGAGAATACCGTCATTTGAAAGCAAATGCGGAAGTGGCAAAATCACTTGGAATTCCGAAGGAAAATGTATTTATCATTCAGTCCGGAGATGTGCTGGAACTGTGCGATGACAGTGCGGAAGTAGTAGATAAAGTACACACGGGAGCGATTCTTGTAGACGGACTCGGGGTAGGAGACGTAGGAAACATCGTGCTTCGGGACAGACAGCATTTGGCAGAGGACGGTATTATCATTGTTGTGCTTACGCTTGAGAGAAGAACGAACCGCCTGCTTGCAGGTCCGGATATCGTATCGCGAGGCTTCGTTTATGTAAGAGAATCAGAAGAACTGATGGATGATGCGAGAAGAGCGGTATCCGAGGCGGTGGATAAGTGTCTCTCGGGACGTCATACAGACTGGAATAAGATCAAACTTGTGATCCGCGATTCCATGAACGACTATATTTGGAAAAAGACAAAGAGAAAACCGATGGTGATTCCGATCATCATGGATGTGGATGTGTAAATTATGATAGTAGATGAACGTATTATTACATTCATCAATTCGCTGGATACGAAAAACAGTGAAATATTAGAGGACATCGAGAGAGAGGCTCTGGCTGATAACGTGCCTATAATACGCCGTGAGATGCAGAGCTTCTTAAAGGTGCTCCTTATGGTAAAAAAACCTATGCGCGTTCTGGAAGTCGGAACTGCCGTAGGTTTCTCTGCGTTATTGATGAGTGAATATGTACCGGAAGAATGTGCGATCACAACGATTGAAAATTATGAGAAGAGAATACCGATCGCAAGACAAAATTTTGTCCGTGCAGGAAAAGAGAAGAAAATCACTTTGCTGGAAGGCGATGCGATGGATGTGCTGAAAACATTGGAAGGACCGTATGATTTTATTTTTATGGATGCGGCGAAAGGTCAGTACATTCATTATCTGCCGGAGATACTGCGTCTGCTTGCAAAGGGCGGTATCCTTGTCTCGGATAATGTGATGCAGGACGGTGATGTGATCGAGTCACGTTTCGCGGTAGAACGGCGGGATCGTACGATTCATGCGCGGATGCGGGAATATCTGTACGAATTAAAACATAACGATGCGCTTGTAACATCGATCATTCCTTTAGGAGACGGGGTGGCGCTGAGTGTGAAAAAGGAAGTCGGAACGGACATTGCGCAGTAAAGCGCAAAATTATAAGCCGCCATAAAAACAGAAAAAGAAGAAGTAGGAGAATGAAGAGAAAGATGAGCAGACATCCTGAGTTATTAATTCCGGCGAGCAGTCTGGAAGTGTTGAAAACGGCAGTTATTTTCGGAGCTGATGCGGTCTATATCGGAGGAGAAGCTTTCGGTCTTAGAGCAAAAGCGAAGAATTTTTCAACGGAAGAGATGCGAAAAGGAATTCAATTTGCCCATGAGCATGGTGTGAAAGTATATGTGACCGCTAATATTCTGGCGCACAACGATGACCTTGCCGGGGTGCGTGAGTATTTTGAAGAGTTAAAGGAAATCAAACCGGATGCACTGATCATTGCAGATCCGGGAGTATTTGAGATTGCCAAAGAGATATGCCCCGAGATAGAAAGGCATATAAGCACTCAGGCAAATAATACAAATTATGCAACCTATAATTTCTGGTATAAACAGGGGGCGAGTCGAGTCGTATCTGCCAGAGAGCTGTCGATGGAAGAGCTAAAAGAACTTCGGGCAAATATTCCGGAAGATTTGGAAATCGAGACGTTTATTCACGGGGCGATGTGTATCTCTTATTCGGGAAGATGTCTTTTGAGTAATTATTTTACGGGAAGAGATGCGAACAGAGGAGCATGTACTCATCCGTGCCGCTGGAAATATGCGGTCGTGGAAGAAAAAAGACCGGGAGAGTACCTTCCTGTTTATGAAAATGAAAGAGGAACTTACATTTTTAACTCAAAAGACCTGTGTATGATCGAACATATACCGGAGCTGATCGATGCGGGGATCGACAGTCTGAAAATCGAAGGCAGAATGAAAACCGCTCTGTATGTGGCGACAGTGGCAAGGACGTACCGAAAAGCAATCGATGACTATAAGAAAGATCCGAAGTTATATGAACAGAACATGCCCTGGTATAAAGAACAGATCTCAAATTGTACTTACCGCCAGTTTACGACCGGATTTTTCTTTGGGAAACCGGATGAGACGACACAGATCTATGACAGCAACACATACAATAAAGAGTATACTTATCTTGGCATTGTCGGGGAGATCAAAGACGGATTGTGCAGGATAGAGCAGAGAAACAAATTTTCTGTCGGGGAAACGATTGAAATTATGAAGCCGGACGGCAGAAACATAGAAGCGGAAGTGCTGCGCATCCTGAATGAAGAGGGAAAAGAGCAGGAAAGTGCGCCCCACTCGAAACAGCTGCTCTATGTTGAACTAAGTGAAATCCCGGACGTATATGATATTTTGCGAAGAAAAGAAGAGGAATCAAAATAGAAGAAAATATAAATAGAAACGGCATAGACAAAGGCGTTTATCGTATCTTTGGCTATGCCGTTTTGTAATGGAGGAAATAAGAGAGCGAAACTGTTCAAAAAGACGGTGAAATGACAAAATGATTGATAGAAAAGGAAGTAAATATGATGAAAATAGATGAAAAAAACAAAAAAAGTACATCGTAAATGAGTAAAAAATGATATAATGATAGATGGTAGTATCCTGATAATATTATGAGAAAAGGAAGGAAAAGGTTTATGGCAGGAAGAGTGATCAAAAGACTGCTCGCAGGGGTTCTTACAGTCGCCGTTGTGATACCGGGCAATTTTGTTCCGGCGCAGGCAGCGGAAGAACCGCAAGAAGACTACCTCATTTATCCGAATCCACATAAGGTGGAGTATCAGGAAGGAGATTACATTCTCGGAAAAGAATTGAATGTAATCTATGACAAAGGAATCGATGAGGCGACAAAGAACCGTCTGCAAGAGGCGGCAGACCTCAAAGGAATCGAGGTAAACGAAGCAGAGCAGCCAAAAGAAGGCGCAACCAATGTATATGTCGGTGTACATGGACAGGACGGAACGGCAGAAGATTATATTACAGAAGAATATCAGCCGGAAGACTCTTTGTTTGGAAAGACGGATTCTTACTTTCTGGCAAGTGATGAGAATGTAATATCCGTACTTGGAAAAGATGCAGATTCTGCATTTTATGGATTGACTACGCTGTATCATGTTTTTGCACAGATGGACAGCCTGACAATCAGAAACTTTGAGATCGAGGACTATGCGGACGTAGTAAGCCGTGGTTTTATTGAAGGCTATTATGGAAATCCGTGGTCTACAGAAGATCGTGTAAACTTGATGAAATGGGGTGGATATTACAAATTAAACGCGTATTTCTATGCGCCGAAAGACGACCCGAAACATCGTACACAGTGGGATCAGCTTTATACGGAAGAAGAGCTGGCAAATAAGATCAGACCGCTTGCAGAGGCGGGAAATGAATCAAAATGCCGATTTGTTTATGCCCTTCATCCGTTCCCGCAGGGCAATCATCTTCGTTTTGATGATAATTATGAAGCTGATTTGGCGAAACTTCAGGCAAAATTCAAACAGGTGATCGATCAGGGCGTACGTCAGATCGCAATCCTTGCAGACGACTTTTGGAATCCGGGCGGACCGAATGGAGTACGTCTGTTAAACGATATGACTGCATGGCTTGAAGAGGTGAAAAAGCAGTATCCTGATATGAAGATGACGATCCCTTATGTTCCGTATGACTATATGGGCAACGGAAGTAGCGCAGAACTTCAGGAGTTGAAAAAGGCTCCGGCTAATGTTCAGATCGTTATGACCGGCGGAAGAGTATGGGGAGAAGTAACAAATAACTTTACTTCTACGTTTACAAATAACGTTGGACGCGGACCGTTTATGTGGATCAACTGGCCGTGTACGGATAACTCTAAGAAACATTTGATCATGGGCGGTTATGATACGTTCCTTCATCCGGGAGTAGAGCCGTCTAAAATCCAGGGAATCATGCTTAACCCGATGCAGCAGTCGGAACCGAGCAAGGTTGCTATTTTCGGTAATGCAGATTATGCATGGAATATTTGGGAGACAAAGGAAGAGGCAGACAAGTCATGGAATGATGCATTTTCCTTTGTAGATCATAATTCGGCAATTATGAATGATGCGAGCGACGCCCTGCGTGAATTATCAAAGCATATGATCAATCAGGCGATGGATACGCGTGTAACACCTTTGCAGGAATCTGTTGTACTGAAAGAGAAGTTAAATGCATTTAAAGAAAAACTGGAAGCAGAGACTCTCACGGCGGAAGAAGTAGATGCGGTAATCGCAGAGTTTGAAGTGCTTCAAAAAGCTTCAAAGACATATCGTGCAGGCGGAAACGAGGCGATCAAAGGTCAGATCGTATATTGGCTGAACTGCTGGGATGACACGACAGAAGCGGCGATCGCATACTTAAACGGCGTAAAGAGCGCTCTGGCAGGAGACGTATCTTCTGTGATCAGCTATAATACAGCAGGAAAGACGGCGTTCGACCGTTCAAAAACATATGACTTTTTATATGTGGATCATCAGGAATATGCCGAGGTCGGCGTACAGCACATTGTTCCGTTTATCAATACATTGGCAGAGTATGTATCTGCAAAAGCGGAAACAGCGGTCAATCCCGACAAAGTGATCCCAAAATTCATTACAAGCAGAAAAGACGCGCCGACAGGTTCTAAAGAAAATATTTTTGACGGCGACGAGTCTACAAGTGCAGTTTACAAAACGCCGAATTCATTGTCGAAAGATGATTATATCGGTGTAGAATACAACAAAGTAATCGATATTGACAGCATTCGTTTCCTTCTCGGAGGCGGAAAAGATCATTTTGAACATGCAAAACTGCAGTATATGACAGAAGAAGGAACATGGGAAGATCTGACGTTGACAGGCATGGAAAACAATTTTGCCGGAGAATTCGGTAAAGTTCAGGACATCAATGTAAAAGAAGCAAATCTTCCGAGTGATCTGAAAGCAAAAGGAATCCGCCTCATTGCGACAGCGGCAAATGTAAATGACTGCTGGCTTGAGGTACGCGAAATCCAGATCAACAAAAAAGAAGAAGTTTCCGAAGATACAGAGCGTTACACAGGAGATGTGACGTTCAGCGGTATTTCCACACAGGGAAATGATCATACGGCGGCAAAAATGTTTGACGGAGATCTGTCTACAGAAATGTGGATCGCTAAAGGACCGTACAGCGGCGAAGGAAAAGATACGATCGCGGCAGACGCTTATATCCAGATTACCTTCCCGGAAGCGAAGCAGATCGGAAGCATAAGAATGACACAGGGCAAAACTTCTTCTGCGGATGTGTTTAAAAAAGTAGAAATACAGTATAGCACAGACGGACAGAGCGGTTGGAAAAAGGCAGGAGAGTTTACGAACGCGAAAGATCAGACAGTAAACATTAACGTAACTGACAAGATCAAAGGAATCCGTCTTGTGAATAAAGAGCAGACGGCAGGCTGGGTACGCATCGGTGAATTAGATATCCGCGCGCCGAAGAATATGACGACTCCGATCACATACAAAGTGATCAAGACGGAGCGTTGGAAAGTAGCGCAAGGGAAAGAAACGAGTCTTTATGACGGAGATGACAATACATTCGTATGGTACGATCCTGATGGAGACGGAAATTCAACAAGTGACTCTGTTCTGAAAGATGATTTCTTAGGATATGACCTCGGAACAGAAGCTGTATTGGAAAGCGCTCATATCGTAGTCGGACATACAGGCGGAGACAAGCTTGTAAAATATGCGGTTGAGACGTCTGTAGATAACAGCACATGGACTCCGGCAGAAGGATATGCAGAGTATACTGGAGCGGCAGAAGGAAAAGACGTACTGAACATTGATCTGAAAGGTGTGACGGCGCGTTACATCCGTATCCGCAATCTGGAGAAGAAACCTACGTGGGCAAAATTCTCTGAGTTTACTGTAAAACAGAAAGTTGATCAGACAGGAACAACAGAGAATATTTATACAAATGTAAAGGATCACGGAATGCTCGGAACGACAGAAGCAGGTATGTCTTCTTTGCAGCCGGGAACGATCAGTCTGAAAAAAGATCAGTATATCGGTGTTGACTTAAAGAACATCAAAGCGATCGAAAACATTGCAGTGAACGCAGGAGAAAATGCGAATGTGAAACTGCAAAGCTCTATGAACGGAGTGATCTGGACTGATGTTAATGCAGGAGCATTGGAAGATGCAAGATATGTAAGACTTTACAATGCGGGAAATGAGACACAAAATGTTTCGGTTCAAGAATTCAAAGTGACGTATGCGTTTATCGGAGAGAAAACGGTAGAAAGTGATTTTGCTCAGAAAGATTCGGCAAACGATATGCGAAGCAACGGACAAGTCGGAAATGTATTCGACGGAAAGCTTAATACGCTTGGCAAGATCACAGGAACACAGGATGCAGGGAAAAAGATCGTATTCGATCTCGGACAGACTGTGAATTTTGAATCGTTCAGATACTATGTAAAAGAGACATGTCTTGACTTCTTAAGACATGCAAAATTTGAAGTAGCTGACAGGAAAGATGCCACAGACGATCAGTGGACAAAGATCCTTGAAGTCGGAAACGCAGAGGCTGTGCAGATGTCGGCTAATGCGACAGCGAAAGATGCAGACTATCTGCTTCATGATACTACAAATCCGGGAAATATGTATGCAGAGGCAACCGGATTGAATGTGTCGGGACGTTACTTAAGAATCGTACCGCTTACAACATATACAGAGAGATGGGTTGAGCTGTACGAGCTTCAGATCAACGGCGGAGCTTATATGACGACAGAGTCAAACCGCGACATCATATCAGAAACAGCGGAAGAAGCGGGCAAGATCCCGTCTAATGTATTTGACGGAAACTTTGCGACAACATACAAACCATCTGCGGCAAACGGTTCGTTTACATATCGCATCAGTGAGCCGGATCAGAGAACGATCCGTATCATACAGAACGGAAAGGCGTCGAATGCAGATGTACAGGCAGTTCTCTATAAAGACGGAGCAAAACAAGAAGCAGCTGCGATCGGAAAGCTGAATCAGACGATCAATGAATTTGCGGTTGGAAAAGACAGTCAGATTCTGGAAGTTATCGTGACATGGGCAGAAGACATTCCGGAGATTTCTATTATAAAGACAAGTGAAAAGGAAAAAGCAGCGGTCAATAAAGATGCGCTGAATGAGGCAATCAAAAAGCCGATCGACGATAAGTGGACTGCAGACAGCAAACGGGCGGCAGAAGAAGCAAAAGCAGCGGCAGAAGAGATCGCGGCAAATGAGTACGTGACTCAGGAAGTTGTAGATCTGGCAGAAAAAGCGCTTCTTGCCGCACACAAAAACGCGGTTGTCAAAGGCGATGTTACTGCATTGGAAAACGCTTTGAACAACATGAAAGCAGGCAAAGAAAACGTCGGAGCAGAGGAAGCTCCTGTTTATGTAGAGATCTATTCGGCGAGAACTTATGCGGCATATGAGTCGGTGATGAATGAGATCAGAGAGGCGTTAAAGGATAAAGAAAATGTTTCGGAGAAAGAAGCGCAAGATCTGACGGCAAAACTTGAAAAAGCCGAAAAAGCACTAGTATATTCATCGATCCAGAGAGAGCTGGCAGAAACAGAGTTAGAAAACGCAGTAAAATATAATAAAGACGACTATACAACTGTTTCTTACAAAGCATATACAGACGCGAAATCAGCATTAGATGCGATTGTGAAAGCAGATAAGACAGAGCGGAAGAACCCGAAAGAAGTCTATACTGCACGAAATACTTTTGCGCAGACAGAAGAAGGTCTTGTCAATGTAGCCGCATTGAAAGCAAAACTTGCAGAAGTTGGAAAACTGGATGAGAATCTTTATACGAAAGACAGTTGGAAAGAGCTTCAAGATGCAGTGAAGAATGCAGAGGCTTATCTGGAAAACGGAACAAAAGATCAGGTAGATAAAGCGGTTTCCGATCTGGAAAATGCAGTGAATGGTCTGGTAGAAAAAACAGAAGTAACTGTAGATGATGTCATTGCAGAAATGGAAAAAATAAACGGCAAAGATTACACTGAAGTAAGTTTCGGCGCACTTCAGGATGCGATCAGCAAAGCAAAAGCAGATAAAGATCAGAACGATCCGGCATTAGATCAGGCGAATATCACTGCAATGAAAGAAGCGAAAGCGGCGCTTGTAAGTATCGTAGATTTGAAGGCTGCTCTTAATGAAGCTGCTCAGCATAAAGCAGGTACTTATACGGTAAGTTCTTATAAGCTTTTGAAAGATGCTGTGACAAATGCAGAGCCGTTGAAAGTAAACGGTACAAAAGAAGAGGTTGCCAATGCGGCGGCTGCAATCCGTGCGGCGATCAAGGGTCTGGACAAACGTGCAGTTGGTTTGGATGAGTACAGAGACTCTATCGTATTGAAGAAACCGGAAGGTTATACAGAAGAAAGCTATGCGGCATATAAAAATGCATATGATGCGCTGATGGCTCTGGATTCAAAGGAGACAACGGCAGAAATGTTTGCAAATGCGAAATCTGCATTTGAAGCTGCACAGGCAGGTCTTGTACAGAAACCGGGAAGCAACGGAACAGGAAGTTCTTCAAACGGAACTGTTTCAAACGGAGCAGTTGCAACCGGAGATACAGTGAATGTTTCAGCATTAGCCGGATTATTCCTGTCACTCTTGATGATAGCGGCGTTTATGAAACGTAAAACTTTTCTGGGATTTTTTGAAAAAGATGAATAAGATTTAAAACAGGTTCACATGATAATATTAAAAGATATAAGATGACCTGGAGTTAAGAATCGCCGGATCCGGCAGTAAAGCCGGATTCGGCGATTCTTTTGCGAAGGCGGTAAGCCAAAGGGCGGGAAAGCCCGGAAACTTGACGACCGATCGATATCTGTTTATATATTTTTGAACCGCTGTTTTGAATAACAGATGACGGTGTAGCTTAAAGAAATATCTCGGCCTTTTTATCGCTCTGACAGACCTTTGTTAATTTCTTTGCTGCCATATTCAACTTAAAAGCGCTGACATATCTGGCTTTCTGTTTGCAGAAGCGGACACATTTCATACATCCGATACATTTATCGTGATCTGTCTTTTTCGGATTATCAAGAGAGATTGCTCCTGCCGGACAGATCTTTGCGCAGGCGCTGCATTCTGTACAAAGCGAAACGTCGGCTTTCGGAAAAAGTACGTTTTTTCCGTATTTTCTGTAAGGAGTATTTCCCGGTACTTTCAGATCGAAAGAAGCGAAAGAATCTTCTTTTTTAATGATCCGATTCAGTGAAATTCCGTATTCGGAAGCTTCTTTTAAATCCGCCTTGTTCGGACGTCTTGCGCCGATAGAGTTCACGATAGAGTGTTCTGCCGGAAATGCGGCAGCTCCGATTACTTTGAATCCTCTTTTTTCTACTTCGGTCTTTAATTCTAAAAGTGCATCCTCGTATTCGCGGCATCCGTATGTAGCGACAAGAGCGGCAGGTGTTCCGTTTCCGGAAAAGAGATCAAGATATTTGAGAAAGAGCGCCGGAACACGACCGTAGTATACGGGGATCGCAAACAGGGCAAAATCGTTTGGCGCAAATTTTGCGACAGGTTTCAGATCTTTTTTGATCGTAAGGTCAAAAGAGACTGATTTTAAATCGATACTTCTTGCCGTTTCCATAACGACTTTATGGGTCGTTCCTGTAGGGCTGAAATAAATAAGTTTTAATTCGTTCATTTTCATAAATCAACAGACTCCTTTGTAAGTAATATTACAATGATATCATAATACGGATAAAAATGCACGAAGAAATAAATATAGAATATCGAACAAAAGCAATAGTTCAGTCCCCGCCATTCGTAAATTTTGTTTGACCGGAAGGATGGAAAAATATACTATAAATATAGCAGCAGTTATTTATAAGGAGGGACACGATTATGAGATGTCAATATTGCGGAAGAATAATTCCTGATGATTCTGCATTTTGTCCGGAATGTGGACAGCGTCAGGAAGAGCTATCGTTTCATGCAGAGTCAAGTTTTGATTCAACACAGGAATCAAAGCCGGAAGTTTGCCCGGTATGCGGCACTGTGATGGAAGAGGGAACTTTGTTTTGCCCTGAATGTGGTACGCCTTATGCACGGTCAGAGCAGCAGAGTGGTACGCGGTTTGAGGATACTGAGGAAATGCCGTATATATCGTCTCCGGAAGACTCTGAAGAGTTGTTAAAGGTGCGGGATGAAGAAGAGTTTGAAGAGTTCGGATCACAAAGAGACGGTCGGGGTGACATGGGCAATCAAGGAAATGTGCCGGATATGCGGCAGTCTTTGGATGAGTCTTATGGGAAGAAAAAGAGCAAAGCGCCGATTATAATCGGTGTGGTCATCGGAGGAATTGTTTTAGTTGCTATAGTGATTGCTGTGTTGTTTTTCGTTTTGAAAAAAGAAGATCCGAAACCGTCTTCTGATTCCGTCAACACGGATATTACAGAACCGTCGGAAAATGAGATTTTGAATGATGTAGATTATAACCTGCTTGATGAAGATGAGTTATTCTTTGAAGGCTTTATTAAAAAGACAGAAAATGGCGATTATGTTCTGCGCTTGGAAGAAGAATATACTTTTTACGGAGAAGATTTTTACGGTGAAAAAGTTTTGCTGGAAGATGCGAGAAACGTATATATCGATCAATCTGTTCTTCCGGAAGGAATGCTCGACAGCATTAAATCTAATCAGACGATAGAGATAGAAGGACAATTTTATTTTGACAACGATAAGCTTTATATAACACCGTTTGTAATTTGGGATGAATATGGGGAAAACCTGATAGAAGATTTTGAAAAATCAAAAGAGGAGGATGAAGTTTTAAATAAAGATTATATTCTTCCACAGAGCGCTTCTTATCTTTTAACTGAAAGCGATATTGAAGGCTTGGATATCCGCGAGATTAATTATGCCAAAAATGAAATCTATGCGAGGCATGGCCGGCTTTTCCAATCGGCTGAACTGCAGAATTATTTTAATAGTAAGAAATGGTATCACGGTACGGTCAGTCCGGAAGAATTTAACAATTCGATGCTTTCTGAAATTGAACGGAAAAATGCAGATTTTCTGGCTCAGGTCGAGTTTGGTATGGATCCGAAAGGATATCAGTTGGATGCAGAGTAATTGTTAAAGGATCATAATTATGAAAAAAGGGGTTACATTTTTTGTATTTATCTGTCTTCTTGTTTTCGGTGTTTCGGCGTGCGGCAGGGAAAATGTTTCCGATCCTTCAGAAGGAAAGAAAGCTTCGGCTGAGAATCCCAAAACTACTGATCGGTCATCAGAAGAATCAGAACAAACATCGGAACAAACGGAGGCGTCTGTGAGCGCAGAGGAACATTCAGGACAAACTGACATACAAAAACCGGTAAAAAAAGATATTTTGATCGCGATAGATCCCGGGCATCAAAGCCCGGATATAGATATGAGCGGGCAAGAGCCAAATGCTCCTGGGTCAGGTGATTTTAAACAAAAATCTGCCGGCGGTACTGTCGGCAGATTCACCGGGATACCGGAATATGAACTTAATCTTGAAATCGCATTGATGCTTCGAGATCGTCTGACGGAACAAGGGTATGATGTAATCCTGACGCGGGAAAATAACGAAACAGCTATAAGCAATGCGGAACGAGCCTGTCTTGCAAATGATGCAGGGGCGGAGTTTTCTTTGAGAATTCATGCAAATGGAAGTGAAGATCCATCGGTAAACGGTGCGATGGCTCTGATCGGTTCTGCTGAAAATCCTTATGTAGGCGGAGTTTACGAAGAGAGTTATCGTTTGGCGGAAACGATTTTAAATTGTTATTGCAGTGCGAGTGGAATGCAGAATCTCGGGATTCGGTGTAATGATACGATGACAGGGATCAACTGGAGTCAGATACCGGTTGTGATATTAGAAATGGGATTTATGACGAATCAACAAGATGATACAAACATGTCGGATGCCACCTATCGGGAGTTGATGGTCGATGGGATTGTAGATGGGATCAATGCATATTACGGGTTTTGAGTTCTTTAGATATTTTTATGTGACGGAGTAAAAATAAGTATGAGGCGAAAAGTTTTCAGATACAGTTTCTTATGCGCGCTCTTGTTTGTTTTTGTGACGGCGGTTTTTATGTTCACTGCCTGCGGCAAGGAAGAAACTGTAAAAGAAAAGGAAGAGAACAAAAAAGAAAACAAAAAAGAAAACAAGGAAGAGATTGTGATTAAAAAAGATGATATTGAAGATACAGAAGAAGTCGGATCATCCGATCCGGAACTAGAAGAGGAAGCCGCGTTTCCTATTTTAAATGACTTAATTGATCGGATACAGTTGACGGCGGCGCCGCTTGAAAGTACCGGAGCTTCGGTTTCTGTATATGCAGAAAATCTTTCTGACGGAGCGAGGGCATCGATCAACAGCAGTCAGATGCCAGCGGCAAGTTTGATCAAGCTTTATATTGCGGGATGTGTATACGAACAGATGGATTTTGTGAAAGAACAGGAGGTTTACGCAGGAGAAACAGAAGAACTTTTGCGTTTGATGATTACGGTAAGCGACAATGACGCGGCAAATGAGCTTGTTCGTAAGCTTGGTTTTGGGGATGCTTCGGCGGGAATGGAAGTTGTGAATGAGTTTTGTCGGTTGCACGGTTTTGCAGATACTCATATGGGAAGGCTGCTTCTTGCACCGAATGATATGGATGATAATTATACTTCTGTCAACGACTGCGGAAAGTTTCTGCGGGAAATGAACGGAAATGTGCTGGTTGGATCAGAAAAACTTCTTGATCTGATGCGGCAGCAGGAACGTACGGGGAAGATCCCGGCAGGAGTGCCGGAAAATATTGAGACTGCAAATAAGACGGGGGAACTTTCCGATGTGGAAAATGACGCGGCAATTATATTTGGGGAAAACGGAGCATATACAGTTTGTGTGATGATGAGCGGTTTATCTGATACTTCTGCCGCAAGATCTGTTATCCGAGAGATTTCGGCGCAGATTTATGAGTATATGTGTCCGTGACAGGAATATTTTGATTTTGACTGCGGGATATTATTTTCGGATATATATTAGGAAATGGTAAAAAGAGATTGTAAAGAGATTGTGAAAAGATCATAGGAGAAATAAAAAAAGGTTCTGACCGAATTTTATGTTTGACTTGTATCTGAAGTTTCAGGATGCAGATCGTTCGGGCAGAACCTTTTATTATAATGTTAAATGATTAAATTAATCCGTTGTAACGATTGTATGCCATACAGATGCTGTTTGTATTTTTAATAATGATATTCATTGCAATAAACGGTCCGATGAAACAGAGGAAAGAGCCAAAGAGAAGCCATAATAAAATAGTAGTACCGTTTTCTGTAAATGACAGACCGTAACGAGGTGCGTTTGCTGCAAGGCGGTTTCCGAGAGAATACTGCCACCACCAACTGTAAATTCCGCAAGTGAGGATGGAAAGCAGGATGAACTGTACTAATCCGCCTGTTGATTTTCCGTCTCCGGCACAAGCAGTATTAACATCGCGGGCAACTGTGTATATAAAGTAATAACTGTAAATTCCGCATGTAAGAATCGAAAGAACGATATAACCGAGCAGTCCGCGGTCGGTTTTCAGTGGCGTAACACCCGGTCCTGAATAGTTCGGACCGGAACTTTGATAGTTGTAATTTGGTCCCTGGTTATTATAGTTTGTACCTTGGTTGTTGTAGTTTGTACCCTGGTTATTATAGTTTGTACCTTGATTGTTGTAGTTTGTACCCATGTTCTGCCCCTCATAGTTTGTACTGCCGGCTTGTGATTCGCAGTTTGTCTTGCTGTTTTGATTCATATGATCTGTTCCGGCGTTTTGATAGTTGGTTTCTTTATTTGTATTGCCCTGTGCTGTTTCGGATGTCTGACTGCTGCGGGCAGATCCGCCGATGACTCCTGTGATATTTGATAAATCCGGTGTCGATCCTGAGAGATGCAGGAGCGTATAAGTGATGCCGACAACCGCCGCCATAATGGTTAACGTTAATAATAAAGAAGATAAGATCCAGAAAAATGTATCAAAAGAAAAATAATATCTGAAGCTTCGGAACATAGATGTAATAAATTCAATGATTCCGCACAGCGCTATGATTGCCGCTAATCCGCTTAAGATTACGAAAAATGTTTTGATCCTCTGTTTTTCTTTTGAAAGTGCGATCATTACCAATACTGCCGCTATTCCTGCATAACATACCATGTTAAGAAGATTTCCCAGACCTTGCATGATGAGGCTGTAAGAAAAATTCTGAATGCCTGAGAGTAGATTGCGGAAAGCCATAACGAAGCAGAGTGCTGCTAAAATGAAAAAGCCGATCTGTAAAAATTTCTTCGTCTCATCTAAGTCGCCTGCTGATGCTGTTTGAAAGCGGTCTTCTGTATTGTTTTTAAAAGTTTCTCTGTCTGTTTCTGGTGTTTTGCTTGTTTTTGTACCGTAAGCTGTTTCTGAGTTTTTGTTTGCTTCTGTACCGTAAGCTGTTTCTGAGTTTTTGTTTGCTTCTGTACCGTAAGCTGTTTCCGCATTTTTGTTTGTTTCTGTACCGTAAGCTGTTTCGGCGTTTGTGTTCGCAGTGGTTTCATAAGCTGTTTCTGCTGTTTTGTTTTCAGCAGAATTATGCGGCGGCTCAGTTTTGCTGCCGCAATACGGACAAAACTTTGCGGTGTCTGAGATTTCTCTTCCGCATGTCTTGCATTGCATATAAAAGCCCTCCTCGTTTCCTTTATTTTTTTGTAAAGAGTTGAGAAATCAATGAAAAAATCGCTCCCTTTTCCGGCTGAAAGACAACGATGGAATCGGCCGTATCCAACATTCGTAAGATGTATACTGCCCCAAATAGTACACAGGCAGTTATAAGTAAGATCTTCTGTATCTTTTTTGGTATCTTATCCCAAAAGAGAAACAGCATAATTCCTATCGGTAATATCCAAAAAAGCGGATGGTATCGGAAAGCTCCGGTGAAGTCCATACGGAGTACACAAAACCATGCTCTCGACATTCCGCAGCCGGCACAGGAAATTCCGGTCAGGAAAAGAATCGGACAGGTAATTCCAAATACCGATTCTAAAATAAGATAAAACACTGCGATTGTAAAAAGTGCGCTTATATTCTGCCGTTTTTTCATATTGGTTTCTCCCTTATTTTTCTAGTTTACAATAGGTGAAAAATATTGTCAATCTGTGTACATAATTGTGGACGCACAATCAGGATATGGCTTTGGAAGAAGTTGATTTTCCTCATATTTTGTATTATTGTAGATAATACAAAATAAAGTATGAGATCGTATCAAAAAAAGGGAAGATCTTGCCGGTTTGTATGATCGGAACTTTGCAGGAACGGAGGGATGACAGATGATGATGTTTGTTATTTTTTTGATCGTGAATGTAGGTACAATCGGTATTTTTTACGGTGTTTACGGAACGAAACGTAAGTATGAGGAAGGGATGCTTATGGGAGTGCATTTGCCGGGTTCGGCGGCTGAAAGCGAAGAAGTAAAAATGCTTATGAAAAAATACCGTACATGGACAAAATGGTTTTATACTTTGAACTTGCTGGCAGGAATTGCGGTATGCGGATTTTGCTTCTGGTATATTTCGGTCTTTATGATCGTGTGGAGTATATGGCTTGTGGAGGTGTGCATCGGAGCGATTCTTCTATTATATAGAACGCACAGAAAACTGTATGATCTGAAGATGAAAAACGGTTGGATCGGGAGTAATGGAAGCAAGATTATGACTGCGGATTCGGCAGTTGATGCAACAGTGTCTGCACAATCGGAGAAAATGGGAATGTCTCCGTTGTGGCATATTTTGTTTTGCGGATTGATCGTCCTGCCATGTTTATTACCGCAAGTGAGACTATATTTAAAAGAGTCGGAAGATGGATGGATCTTATTTTTGTGCGGATTTGCAGTTAATCTTGTGTTTGCTGCTGTACATGCGGTTATATTGCGAACGCGCAATACGGTGTACAGTGAAGATGTTAAGATGAATCTGGCGGTGAACCGGTTGCAGAAAAATGTTTGGTCATGGTCACTGATAGCCGGAAGTCTTTTTAATACCGGAGCGTATCTTTGGGTAACATATTTTATGGATGAGAAGATGTGGATCGGATCAGAAGTATATATTGTATACATTATACTTGAAAGTGTTCCGATTTTCATTTTTATGAGCGGAGTATTTTATATAAAGAAAAAAAGAAACCGGATTCTGCAGAATAATGAAACTTTGCATTATGTTGATGATGATATTTATTGGAAAAACGGATGGTACAGTAATCCGAATGATAAACGGCTGATCGTGCAGGATTGGGCGTGTTCTTTTAACTATACGACGAATATGGCGCGTCCGGCAGGGAAAATTTCGTTTGCGGCAGGGATAGTCATTACGATAGTATGTCTTCTGTGGGTGTGTGTGCTGATGTTTCGGATTGATTTTACTCCGATAAAAGTTTCTGTCGGATCTGATAAAATCGAGATTACATCCGGCTATTCCGATATGGAAATTGATATTGATGAAGTGCAAAGCGCAGAACTTTTACCAAAGCTTCCGAATGATGAATACAAACGAGTAAATGGATCTGATGATGGTCAAAAGAAAATCGGGAAATTCAGAGGAAAGAAGACTGGAAAATGCAGAATGTATATTTATGTAGAGTGTACACCGATTTTGCAGATAAATACTTCAGATGAAATCATATTTATTAATAGTAAAGAAAAGGGCGCGGCAGAGAAATGGTATGAGAAGATTGTACAAGAAAAAAACAGAGTGCACTCTTGATTTTTAAAAACGGCGGTATTATAATGTCTTAAAGAAAGAAGTGATTGTTTTCTAAAATGGAGGAATGGAGGCGCTTTATTATGGAAAAGAAAAATCTTGACTGGGCAAATATAGGATTTGAATATGTACAGACAGATAAGAGATATGTTGCAAATTATAAAGACGGAAAATGGGATGAGGGAACGCTTACAGAGGATGCTAACATTGTAATGAATGAATGTGCCGGAGTGCTTCAATATGCACAGACTGTATTTGAGGGAATGAAAGCGTATACGACAGAAGATGGACGTATCGTTACCTTTCGCCCGGATCTGAATGCGGCGCGCATGGTGGATTCGGCAAAACGTTTGGAAATGCCGGTCTTTCCGGAAGACCGATTTGTTGATGCAATCGTGCAGACGGTTCAGGCAAATGCCGCTTATGTTCCGCCTTATGGTTCAGGCGCTTCATTATATATCAGACCATATATGTTTGGGATTAATCCTGTAATCGGAGTAAAGCCTGCAGATGAATATCAGTTCAGAGTGTTTACAACACCTGTAGGTCCGTATTTTAAAGGTGGTGCAAAACCGATTACGATCTGTGTATCTGATTTTGACCGGGCAGCTCCTCACGGAACGGGGCATATTAAGGCGGGGCTTAATTATGCAATGAGTCTTCATGCGATTGTTACGGCTCATGCAAACGGATTTGATGAAAACATGTATCTTGATTCGGCAACGAGAACAAAAGTGGAAGAAACGGGAGGCGCAAACTTTATTTTCGTAACAAAAGATAATAAAATTGTAACACCTCATTCAGATACGATTCTTCCGTCTATTACAAGAAGATCTATTATGTATGTAGCAGAACATTATCTTGGTCTTGAAGTGGAAGAAAGAGACGTTTATTTTGATGAAGTAAAAGATTTTGCAGAGTGTGGTCTGTGCGGAACGGCAGCAGTAATTTCGCCTGTCGGAAAAGTGGTAGATCATGGTAACGAAATCTGTTTCCCAAGCGGAATGGAGAAAATGGGAGCAATCACACAGAAATTGTATGAGACGTTGACAGGAATCCAGATGGGACATATCGAGGCACCGGAAGGATGGCTGAAAGTAATCGAATGACAGAAAGTGCAGTATAAAAAGCAATTTGAAAATAGTATAGAAGACAGTATAAAGAAAAGTAATATAAGTAATGATTGAAATATAAAAACAGTTCCGCGACCGGGAATCCCTGAAGCGGGCTGTTTTTATGCTATAGGAAATTTCGATTTCCTACAGAACAAAACCCTCCGGGCTCGTCCGAGAACTTGGTAACTGCTTATAATTCCAGAAGATGCCTTTTGGCACTTCCGGTGATTCGCTTGTTTTTAGGGCAGCAGCTATGACTGAAAAGAAGCGGTAAAAAGGGTAATTGTTTGAATTATCTGAAATAAATAAAAAACAAGAAAAACATTGACAATTACTTCCATACATGATAGGATATCACTTGTCGCTGATGACGGCTATACGAAATACAGGAACAGACTTTTGGAGACGCGGAGGCGGAACAGCCAAAGAATGGGAACTGTAAACGATCGGATAGCGGGAGACAACAGAAAAACTTATCTGAAGACGCGGAGGCGGAAGATCAGAAAGTGAAAAAAGTTGTTGACAATATCACAGCGATGTGGTAATCTATTAAAGCTGTCGCTTGAACGGTCAGCAAAAAAATAAAAAGTTCTTGACAAATGATAAAGCTTTTGATAGAATATAAAAGCTGTCGCTTGAGACAGAACAGAGAAAGAACCTTGATAACTGAACAATAGACAACAACCCTTGAAAATTTCTTTAAAGAGAAAAATTTTTAAGAACTACATTGATACAAGATGAGGTTCGGCTTTCACACTAAATTCGTGAGAGACTCATTAAGTGTTCAATGCCAAAACAGTAAAGAGGGAAAGAATTGCTAGTAGTGATTCTTGACCAAGACAAACACTTTTAACGAGAGTTTGATCCTGGCTCAGGATGAACGCTGGCGGCGTGCTT